>OGNB01000691.1_pt1 | contig 23530 bp, 19 predicted proteins | sample 1573301 | NCBI WGS metagenome assembly OGNB01 (sample SAMEA2581914, study PRJEB24529) | metagenome | biome: Human gut stool | place: China | collected 2011
CCAGCGGCTTACCTATCTGCTGACACTATCCACTTACCGATGTGCTGACCTCACCTGTTCCACTTGGAAGTCCAAATCTTGTACAATGCATTGTAACCGTCGTCCTTTCCGTCGTTATTGTTATCTCCCTTGTATGCCCAACCGACGGCAAGAAGGAAGTCGGTTCCGGAAGCGGAATTCCACGGATCAAGCAGAGCTGTTCTTGTATCGGAGTAGTCCATTGCCATATCGTAAAGAACCCATACGCCGTTTTCGCCGACTTTGCCGCTTTGAGCAACAAGAGTCTTTGTTTTCCAATAGGTTCCCGACGGAGTCACCAGCTCCAGTGACCCGGTCCCCGCATTCTGCGCGATAAGATAGCCGTTAACATATTCGGCTGAATAATACCTGTTCGCAGAATCGAATGTTTCGTTTCTCGCATCGGAGAGGTCGGTTTTATTCGCACTGAACCAACCGCCTTCAACCGCTGCCGCATCGTAAGTCTCACATCCGTAAATGCGACTGCTGTCCAACGCAACGGGACCTGTGTCGCCGCCGGTATGATCGCCGAGGTTAAGGAATGCATCGATAACAGTTTCGTTGCAGGCGTAATCAGCAACAACAACGGTAAATTCATTGCCGAAGCCGGTAATGTCAAACCTTCCGCTGAAAACTTCTCCCGGAGTGTTTTCAACCTCGAACTTGCCCATGATCGTGCCGTTGCTGCTTTCAAAAAGAACTGCCGCAATGTAGCGATTTTCAAGCAGCTCAAGGTTAAGATAGGTACGTCCGTTTTCTTCGTCGAAAGAAACTGCGGACTGCAGATCCGCGCCATTCAGTATTTGCGGTGCGGCGGAGTCGAGAGTCACATCAAATACGATGCTGTCGTCAACAAAATCGTCGCCGTCATCGAGGTAGGCTTCCATTTTGTACGTTACAACAGTTCCGTCGGGAAGCTCGTTGCCGTCCAAGTCTTTCCCGTCCCAAACGTCACCTTCTCCTGCAAGCAGGTAGCCGGGAATAACCTGTCCGTAAGCAGCGTTATAGTAACTCTTTGTCTGGTATTCTCCGCTGATGTAAAAGTAAACATCGCCCGTATTCCTGTCGGTCACGGTGATCCGGAGAGTGCGCGCATTTCTTAACATACCGTAATCAATTTCAGCGAGGGGATTGCTGTAGGAAAATGCATTATATGCATCTCCTGCTCTGCCGGTTCTGATGTACGGGTTTGTGCCGAGCTGTGCGTTGTTGGTGAATATCCTGACGGGATAGAGACTGTATTCCGATTCTTTTTCGCTGTCGAAAATGTCCGCCGCGGACCAATCGCCGTAGAAACCGACAATGGGCATTACCAGCGAAACGGGTTGTTCGGCTTCCGAACCTGAAACAGGAACGGCATAGACAAAGCCTTCAACGAATATTCCGTTGGGGAATCTGTTCATGTATTCTTTGTCGGCATCAGTCAAACTGATTTCCGCATTAACTGTTACCCTGCCGTTTGCCGGAACGTTAACGGTATTTCCTCCTTCAAACGTTACACGGGTCGTAAGACCGTAAGGTGCAGCGGCAATAAACCTATCTCCGTAAATGCTTTCAGTCAGAAGAGAACTGTCAAGCGTATAGGTCAAAGCTTCGTCCGTGAGGTTGTTGATTTCGAAACTGAAATTGAAAATGCCGTCTTTACTGTCATTATCTCCTATTTCAGCCTTCGGTCTTCCCTCTGAAGCAGAAGTGCCGGTAAGGTATGCCTTTGTTGTGGTTGCCTTAACCAAATCGGCAAGACCGCTGCCCTGTGCACGAGGTGAATACTCAAGTGTGTCGGTTGCAAACAGGGGATTTGCGGTGCTCATAAGCAGAGCCGCAGCAACTCGCCTTTGTTCAGCCCCGGAAAGTTCAGGATAGTTTTCATCCAAATACTGGATAAGAACAGCCATTGCACCTGCAATCTGCGGTGATGCCATCGACGTTCCGCTCATGTTTCCGTAATAAGAACCCGATATTGCAGGGTCGACCGTCGAATAAATACTTCCGCCGACGCCTGAAATTTCAGGCTTAAGCTTCAAATCCGGGGTTACTCCCCAGGAAGAGAAGCTGCTTATCGTTCTGTCGATATGGAAAAGCTGTGTGTCCGCATTGCAAACTCTGAACACGGCATTGCCTGATTCTGCTTGGGTAAGCAAAGCCTGACCTGCCGCTTTCGTTACGCTGACAGCAGGGATATTGCCCGCACCGTCATTTATCTGCATGTTTACAATGCCCACGGTGTTGTTGTAAACGACACATGCAATTGCACCGTTAGCCTGAGCTATGCTCTGCTTTTCAGGGAAAGAATTGCCTCCTCGTGAAACAACGGCGACCTTACCGTTTACGTCAATGCCTGCATAATCTGCCTCAGTGCCGTAACCGGGAACCATAACATATTCAAGTTCACGGTTTCTGAAATTTGCAATGAAGCTTGTTGCAGAGGTTGCCGCTGTATCCTGATAGCCGAAATCCGCCCCGCCGACAGTGATGTACAGCTGTTCGTAACCGTCGTTATCAACGGAAGCAACGGAGATGGCAGCACTGTACGTTGACGGAGTACCGACGAGACCGGTATCGGGGTTCGGAAGAAGAGACATGTTCATGCCCCACCTGTTGCCGTATGCATTGTTTGTATCGTTGCCGGCAGCGATAATAATCTGAATGTCGGATTCGAGGAATTTGTTCATCGTTTCCATCATGGTGGGAACATCGGTAAAGCCTGCTGCAGCACCGAGTGAAAGGTTTACGGTATCGACTTCAAGCCTTACGCAGTCTTCCATTGCGGCAAGTATTGTTGCCCAACCTGCACCGCCGCCGGACTGGAAAACCTGCATAACGACAAGCTGTGCGTCCGGAGCAACACCGACAGCCTTACTTCCTTCAATCTTGTTTGCCGCAGCAATACCTGCAACATGCGTTCCGTGATCAGAACCTGCATATGTGTTCGATACGTCAAAATCAGCTGTGGCATAATTGAAGATGAACGGAAGCTTCGTGTTGTAATACGAGCGATTAAGCTTCGGGGTGCTTTTGCCCGCATTAAGCGTATACCAAATATCATCGACGCTCTGTCTTGTGATAGGGTCATCAAGCTTGTCATCGGGCAATGCGGCGAAATTCGGGTGTGTAACAAGGATTCCTGTGTCAAGAATCGCTATTCTCATGCCCTTTCCGCCGTAGCCGGAATTGTTGAGTATGTCCGAACCGATCATCGTTGAAGAGTTGTTTGTGAGCGGTGCAAGATCATAATCCGTTTCCGGCAAAGCAAAAGTCGGTGCAACATAAACGCTTTCAACACCGTTGAGTGCCTCAAGCTTTTTCCTGTTGCCGTATGCGGTCGTGACGGAAAAGCCTGTCATTGCAACCGTATAATCAAAACCAAACTCGTGCTTTGATTTGCCGAGAGCCTCGGCTGCCTGCTTTTTCGCAGAATCAATCGCCTTGATTTGTTTCGACTCCTGAGACTTGACTGCCTCTGTTCTTTCGGAAATTTCCCTTACAGAGTAGTTTCCAAGCAATGAGGCGGACTTCAAAACAACTATGAATGTCACCTCGTCGCCGGCTCTCAACGATGCGGCGGCATCGTTTTCGGAGAAGGGGGTGCTTGAAAGCTCGAACCTGTCGGTATTCAGCTTTCCATGATGTGTGTTCGCAGTCGAACCCTTGCCTTCACGTCCGGTCGCAAAGCCGCTTTTACTTTCGCGTGCCGTGAGGGAAAGAGGCCCGTCGGCTGTGCCTGCTATGCTGCTGCTTGTTTTCGCGATCAAATTCATCGGAAAACAGCTGACGAGCATAACGAGAGTCAGCAATAGTGCCAAAACTCTTTTCTTCATTAGTGTACCTCCTTGTGATTAATACTGATGTTCTTTCGGGCAATCCAACCGAAAGAATCCGTCATCAGGTATATATTAACATAGTATACCTTTCGTGTCAACAGTTTCGGTGTAGGTATACCAAATTATTCCCGGCGCCGATGGTTGGCAGCACACGGCATGCAAAAACATTTACAGCCGTTATAGGCAGCAGAGGGAGAAATACGCTGCTTTACGGCAGGAGCGGAGCGGGAGTTGTCAGAGCAACGTTCTGTCAACATGACGTAATTCGCTGTCCGTACCTTCTGTCCCCAAAATGATGACTTTCCTCCGGAGAATTTTTTGTTTCAACGAAACAACTGTCCCTTGTGACAGTGACAAGAGTCGGAATATGCATTATAATGGTATCACAAGACGCTCGGTACGTCTTTCAATCGTTAAGCGATCGGAAGTTGCTATTGCAAATTAGGAGTAAAAAATAAAAATAATACATGCAAACTTGCAAGACCGCTCGTCGTCACCGTAGTGGCTGCGGTCATCGCAGGCACTCTCGGCATCATGACATCGGCAGAGGGCTGTACGATTGCCCGGTATGTCGGCGTCAAGTACTCTCTTCCGAGTGTCACGGCAGAGAACGACTACGGTTCGCTGGGCAACTCCCATAGCTTCAGCGACCCCCCGATGGTGCTGTTCAACGGAGAAACCATCACGGAATACTCCGACATATACCCCGGCAGTACCGTGGAGAATATAAAAAACCGGCAGCAGCCTGACGGTATGCCGGAAAACAGCGGACGGCGGCAGGATGTCCGCGAAATATGGCAGAACGAGCGAGAAAGCCATCTGCGCTCTTCTCAAGTCCCTTTACCCGATTCTGCCGAGAAGGAGTCACAATGAATGAAAAACCGAACCCCCCGAAGAAAGATATTTATTCTTATCTGGCGTTGCTGCTCTGCTTCGCCTTGTTTGTGGCAGGCGTCTGCGGCATCGTCTCGAGCAGAACCGCAAGCCATGAGTACAAGAACTCCGACGACGTGCGGGAGGTCAGCGCAGTCGTTCAGGATTACGAGCCAATCGCGATAAAGGACTCCGACGGCAACACAACCGATTGGAAGTACGAAGCCAAGCTGTCATTTGACGTCGAAGGAAAGACCTACACCGGGAAGGATACTTTCTACAGAGATATAAGCTCCGGGGACAAGGTCACGGTCGAGGTCTATCGAACCGGAAAGGGCGAGTATAAGCTCGCTCCGGAAGGCAATCCTGCGGATTTCCTTCTGTACTGTATGGCTGTTGTTGTCGGCGGTTTTCTGACTGTGGTGATGACACACAGCGTTGTGGCACCGGGCAAAAAAGAAGAAGCCGGGGAAAAAAGCGGTAATAACAAGAACAAGAGGTAGTTATGAGTCTGTCAGATGCATTCTGGATAGCGGCAGCCTTTGCCGTGATCTGTGCGTATTATATCGGCGAAAAGATCATTGATATCGATTTCTCGTGCTTTCTTGCGAAAAACAGGAAAAAGGCGAAGTATGAAAGACTTCTCGCAAAGCGTGAAACGCCGCTTGCAAATATGGGGCTGCGCCGCAATATCCGAAACGCATATGAAAATGTTTTGTGCCCCCTTGCCAAAGCGGATAAAAGCCTGCTGCCGATCAGAATGGATAAAACCTTCCGCAGAAACATCGAGCTCCAGATCGACAGTCTCGCAAGGCACAGCCTTTACCGGGACATCCGCGTGGCTGACCTCAGTCCGGGACAGAAAATCGGGTTCCGGACATGGGAGGACGACGGCAGGGAATGGCGTGAAGCCGAGCTTGAGTGCTGCGCACTTGAGCGCCTGATCTCCGCGAAGAACTCTGAGGTCGAGCACGAGATCTACCGAAAGCACGCCTGTCTGCGAGTCCTTCAGTCGCGGCATGTTCAGACGGTTGACTGCGGTAACGGCAAAAAAACCTTCTATGCCGGAAAAGCCAAGGTGATCTGCCCATCATGCGGTGCCGAGGTCACGCTCAGCAGTCAGCAGGTAGTCTGCGAATACTGCGGCGCAAGGATTCAAACGGATTTTTACGACTGGCAGACCGAGGTTTTTGAGATCTACGAGCATATCGGGAACAATCTCAGAAAGTTTCTGCTGCTGCTCGGGTGCATGACGGTACTGTTTCTTTCCGAATTTCTCTGCCTCTACCTGATAAAGGATACCGAGATATCCCTGGCGGCAGGTGTGGGCACGGCGATTCTGGTGCTCGCGGCACTGACGGCTCTGGCGTTTGCCCGGAAGCTGAGGCACGATAAGCTGGCGAAGCGGATTGAGCTTTATTCGGAAAACTACCTCCGATCCTGCATAACCGAGGCTCTTTACAAGGACGCCGGCAGCGATGAGCTGCTTGACTACAGCGTAGGTACGATCATTCTGAAAAAAGTCGTCAACACGGAGGACACAACCACGATAACCGCCGATGTCTGCGTAAGCGAAACGTATCTCCCCGAAAACAAAAAACCGTACACGAAGAAAACCGGAAGAACACTCACTCTGCAAAGAGCAAGACACCCCGATAAAAGAAAGACGGACGGAAAGCTTTTCATCGAAAAGGACTGCCCGTCCTGCGGAGCCAATTTCATTCCTGACGAAAAACACTGCTGTTCGTTCTGCGGATACAGTCTCGATGCGGATAACGCCAAATGGGTCGCGCTGACGGCCGACAAAAAACAAGGAGGATCCTTATAATGGGATTATTCGACAAAAAATACTGTGACGTCTGCGGTGCCAAGATCGGTTTTCTCGGGAATCGCAAGCTCGAGGACGGCAACCTCTGCAAGGACTGCGCAGGAAAGCTCTCCCCGTTTTTCAGCGATCGCAGGAATTCAACAGTCGCTGAGATAAAGGAGCAGCTCGCCTACCGCGAAGATAACAAGCGGCGGCTCGATGATTTCTTGCCGACTGTCACCTTTGACGGAAGCAAGAAAGTTTATATTGACCCGATAAGGGAGCGTTTCATCGTCACGAGGCTTTCAAACTGGCGCAGCGGCAACCCGGATCTTATCAGCTTCTCACAGGTAAGGAATGTTGAAACGGACATCAAGGAAAACAAGGAGGAGATCTTCTGTAAGGATTCCGAGGGCAACGAGACGAGCTTCCATCCGCCCCGTTACGAGTGCGATTATGAATTCAACATTACAATCCATGTTGATTCCCCGTGGTTTGACGAGATTGAACTTGAACTGAGTGACGGAAACCGTCCTGAAAGCCGCTTCACCGACCTCTACCGCGAATACGAGCAGAAAATGCACGAGCTTGCGGATATACTGATGCGCCGCAGCAACCGTTATCGTGTCTTTGACGGCGACGGAATGATGAACCGGATCCGCGCTGAATATGACCGTCCCGTCTCCGCACCCGCTCCCCAACCGGGCGGCGGGGAATGGGTTTGTCCCTCCTGCGGTTCAAAGACCATCGGGGCTAAATTCTGTGACAACTGCGGTGCTTTGAAAACCGTGCCTGTTGAGGCGGATGCGGCTCGGACTTCTGTCAATGAGACATGGGTCTGCCGTTCCTGCGGTTCTGAGGGTCAGTCGGAAAAATTCTGCGAGAACTGCGGATGCGCGAGGCCGGCTCCTAAAACGGTGCGCTGCGTGTCCTGCGGCTGCACCCCGGAGAATCAGGCAAAGCCGCCGAAGTTCTGCCCCGAGTGCGGTAAACCGCTGTCCTGACGCTATGAAATGCCGAAGATTATTGAGGGCGGTGATAATAATGTCTGCTGTTTTTACGGTATCCGCGCTGTTCGGCTGTGGAGGGAGCAGGAAATACACGGTCGATGATATCATCTCGTTCCATACCTCCTACTATGGCATGGCAAGCAATCCGGTGTATGCTTTCGCGCTGCGAAAACAGGATGAAAACTGGCTCTTTTCCGCAAGCTGCTGGGTCAAGAGCCGGGAGGACTGTTACACATCCTTCAGTTCCTTCCCGATACCGACCGAGGAAGCGGAGGAATTCCTTGAGATCCTCCGCGAGGAAGACGAGCTCGGGCGATTGCGGAAATACCGCAATCCAATACGCATCTTTAATGCGGCCGACGCGCCGATGCGCAGCTCCGGAATGACCTTCACCGACGGAAACAGCATCGATAAAGAGACCGAGCTCTGCGGCAGAGCTATTGACTGCCTGCGCGACCTTGCCGACAGATATTATGAAGCCGCTGAAAAAGCCGAGCTGATAGCGATAAAGAATAAGCTTACCTCGGTATTTATCCGTCTAAAGGACACCGAACCATGGCGCTCACATTCCTTCACTCTAAAAAAAGGCGGCGATGGTTGGTACTTTTCATGCGAATGTTCTTTTGGAGAGGACGGTTCTCCCGTGAAGTCTGAGAATATCCGGCTGTCAAATGAGGAAACAAACGATGTGATAAGAATTATAGCGAAATATGACCTGATTTCTGCGGCAAGCGGATATGCCGAGCCGCCGGAGGATGTCGATGGTATTACCGATCGGAGTGTGCATTTCACGGATTTCAGCCTTGCCGGCGGGAGAAGGATCAACTCATCCCTCCCCGTGCCGGATGAGCTCAACTGTTGCCTTTATGGGCTTGCGGGGGCACAATTCCTGACTGAGGTCAATATCAGCCGTGGCTGCATGGATCATTCCTCATCATACTCGTTCAGTCTCGAAAAAACGGAAGACAACTGGTTTCTGTCCTTCGACTGTGCGGCAGATTGCGTAGGATATCATACGAAAGCGGAAAAGATTCCTGTCGATACCGAAGAAGCAGAGGAAATACTCCGAACAGTCAGGGAAAGATGTCTTATAAGCGATGTTCTGTCATATGAAGCGCCGTCGGAAAGCGACGTATATGTTCTTGACGAAACCACATACAACACATCGTTTGCTTTTTCGGACGGCAGCTCAGTACACGCCCCGATAAGCGCGGGCAGAGAGTTAACCGACGCATTCTATTCTCTTGCGGGCAGAAAAATCAAAAAATAAGTCGGTTCTTTCGGGAAATGAAAAGGAGAACTGTAATGGCTGACAAGTGTACGATTTGCTGAGCGGAAATTAATATGTTCCAAACCCGGAAGCTTCAAGACGGAAACCGCATCTGCCCTTCACCTGCTTCTCCGGCTCGACGCCTGACAACAACTATACGCCGAGCCAGCCATATACGCTCGTCATCGGGTCGAACCACGTTTCAAACGAGGAGCCCGGCTGCATGAAGCTCTTCATCCCCTGCGGCGGAGCGTATTCCCCGCACCCGATAAAGCTGCGTCAGCGTGGTTCCGACGGCAAGTGGTTCCTGTGGGAGCAGTACCTGCTGACCGGCGTCCGCACACCGAAATCCGAGACCCCCCGGGCATAACCCGCCTTCGGGATCAACGATAAAACGACCAACAGAGAGGAGAAACTACAATGAACATTATCGGAAAATGGAAAGTCAAGGAGCTGCTCTTCCCCACCCTCAACGGCATGGCGTCCTACACGCCGGAAAATCTGCCGGTGGGAGATCACGCTGACGAAATCATCATGCTGCTCATGAGCATAACCCAATTTACCGAGGACGGCCTCATGAAAACGCTGATGCGCGTACCCGAGGACAAAATCGAGCTCGCGAAGTCGCAGGGCGCCGTGATCGACGAGGACGGTTTCGCCGCAATCGAGCAGACCACCTGGAAAGAGAAGGACGGTAAGTTTTACTACGATACCAAAGTCAAAGGCGAGGTCCTCGGAGAGACGGTCGACCCGTTCGCCGAAATACCTGTGGATGAGAACGGCTGTCTGACCATCGCGTATGGTACGATGATCCTCGAGCGCGTCGGAGACCGATGCGCCCCGGAGGAGTGATCCTCATGTCCGTACTGATAACTCCCGAGGACTGCGGAAAGCTTCGGGAAAGCCGTACGCAGCCTGTGCGTCCGTATGACGGTGACGACATGATCAATGTACCGATAGATCAAAGCGTACTGTACGGCGTATGGAAGAACGACGACATCAAAGCCGTGATCGAGGTTTCAGGTGATAAACCGCATATGATCGTCACTGAAAACGGAAAACTCATTTTTGAGGGAGACGTAAGACTGCAGAAGTTCGGAGATCTCCGCTTCACCGACGGAAAAGACGGCGATGGAAATGAATCCTATGCGCCATACGCAGCTCTTACGTTCAGTCGCAACGAGAATGTCTACAAGTACCGCCCTCTCTTTGAAGGCACGGTGCTCACATTCACAAAGCAAGCGGAATAAAAACCAAAGAGGTGCTGCTGCAAAATCAAGTCATATTTGCAGCAGCACTTTTCTTTTTAAAGTAGGGAAATCCGGGGGTGCCGAACATCAGCATTTTTCGGCTCAAGCGAAGCGGACTCATGCAGAAAGCGTGATTTTTGAGTACGTCAAACAGACCTGCTCGGGCAGCCCGCTTTATATCTGTTTTGTGCAAATTAATTATGCACGAAAGCAAAAAACCGGGCAACCCTTCTTGAGCTGCCCGGTTTTGTTTTCGGGGCTGATGCAGCAGCCCTTTGTTCTTCCCTAATACAGTCCTCTGCCGGTCCTCGTCCCTTAAGCAGGAACGGGAGATGCCTTTGTCCGTCTCAGCCGCTTGTCGGCACCGCAGTGAGCAGAAGCGGAAATTCTTTCCGAACTATGGTGTTTCTCACCCGGCAGGATAATCTGAGGCTTACCCCTTGTCGGAAGCAAGAACCTGGTCGATGAGCTTTTGCAGCGTTTCCGCCTGCTTCTTTTCCGTAACGGCACCTACAATGGGCTCACCGACGATATTGCCGCTGCGGTCTACCACATAAGTGGTGGGGTAAGCGAAGATGTTCGCGGTGAATTTTCCGGCTTCACTGTCAGAGTCGAAGTACACGTTCCGGTATGTTGCTCCCTTCTTGGACAGTACATCTTTTGCTTCGGAAATTGCCGCTTCGTCTCCGCCCAATGTGAAGGAGTTGATGCCGATGAGCGCACCGCCCTTATTTGCAAGTTCTTTGTTCAATGCGTCAAGCTCGGCAAGTTCCCCGACGCACGGCCCGCAGGTGGTAAACCAGAAATTCACCACCGTGACAGCATTGCGGGAAAACAATTCATCGCTGGTCACATCATTTCCTTCTAAGTCTTTTCCGACAAAGGACGGGAATTTTTTTGTACCGATGTTCCCCTCCGCAGGGATGCTTGTGGTGCTCTCAGAAGGCGTTTTTTTCGCAAGCTCCGGGAATTTTTCCTCTAACTTTGTCAGTTCGTTTTCGATCTCTCGGATTTTTTCCGCCTCAGCCTTAAGCAGTTTCAGCTCATCTGCAGTAAACTGGTCTTTGGCGGATTCAATCGTTTTAAGCAAAAAATCTCCGTAATTTTTGCCGTCTTCAATCATCGCCATGCCTTTATCCGCTGCCATAAACACCTTATCCCAAAGCTGAGTGTTTTTCGACAGTATCGCGTTTTCCTGAGCCATGAGGTCTTTATGCATTGCAGAAGCCTCTTCCGCATTCTTGGGACCCTTTTTTGATCCGCAGGCCGTCAGAGACAGCAGCAAAGCGGATATCAGCAACATAATCAACCAACTTGTATAATTCTTCTTGACCATTTCTTTTTTTCCATCCTTTTCTTTTTTATTTTTTCACACAAACATTCGTATTGCATATCAGCACCGATGCCGGCATCACCGCCGGGACCGGCGCTGAAATTTTCTTGATTTCATGGGCTTTCCTCCTTAGCTCTTACTCTTTTTTTGATGTTTCCGCCGTTTTTTCCGTTTTTTTATCGGAGCCGAAGCCATAGCGGAAGCACACTGCGCCCGTCGGACAGGCATGTATGCACATACCGCAGCGGATGCACTCAGTGTGGTTGGGCGTTTTCGTCACATCCACATCCATCTTGCAGGCTTTGGCGCATTTTCCACAGGAGACGCACTTGTTTTTATCCACCTTAATTTGGAAGAGGGACACCCGGTTGAACAGCGCATAGAATGCACCCAGTGGGCAGAGCCACTTGCAGAAGGGACGATAGAACACCACGCTCAGCACGATCACCACCAACAGGATGCTGAATTTCCAGGTAAACAGGCTCCCAAGTGCCGCTCGGATTCCGGAATTGGCAAGGGACAGCGGGATGGCTCCCTCCAGCACACCCTGCGGGCAGAGGTACTTGCAGAAGAAGGGGTCGCCCATGCCCACATCGTTCACGAGGAACGCCGGCAGCAGAAAGACCATCACCAGCAGAATGGCATACTTAAGGTACGTCAGGGGCTTCAACTTCCTTGTGGATAGCTTCTTCGTGGGAATTTTATGCAGCAGATCCTGAAACCACCCGAAGGGACACAGAAATCCGCAGATAAACCGTCCCAAAAGAACTCCCAACAGGATGAGGAAGCCGGTGATATAATAGGAAAAGCTGAACTTTGACGAACCAACCACCGCCTGAAATGATCCAATGGGACAGGCTCCCGACGCTGCCGGGCAAGAATAGCAATTGAGTCCGGGCACGCAGACGGCTTTCCCTGCGCCCTGATACAGTCCTCCCTTGAGGAAGTTCGGCAGGTGCAGGTTGGTCAACAAAGCTGCTCCCGCCTGTATCCAGCCTCGGAAACGGGACAAAAACCGAGAGATTACCGAAACCTTCTTACCCAATGCCCACACACTCCAGACATAATTTGATGGCTTTGCTCAGCACCGTAGCCACCTCGTTACGGCATACTCCCAGACATACCATAACAATTCCAACTGCCAGCAGTGCAGCCTGTGCAGCAGTTTTTATTCCGTATTTCATACTTAGCTCTCCTTCCGGTTTGTGCCGTTATCATATCATTGTCGATATAAGGTTCCTGTTAAGAAAAAATTTTTACACAAAATTTATCCGTTTCCTGTATAATGAGAACAGCGGGTTAAGCGCAACATATAAACGTATATAAAGGAGATTTTTATGCACCTTTTAGTAATCGAGGATGAACGCGCTCTATGCGAAACCATTGTCCGCAGTCTGCGGCGCGCCGCATACAGTGTGGATTACTGCTGCGACGGCGAAGAAGCACTGGAACTGTTGGAAATAGAACGCTATGATCTTGTATTGTTGGATCTGAACCTGCCGGGGAAGGACGGAATGACGGTGCTGCGCACCTTGCGGCAGAAAGACCGGGAAACAAAGGTGCTGATTTTATCCGCCCGCAACGAAGTAGAGGACAAGGTGGAGGGACTGGATGCAGGTGCCAACGACTATCTTGCAAAGCCTTTTCATTTGGCTGAGCTGGAAGCCCGCATCCGCAGCCTGACACTGCGGCAGTTCACCCAGCAGGATGTGATATTGACCTGCGGGACCTTGACCTTTGATACCCGTGCGCGAAAGGCCTCCGTGAACGGACGAGCCTTGACGCTCACCCGAAAGGAGACGGGAATTCTGGAATATCTGATGGTGCATCGGGGGCGGCCCGTCAGCCAGGAAGAACTGATTGAACATGTCTGGGACAACAGCGTGGACAATTTCAGCAACTCCATTCGTGTGCATATTTCCGCATTGCGCAAGAAACTCCGCGCCGCATTGGGTTATGACCCCGTTCGCAACCGCATCGGCGAGGGTTATCTGATGGAAGAGGACGGCGTATGAAGAAGTTCTCCTTACAGTGGCGCATCACCCTGATGACTGCCCTGCTCATCGGTTTGACCTGTATCGCCATGAATCTGATGCTCTGCTCCTCCGGCGTGTACTATATGGACAGGATTGCGGACGCGCTGCGGGGCGGCGGTACTGTTATTATAACTGATGAAGGCACGGCGAGCTTCGACCCGCAGTTCGCAGAACCCGGCGAGGAATTGACAATCGTTGTCGATGGTGTGCAGGGACGATTTCGCACCACCAACTGGTACATCACGGCTGCGGTTACGGTGTTGAGCGGCATTCTTGCCTACTTTGTCAGCGGACACGCGCTCAAGCCCCTGCACAGCTTTGCTTCTCAGGTGGAGAGAGTGCAGATGAACAATTTGGCGGATATGCGGATCGATGAGGATGCCTTGCCGGAGTTTAAGCAGCTCAGTCAGTCCTTCAATCAAATGCTTGAGCGGTTGAACGATGCCTTTGCCGCACAGCGGCAGTTCACCGGCAACGCCGCCCACGAGCTGCGCACGCCGCTGGCGCTGCTGCAGGCGCAGCTGGAGCTGTTTTCAGCGGAACATCCTGATATGCAGCTGGAGACGGCGGAGTTTCTCTCCCTTCTGCGGGAGCAGACGGAGCGGCTTACCCGGCTGACCAAGACCCTGCTGGAAATGAGTAATCTGCGGCAGGTGGCGCGTAACGAGCGGATCCGGCTTGCTCCAATGATCGAGGAGATCTTTACGGATCTCGCACCGCTCTCGGATAAGTGCGGCGTTACGCTGACGGCAGAGGGCGACGGCATTATGACCGGCAGCGACGCGCTGATCTACCGCCTGATCTTCAACCTGACGGAGAACGCCGTCAAGTACAACCGACCGGGCGGCTCGGTGCGGGTTTCCGTCGCACAGGAGCCGGAAAAGCTCCTGATCCGCGTCTCCGACAACGGCTGCGGCATCCCGGAGGAGTATCAGCAAAGCATCTTCCAGCCTTTTTTCCGCGTAGACAAGTCTCGCAGCCGGGAATACGGCGGCGCGGGGCTGGGCCTCTCACTGGTGTGGGAGATCGCCGACATCCATGGCGGCTCCGTCCGCGTGGAGGAGAGTTCAAAAAACGGCACTGTCATTGCGGCAGAGTTTCCGATACAGTATGGCAGCGAATGAAACCACAGGTTAAATATCTGTAAGGTCGGCTGCTTCCGCGATTCTGTTTCCCAAAATCGAAAAAAATTGATTTTGGGAAACAGACGGTGATGCTTCGCTTGTCTGCACTGTCTCACTGTCGGGCAAAAATACTTGTACCCGCTAAAATGTTAAATAGATGCGGTTTGCTTTTCTCTTTACGAAAGCTGTCCGTTCGAGTGTGTAACATCCACGGGAAGTGCGTAAAGTGAGAGCGGAGTTTTCGCACTGTTTTTTGAAATCACCGGATTTTCACCGGACAGCTGCGCGTAATAAGACTGCGAGGTGAAAATATGATAAAAACGACATCAATGCTGACGGCAGAACCGAAGAGATACGGTTTTTCAAAGTCCAATTCTCTCTATCTTTTTGTTCTTCGCTTCCTGCGAGCCGGCAGAAACACGGCTGCGCCGGCGACAAGCACCGCTGCCGGTACAATGATAAGCTCTGTCGGCACAAGGTGCAAGATCGACCGCTTCGGCGGCTGCGGCCTCTCTGCCTCTGAAAGCGTAAATGTCAGTTCGCCCTCCGGCAGACCCGGCAGTGTCAGCGCATATCCGCTGTCTGTCCTTGTAAAGCCGTCAATGCCGCATTCCGTCATGTAATAGGGCGTATTCACCGTGATATCCAATTCCCCGAACTGTGTCCATGTTTTTGCCGGGGAAAGCAGATAGGTATACGCATAGATGCTCGGTGTATAGTCCGCATCAATGGCGGGATACAGCGGCGCTGTCACCGCATTTTTCAGCGTCTGCCCCGGCTCCAGCGTGATGGTGTACTCATACCACCGCATCAGTGAAAATACCCCGGCTTCAATCTGAACCAGACCATTCCCCCATATTTCGGAACCGAGCCGCAAAAGCTCGACCTGAGCATTGTACCAGTCAGACTCCAAAATGCCGGAGTTTTCGTCATAGCCGCGCAGAGCATAGTCCTTGAATGTCATCTCCGAAAACTCCGACGACACCGTTCCTTCGATAACCTTTTCGCAGGCGCCGTTTTCATACAGTGTCCATATAAGCTCCTCCTTCGGCAGCTCGCCGAAGATATATACCGTGATCGTATCGCCGTTTTGTACCCAGCAGGAGGCTTGACTCCCCTTCTTCAGCCGCGCTCCGCCGGTTTGCTTCTCACACAATACCCGCGTTTTTGCGCTGTCCGCATTTATGACAAACGCGGCGGTGGCTGCGCCGTATTCTTTATCTATGCCCGTGACGGAATACCTCTGCACCCGAACCGGCATATCGGGGACGAAAAAGCTGTCGCAGATATAGCTGTCTGCCGGCTTCGGCAGATCCTCATCAAGGGAGAAAGAAGTGTGCCGTGCCTTCAATGTGTGTCGGACAGCCGCCTCTATCGGCTTCCCATCCAGCGTTACGCCGTATTTCAGGGCGTCGGAAACATCGAACGGCCGACCCGCTGCTTGGTCATAGATGTATTCTCCGTAATGTGGAGGATTACCAAACGGGAAAACCAGCGTGGCCGTGACCGTATAGTCGGCGGGATTACGGAAGGTGTATTCCGCCGTGACTTTCCCGGTATAGGCAAGGAAGCTGTCCGTATCCGGATAATACTGCTCCGGGAATTCCTGCACATCGAAGGTCAGAAGCTCTCTCTCAACCACGATGGGGCAATCCTCTCCCGTCACGACCGCGCCTGTAACGTCCGTGCCGCTCCAGTGCCGCTGGGCGGAATTGGCATAGACCGGCTGTGCACAACCTCCTGCCAGCAGCAGGAGCAACAGGATTCCCGCAGTTATTTTCTTTTTCACATATATCGCCTCCTCTCGTTTGAGTTTCGTTTATATTTGCCTCATCGCCCGCTGATAATAAAGATTTTTTCGGGAATCCGAACAGCCGCTGTCTGACATGAAGGTCTAAAATATGTATGCTGCAAAAGCCGTAAAGGCTGCAAGCACAAGCATCGCAGCATACATATATCTTATTTTTCAGACTGTCTCCACAAAAATCAGGTTGGCTTGTTTCCGGAAGAAATCAGCTTTCTTCCTGCTGCCTGAGCCACTCGGTCATATCCCGCAGGGTTTCCTCTATGGGACGAGGTTTGTAAGAAAGCACTCCGGATGCTTTCTTATGGCTGAAGTATCCGTTTGATCCGAGAACGGCAATCGAATACGGCGTAAAGAACAGCGGTTTCTTCTTGCGAATACACCTCTTTTCGTAATATGGAGCTGCTAATTCGGCAAGTCCGAGCGGCAAGCAGAGAGGCCGGCGATGCAGCCCCGCTGCTTTGCCTATTATATCAAGCATTTCCTTAACCGTGATATAACGCCCGGACAAGATATATCCCTCTCCGGACTTCCCGCTCATTGCACAGCCAAGGATGCCGCCTGCAACGTCTCTTACATCAACGAAGTCATATCCGCCGCGAACGGCAAAGGACAGCTTTCCCTTGAGAAAGGCTTTCGCCATTGCCGTGAAACTCCCGCCTTGGAAATCTCCCGGTCCGATTATCCCGGAGGGGAATACAACGCAGGCGTTCAGCCCGTGACGTGCTGCGTCAAAAACCAGATTTGTGGCAATGGCTTTACTCTTGGCGTATGCCCCGTCAACAAGATCGGAAGAGAAATACCAGCCCTCCGTGATAACATGATCCTTCGGAATATCCGGCATTACATGAACGGAGCTGACATAAATCAGTCTGCCGACATTGTGTTCTCTGCACTTGCAAATGATGTTGTTTGTCCCTTCCACATTGACCGTATAGATAATCGGATCGGGGTTGGAAGCAACGGAAACGATACCGGCACAATGAATCACGCAGGTGTGTATCCCCGAGCCGTCAAAAAAGGCCTCAAGCGATTCTTTATCGAGAACATCTCCGGTGACGCGTTGAACCCTCTTTGGAAGCTGCTCCGCATACGGGTCGTTGGATAAAACCAACGCCAGAACGGGGATGCTGCCGGAAGCCAGTTTCTGAGATACAGCTCTGCCGAGGAATCCGGTTGCACCTGTAATCAGATACCTGTCGTACATACGGATTCCGTTCATTGACCGATTGAGGAACACATTCTGAAAGCTTGCAACGGAGTTCCGGTCATACATATGAATCCCCCCCTCATAACTCATCCGGAAGCCATGCAGCATCCTTTGAGAGTTTTTTAATGAATGCCCGTCCGCAATCCCGGTTGTTTTTCGCCTGATGGAACTTAAAAACCATCGACTCATCGTTCAGCTTTCCGATAATCTCTATCTTTCCTTTCGGATGCGACATGCAGTACTTGAAGCACTTTCCCTGACCGCTCTGCATCGCTTTCGCTCCCTCAACTATGTCATATCCTTCGGAAAACGGCACTTGGAAGATGTTCTTGACGCCGCTCACCGGGCGGCACTGGAATATGTAATACGGGACTACTCCGCAGGCGGTCAATTTTCTCAACAGCGATCCCAGTACACCGGGAGAATCGTTTACGCCTTTCAAAAGCACTGTCTGATTCTTTACAACAACCCCGCAATCAAGAAGGGCGCGTATGGCAGCGGTGGCTTCCGGCGTTATTTCTCTCGGATGATTGAATTGGGTAACAACATACAGCTGCTTCTTTCCGCTGTATTTTTTCAGACAGGCAAGCAGCTCTTCATCCATATAAATCCGCATGGGGTACACTGCCGGCGATCTCGTTGCTATTCTGATGAGATCGAGATGCTTCATCCTTGAAAGAACATCAAGATAGTGCTTGATGATACATGTTGGAAGGGTAAACGCATCACCGCCGCTGAGGATAACGTTGGTCAGCTCGGTGTGCTCGCGGATATAATTTACAACGGATTCAAGATTTCCGGCTATCTCCTCATCCGAACGCCCTACAAGCCGCTTGCGGAAGCAATGCCGACAGTACATGAAGCAACGATTTGTTGTCAGTATAAGGGCACTCTCTGTGTATTTGTGCTGAACACCCTGACACACAGTGTTAGACTCCTCATCGCTCGTATCAAACTCTCCGCTCATGTCCGTTTCAAGGAACGTGGGGATGCTCATTCTGCGGATCGGGTCGTCCGTGTCGCTCCAGTCAATAAGTGACAAATAGTATCTTGTGACGGACATCGGGAATTTTTCACACAGTTCCCGCATCTGCTGTGTCAGTCTGCGATCAAACCGGAGCTTCGCTTCAAGCTCTCCTATGTCGGTAATGTTTTCGATTAAATCTTTGCTCCATGTCATAATCTTGATTCTCCTTTCTTTGTTTTTCGTTATATGAACAGCCGGGCAACGGTCAATTCGGCAAGAACCGATCACCCTTGCCCGGCTGAGTGAGGGGGAAGCGAAAGCACTTTTTGTTTTCCCGGAAGCCGCCTTTGAGTACACACACCGTGTTTTTCACGATTCAAAGGCAGCTTTTACGAGGCAAGGGGTTTTACGGTTCATACAGTCCCATTGCAATGCTCATTATGAGAACTGCGTCTGCGATCGTTATTTCTCCGTTCATGTCCACGTCTGCGAGAATGAGGCTTTCCCCTTCAAGCAAATATACACCCAACGCATGACGGGCGGCAAGGATCGCATCCGCGATCTGTACAATTCCGTTGCCGTCAACATCTCCGAGGATGCCGGTTACGGGGGGCTGACCGCTGTCGTAGGGGATGAACATTCCCGTCCATTGACTGCCGTGACCTATCGTTCCCTTGGATTCTGCCTGCATCGTCTGCAAATCAATCTTGAAAAGCAGGTTGGACGGATTCCATGTTTCCGAAAATGTTGCATACTGTGCCCAGTATATATGTCCGGTGGAATGATCCATAGTCATGGACTGATAGTCGTAGCTCTTTGCCGGAACGGTCATGATTGTCTCGTACATTCCCGTGTCGAGATCAAGACTGCAAAGTTCCGATACGGAGAAGCCCATCGCCATGCAGTAAGCGTTGCCTTGCAGGTCTATTGCAAGTGTCTGCATTGTGTATGGGATGCCCTCCTCGTTGTTCATGTAAGGAAGCGGGATCCCTCCGCTCTCAAGATTCAGCATATTGCCGGTTTCAAGATCGACTTCGCATATGCACTGCGTCCCATCGCTGCTGTTTTGCAGGATGGCGAACATTTTGTTCCGACTGTAGTCATATTCCATATCGAGAACATTGAATCCACCGTTCTGTGCGAAATTGGTATCGAGAAAGTACTGCTGCGTTGTTTCCCCGGCGACCATATCGTCAAATCGCACCCTGAAAAAGTTATTATGCCCCGTATACCCGTAAATATACCCGTCATGATAGGCAGCAGCAGCGACGAGGCTTGAATATCCGCTCCCCGTTTCGGCGGGCATACCGCAGTGCATAGTGACTTCTTCCGGAGAATCGGCGTTAAAGCTCGACCAGGTATACCATTTCGTATGGAACTCCGGATCGTTCGGTATGCGCTCCGAAACCCAGAAGCCGTATATGGTAGGCTCGTCCTCCTGTGCAGGGGGCGGCGTGGGCGTGGGCGGTTCGGGAGAAACCGGCGGCGTAGGCGTGGGCGGAATGGGAGTTGTGCCGTCAAACTTAGCCGTAAGCATGGTAGCGGGGATATCGATGTCCGCGCCGAGGGGGAGCCGCAGACTCGAAGAAACAAGGGATTCACCCATATACCAGCCTCTGAACGTTCCGTTTGGGGTGGCCACGGCGGTTATCCTGTTTTCCCAATAGTTGTCGCTCAAATATACACGCTCCCAGTCCACGCCCACATAGCCGTCGCCTTCTGAAAGGAGGGTTATGTCAAGGGAGAGCCCCGGTATAATGCACTTCCATTCGAGCGACGTCAGTTTCGCATCATAACAGCGAAGCTTGTCTATGTTCGTGTTCTGTGAAAGATCCAATACGCTTATGTCGGTATTGTTGCAGAACAACCTTGTCAATGCAGGGTTGTTGGAAATATCCAGCTCGCTTATGTCGGTATTGTTGCAGAACAGATCCGTAAGGTTCTCGCATTTGCTTACGTCAATTGAAGTCAGATGCGTGTTTTCACAGCGAAGTTCCCGCAGCTGCGGATTTCGGCTGACATCGATCTGCGATATCCCGGTATTTCCGCAGAAAAGATACCAGAGATTTTCAAAGGGTGAAACGTCCAGTTCGGCAATGGGGTTTTGATAACAGTGGAACTGGCGCAGTTTCGGGAGATTAGACATTGAAACACTTGGCAGCATGTTTTCTTCACACCAGACAAGACGCAGCTCTGCACAGTTGCTTACGCTGAAATTTGTCAGCAGATTCTGCGCGACATTCAGCTCATCGAGCAGCGGACAGTCACTTATGCTGACGGCTGTGATGGAGTTTCCCGCGCAGCCAAACGCACGCAGCTTTGAGAAGCCGGAAAGATTCAAGGTTCCGACAAGATTTCTGTTGGGGAAATCATAAGCGCTGAAGAAGATGTATTCGGCATGTATGAATCCCGTTGGTGCTATGTACCAAAAGATGCCTCCCCATGTTTCCGGGTCGTTGGGATCGTATGCGGAGCTCAGCTGCGTGCCGTTCTTTACGCCGGCTGAGTTGGTCTGCTCCATAAAAGCAAGGAGCTGATCGTATTCGTGCTCCACATATCCGTAGGGTGCACGGCTTTCCGCACGTTTGCCGTGTGCGGCGGTTGGGGCGATCATGAGCAGCATCATCGCTGCCAAAATCACTGAGATAATTCTTTTCATCGGTTGTCCTCCTGGGGTATTCTTTTTTATCCTAATGCTTCAAAGTCCCGACATATCGGTGACTTCTCCGCTTAATTTAACGAGGGCGTTTGATTCAACGGATTCTTCTCAAAGGGTTCCCGTTTCTCACCTGACGGGAAAGCGGCAGTCGTTCTTCCTTCATATTGCACATATTGCAGCCAAAACCTCTTCGCATTTTGAAAAGAAGAGGATTCATTTACCGGAATGCAGCTGCGTATTTCAAAGCGTTATCCGTCCCTCGTTCCGACAAATATGCTCTTCGACCGTTCGAAAGAGTTCTTTGTCGAAACGGACGTTAGGGACGGACAGCGTAACGGGATCAGAGCTATGGATATTGGAGGAGGGTGCGATTCCAAGAACAGCGTGCTCCTCTCCCGCAGACACTACGCATTGATAAAATTGCTGATGAGCCGCAGATATTGCCCAAAACCCTACACTTTTTTTCCTGTGCATTTTCTTCTCTGCTGCAAGCTCTCGCTGTCCGCAGATGTAAGAAATCCGGTGTTTTTGTAAAATCGTCTGTTTTCAAGCAACGAACTTCTTCTTTCCTCTTGTAAGAACCACCGGCAGGCTCATATGCGGCCGCAGAGCGTATATTATTTCGCTCGGCTGCATGAGACGTTCGTGCAATAAGGATAGTCTGCACACAGCTCATGTTATAAGCATAATGCAAGATATTCAGATAAATCTCCCCGCTGCTTGTATACACTATACACGATTTGGGTGCCCGAAGTCAACACACGCGAATTAATAGTTATGCAGTTTTAACTATATATTATTCGCTTGCAAGTGAGACTTTCGTTACTCTTTCGTTGTAAGGGGAAGTCTTATTCGGTCAACAGTACGGGCAGCGACAGGAGGCAAATCAATCGTCATCGAAAATATATTTTCTTTTCCGCATTTTTTCTGTAAGGTTTCGCCTTTTCCGCAGTCCAATAGGTAAACAGGGGGGGAAATCCCTAAATACCGGGGGTGATTTGTATGGCATACTTCGGGCTTTGTCGGATGAGCTGATCAACCGACAACGGCAAAAAAGGAGTTTTCGGCTTATTTACCGTCTTAGTATACAGCATGTAAGGTGTGTTGAACAAAGATCTGCATACCGCATCTTGCACTCCGTGCTGCGCGCCCGGACTGCTTTCGCTCCCCGGCCGGGCAAACCGCTCCACAGGACCGTTTTGTTCCCCCGGCTTCGAGTCCCGTTCGATTTAACCAAACACAGAGGCACCCAACGGGTGCCTCTGTGTTTGGTGCCGGTGGTGGGACTCGAACCCACACGGTATTGCTACCAACGGATTTTGAGTCCGTCACGTCTGCCAATTCCATCACACCGGCGAATATGTTCAAATTTTGTACATATATCAGTTTAACACATTTTTTAAACGGATTCAAGAGGGAGAATCACATTATATTAAAAATTTGATTCACTGTTTTCCTGCGGCGGCTGTGCGTCCGTTAAATTGATGCAGGGGTAAAAAAAACATTGCCGCAACCGGTCAACGATTGCGGCAATGCAGGCTCTATGCCCTGCACCGATTTTCCGAACGACTTTGCAAAAATGGAGTCAGGATGCAAAGGACAGAAAGGATGATGACAGTCTTTTGTTCGGAAATCGATGCAGGGTTGCTGAAAGGCTGTTACCGTTCGTACCATGATAACGGCCGTCAGCAGCAAATCAGATAACAGCGCGGAGGATAAGCAGCGCGTCGATAAGCTCAACAACGCCGTTGCCGTTAAAGTCGGCAGCCTCAAGCTGTTCAGGGGTCAGCTCCGCAAGGTCGCTGCAATAACGCATAACGAGCAGAGCATCTGCGGCGGTCACAATGCCGTCGCCGTCAACATCACCCGCAAGGATTCCGCTTGCGGGTTCATATTGTGCAACAAGGACGGTGTTTGCCGTGATTCCGGTGAAGCTTCCGCTCCAGCCGATGAAATCATAGCCTTCACGCACGGGGTCGGCAGGTGCTTCCGCATCCATGCCGTAGCCGACTGTCTGAACACTGATCGTTGTGCCGTCCCAGTCAACGAAATAAACATTAAAGTAGTTATCGCTTGCGAACACAGCTTCAATCGTGTGGTTTGCAATAACGCAGTCGAAGGTGTATTCATTTGCGGCACCGACTGATTCGCCGTCAACAATGATATCCGCAACATGCCAGCCCTCATTCGGAGTAATCGTGTACGATGCAGAACCGAGAGAATCAACAGTGGTTGTGCCGTCGGGCGATATTGTTCCGCCGAGTCCTGCGGAGGCGGTGATATCATAGTTTTCGGCAACAACGTTAATCGTGCAGGTCATCTCCTTAAGGAAGCCGTTTGTAAGCTTC
>OGNB01000698.1_pt1 | contig 23384 bp, 18 predicted proteins | sample 1573301 | NCBI WGS metagenome assembly OGNB01 (sample SAMEA2581914, study PRJEB24529) | metagenome | biome: Human gut stool | place: China | collected 2011
CTTGCATGTGTTAGGCACGCCGCCAGCGTTCGTCCTGAGCCAGGATCAAACTCTCAATAAAATGGTATCTTAAAGCCGAAGCTCTAAAATCAATTTCATCTTGGTTCGCTCTTAGCTTTACTCAAGAATTTTCGTTGGCTATTCAAAGAATCTCATTTCTGACATTCACTGAACAACTTAAATTAAAATTGTCCAAGGTGTTTGTTCATGTTTCTCGTTGTTTAATTTACAAGGTGCACTCCGCTAACTCAGCGGGTCGCTCATAAATGAGCTTATTCATTATATCACATCAAGTTTCGTTTGTCAAGAACTTTTTTCAAATTCTTTAAAACTTTTTGTGAACTCGTTCGGCTTTGATCAATTTCTCTCTCGCAGCGAACTCGTTTATTCTAGCACAGCTCCATCAGTTTGTCAAGAACTTTTTTCGATCTTTTTCGAAGCTTTTCTTGACTCACATCCACTTTGCCGCCGCTCTCTCGAGCGCTCGCATATATTATCAAAGCAAAAGCCGTTTGTCAACCCCTTTTTTCGAATTTTCGCAAATTATTTTATGGCCACTATTAGTTGTGTTAATAGCGGCGCGATCCCCCAACATACAGCCGCTCCCAAAGCCCACACTTCGGCCGGTATTCCGTCCGTCAGAAAGCTGAGTCCGAACACGGCGATTCCAAGCGCAGCCCGCACCCATCTCTTCTCAGCCAGGTTCGGCGCCGCCCACACGATCTGCTCCCGCCCAGCCTCTAAAAGCAGGCTCTCCAGCGCAAAAAATCCCATGAGCAGCGCCGCCGAGACAACCGGCTCCAGCCGCTCCATCACCCCCAGCACGCTGAGGCTCTGGCTCACCGTATAAAACGGGAACGTCAGCTGCTGCGTGAGCCGCGGCGATAAGCACCCCACCGCCACCGCCGCTAAAACTGCTGGACAAATCGCCAATAGGCCCAGCCAGCCGCGCTTCACACGCTGCGTTCTCCCCGGCAAAAACCGCAGGCACGTCAGCGCAAGCAGCGACGGGACCACTTCCAATGTCTGCCGCGCGCCGCCCCATGGCGCCATCCACCGCAGCTGTACATTCTTTGCCGCCGCCAAAAGGATAATTGTATAGAGTCCTGCAAGCACCAGAAACAACACGCCACATACCTTTGCCGCCTGCTTTGCACCCTTTTCTCCGGCAAGCGTCCCAAGCAGCACAATCACGCCTCCGGCAAGCCACGCCGTCCCGTCCGGAAACGCGATGCCCGCTCGCCTGGCCGTCTGCGCCGCCGCAAGCAGCGTGAACACTCCGCCAATTGCAAGGACTACCCGCCCGGCCGCGTTCCCAAACGCACATACTGTGAGCTCCGGCAGATACACCGCACCGTTTGCCAGTTCCTGCGTCAGAACATAATACCCCGCCGCAATTGCGCAGCCAAGCAGCACCCAGCCCCAGCCAAGCCCTGCGCACGTCAGGACTGCCGGGACAGATGCCGCGCAAAAGCCCCAGGCGCCCGCCTGCCGCCCGGAAATGCTACCCTCCAAGCCGAAACCCTCCTTCTGTCTGCAATAAAACCGGCGCAGCCTCCTCCCGGCTTTCCAAAAGCGCCGCGCGCGCATGGCTGAGCGTCAAGCTGCCCGGATGCGCCTGCAAAAACCGAAGCGCCTCCTCCGGCTTTTTAACCTCCTCCATTGCCCGGTATAATTTCGCCGCCGGCCGCAGCTGCCGGCTCACGCAGACCTGCGGCGCAAGGTACCACGCCCGGCTTGTCACGATCACATGCTCCGCCGTCTGCGTAAAAAGCGCCCCTGCGCATCCGCTCTGCAAATCAGAAAGCGCCTCCTCGAGATTTCCGCCCCGGCCGACATCTCCCGTGTCCGCCGTCACAAAAACCGTTCCGTCCTTCGCGTCGATCACCAGTGCCTGCACCGGAACCAGCGCCGCTGCATCGTGCGCCTCTCCCTCGTCCACCCCAGCAAGCACCGTACACACAGCCAGCGCCGCAAAAAACACCCAAAGTCTCTTCAAAACCGTCACCTCTGATTTCGTTCATCCAGCGGTCGGAGCGTTCCGTCCCGCCATTTTTGCTCCGCCAATCGCTCGCGCACCAGCGCGCCCTTCACCTCTGCCTCGCCGAACGGCGCAAGATAGCTTCTTCCCAGACTCTCAAGCCCCGCCAGCCTCACAAGCAATAACAAAAGTCCCGCTGTCACACCGAAAAGTCCAAAAACGCCGCCCAGAACCGTCAGTCCCAGCCGCCACAACCGTAGCGCGTCCGACAATTCCCGGTTCGGAAGCGTAAACCCGCAGATCCCGCTCGACGCCGTCACGATGAGGGCCGCCGGAGACACCAGCTTCGCGTCCACCGCCGCCGTCCCAACGACAAGCCCGCCGATGATCGACACCGCCGTCCCGATCGCCTGCGGCAGATGGAGCCCCGCTTGCTGTAGCAGCTCAAATGCACACAGTAACCCTACCACTTCAAAGAGCGTCGAAAACGGCACGTCCTGCTTGCTCTCAACGATCGACAGCAGCAGCTTCGTCGGCAGCATCTGCTGGTGGAACATCGCCATCGCCGCATAAATCCCCGGCAAAAGCAGGCTCACGCCCAGCGCCAGATACCGCAAGCTCCGCAGCATAGATGCAGATAAATAATCCGTCGCCCTGTCCTCCGGCGAGCGCATGAGCCGTCCGAAGCTCACTGGCGCAAGATACCCGATCGGAAGCCCGTCTACAAGCAGCCCCACCTGCCCGTCAAGCAAGCCCTGACAAAAATGGTCCGTCCGCTCCGTAAACTCCAGAAGCGGAAACGCAGTCTTCCGCGCCCCTGTCACATATTCCTCGACAGCCGCGGGCGATAAAAGCCCGTCAATGTCGATCTCCCCCAGCCGCTTTTTCATCCGCGCGGGAAGCTCCGGGTCGGTAAGGCCCTCCACCCAGCAGACCGTGATCTTCGTCAGCGACCGCCTGCCCACCACCGACTCCTCCAGCCGCAGCTCCGGCGTGCGCAGATGGCGGCGGATCAGGCTCGTGTTTGTGCGAAGCGTCTCCGTAAACGCGTCCTTCGCGCCCTTGACGGTGTTCTCCGCCTCTGGAGCCGACGGTGAGCGCTTCTCCCCCGTCTTCACCTCGCACCCAAGCGCCTTCCCAGTCTTCGGAAAGAGAATCACGCAGAACCCATTTACCAGCAGCTCGGCCGCCTCGTCCGTGCTGGAAGCCTTCTTCATCGACGCGCACCAGACAAGCCCCCGCTCGGCTCTCGTAAAAAGCGTCTCTTCCCGCTCGTCCTGCCGCGCCTCATGTAACGGTCGCACAATAAAATCCGCAATATCTCTGCCGGAGGTCAGCCCGTCGAGAAAGAAAATCTCCAGCTCGTTTCCGCCGGATATCACCTTCCGCGTCTCAAAATCCGCTGCCCCCGCAAATCGCGCCGCCAGCACCTTCCCATCGACCATACCTTTCACCTCATGGGAATTATTGTGCCGCTCCCCGGGAAAAACTATACGGTACTGTTTGCATCAGGCCATGAAATGTGGTAAGATAATATGAATTCTTTCGACACCCGCGCGCGGTCCTTCCGCGCCATACAATATATATTAAGATATGGAGCGACAGCCATGTACGAATTCATCACCGAAAAAACGCTTGCCGAATACGAAGCCTTCGTTCAGTCCCACCCCAAGGGCAACTTCGCCCAGAGCTATCTCTGGGGCAAGCAGAAGCCGATGTGGAAATGGGATGCCATCGTCGTGCGCGGCGAAGACGGAGCAATCAAAGGCAGCCTCGCCGTCATGACGCGCAAGGTCCCCGGCATCGGCAGAACCTTAATGTATGGCTGCCGCGGCCCTGTGTGCGACCTCGACGACCGCGAGACCTTCTCGCAGCTTCTTGACGGTGCAAAGGCTCTGGCGAAAAAATACAAATCTTACGTCATCAAAATCGACCCCGACGTTCCCTCGTCCAACACTGCCTTCTCTTCCATGCTCCAAAGCTTCGGTTTCAAGGCCAAGGAAGGCGGCAAAAACTTCGAGGCCATCCAACCCCGCTACGTCTTCCGCCTGAATGTCGAAGGCAAAACCGAAGACGAGCTCCTCGCAAATTTCCACCAGAAATGGCGCTACAACATCCGCCTTGCCGAGCGCAAGGGTGTGACCGTCCGGATCTGCGGCAAGGAAATGGTCCCCGCATTCGCCGATCTCATGCTCACGACCGGCGTTCGAGACGGCTTCGTCACCAGAAAGCCCAAGTACTTTTCCGCCATGCTCGATAACCTCGGCGAGCACGCAAGGCTCTATATGGCCTTCGACCCCGAGAATACCCCGATTGCCGGCACCCTCGCCATCCACTACGGCGACAAAGTCTGGTACCTCTACGGCGCGTCATCGAACGAGCACCGAAACCTCATGCCGAACTATCTGCTCCAGTGGCGCATGATCCAGTGGGCGGTCGAAACGAAGTGCCGCATCTACGATTTCCGCGGCGTGTCGGGCGACGTGTCCGAGGATAATCCCCTCTACGGCCTCTTCCGCTTCAAGCAGGGCTTCGGCGGTGATTTCACCGAGTTTGTCGGCGAAATGGACCTGGTCCTCTCCCCCGCCATCTACTGGGCCGTCGAGCACGGCACGTCCGTTTTCAAAGAGCTTCGCAAAAAGGTCTATCTCATCCGCAACCGCGGCAAATAAAGGAGCACGCGCATGAAACGTTACCTTGTAGATTCCGCCGCCATCCGTCAGAACCTCGAGACGCTCAAAAAGCGCGCCGGAAAAGCCCGCCTCTTCGCCGTTGTCAAGGGAGACGGATACGGTCTCGGCCTCGTGCCGCTGTCCGCCATCTGCCGGGACGCAGGGGTCGACACCTTCTGCGTGACTGAGGTTTCCGACGCCAAACAGCTCCGGGACGCGGGCTTCCCGCAGGATATCCTCATGATCCGCCCGACCTGCGATGTCGACGAGGTGCACCAGCTTTTAGACCTCAGCGTCATTCTCACGGTCTCAAGTCCGGACGACGCAGCGGTTCTCAACGGCATCGCCACCCAGCGCAAGCAGCGCATCCGCGCGCACGTCGAAATCGATACCGGCATGGGCCGCTACGGCTTTCTCCCCAGCGAGCTGGACAAGCTCATCCACCTCTATTCCTATATGGACGGCTTAGAGCTTTGCGGCATCTACACGCACTTCCATTCTGCGTTCTGCAACAAAAAGGCGACCGATCTGCAAATGGTTTCCTTCCGTTCCGTCATCCGGCAGCTTCAGGAAAAGGGCTTCGATGTCGGCGTGTGCCACTGCTGCAATTCCGCCGGTCTTCTGCGCTTTCCGAACTACGCCATGGACGCAGTCCGTGTCGGCTCTGCCATCTTAGGCCGCCTGAGCTTCAAGGGAAGCTACAATTTAAAGCGCGTCGGCACACTGGAGGCAACCGTCGATGAGCTGCGCTGGCTCCCGAAGGGCCACACCTGCGGCTACGGCGCTGGCTGGAAAGCCAAAAAGCCCACCCGTATCGCGGTTCTCCCCGTCGGCTGGTACAACGGCTTCGGCTGCCAGATGGGGAACGATCTGACGAGGCGGCGCGATAGTCTGCGCGGTGTTCTTTCAAATCTCAAGCAGTTGCTCTTTGGCCGCAAGGGCTATACCGTCCTGCTCGGCACGAAGCGCTGCAAGGTCCTCGGCCATATCGGCATGCTCCACACCGTCGTCGACGTGACAAACGTCAATTGCAAGCTCGGCGACAAAGCGATTTTCGACGTGAACCCGCTCCTGCTCAAGGGCGTGGACGTCATCTTCCAATAAACCATAAAAGCCTCGGCCAACCGAGCCGGGGCTTTCTCTGAGGTGATTTTTATGGCACATCCCATCGCCGCCATCGCGACCGGTCTGGTCCGCAGCGGCATCGGCATCCTGCGCATGTCGGGTGACGGCTGCATCGACCTGGCAAATCGCGTTTTTACCCTCTATAATGGTCAACCCTTATCCGCCCTTCCTGACCGGAAGCTTGCCCGCGGTACGCTTTTTGACGCGCAGAACCGCCCCATCGACGAGGCCATGGTCTTTGTCTCCCATGCGCCGCACTCCTACACGGGAGAAGACACGGTCGAGTTCCAGTGCCACGGCTCCCCCGCTGTTTTAACCGCCGGACTCTCCGCGCTCCTTTCCAATGGCTTTCATCAGGCAGGCCCCGGCGAGTTTACCAAGCGCGCGTTTTTAAACGGCCAGATGGACCTCACGCAGGCCGAGGCCGTCATCGACCTCATTGACGCGGAAACCGCCGACGCCGCCGCCAACGCGGCCGGTCAGGTTGCGGGCGTTCTGCGCAAACAGCTGGACCCCATCTACGACAGTCTCATGGACATCTGCTCGCATTTCCACGCCGTTCTGGACTACCCCGACGAGGATATCGAGCCCTTCCGCCTGCAAGCCTATGCAGACACGTTAACGTCCGCCTCAAAGAAGCTCGACGCGCTTCTTTCCTCCTGCCGCCGCGGAAACTTCATCAAAAACGGCGTACAGGCCGCGATTCTTGGCGCACCAAACGCCGGAAAATCGAGCCTGCTCAACGCGCTTGCAGGCTTCGACCGCGTCATCGTCACCGACATCCCTGGCACGACCCGCGATGCCGTCGAACAGACCGTAACCCTCGGACGGCACCTTCTGCGCTTACTTGACACCGCCGGCATCCGCGACACGAGCGACACCGTCGAGCACCTCGGCGTTGAACGCTCGTTCCAGGCCGCGCAATCCTGCCAGCTTGCCTTCTTTGTCGTCGATGGCTCCAAGCCGCTCACGCCCGAGGACGAGGCCGCCATGGACGCGGCGCTACAAGCGCCCGATGCCATCGCGATTTTAAACAAGCAGGACCTTCCCTGCGTCATTGACCCCAGCGAGCTTCCGTTTTCCTACGTCATTCCCGTCAGCTGCGCAAAGCAGGCGGGCCTTGATTTGCTCGAGCAGGCGCTCGACATGGTCTTTGACGACGAAGCGCCCTGCGACGGCTCGATTCTGACGAACGCCCGGCAGGCCGACGCCATTGCAAAATCCCGTGCCTCGATCGAAGCCGCCCTCTCGTCTCTTCGCCTCGGCATGACCCCCGACGCGGTGCTCGTCGACGTAGAGGCCGCCATGGAAGCGCTTGGCGAGGCCACCGGCCGCGTCGTCCGCGAAGACATCACCAACCGCATCTTCGAGCGCTTCTGCGTCGGCAAATAGCCTTGGCAAAACGGCTGACGCTTTCCTTCTCCTACTCCGGCCGCGAACAAAACCCACGGCTGTTTACTCAAACGAGGTAATCTTATGATCTACTTGGACAATTCCGCAACCACCAAGCCGAGCGCCGCCTGCGTTTCGGCCATGACGCGCCTGCTCTGCGAGCACTGGGGAAACCCCTCGTCTGTTCACGATCTGGGGATCGAGGCCGAGCGCGAACTCAAAAACGCCCGCAAAGCCGTTGCCAATGCCCTTGGTGCAGAACCGGAGCGCGTCTTTTTCACCTCCGGCGGCACGGAGGCAGACAACTGGGCAATTTTCTCCGCCTGTGAGCGGCTCGGAAAGCGCGGCCATCATATTATCACCACCGCCGTCGAGCACCACGCCGTGCTCCATCCCTTCAAAGCTTTGGAAGCCCGAGGCTTCGAGGTCACGTACCTCCAGCCCGACGAGGAAGGCTTTGTCTCGGTCGACACGCTGAAGGCCGCCCTTCGCCCGGATACGATCCTCGTCTCCGTCATGATGGTAAATAATGAAACCGGCGCCGTCATGCCGATTGCCGATATGATCCGCGCAACCCGCCGCCTAAGTCCCCTCGCTCTTTTCCACACCGACGCGGTACAGGGCTTTTTAAAGGTCCCCTTCAAGGCCAAGACCCTCGGCGCGGATATGATTTCCATCTCCGGCCACAAGGTTCACGGCCCCAAGGGCGTCGGCGCACTCTACATCCGGCCTGGCCTTCCCCTTCCCCCGTTCATCCACGGCGGCGGACAGGAGGGAAATTTCCGTTCCGGCACCGAAAACCTCCCCGGCATCTGCGGCTTTGCCGCCGCCTGCGAGGCGACCGACGCTGCAACCGGTTTTGCCCACATGGCGCACCTTCGGGACCTCTGCCGCGAAAAGCTTCAGCAAATTCCCGGCCTTGTCCTCATCGGAAAGCAGGACGCGCCGCACATCGTAAATCTCTCTCTCCCCGGCCTTCGCTCGCAGGGCATCATCAACTGCCTGCAAACAAAAGGAATCTACGTCTCCGCCGGTTCCGCCTGCTCCAAAGGCCACCGCAGCCATGTGCTCGAGGCTCTGCATCTTCCCCCCGCCGTCATCGACGGCTCTGTCCGCGTTTCGTTCTCGGGTGATAACACCGAAGCGGATGTCGACGCGCTCGTCGAAGCCCTCCTTGAGGCGAAGCAAACCCTCAAGGGTTAATCTTTTGCTCCATCCATTTAACAATCCATGCATAGGGGCCGATTGAGCACATCGCCCTCTACGCATAATTTGTGAAAGCGCCGGCTGACATCGTCAGCCGGCGCTTTTGGTTTTTGAAAATCAGTCAAACACAACGTCCAACGCTTTGCAGACGGCTGCGCAGCGCGGGCAAAGGTCGTGCTCGTCGGCCTGCGTGGAGTGCATCCAGCAGCGCGGGCATTTCTTGCCGGTGGCCTCGGTGACGGTGACGGTGAGGCCGGGGAAGTTCGTTCCCGCGCCCACGACCGCGCCCTCAGGCGCTTTCTCCTCGGTCACGGCAACATTGGAGACGATGAAAAGCTCGGCAAGGTTCATGCCGGAAATTGCCTTCACAGCCTCGGCGGCAGCAGCGTCAACAGCCGTCAGCGCCACGTGCGCCTCGAGAGATTTGCCGATGCGTTTGTCGGCTCTCGCGGTTTCGAGCACGCCGTTCACATCCGAGCGGACTTTGAACGCAGTCTCCCACTTGGCCATTTCGTCCTCGGAAAGCGCATATTCGGCATACGGCTTCGACATCTGGTTAAAGAGCACGTTTCTTGCGTCGTCCTCTGCGCGGTGCGGCATCTGAAGCCAGATCTCGTCGCACGTGAACGCGAGAATCGGCGCAAAGACTTTGGTCATGGCGTCGAGGATCATCCACAGCGCGCTCTGCGCAGACTTACGGACCGCAGAGTCCTTGCCGTCGCAGTAGAGATGATCCTTGATAATATCGAGATACAGGCTCGAGAGCGTCACGACGCAGAAATCGTTCACGGCGTGGGAGACGGTCAGGAACTCATAGTCCTGATAGGCAGCCTCGCACTTTACGAGTAACTCATTGAGCTTCGTGATGGCCCAGCGGTCGAGCTCCGACATGGCTTCCGGCGCAGTCAGGTTGTTGGGGTCGAAGTCCGTCAGGTTATCGAGGCAGAACTTCGCGGTGTTGCGGAACTTGAGGTAGTTCTGGCTGATCTGCTTGAAGATCGCGTCCGAGCATCTCACGTCCACATGGTAGTCGGCCGAGCCCGCCCACAGACGGCAGATATCTGCGCCGTACTTCTTGAACACGTCCGCCGGGTCAACGCCGTTGCCGAGCGACTTGTGCATGGCCTTGCCCTCGCCGTCGACCGTCCAGCCGTGGGTGACGCACTCTTTGAACGGAGCCCCTTTTCCCAGCGCGCCGACTGCCGTCAGAAGCGACGACTGGAACCAGCCGCGGTACTGATCGAGACCCTCGAGGTAGACCGTTGCCGGCCAGAAGCCCTGATCCTTCTGCATGGAGGCATAGTGGGTCGAACCGGAGTCAAACCAGCCGTCCAGCGTGTCGGTTTCCTTGTCAAAATGTTTGCCGCCGCAATGCGGGCAGGTGAAGCCTTCGGGAACGAGCTCGTCAGCTTCTTTTTCGAACCAGACGTTAGAGCCGAATTCGCCGAAGAGCTTCGAGATCTTCGCGATCGTTTCGTCCGTGCAGATGGGCTTGCCGCAGTCCTTGCAGTAGAACACGGGAATCGGCAGACCCCAGCGGCGCTGACGGGAGATGCACCAGTCGTTGCGCTCGCGGATCATGGACTTCATGCGGTCAATGCCCCACGCGGGCAGCCAGCGCACATCGTCGCAGGCGGCGCAGGCCTCGTCCTTGAACGATTCCACCGAGCAGAACCACTGCGGCGTCGCGCGGAAAATGATGGGCTTTTTGCAGCGCCAGCAGTGCGGGTACGAGTGGACGATTTCCTCGGAGGCGAAGAGAACGCCCGCTTCCTGCATGTCCTTGAGAATGACGGGGTTGGAGTCGTCAACGATCATGCCGGCATATTTGCCCGCGTAGTCGGTGTGGCGGCCCTGATCGTCGACAGGAACGACCATGTCCATGCCGTAGCGCTTGCAGGTCTGATAGTCGTCCGCGCCGAAGCCGGGAGCCGTGTGGACGCAGCCCGTGCCGGAGTCCATGGTGACATAGTCAGCCAGAACCAGACGAGACGTTTTCGGGAGGAACGGATGGCTTGCGAGCATGTTCTCATAGAAACTGCCGGGATGGGATTCGACGACGGTATAATGTTCGACCTTGCCGACGTTCATGACCTTCTCGCAGAGGGCTTCGGCCACGATATACATCTCGCCGTTATCCTCATTTTTGACAATCACGTAGGATTCTACGGGGTTGAGCGCAATCGCGAGGTTTCCGGGAAGCGTCCAGATCGTGGTCGTCCAGATGACGAAGTTGAGTTTTGACTTATCGAGGTGCGAGAGCTTTCCCAGATCGTCATTCATCGGGAACTTCACGTATACGGTTGTGCAGGGGTCGTCCTGATATTCGATCTCAGCCTCGGCCAGCGCCGTCTCGTCGTGGTAGCACCAGTAGACGGGCTTAAGGCCCTTGTAGATGTAGCCCTTTTTGTACATCGCGCCAAAGACCTTGACCTCTTCTGCCTCAAAGCTCGGGGCCATGGTCTTATACGGATGCTCCCAGTCGGCGACGACGCCGAGGCGCTTGAAGCCTTCCATCTGGACATCGATATAGTGCTGCGCAAAATCGTGGCACGCGGAGCGGAACTCCGGGATGGGCATGGCCTTATGGTTCAGCTTGTTCTGCTTGATGATGGCCGATTCAATCGGCATGCCGTGGTTATCCCAGCCGGGGATGTAGGGGGTATAGTACCCGCGCATGGCCGCCGAGCGGTTGAGGAAGTCCTTGATGCACTTGTTGAGCGCGTGGCCCATGTGCAGCGCGCCGTTGGAGAACGGAGGGCCGTCGTGCAGCGAGAACAGGGGCTTGCCGCTGTTCTTCTTGAGAAGTTCGTTGTAAAGATCGAGCTCTTCCCAGTGCTTGAGCATATCGGGCTCACGCATCGGAAGACCGCCTCGCATCGGGAAGCCGGACTTCGTCATGTTTAACGTCTGTTTGTATTCCATCGTAACTCTATGCCTCCATGTGAAATCATGTTTTTGACAAATAAAAAATCGCTCTGAGTCAGACTCAGGGCGAAAAACCGCGGTACCACCTGAATTCCCGAAGGATTTCCTTCGGACACTCTTCTTCTGTAACGGGAAGTCCCGTCCACGCTTACTGAGAAGTTCTGTTCAGGCGGATGCTCCAAGGGGATATTCAAAGGCGCGTATTGCTCCCGGCTTACACCGACCGCCGGGTCTCTGCGCGCGCAGCGCCTTCTACTTGTCCTTATCAACGCAAAATATTCAGATACGGCTTTATATTAGCCACTTCGGCTGGATTTGTCAAGGGCGAATTGGATGTTCCAGCACAGTTTCCGGTAAAATTCCACAAAAACGGGGCTTGATTTTTTTCGCGCCATCCGGTAGAATACAAAGCGCGGCGCAGTCTTTCTCCGGCGGACGCGCGGCAAGCAAATAACAGACAGTTCGTAACCATCCTGTCTCTAAACAAAACTAGGGATTGCCGCACAGGAAACTGCTGCGGCGGATGGGCGTATTTTTTTACGCTCATTTTTTGTCCCCAAAGAAAGGGAAATTGCATCATGAAGAAAATCACATCACGCCAGATTGCCCTCAATGGTCTCGTTGCAGGGCTCTATGCCGCCGTCACGATCCTGACGGCCTCGTTCGCCTACGGAAACATCCAGTTCCGGATTGCCGAAGCCCTTTGCCCGCTCGTCGCGCTGGAACCCTCGCTCACGATCGGCCTCACGCTTGGCTGCCTGATCGCGAATCTGTTTTCGACCGTCTCCGCGCTCGATATCATTGTCGGCACGGCGGCGACGTTACTCGCCTGCCTCCTTACGCGCTACATCAAAAAGGTATGGGCGCTGCCGCTGCCGACGATCCTCTGCAACATGCTGATGGTCGGCGCGATGCTCTCGGCCGTTTTGATGCCCGCGAGCGAGTTCTGGAAGGGACTTGCGGTATTCGGCGCGGAGGTTGGCGCGGGAGAGGCTGTTGTCTTATACATCCTCGGCATTCCGCTCTATCAGTTTATCCGCAAAACGAAGCTCATCGACAAGCTTCTTGGCCGCGGATGATTGCAAAATCGGGCGGGGTATGATACGATAAACAGAACCAATCTGCAAGTTTTCTCAAGGAGGCCTCGCCTTTGTTTTACGCTCTTTTAACGATTTTTGCCGCCGCAGTTGCGGCCGTCGACCAATGGACAAAGGTCCTTGCGCAGCAATACCTGACCGGCACGACCGTGACGATCATTCCCGGCTGGCTCCAGCTGCACTATATCACGAACGACGGCATGGCGCTCTCGCTCTTTCGCGGCGGGCGGTGGATGTTTGTCGCGCTGACGGCGGTGTATCTCGCGGTTGTGGTCTGGGCGATTGCCAAGAAGCACATCTATAAAAAGCCGGAGCTCTGGTGCCTGGCGGCCATCACGGGCGGCGCGATTGGAAACCTCATTGACCGTGTCCAGACGGGGCTTGTCATCGACATGATCTGCATTCCGTGGTTCTCGACGTTCAACGTCGCGGACATTTTCATTACCTTCGGCGCGATCATCCTCGTACTCTATATTCTGATCAAGGACAAGGAGTTTTTGGAGGATAAGCCGAAAAAGGACAAGGAGCCCCGCGATGAGGCTTGAACTGGACCAAACCGGCGAGCGGCTGGACGCGGCGATTGCGCGGCTCGTGCCGGAGCTCAGCCGGAGCCAGGCGCAGCGGCTTTTAGAGGAGGGGCTTGTGACGTTTGCGGGGAAGCCTCTTAAAAAGAACGAAAAGTCGCGTGTGGATATGATTCTGGATATCACGCTTCCGGAAGCCGCTGAGACAGACTTGCAGGCGCAGGACATTCCGCTCGATATTCGCTATGAAGACGATGATGTGATCGTCATCAACAAGCCCAAGGGTCTTGTCGTCCACCCCGCGCCGGGGCATCCGGACGGAACGGTCGTCAATGCACTTCTGCACCACTGCGGAGACTCCCTCTCCGGTATCGGCGGAGAAAAGCGCCCCGGCATTGTCCACCGGATTGACAAGGACACATCGGGGCTCCTGATCGCGGCAAAAAACGACTTTGCGCATGCGCATCTTTCCGCGCAGCTCAAAGACCACTCGCTCGCGAGGACCTACGAGTGCATCGTCTGCGGCAATCTCAAGGAGGATTCCGGAACGATCGACGCGCCCATCGGGCGGCATCCGACGGACCGCAAGAAGATGGCCGTCACGGAAAAAAACAGCCGCAATGCCGTCACGCACTGGGAGGTCATCGCGCGCTACCGGGGATATACGCATGTGCGCTGCAAGTTAGAAACCGGGCGGACGCACCAGATCCGCGTGCACCTTGCTTGGCGCAACCACCCGATCGTGGGCGACACGGTGTACGGGCACAAAAAGCCGGAGCTTGGGTTAGACACCCAATGCCTGCACGCCGCCGCTTTGGACTTTATCCACCCGCGCACAGGGCAGCCCGTGCATGTTGCGTGCGAGCTGCCGGAATATTTCAAAAAAGCGCTCTCGAAGCTCGAGCCGTTATAACGCAAAACGCCCCCTGTATGACTGCCATACAGAGGGTGTTCTTTGTAATTCCTAAAAATTTCTAATCTGTTCGTAGGGGCAGCCGCGTTTTCCGCCCAATGAGAATTCTGAATTCGCCAAGAATTTACACGTTTCAAGTTGATTTTTCCGCAAACGGACAGAGTCGTCTGCCCCTACGAGCACAGAAAAGCTCCCACCTTCGCAAGAAGATGGGAGTTTGTTTTCTGCGATTCAGGTTTCGCTTCTCGGCTGCACAAAGCCTTGGCCGCCGATCTCCATGTACCAGACCCGCTCTCCTGCCGAGAATGCGTCAGTGAGGCAGTATTTTTCTGCGTCAAGCTCTTCGTCTCCGACCTTCACGCGCAGCGGGGACACGCTTGCGATCTCCGCCTGCCCGCAATTCACAGCCAGAATCGTATCGAGCTGTGTGTCGTTGTCGTGGTCGATGACCGTCAGCCGCACGCCGGAGCACGTGAGGATTTCGCTTCCCGCTTCATTGTAGTTGAGATAGTACTGCGCGTCATCCGCGATGGTAAGCGCGCCGCCGGACAAAAGCTTCGAGAGCGCCTGCGCGTTTTCAAACGTGTAGTAGACCTCGCTCGTCACATAGCACGGAATGCCGACCACACGGCCGTCCTTCATATAGATATCCACCGTACGCCCAAGAAGGCTCAGGTCGGACGAAACGGCAAACTCCTTGTGCCCCGCGAGCTTCGTCGTGCCCGCTGCGAGCTTTCCGTCATTTGTCGTCAGATCCGCATACTCGTTGCCGGTCAGGACCGCCGTATACCGCGTCAGATCGTACCGCACTTCGAGATACGAGCGCGGGTTCATCAGATCGTCGAGCACATATCGGTAAAGCCCCTGCGCGTCTGGGTCTGCGATTGCGGGGCAGCGCATCGCGTTATAGATGAGCAGGCACGCGTTGTCGCGCGTGACCGGTTGGCTGACCTGCGCCGTGAGCCCATAGTAAATGCCAAACGACTGCGCGTCGGCGTTCACCCGTTCGGCCCAGCCTGCGCCGGAATAGGTTTCCGGGTCCTGCCCCAGGATGACCAGCAGCATTTTCGCAAGCTCCTGCGCCGTCACATTATCCTTCGGCCGGAAGCTTCCGAGTCCGTCTCCTCCGATAATGCCCTCGCCCGCGCAGTAGCCGATGTAGGTCAGCGCCCACGAGTTCTGCGCATCATAGAAATACACATCCGCCGGAGCCTGCGGATTTTCGGTGCACAAAATGGCGATCAGCTTCGCCACCTCTTCGCGCGTAATATAGCTTGCCGGGCGGAACGACCCGTCCGAGTAGCCTGAAATCAGCCCCAGATCGACCAGCATCTGCACCGCGCCAACGTTGCGGATTTCTCCTCGGTCGGAAAACTCCGCGCCGTCGCTCGCTCCTACCGGCAGCGCCAAGCAGAGCAGCAGACACACGCACAACACCAGGCAAGCGGTTCTTCTTTTCATACGCCGCCTCCTTCGATTACAATTCTGATTTTAGTATAAGCGCCCCGCGCGATCTTTGCAAGGGCGCTTTCCCATCTGTAATGTAACTGTAACCTTTCCGCGCCGTAACCCGTCGTTTATCCACAGCTTTGTGGAAAATTCATCCGTTTATCCACAAAATGCAGACCAGAGAAATGAACGCTCCGTCCTGCATTCGTGCGTTTGTTTTACTTTACGGTAATGAGCGTATACTCGTCCGTGCCGAGCCCAATTTTCTTGCCGTGCTCGATGGCCGCCTGCCAGCAGGTGTCCGGATGCGCGGCATGCAGATGGTCGTGGTCGTGCGGGTCGCCGCGCTCAGCCAAGGCGCTCCCCGGCAGGATCGGCTGACGGTTCACCGCCTCGATGCACGCAAGGTCGAGCGCAACGGGGTCAAACGAGGCGAACATGCCCACATCCGGCACCATCGGCACATCATTCTCCTCATGGCAGTCGCAGTCCGGGGAGATATCACGCGCGATGGAGATATGGAAGCTGGGTCTTCCGTCGACAACCGCCTTCGCATATTCCGCGATCTTGTAGTTGAGCACCTCAACAGCCTGATCGTAATCCGGCGTGATCGCGTCCTTGGGACAGACGGCGATGCACCGGCCGCAGCCAACGCACTTTTCGTGGTCGATCCGGCACTTTTTGTCCGTGACGATGGGCGCACCGTGCGCGCAGATCTTCGCGCACTTGCCGCAGCCGACGCAAAGCTCCGTATCCACGGAGGGTTTCCCCTGTGCGTGCATTTCCATCTTGCCCGCGCGCGATCCGCCGCCCATGCCGAGGTTCTTGAGCGTGCCGCCGAAGCCCGCCTGCTCGTGGCCCTTGAAGTGCGTCAGTGAAATGATGATATCCGCGTCCATGAGCGCCCGGCCGATTTTCGCGTTTTTCACATACTCGCCGCCCACAACCGGAACCTCCACGTCATCGCCGCCGCGAAGGCCGTCCGCGATGATCACATGGCAGCCCGTCGAGAACGGGGAAAAGCCGTTGATATACGCCGCATCCATGTGCTCGAGCGCGTTTTTCCGGCTGCCGACATAGAGTGTGTTGCAGTCGGTCAGAAACGGCCGTCCGCCTCTGGCCTTGATAAAGTCCGCCACGGTCTTGGCGTAGTTTGGGCGCAGATACGCCAGGTTTCCAAGCTCACCGAAGTGCAGCTTGATGGCGACAATTTTCCCTTCAAAATCGATATTCCCCATTCCGGCCGTCGTCAGCAGCTTCTCCAGCTTCTGCTGCTGGTTCAGACCCGGATGACAGCGGAAATCAGTAAAGTATACCTTTGCCTGTTCCATGAGAGTCCCCCCTTGTCATTTGCAATCATCCAGAAGTATACCTGTTTTTTGGAATTTGTCAATCCGTTTGCCCTTCCAGCCGGAATTGCGCATTCAGTAACGAAAAATTTGCCGCAAACGGCCGCATGAAGTTCCAGTACCCGAGACCCCCAAGCCCATATTGTCTCACAAGCCCAAATTTTGCAAAGCTCGAGCGCACGTCCTCAAACCACACCTCATGCACAGCGCCGTCCATACCCGTGTACGAGAACCACGGTGTCTGTGCCTGTTCGTCGAAGAAAATTTCGCTTCCCGTGTCAAACGCCAGCTGCGCCGCCGCCTCGTTTCCAAGCGTCGCTGCCCGTGTCAGCCCCGCCTCATACGGAAGCGTCCAGTCGTACGCGTAGTTGGGAAATCCCAGAAGAAGCTTCCCAGCCTCGATGCGCGACACCGCGTATTGTACCACCCGCTCCACCGCGTTCAGCGGCGCCACCGCCATCGGCGGCCCGTACGTAAAACCCCATTCGTACGTCATAAGTAAAATTTTGTCAGCCATCTGCCCGATGGCGGCGTAGTCGTGACCCTCGTAGAGTACGCCCGGCTGGTCGTCGGACGTTTTGGGCGCAAGCGCCGCCATGAGATAGCCGCCCGCCGCGTGGACAGCTTCCCGAAGCTCGCGCAGAAACGCCGCGTAGCTCGCAGCCAGCGCCCGCCCCAGATACTCAAAGTCCACATCCACGCCCGCAAAGCCCTTTTCCCGCATCACGCGGACCGTGTTCTGAATCAGAGCCCCGCGCGCCGCGTCATCGCCAAGCACTGCGCCCGCCCGCTGGGCAGAAAAGCTTCCCTGCTCTGTGAGCGTCGACAGATGCAAAAGCGTTTTCGCGCCAAATTCCTTCGCCAGCGCCAGAAGCCCCTCGTCGTCCGGCTCCACCAGCTCGCCTGCTTCCGTAAACCCATACGTAAACGGAACAAGCGTATCGGCGTAGGGAAGAATCCCGCGCAGCGTCCGTTCGTTCGCCCAAGGGTACGCATAACCTAGAAGCGTCGTTTTTTCCGTTGGACGGTCTTCCATGCTCGTCACCAGCACCTGCCCCGGATACAGCCGCTCCTGCCCCGATAATCCCGGGTTCAGCCGGTAAAGTCCGTTCTGCGTGAGCGAGAATTTCTGCGCAATGGAAAACACCGTGTCCCCCGGCTGCACCGTGTAAAGCGATTCCGGCCTTAAAATCAAAATGGCCTGCCCCACAGCCAGCCGGTACGGCTCCGTAAGCCCATTGAACCGCGCGAGAAGCCCCGGCAAAACGCCGTATTCCCGGCCAATCGACCACAGCGTCTGCCCCGGCTGTACCACATGAATCTGCATACAATCACCTCACAAGATCTTATGCCTCTCGCGCCTGAAAACATACGCTGCCCTTGCAGGCTTTTCTTTTTCGCGCTATACTGTAAAAAACAAATCTGGTTTCCCGGGAGGTGTCCCATGCAGCCGCAATTGCCGCAGCTCTGGCTGCTTGATCTGCGCCCGCTTCTGCAGGATGAGCGGTGGCGCGCGTTTTTGCCCGAGCTTCCCATTGAGCGCCAAACGCGCGCGCGTTCCTGCCGCCGGGAAGAGGACGCAGCAAGAATCACCGGCGCGGGCTTTTTGCTTCAGCAAGCACTTTTGTCTCTCAATATTCCCGTATCCGAGCAGATTTTCCGGAAAAACGACTGGGGAAAGCCGTATCTTGCCTCGCATGCCGTCGAATTTTCCCTGACCCACGCATCCTATTACGCCGCCTGCGCGCTGGATGCGTCGCCTGTCGGGCTCGATCTGGAGGCCCCGCGCATCACCATGGCCGTTGCAAAGCGATACTTCCATCCACAGGAGTTTGCATTTCTGGAAGCGCTTCCCGAGCCGGAGCAAACCGACGCGCTCCTTCGCCTCTGGACCATCAAAGAGGCCTATACCAAGCAGCTTGGACGCGGCCTTCACATTCTGCTCGATTCTTTCTATGCAGACCTGCATGAAAGCGAGGCAAACTTGTATCAGGACAGCCGCCCCATTCCCGTCCGCCTGCACGAATATCCATTAAACGGCCTCCGCCTGTGCCTCTGTTCCAATTCAGAACGCCCGGAGATCACACACTTTATCCCCAACCTATAAAAACTACCGCAAGTGCCTGAATCAGCACCTGCGGCAGTTTTTTTGCATTTTTCCGGGAAGCTCGTAGGGGACGATGCCCACATCGTCCCGGCGGATGAGACCATTTTAACGAAAATTTTTGGCGAATTCGAAATTGCCCAATGGGTCGATGTGGGCATCGACCCCTACGCATTTGGGTAAATTCCTTGCTGCACCCGTTTTAGATTCTCGCCGTATTACACGTCAGATATACGACCTGCCGCTGCTTTGCAAGCTCCCGGAGCATCGAAAGCGCCCGGCAAGTTGCCTCGTCGTCGAGATTCACGAACGGGTCGTCAAGCAGCAAAAACGGCTGCTCCTTTTGGAAAAGCGCGTCCACCAGCGCCAGCCGCATGCACAGCATCACGCCGTCAACCGTTCCCGCGCTGAAGCTTGCCGCATCGCGTGCCGCGCCCTGTTCGTCGATGAAAAGATGAAGTTCCCGGTCCAGCATCACATGCCCGATTTTCTCCCCGAGAAGCGCATCCGCATACCGCACAAACCCCTGCTCCACACGGCCGACATAGCTGTTTGCAAGCGTATCCTTCGCCCGCGTGAGATAGTCCATTGTAAGATCGGCCAGCTCGCACTGCTTCTGAAGCGCTTTTCGCGTCTCGTCCAGCTCTGCCAGCTCATCCTCCAGCGCAGGAAGCTTCTCAATCTCGCGCCGCAAGCTGTCGCGTCTCTGCCGGAGCTGCCGGAGCGCATCTTCCTGCGCGGCCAGCTCCCGCTGCGTCTGCGTCTCTTTTTCCTGAAGCGCAGTCATACTTAAGGTTTGCTCCTGCGAGTCGTCTGCGGCGATCTCCGCGTTTTCCTGCAAATAGTCCGCCAGTCGCGCGCGTTCCGTCTCAAATGCCGTCATAGCCGCCGCAAACGCACGGGAATCGTCTTCCGCCTGTGCAAGCAGCTGCTCTTCCGATTTCCCGGATAGCCGGTACGTTTCAAAAAACGCCGCAAGCTCATCCGTATGCGCCTGAGCCTGCCGCTCCGCATCCTGCCGTTCTGCATCCAGCTGCTGCGCGCGCTCCTGTACATGCGCATACTGCGAAGCCCTTTCGCGCAGCGCCCGGACTGCCTGGGAGAGCGCCTGCGCTGAATCCGCAAGACCGTAACGGGATAAAATCGCGCGGACCTCCGCCGTCAAAGCATCGATTTGCACCTGCTGCTCCTGCCGCTCCTTTGCCAGACGTTCTTCCTTTTCGCGCAGACGCAGATACGCGTCCTTGTCCAGCCGCAGCTGCACCAGCTGCTCGTCCGGCCGGGAAGCGTCCGGGCAGAATTGCATCAGAAACGCTGTCACACCGGCCTGCAATTGCTCGATCTGCTGCATCTCTTCATCCGCACCGTCTTCCGCTTGCAAAGGCTTCTTCCAAAGAAGCGCCGCGGCGAGGCTGAGCGCCCCCAGTACAACCGCCGCAATCCCAAGAGAGAGCTTTTCCGCAACCAAGCAGCCGATTCCTGCCAGCAAAAGCAGCGCACCCAGCGCCAGAATCGCGATTTTCGCGGAGCCGGGTCGCTTTTTCTCGTTTTTCTGCGCCTGCTTTGCGTCTCGAACAGCGCGCAGCTCCGCAATCCGGCGGCAGTCCTGCTGCTTTTCCGATATTTCCGCATCGTCCGGTAATCTGAGATGGAATGTTCTGGTATATTTTTTTAGCTGTTCCATTTCCTCTTCCGGCATTACCGCGCGGTTTCCGATCGATAGAGCCGCAAGCTCCCGCTGCCCAGCCTCCAGCCGGTCCAGATCGTCCGCAACTCGCACCCGGTCAGAAAAGAGCGGCGTACCTTCTTCGATCACCTGCCGGTCTTCCATCGAGAGTACCAGCGTCCCCTGCCTCTTTTCCAGCTGCCGCAGCGAAATGACATTCTCCCGCTGCCGCCGGATTTCCTCTGCCGCAGGAAGTCCATCCGGATATTTTTCGCGCAGGGCCTGCATCGTCTCGTCCTGCTGTTTCACCTGCGCGCGCAGCTCATAGAGTCTCTCTTTTTTGAGCTGCCGTTCCCGCTGCCCCGCGGCCTTTTGGATATCCGCCCGCACGAGCGCGAGCTCCGCTGTCTTTTCCGCCTGCTGCGCGTTCTGCGCGTCGATCTCCCGTAAAACCGATTCTAATTCTGGCCGTTTTCCCTCCGCGCGGAAGCGTTCTTCCTCCAATGCGCGAATTTCTTCCGCCAGCCGGTCAATTTCGCCGTTTGACCCGCGATAGGCCTTGCGTTCGCTCCGGTAAGCGCGCAGCGCGGCCATGGCGGTATCGAAATTGTTCATGTCATTCGTGTCGTCCACAAGATTTGTCAGCTTGGCCCGTATGGAGCTCGTCGCCTCCAACTCCCGCGCGGCCAGCTGCGGAACGAACGTGCTGCGCGCGAACGACTCCGCATCCAGCCCGAAGAGCTCTTCTCCGAGCTTTTCCGAAAACGCGGTTTCCTTCGTCCGGTTCGTCAGATCATAAATCTCAAATGAATCCTTTGCTGCCGTCTTTCCAAAGTACCGTGTCACGCGGTAGCTGGTTCCCTGATTGGAAAACTCCAGAAATCCGCCGTATTTTCCGCCCTGCCAGGGCTCGTACCGCTTGCGCTCGTTATTGGCCGCGGTTCTTGCCCCCGTGCGCGGCAGACCATAGAACATCGCCTTCAAAAATGCCGCCAGCGTGCTTTTTCCAAAGCCGTTTTCCCGGCAGATGACCGTAAGGCTGCTTTCAAATTCATAGTCGAACCCGGACAGCACGCCGAAATTTTCTATATGACACCGCAGAAGCCTCATAATGAAATCTCCTCTCCCGCCAGCGCCAGCACGCCCGCGCGAATGACCGCCGCCTTCTCGTGCTCGGAAAGCTCGCTCGCAAGCACCTGCCGGATAAACTCTCCCTTGAGCGATACGTCGTTTCGGTATCGCTCAGGCTCGACAGCCAGTCTCGTCTCATCTTTCACCTTGGCAAAGAAAAAGCTTCCTGCAAGCTGATTTTGCAGATACGAAACAGAAAGATCCGCCTCCGGCGGTATTTCGCCCATGAGCAGAAATTCTACCATATCGTCCGGCGAGATTCCCTGCGCCGCCTTCTGGATGCGCGCGGCAATCTCCGCACTGCGCACACACCCCGCCACATCCGTCTCCACCCGATGCAGCGTCCGGCAGGAAAACGGGACAAATTCCGGGGTAACGCGCCCGCGCTCGATGGTTAAAAGCACAAAGCCCTTCTCCCCGCACTCGTCAAATCCGCGCCCCTCAAGGCATCCGCTGTAGCAAAAAACGCCCGTTTCATCGAGCTTTTGCAGGCTATATGTGTGGAGGTGCCCCAGCGCAAGATAATCAATGCCCCGGTTCTGCAAAAGCTTCAAATTGATCTGATCCTTGCCGCAGCTTGTGCCGGCTTGTCCATGGAGCGTCACAAGGTTCACACAGCCATCCACATGCGGCAATCTCTCGTAAATTTCTTCTCTGTCCTCACTGAGTACCACACCCGAAACGGCCGCGTCCTCATAGCAGTAAGTTCTCCAGCTGTCTCCGAACAGCTTCAGATTTTCCGGAAGTTCCCGGTCACAAAATGCGCCTGCCGCCTCGTCATGGTTCCCGGGCAGATACAGATAGTCGACCTCCGGCGTTTTTTGCATCGCGTCCAGAACCGCATCTACCGTCCGCTCCCGCACACGGTCTCCATCAAAGAGGTCTCCTGCAATGATGACCGCCCGCACGCCGTTTTCCCGCGCATACTGTGTCATGCGCACAAAAGAGCGCAGCACTTCCGCGCTCCGTGTTGCCGCCTGCCGCGCCGTCATATGCGTCTGCATGGGGCTGTCTAAGTGAATATCTGCGCAATGAATCAGCTTCATACCATTCCCTCAGTTTCCGTTTTCATAGAACAAATGCAGCGCCTGCGTTTCCTGCGCACGCTCCGCGTTCTCATCCGTCTGCATATGCTCCTGCCGCGGCGTGAGCGCCAGATGAATTTGCCAGCCGCTGATTTCTCCCGCGCCGTTTGCGCGATAGGTCAGCGTATCCTCGTAATCCTCCGGCGCTCCTTCCTCCGTCAGCGAAACGTAGAAGCCTTCCGCGTCCGGAAAGTGCGCACGAATCTCCGCCTGCGGCAAATACTTCAGCGCATCCAGATAGTCTGCCAGCTGGTACTGCGTCTGCTGCTGCGCCCATTCGCTGCGCTGCGTCACGAAAAATTTGCCTGAATCCGAGAAGATCCGCAGCTGCGCGCTGTAGGTTGTCTTGCCGTCCGGATAGAAAAAGCGGACTGCGCCGCCGTCCGTCAAATCAAAATCCGCCGTCAGCTGCAAGTCAAAATTATCACCGTTCACATACAAATCCATATTCTTTCTGCACTTCTGCGTCTTTTTGACGTGCGATATGATTTGCTCCGTGTCAAGCTGCGAGACATTTTTCCCGGCCATCGGGAATTCCTGCTCCGCTTTCCGGGCCGATTGCAAAACCGTCGCCGCCAGCGCGCAGACAGCCGCCAGAAAAATGATCCACGCAAGCGGCAGCTTTATTTTCTTCATTGCCTCCTACCTCATTTCTCCGCAATCCGTGTTTTCCTGTCCGTCCCCCGTCTTTTCCAGCAGCACCACCGTCTCGACAGTTGTTTCAGTTTCCAAGGGAAGTTCTTTCACTTCCTCACCATCAAC
>OGNB01000715.1_pt1 | contig 22856 bp, 9 predicted proteins | sample 1573301 | NCBI WGS metagenome assembly OGNB01 (sample SAMEA2581914, study PRJEB24529) | metagenome | biome: Human gut stool | place: China | collected 2011
CTCCGGCGAGTACACCGTTGAGCTCGGCGAGAAGCTCTACAAGGATCTCAAGAAGCTCTCCACCACCGACGCTTTCGAGCGCTCCGCCACCGAGTGGAAGCTGAAGGCTGAGTCCATCGGCGTTTACGCCGATGACGCTGACCTCGTCTACTACAAGGGCACCAAGATCGGCGACATCTATGCCGACCTCGGCCTGAGCAAGGGCATCTCCAAGACCAAGGTCACCATGTATGTCAATGGTGTTGCCGCGAGCTACACCAGCGGCACCGACTACGGCGCGAACTCCGACATCGTCAAGGGCAATCAGACCCGGATCGGCGGCAACGGCGTTGAGCTGGATGTCTACTATGACTCCGACACCGACTCCGTCACCTTCGTTCTGATCGAGACCTACGTCGGCAAGGTCGCCGCGGCTTACAAGGCTACCTCCACCAAGGATGCTTATGTGACCGTGAGTGCGACTCCCGCTGACGGCTTCACCGGCGTTGGCGGCAGCTTCGATACCGAGTCCTTCTCCAAGGACGACATCGTCGCTTACACCTACTCCAACAAGGCCGGTGACAGAGGCATTCAGACCATGTATCTGGCCGATAAGGTCTCCGGCACCCTGAGCGCTTACACCACCGACGGTTCCGTGACGGTCGGCGGCACCAAGTATGATGCCGACAAGGTTTCCGCAAGGAACATTAAGGAATTCTCCCAGACCGTCGATAAGGGCAGCGATGTGACCCTCTATCTCGACGCCAACGGCTACGCCCTCTATCTGGATGCCGATACCAGCAGCCAGTATGCGGTCGTTCTCGCCTATCAGGGAGGTGCCCGTCTTGATCCCGCCCGCGTGAAGCTCCTCTTCACCGACGGCACCACCAAGAAGGTCGACATCAATGTGGTCAAGACCCACTCCGGCTCTGGCAGCAGCATGGTCTGGAACGATGTTGCCAACGTGGACTATGGCAATGCCGGCGTTGCCAACAAGGACCTCAACCAGTACGACATCGTTGCTTACTCTGTCAACAGCGACAACGAGTATGAGCTGAAGGTCGTCGCGAAGGCCAAGGAAGTCAGCGCTACTACCACTGACATCGCCCTCATCAAGAACGGTGCGACCAGGCTCGAGTCTGTTGTCGCGGGCGACCGCAGCGCGTATGACGCCACCGATGTGAATTATGCGGATGGCAAGACCATCTTCCTGACCGAAGATGTGAAGAACAAGACCTCTTACAGTGCCTACGAGGGCATCGCAAATGTTCCCAATGCGACGCTGAAGTACACTACCCCCGTCTCCGCTCCCAAGAACAACAAGACCTTCGTGACCGTGTTCCAGAAGGACAGCGCCACCACGCCTGCTGCCACCGTGATCTTCGTCCTCAACGACCAGGATGTGAAGATGAGCAGCGGCAACAAGGATCTTCTGTTCGTCAAGGGCAACACCGACGGTGTGAGCTACACCAAGGATCTCGGTGAGTTCTATGAGTACACCGCTTACCTCAACGGTGAGAAGATCACCCTGCGCACCGACAAGAATAACCGCATCACCGCCAAGAGCCTGGTCTACGGTCCTCAGTACGACAGCAAGGGCATCCTGACCGCTTGGGAGAAGGCTGACGGCATCAATGCGGCCGGCAACACCGCCTACACCGCTGGCGCGTATCTGACCAGCGCGGACGCTGTGATCCACACCGTCGGCACCGATGCCGTTTCCAACGGCACCATCACCCTCGGCAACGGCCTTGCGGCCAATACCCCGAAGACCACCTATGCCTACAACAAGGATGTCAAGGCTTACATGCTCGATGTTGAGGGCAACCTGAGCGCGACCACCATCGACTCTCTTGCTCTGGACGCCAACGACCATGTTTGGTTCAAGCTCGATGACGATGGCATGATCGAGGAGATCTACGTCGGCATCGTGGACGAGAACAGCAGCGTTACCCCGTCCGTCGGCAGCGGCATCACTGCGAGTCTGGGCGTGTCCGCAAGCAAGGTCACTCTGACCGTGACGAACAGCAACGCCACGGCTACGACCGACTGGTCCGCTCAGATGAAGATCACGAACACCCAGACCGGCCTTGTCAGCTATGTTGACCTTGGCACCGGTGCGGCGATCGCTGCTAGCGGGTCTGCCACCAAAGAGCTGAATAGCAACTCCATCAACCTCTATCAGGCCATCGTGACGATCAACGGCACGACCGTTGTGTCCAACCAGATCGCGGGCTGACAAACAGCACAAAGATCGACCGGAACAAGGGTTGAACCCAACAGCATAAAAGCCCCCCGCGCCTTTCGGCGCGGGGAGCTTTCTATTGTGCGCTTGGCTCAGGGAGCCTTACGAACGGGGTCTGCGATCAGTGATGGTCTCCCTTAGACGGTGACGACCTGCTCGCCGAGCATGAAGGTGCCGACGCTGGTCTCAACGACCGCGCTCACGAGCACCGGAGAGTTCGTGGGAACCGGCAGGTTCAGGGTCGCGCCGATGGCAGTACCCGCAGAAACAGTGCCAACGTCCACGAGGTAGGTCTTGGCAACGTTCCAAGTACCGGTGCTGGTGTTCCAGGTCTGGACCGTGTAGGTCACCTTAACATCGGCCGCAGCAACATTGATCCAAGTACCGCTGACCTTCTCCTGCACCATGCCATCGACCTTGATCTTGCTGTTGGCAGCCTTGGAGATGGTGTCGGTGCTGAGCTGATAGGTGCCGGTGACAACGGGCGCGGGCGTCTTGGTGAAGGTAGCCGCAGTAACGGTGACGAACAGCTCTTCGATGATGCTGCCGTTGGTGTCGGTGACCTTACCGGCATAGCTGTAGGTCATCGCGTAGTCCTTGAGCAGGTCGCCCAGGGCCTTGCCGGTCAGACCGACAGCGACCTCGTAGCTCGCGGCCTTGTCCTTGTTGAGCTCGTTGGCGGACTTGAGGGTCACAAGGGTGATCTTCGCGTTGTCGGCCAGGGTGTAGCCAACATAGTTCGTGCCGTCGTTCAGAGACAGCGCGCCGTTGGTGTAGGTCAGAACGGCATTGGCCGCGCTGGTGGCACCAATCTCCTTAGCGCTGTTCGCCGGGCCGACCTTGCTGACCTGCGTGATATAGTCATCACCGTTCACGCGGGTCTTGTTGTAGACATCGTAGATGTTGCCATTCCCGTCAGTCGTCACACCGATACTGGTGGAGTCGGCCTTGACGATCTCTTCCTTGCCGTTCTCGTCGAGAACCTTGTAGGTGTAGTACATCTTGTTGTCGGTGGTCTTGAACTGGCCGTCGTACTTGACATAGTAGACCAGCTTGCTGTCCTCGTTGCCGGAGATGGTGGCGTTGCCGCTGACCTTGACGAAGACATAACCGGCATAGCCAATCTTGTTGGCGAGGAACTTGCCGCTGATGGAACCATCAGCGCCGCCGTTAGCGCCCTTCTTGAGGGTGATGTCGGGGATGTTCTTCACGCCCGTGTAAACGGTGACATCGTTGCCGTCGTCAACAATGACGATGGTATTGTCGTTGGCCATCACACCGCTGCTCTGGGGCAGGAAGGCGACCTTGCCATTGTACATAACATCGAGACCGCTACCGGAGGTGTAGTCCTGCTTGATATCGCCGCTCTTACTGCCAGCCTCGGTGTACTTCACCTCGGCGGCGTACAGGCTGTACTCGTTGGCGCTGTTCTTGCTGTAGGTGTACCAGCCCGCGTTCTTGGTGTACTTGCCGCTAACAGCCGTACCCATGATGTCGGTCTTGCTGGATTTGCCGAGACGATCCTTCACGGTGATGTCGGCAGTAGTGCCATCGGTGAAGTAAGCAGAGGCAACGACCCTGCCGCTGGACAGGCCCGAGGGCTGAGCAAACTCGGAGACGTAGACGTAGTTGGAAGCGACCACGGCCTCGTCAACGGCGATAACGTAGCCATACTTATCGAGCACGACACGCGCGTTCTGGCCGACGGTGTAGGTCGTGCCGCGAACTTTGCCGGAGCCTTCCTTGGTGGTGGAGGAGTAATTGTACTCGGTGCCGCCGATGGTGGCGCTGTTGTCCAGCTTGTAGCCCGTGACCTCGCCGGAGATGACCTCAGCCGCGTCAATGGACTGAACGGTGTACTTGTTGGACTTACCGTCCGTGGAGGCGGTGACGAGGATGTAATCGTCGGACTTGAAGCTCTTGATGTCGAAGTCCTCACCGTCAACAACGATGTTGTCGAGAGCGATATCGGTGTCGCCCGCGGCAGTCAGGGTGATGGTGTCCTTCTTGGAGTTGTAGTCGCTCGCAGCCTGGAACAGGTAGGTGCGGATGGTCACGATGGTGACGTTGTTGTCGCCGTCGACATAGACCTCGGTGTAGTCGCCGTTGCCGGTGCCGTTGACCTTGGTGCTGTCGTTCTTGGTGACATAGTTCTTGGCATCGTTCTTATCGACCACGGTCATTGCGCCATCGATGTAGCTCACGAGCTTGGCCTTGCCGCTGTTCACGTCGTCGGAAACGCTCTTGCCGACAGCAGTGTAGACATCGGCGGCGGTGACCTTCTTGGTGTAGGTGGCGACCAGATCGTCGGAGTTGGAATACACGCCGATGCTGTCAGCCTTCCAGAACCACGCCACGCAGGGACGGCCGAAGTCGTCGGTGGTGTTGGCGTTGAGCTTGAGGTCGGAGTAATACTCCTCGGCGAACTCAACGGTGTAAGCGGTGGTGCCGTTGATGACGGCGTTGGAGATGGTCTGAGCCTTCTTGTTGGTGCTGGTCTTGAACTCGGCCTTGGAAGCGCCGACGGTCACGCTGGCGTCGCCGCCGACGGTGACAGTGGTGCCCTTGGTGTCATACTCGACCAGGGGAGCCTTGAGGGTGTTCAGGCACATCTTGGCAGCCTGCTCACGGGTGAGGGTGGCGTTTGCGCCGACATCCAGGCCGTTCAGCAGACCAACCTGGTTGGCCTTGGCGGAGACGTTGATGGACCAGTCGGTGCCGACGAAGCCCTCGATCTTGGCGTCATAGCCGAGCGCAACGAGCAGCATCTTGGCGAACTGCAGGGTGGTCAGAGAGCCGTTGGGATCGAACTTGCCGTTGCCCATGCCGTTGACAACGCCGACGGCGGCGCAGTAATCAACAAAACCGGCAGCCCAGCTGGTCTTGGCCACGTCGGTGAACTTGCCGGAACCGGCAAGACCCTCAGCGGTCTTGTTGCCGAGCAGCAGGTAGCTGATGATCTTGGCAGCCTGCGCACGGGTCAGGTTCTCCTTGGGGTTAAAGTTGCCATTTTCATCGCCAATGAGAACGCCAGCGGCGTTCATGACGTCCACGGCTTCATTGTAGTCGATCTTGTCGGCATCCTTGAAAGCCGCGTTGCTGATGGTGACGAGGGACATGGACATGACCAGCGCCAGCACCAGAGCGAGTAACTTTTTCATATAGTGTTACTCTCCTTTCTGAAATTTCCGCTCTTTGGGTCTACTTCTTCGCCGCGCCGGCGGCTCCTCCGCCGTCTCCCGCGCCGCTTCCAAAGGTGAGGACGAACTCCGCAATTGTTCACAACGCCGAAAGCGGGCCGAAGCTCCTCCGGCATGGCGATACCATATCCCCATTGAGTCGGATTTGTATTGCAAACTCGGATGTTTCGGGCATTTCTCGATCCACTTACCGTGGCATGCCGTTCCCGTAACTGAACCGGGAACCTACCCTGCCCACCTTCATTTGCACCCTTATCTTACACCCCGCTTTTTTTCGCGTCAATGGCTTTAGGCAAATCGTAATAATCCTGTAATATTTCCGAAATCCTGTTACAAGCAAGGGAAAAATTCCCGATTCGGTCGAAAACAGCCGCAGACGATACCCTTGTATATAATATGTATACCCCGCCGCAGCAGGAGACTGATCGTTTCAAGGCCGGGCGTTCCGCCGTACTGCCGCAAAATCGGCCGCTTTTGTTTCAAATGCCCAACGGACTCCCTCAAAATCACCCATGTCTACCCGATGTCTACCCGCTGAAACGCCCGTGGCGCAAGGGCTTGCGGGTTTTTTGCCCCTCTGCGCCGTCCACCCGGAGGGCTACCCTTTTCGAATGTCAAAAGGCCGCGAAACGCCTGCTGCGCGGGCGCTTTGCGGCTTTTTCCTGCCCCGGATGCTGGGGATATGGTATCGCCGAAACGGCGCATTTTTCGGTTTTTTCAGCTCGCTGCACAAAGCGGAAGGGGCTTCCCTTTCGCGAGGGCCGCGCCGAAACCGCCGGAAACGGTGCTGCGACAGCGAAAAAATGGAACCGGCGAGCGGAAATTTCAGAAAGGAGAGTAACACTATATGAAAAAGTTACTCGCTCTGGTGCTGGCGCTGGTCATGTCCATGTCCCTCGTCACCATCAGCAACGCGGCTTTCAAGGATGCGGACAGCATCGATTATAAGGAAGCCGTTGACGTCATGAACGCCGTTGGTGTGTTCGTTGGCGATGAAAAGGGCAATTTCAATGCCAAGGAAAACCTGACCCGTGAGCAGGCCGCGAAGATCATCGCGTACCTCGAGCTCGGCTCCAAGGCTGCTGACGCCATGGTTGGCGGCAACACCTTCACCGACGTGGCTTCCTCCCGTTGGTCCGCCGGCTTCATCGCCTACTGCGCGCAGGCCGGTATCGTCTCCGGTGTCGGCGACGGCAAGTTCGACCCCGCCGGTCAGCTGACTGCCCTGCAGTTCGGCAAGATGCTGCTCGTTGAGCTCGGCTACGATGCCAAGGCCGAGAAGATGGTCGGCACCGACTGGGCCATCAACACCAGCAAGCTCATGGCTACCGCCAAGCTGATGGACGGCATCGACGGCTCCGTCAACCAGGTCCTCACCCGCGAGAAGGCTGCTCAGATGACTCTGAACGCCATCAAGGCTCCCATGGTCACCTATGAGACCAAGGGCTCCAGCATCTCCGTCAACGGTGCTGAGATCAACTTCGGCGCTTCCGTTGCCAAGTATGAGACCTCCACCATCGCCAAGGATCAGAACATCTCTTCCCAGAAGCTCACCTCCGGTGAGTACACCGTTGAGCTCGGCGAGAAGCTCTACAAGGATCTCAAGAAGCTCGGCACCACCGACGCTTTCATGCGCTCCGCCACCGAGTGGAAGCTGAAGGCCGCCTCCATCGGCACCTATGCCGATAAGGCTGACGCTACCTACACCGCCGCGACCAAGATCAGCGCCATCTATGCCGACCTCGGCCTGTCCGACGGTATCTCCAAGTCCAAGGTCACCATGTACGTTGACGGTGAAGACGCGAACTACGCGACCGATTCCAGCACCAAGAACTTCGTCAAGGGCGAGACCACCAAGGTCGGTGCGGACGGCTCCCTGCTGAATGTCTATTACGACAACGATGCGGAGACCATCACCCTCGTTCTGATCAACACCTACGTTGGTGAGGTCGGCGCTGTCTACAAGCAGAGCAGCACCAAGGACGCTTATGTGACCATCAAGACCGGCGATGGCTATACCAAGCCTGCAACTACCATCAAGAGCGAATATAAGACCGATGCGTTCGCCAAGGGAGACATCGTTGCCTACACCTATTCCAAGAAGTCCGGCGACGAGGGCATCCAGTCCATGGCTCTGGCCGAAAAGGTCACCGGCAAGATGAGCACCTTCACCACTGCCGGCTCCGTGACGGTCGGCGGCACCAAGTATGATGCCAATGCCAAGTCCGTTGCCACCGTGAAGGAGACCCTCAACGGCGACGTGGATAACGGCACCGAAGTGACCGCTTATCTCGATGCCTATGGCTATGTCCTCTACCTGAAGGCGAACACCAGCAAGCAGTACGCCGTCGTTCTCGACTACGGTAAGGGTTCCCGCCTTGAGTCTGACCGCGTGAAGCTCCTCTTCACCGACGGCACCACCAAGAAGGTCGATCTGGACAAGGCCGTTTACATGGACGGCACCACCGAAAAGGAAGCTAAAATCGCTGCTTCTTTCGACAACAGCACCGACGCTAACCAGCTGAGCAAGTACGACATCGTGTCCTACACCGTCAGCAGCAACGGCTATAAGCTGACTCTGGTCGCGGACGCCGCGAAGACCTCCACTAGCAAGAACGACACGGTGATCATCAACGGTTCGCCCGCTATGAAGTTCGCTGGCACGACTCTGCCCGCTGACGGCGAGACCATCTTCCTGACTGAGACCAAGAAGAGCAGCACCTCCAACACCACCTACAGCGTCTATGAAGGCATTGCGAACGTTCCTACCGCGAAGATGCTGAGCGATGACGAGACCTGGTACGCCGCGTACAAGAAGGCCGGCGACAGCGCCTACACGGTCGTGTTCCTGCTGAACAACGATAAAGTTCAGATGTCCTCCGGCAACAAGGACGTCATCTTCGTCAAGGGCAACAGCGACGGCAAGTCCTACACCAAGGATCTTGGTTACTACTTTGCCTACACCGCTTATCTTGATGGCGAGAAGTTCGAGCTGAAGTCTGAGAACGCCATCACCGAGTGGACGCTCGGCTACGGTCCTCAGTACAACGACAAGGGCATCCTGACCAACTTCGAGCAGAAGGCCAACAGCAGTGCAAGCGCTATGGACGTCCTCTACGCTACGACGACCGGCGACACCAAGAACAGCGTTGTCAAGCTCGGCGGCTCCGTCTATGCTTATGGCAAGGACGTTAAGGTCTACATGATCAACGTCGAGGGCGACGTGAACGCGATCGACGTCACCTCCATTGGCGAGGATGCCAACGATCTGGTTTGGTTCAAGCTCAATGGCGACAAAATCGTGACCGACCTGTATATCAAGGTCGTTGATACCGCCGAAGGCGTCGACGACACTGTGGCTGCCAAGGTCACCGGTGTTTCCGCGACTGCTGCCAGCGGTACTGCGACTGTCACTGTGGCCGGTACCAACTTCACTTCCGGCACTACCGCCACGTATGAGGTCAAGATGCTGAACGGCGCCACGGGCACCTATGTGACCGTTGGTACGTTTACCGCTTCCTATTCTTCCGCGACTGCGCTGACCGGCACCTTTGCTGTGAACGCTGGTACCTATTATCAGGTCACCTGCGCCGGTAAGACCGCTGTCGTGTTGGGTGCCTGATCACTCGCAGAGCATCTGATAACGGTTCTTCGTTAGAAGGCAGCACAAAAGCTCCCCGCGCCGAATGGCGCGGGGAGCTTTTTCACGTCTCCCGCGCGGTCTTCTTCCGTTCCGGCAGAAGCTCCTCCGGAATGTCTCCCAGCGGCTTCGTGTGCAGGAGCGACACCTCCCAGTAGCCGGAGCGGAAATTCCGCTTCAGCCGCTGCAGCGTGGCAAGGGCGATGTTCCCCTGAAAGAAGGGATCGTTGGGGTTCAGGTGCTTTTCCGCCCGCATTTTCTCATAATCGTCCAAATACCGGCCCGTTATGCCGATCGCCGCGCTCAGCCACTCGTTCTCCTCCGAAAACAGATCCTCCTCAAGCTGCCGTCTCGCCGCTGTCTCCGCAAGTCCGGTCGGATACGGACTCTGCAAAGTGGTCTCCCACATTTTCACCTTAATGAGCTTCCTTCCGTCCCGATACGGATAGTCCTTTTCCTCCGAATAGAGTACGATGTACCCCGGCCTCGTCTTTTTCGGCCTCAAACCGCGCTCCGCGTTGGCGCGCTCGCGGTTGATCCGCAGCAGGTTGGCATTCAGCGCCCGCTGATACGCGCTCTTGTCCTTCTCTGCCTCCAGCTCCTGCCGGAGCGCCTGCAGGCGTTCCCCGGCCTCTTTTTCCGCCTGTGCCAGCGCCTCCCGCGCGCTCCGGTTTGCCATCGCAAGCGCGTTGTCTCCCTCGTTTCTTGCCTGCGTGACCGCCCACTCCTTTTCGGAGATGTAGCGGAGCAGCCTGTCATATTCCTCCCGCTCCATCAGTACATGGCTGCACTCCGGATCGTTCTGTCCTCCCGGGACCTCGGCAAATCCGCCCAGCAGCGTTTTCCGCACAAATTGGGTCATTTCAAGCCTCCCCTACAGTCCGCGGATGTAGTTATCCGCCACCACGCTGATGCGGTTATGCCCCAGCGCCTTGCTGCATAAGAGCATCGCCGCCTTGTCCAGCTTCTTCCCCGCCTCGTCCTTCCGGCAGGTGTAGACATCGCCCTGAAACCGCTTTTCCGTCCCCTTGTTCACCCGGTCGTAGGGAATCTCCCCGATCGGCCGGGCGTAGGCCTTATAGATCGCCGTGGCGTATTCCGCACGGTAGGCGTGAATGTCGGCGCTCGTATGGATGTGCTGCCACACCTTCTCCTCCGCGGGCGTGTCGGCGATCCGCTCCACGATCTGCGCCGCGTTTTTTCCGATGATCGGGCTGAGCCGCTCCCGTCCGCCCTTGCCGTTGCGGACATGAACGAACCACTCCTGCGGGAAAAGCATCGCGTCCCGCAGCATTTCCAGCCGCTTTGTGACGCTCGGCGCGCGCTCCTCCTCCGGAATCTGCTCCAGCTGCGCGGCATCCGCCGCGATCTGCTCACAGCGCACGAGGTCCTTTCCGCGAAGCTCTCCCAGCTCGCGGCGGCGCAGCCCCGTCCCGCGGCAGAACTTGATCAGCTCGTCGTTGTTCGTCTTCGAAAAGTGTTCGTCGCGCACGCAGTCGCTGCGGCTGCGCTTGATGTCCTCCCGATTCCGCTTGGGCGGCTTGAAATAGTCCTCGTCGTCCGGCTCGATCCCGTAAAGCTTGCCGAGCGCCTTCGCCTCCAGCTGCACCGTCCACGCGGAAAGCTCCTCATCCGCTCTGCTCTGAAGCCATTCGTTGACATACTTTTTCGCGCCTTTGAGCGTCGTACACTCCGGATGCTTCTGCTTGATATAGCGAAGGAAATATTTGATGTGCTTCCAATAGCTCTTATATGTATTTACCGAGAAGATCTTATCCTTTTCCGTGCCGGCAGCCACGGCTTCCTTTTTGCTCTCGCCGAAGGCCAGCATCTCGGTCAGCCGGTCGTAGGCCTGCTGGTGCAGATCCTTGTAATAGGTTTTGTTCTTCCGCCCCATCCGGCTCCCTCCTGTCCGTTTGTCTGTCCATTTATGTTCAAGCTGCGCCGCCTCCTGCCAGCTCCGCGCGGAGACTCGGCGATCGGCAAATACACTTTTTAAGGTCTCGTGTGTGACCGTTTTGGGGTCGCCCCCGACACTTTTTTCTGCTTATGTGTGCAGCCCTGTTTCTTAACTTCCACGGCAGTCAGGGCCTGTCGGCGCCTTTGCAGAGGGCGCGCTCTCCGGAAAATCTACAGCATTCCGGCTGCTATCACAGGGTGGATAGGAACATGATACTTTTTACTTACCGGCACTTTCAACGAGATTACTCCTGCCGGGTCCATGGCGCGCTTTCCGTTTCGCATAGACTACTGTGGCAAGCCCGCGCGTCACACAGGCGTATCGCACCTGCTTCGGCTTCTTGTGATGCAAACCTGTCTATGCCTATCTTATCACATGGCACCGACGGCTGTCAACATATCACCAGCATCTTACTTATATCGGTTTACCCGTTCATGGTTTATGTTCCCGCGGCGTAAAAAGAAGTGAGGCGGTATGAGCCGCCTCACTTCCTGTTATTTTCTCCGATTCCCTGTTTATCCGTTGCACGAGCGCCAAAGGAACGTCGCGATCTGCGTGCGGGTGCAGGTCTCATCGGGCGCGAAGCGCCCCTCTCCCACGCCGTTGGTCACGCCCGCGCCGACCGCCCAGCGAACGGCTTCAGCGTACCACGCGCCCGCGCGCACATCGGAAAACGCCGCAGTGCAGACCGCGAGCGTCCGCTGCGGGTCGAGCACGCGCGAGCCGCCGACGGCCTGCACCGTGCTCAGCAGCACCGCGCGCACCTCGTCCGCCGTCCATTCGGGGTGCAGCGTCCACAGCTGCGCCGCCGCGCTGCGAGAAGTCCGCGAGGCTGCCGCCGGCCTTGCGGGTTCCTTCGTGTTCAAGCGTCTCCCCCGCCTTATCCATAAAAACAGCAGACGGACGGCCTTATGGCCGTCCGTCTGTCGGTTTTCGCTCTTATTTTTCCTGATGCACGCCCTTCGGAAAAGGGAAAGCCTTTTTGTCCGGTTCGCCCTTCACCGTTAGTCTGGCGGTCACGGTCATCATGCCGCCGGACCGTTGTCCGCGCAAATCACAGCTTGTCGCGCGTCACATAAGCCCCCTTGCTCGAGTAGAGGTTGTTGCTGTGCTTCACACTCTCATCGCTGCTCTGCGTCTTGTCCCAGCAGTCGGTGTAACTCACATACTGGTTTTTGTTATTGTCCAGATAGGTGTAGATCGCGATGAGATTGCCCTTTTGGCCCGCGGTATTCCCCGTGTCAAACGTGACCAGACTCAGGCTGACCCGCACGCGGCCAACGTAGAGCGCACCGCCGTACCCTCCCGCATGGTTGTTCTGGAACGTACCGGCGCCGATGCCCGACTGCTGCGCGTTGTCCGTCAGCATCACCGCACCGCCGTCGCTCGTCGCGGTGTTGCCGAGGAACTTGCAGCCGTTCGTTTCCAGCGCCCCTTTCTTGATGTAGATCGCGCCGCCGTTGTAGGCCTTGTTGTTCCGGAACGTACAGAGTCTGCTCGTGACCGTTCCGAAGCTATTCTTGGTGTCCATGTAAATCGCGCCGCCGTTGGAGATCTTGGTCGAATGGGTGTCCGTCGTGGCGTCGCAGTTCTCAATGGTCACGTTCTCCAGCTTCACGTCCGCGATGTAGACCAGCAGGCCGCGCGCGCCGCCGTCGATCGTAAGATTCTTGATCGTCACCGTGGGACGCGCCGTTATGTCCGTCACGGTCGTCTTACCGATGCGGAACGCGGTCTTGCCCCCCGCGGCGCTGAGCGTGTAGTTCGTATCCTTGTTGTCCGTCGTCAGGGGCTCGCCGGTGACCGTGATGCTTTTGGTGATCGGGACCTCATCGGCCAGCGCGATGTCCGCGCGCAGGCGCACCGTCGACGTCTGGTACGCGTCCTCCGACAGAGCCGCCCGGAGCTGGTTCTCGTCGTAGGCGTACAGCTCCGACCAGCCCGCCTCCACCGTCATCGTTTCGACGATCAGCCCGCTGTAGGCCTGACCCATGTGGCTTGTACCCTCTTCGTACCAGCCCTTGAACTGGCCGTACCGCGCCATGGTGTCGGGCTTCTGGATATTGTTGAAGACCGAGCTGCTGAAGGTTCCATACTCGACCGTCACCGGATCGATGGTCCCCCCCGCGTCGCCGAGGTCGAAGGTAATGGTGCACATCTTTTTCTTCTGGAGGAAGCTGGGATAGTATTCCGCGTCGCCGGTGACGATGCTCGCCTCGGTCAGCAGCTCACCCGTCTCCGGGCCGGTGCGCCAGCCCTCCAGCTCGTAGTAGTATGCGTCATAGGCGTCCTTGGTCGTCTCGGGCGCGTTCTTCAGCAGCAGCGTGCCGTAGGGATAAGTCTCTATCTTCGTCTCATACGGATCGTTCTTTGCGCTGCCCCACCACGGGTTCTTCTGAATGTGCCACGTGACCGTGTAGGTCTGCAGGGTCGTGTTCCACTTGGCGTAGACCGTCAGGTTCTCCGCGGGCACGGTGGCGTTGTCGTCCAGCGGCTGCGCGAGGGCCCGGTCCGTGTACCAGCCGCCAAAGGTGTAGGTATACTGCGCGTCGGCCTCCTTCGTCGGGTCGTCCGGCCGGACGATGGCCGTGCCGTAGTCCGCCGTGGTGGTGTAGTTGCTGCCGGTCAGGTCATTGCCGCCGTTCGTCTCCCACGTGATGGTGTACTGATTGATCGTCCACTTGGCGTAGAGCGTCACATCGCTCGTGCTGCCCGCGGCGATCTCCGTGACCTTCGTGCTGTAGGTGTCGTCGGTGTACCAGCCGTCGAAGCGGTAGCCCGTCTTGGTCGGGGCGACGAGCGTGATCTTCCCCGTCTCGACCGTGTACTGCGCGGGGTTCCCGCTCACGTTCGTGCCGCCGTCCAAGTTATAGGTGATCGTGTACTCGATCGCCGTCCACTTCGCGTAGTAGGTCACATCGCCCTCTGGCATCTTGTCGCCGGTTTTGAACTTGGTATTCTCAGCAAAATTGCTGCCGTCCGTGTACCAGCCGCCGAACGTGTAGCCCCTTCTGGTGGGGTCGCCCGGCGCGGTGATGGGGTTCCCATAGAACGCTTCCACGGTATAGCCCTCGCCGGTCAGCTCGTCGCCCTCGTTGACGTTCCATGTGATCTTGTACGGGTTCTGCTTCCACGTCGCCGTCAGCGTGATGTTGTCGAGGTAAGCCTCCTTCGCCAGCGTGAGGTCCTTCCGCGCCGTGCCCGCGCCGTTTACGAGCCAGCCGAGGAAGGTGTACCCCGCCTTCGTCGGGTCGGAGATCACCGCGTCCGTGTCGTAGGCGTACCAGTCGGGATGCTTGTCGCCGTACTGCGCGCCGTCCATGCCCTCATAGGTGATGGCATAGCGCTCCGCCGTCCACGCCGCCGTCAGCGCGATCGCGCCGGTGTAGTCCTCCGCGCCCAGCGTCAGACCCGTCTGCGCCGCGCCCTCGCCGTTCACGACCCAGCCGTTAAAGACGTAGCCCGTTCTGGTCAGGTTGGGAATCTCGGTCGCCGTGCCGTAGGTGTGCGTCGTCGGGAGCGTCACATCAGGGGCGCTGCCCTCGATGCCCGGGTAGGTGATGTCGTACACGCTCGGCGTCCACTTCGCGTAGTAGGTCTGTGCCGCCGCGGGCATCTTCGCGCCCTCCGCGAGCTTGCCGCTTTCGTTGAACGTCTCGTTGTCGAACCAGCCGAGGAAGTCGTGGCCGCGCTTGGCCGGCGCGGGCAGAACGAGCGCGGTGTCGTAATAGATCTCATACGCGCCGCCGCTGCCGGTGTAGTCGTTGCTCGCCGTGCCGCCGTTAAACACCCATTCGAGCGCATACTGCGCGCGGTCGTAGTAGAGCTTCACGGTCATGCCCTTGGCGGCCCGGACCGTCTCGCTCAGATCGGTGAACTCGGTGTCGTCGGCAAGGCCGTACACGCCGCTCACCTTCGCCTTCACGCAGGTGAAGGCCTCGCTCAGGCCGCTCTTTTTCAGCGTCCCGACCTCGATGTCCGTGTCCACGTCCTTACGCGTCTGGTCGGATTCGCTCGCCGCAGACGGCATATTGCCGGTCGTATCCATGTAGTAGTGCTCCACCGTGAAGTCCACGGGCTGCGCGCTCCAGCGCGCGGTCAGCGCCATGCTCTCGGTGACGGTCTGCGCATTGAACTGACCGCCCTCCGACAGGTACCAGCCAATAAAGTGGTAGTCCGGCCGCGTCGGGTCCGTCACGGAGAAGCGCTGCCCGTAGCGGAAGGTCTTTTCCGCCTCGTCCGTGAGCGTACCGCCCTCGCCCGCGTCAAAGGTCACGGTCAGCGTCTCGAGGTCGAAGTACAGGCTCAGCGCGAGGCTGCCGTCGCCCGCGATCACGCCGCGCGGCGTGCTGAGGTCGGCGTTGAGCGTGTAGTGGTCAAAGCTGCGCTCCGCCGTAACGGCGGTGTCCGTCGTGCCGTACAGCGTTTCCACCGTCGGCTCATACAGGCCCGTATCGGCGTCCTGCTTGTAGCAGGTGAGCGTGTACGCTGTACTCGTACCCGCCGTCCAGACCGCCGTGTAGGTGCTGTCGCTCTGCGGCATGGTCTCCGGCAGCGCGGGCGACCAGCTGAGCGCGTAGCCCGGCTTCGTCACCGTCAGCGTGGGCGCGGTGATGCGCTCGCCCCAGCGCCGGGTGGAGACGAAGTCCGCCTCGCCCGCGTTCTTAAAGGTCAGGGTATAGGTATCGCGCGCGTAGTAGACGCGCAGCACGAGCGAGCCGTCCGCGGCGATGGTGCCGCTCTTGACCGCGCTCTCGTTCTCCGTATCCTCATGGTAGCCCGGAATGGTCTGCACGACCGCTTCAACGGCCGCGCCGGTCGCGCCGGCCAGGTTCTCGGTCTGCGAGGCGGCGTCGGGATAGCTGCCATCCGCGTTCTGGAGGTAGTGTTCGACCTTGTACGCCGTGTTCTGTCCGGCCTCCCACTTGGCATAGAGCGTCAGGCCGCCCACCGGCATCGTGCCGCCGGCAAAGGCGTTCTCACACGCCGCGTCGGTGTGCCAGCCGCGGAACACATAGCCGGCCTTGACCGGCTGCGGCAGCGCGGAGAGGCGCACGCGCGCGCCGAAGTACACCTGCTCCGTCTCCCCGCTGCCCTCCGGCAGCGTTCCGCCGTTCGTCTCAAACCGGAGGTCGCAGCGTGCGCGGTCGTAGTACAGCTTCACGACGGTCTTGCCGTCCGCGCCGATCGCCGCCGAGGACACGGTGCTGCCATTCACCTCCGCGTGATCGTAGGTGAAGCCGTCCTTGCTCCACGCGCCGAAGTCGATCGCGAATCCGGTCGTACCGGTCCGGCTCTCGATGGCCTGCTCGTCGTCGATGAGCAGATAGCCCTCCACGCCGTCCACACGCTGCGCGTAGCGCTCGATGCGGTAAGGCGTGTCGTCGCGCGGCAACCACTGCGCCGCAAAGCTCATGTCGCCCGTGACCGTCATGCCGCCGCTCTGCGCATCGGCGGCGAAGCCCTCGAAGCCCTTAAAGGTGTAGCCCTGCAGGGCAAGCGCGGGCGCGTAGGCCGTGCCGCCGTACTTGATGGTGTAAACGATGTCGGGCAGCTCCGCGCTCCGGAACGTGCCGTAGGTGAAGGTCACGTCGTAGGACTTTCTCTCGTAATAGACCCGCACCACGGCGCTGCCGTCCGCCTTGATGGTCTGCTGCGTCACGCCCGCGCAGGCATAATTATCGTAGTTCACGCCGTCCACCGTGCCGGTGCGCGGAGAAACAGCCGTCCGCTCTAATGTCGTGCCGGTGCAAAGGTCGTCGTTCGCCTTGGTGTAGGTGCCGTTGAGCTCCTGCAGATAGTGTTCGACCCGATACGGCGTATCGTGCGCCGGCTCCCACTTGGCGTAGAGCATCATGCCCTTCGTGCCGCTGAAGGCGGGCATCACCGCGGGGATCGCGTAGCTCTGCCGCAGGGCGCTGTCGCTGTACCAGCCGGCGAAGGTATAGCCCTGCTTGACGGGCGCGGCAGGCGCGGTGATGGCCGCGCCCTTGCCGGTCGCGATCATCGGCACATAGCTGCCGCCGTTGGAATCAAAGGCGTAATACTGCACGTTGGCGGGATCGCTCCATTCAATGTGCAGCGTGCGCTCGATCGGCTCGGAGGTGAACGCCAGCGCGCCGTTCCTCCAGCGGATCGTCACATCGCAGCTCTCCTTGATGGAGCTTGCGTCGGGCGTGATGGTGACTGTGTTGCCGGCAGGATCGTAGCGGAACGCGCCGTTGCTCAGTTCGATGGTGAAGTGGCTCTCGGTCGCGTCGTCGTAGTTGGCGGCGGGATTCTCGTCCCCGTCGTAGAGCTCGCCGGTCTTCATGTCCATATAGCTCATGTCGAACAGCGAGGAGGGCAGCGTGACGCTGCGGACCGTCTTGAGGTCGATGCCGAGCCGGTCATCGTCCTCGTCATACGCGAAGTCGTAGACGTTCTCCTGTGCGCCCGCGCTCCACAGCGGCCACTGACCGTCGTAGAGCACCGGCTGATAGGTCAGCTTGTCGCTCGAGAAAAGCTGCGCCTTGAAGCTGATGGTCAGATACAGTCCGATCTCGACGAACATCGCGCCCGCGGCGTTGGAATCCTTGCCGCCGCTCTGCGTCCAGCTCAAATGGTAGTAGAAGTAGCCCCAGAGCTGCGCGTAAGCGCCTGCCTCGGCCGTGATGCCGATGGAGTCCAGCTTGAGCGAGAACAGGCCGACGCCGATCTCGAACTCCACGCCCACGCGCACGCCAACCGTACCCATGACGTAGAAGTCGAAGTTGTAGTGCGCCTCCTCCAGATCAATGGTCTCGTTGGTGGACTGCTTGTGGAAGAGCAGGATGGAGAAATTGTAGCGTCTGGCCACGCCGAACTCGAAGCTCATGCCCATCGTGACGTAGAGGTTCGCCTTCACGACAAAGTCGGCGCTGATGCCGTAGCAGAGGATGTGGAACGGGTCCACATTGCCCTCCTGCGCGAAGATCTCCTTGCGGACGAGGTCGATCCAGCTCTCGTCGGCGTCCTCCATCATCGCGGAGTATTTATCCGCAAGGCCGCCGCCCTCGCCGGCCTTCCAGTCCACATCCTCGCCGAAGAAGGATTCCTTCTGTTCCATCAGATCCTTGATCTGCTGGCCGATGTTGATGATCTTTTCCTCGGGCGCAAGACCGGTCACGCTCTTCCAGTCGAAGCCGTCGTCGTCCCCGCCGGCCGTCTTGGCGGTGGCGGTGATAGCGATGCCGGTGTAGGTGCCCACGTCGATGTTGGCGTTGAGGCGGTAATCGTAGATGTAGGGGAAGATCCACTTCCACTTCCAGATCGCGCCGCCGCTGGTGTTGACGGTGAGCAGGACCTCCTGCTCGAACACGGCGGTCATATTGATCTCGATGGAATTGCCGTTCTTGCCCTCCACGGTGGTGGAGAACTCGATGGACAGCTCGGCACGGATGCCGTAGCGGTCGGCAAAATGCTTGAGCGAGCCGACGTTGACGGTCGCGCTGATGTTGATGTGATCCTTATCGAGCAGCGGGCGCGAGACCGCGCTGTACAGCGTCAGGTCGCAGCTCTGCACCAGCGCGCCGTCCGCGTCGGTGATGGAGTAGGACGAAAGGCCCATGTCGCTCAGCTCCTGGAAGCCGTCCGTCTCCAGCGCCAGCTCGGTGAGATACTGCGCCGCCTGCTCGGCGAAGCCGCTCTCGCGTGCCTGACGCACCATGTCGTCCTCGATCTCCGCCCTCTGCGCGGCGGTCAGCTCGATCTCCTCGTCGCGGGTGCTGTAGAGGTCCATCGCCGCGAAAACGTCGGCTTCCTCCGCGCCCTCATAGGTGAGGACGTAGTATTCCTCGCCGTCCTGCGTGACCGTCTCCACACGGGTGATCCGCGCATAGCCCCGGCTCTGGGACTCACCGCCCAGCGTGCCGGAGTAGAAGGCGAGGAAGTCGCCCACGTCGATGGTCGTCTGGGAATCCAGCCCCATCTCGGTGTATTGATCGTCCGTGTAGGTCATGTTCTCCACACGGACGGTGGCGGCGTCATTGTCCGCAACGCCGTCGGTGTCCCAGCCCTGATCGGTCGGGAACGGCAGCACGTCGGGCGTGAAGAGCACGTCCGCGGAATCCGCCGTCTTATAGGTATAGGTCGTGCCGCTGGCCGCCGTGATCTGCACGTAGGCCACCGCGCCGTCGTTATCCGTGCGGATGCTGCGGTCAGCCGGGCTCACGCCCTCGTAGATCGCTACGGTGTCGCCCACGGCAAGGCCGCCTGCGGCATAGGTGAAGCTGCCGGTCTGCGCCACGGGGGTGACGGGCTGGGTGTTGCCGTTTTCGTCCTGATTGAGCGAGGTACGGAACAGGCCGTCAAGGCTCGCGGACATCCCCGTCACGTCCTTCTTGGGAATGTACTTCACGCCGCCGGAGAGCGTGAGATTGTCCACCTCGACCTTCTCCGTGACGATGTTCAGCACGCGCACGCTCGGCGCCTGCTCCGCGCCGTCCACCACGAAGCGCGCGTCGGAATCCGCCTTCAGCTCCACGCGGTAGGTCTGGCCCTGCTGCGGCGCAAAGCTCACCGTGCCGTTTGGAACGTTGTACAAAACCGCTTCGTTGTTCGCCGTCACATTGATAAAGGAATCGATGCAGCCCTCGGCATAGCCTCTGATGCCGAAGGTGTAGCCGCTCACATTCGCCGCCGGAACGGTCACGGTCACATAGTTGGGCGTCTCCGCCTCGTTGGCGTTGACCGCCATGACCTCGCCCAGCTTGGCGTAGAGGGTCGTGTTCCCGTTCACGGTGTCGTTCGTCCCGGCCGCGCGGGTCAGGGCGCTGTCGTAGTACCAGCCGAGGAACACCTTGCTCTCCACCGTTGGGGTGGACAGCGAGGAAATGCGCGTACCCGCGGCGACGGTCGATTTGGGCATCGAAGCGCCCTCGACCACGAAGCTGACCTCATAATGGGTCGTGACGGTCGTGCCGCCGCCCGTGGAGCCGCCGCTGGACGTGCCGCCGCCCGAGGGCTTCTGCTCCTCGGGCTTTTTATTGCCGCTCTCCTGTCCGCTGCCCGGCTCGACGCTCACGCGCTCGCTCTTCACGCCCGGCTCGGAATACCAGGTCTCCACGGCCTTGTCCGTGCGCTGGCAGAGCGCGGCGGTCTGGGCGCGGGTCGCCTTATCCTTGGGCGCGAAATTCACGCCGTCGCCGTTAAGCAGGCCCAGCGCCCACAGCTTGCCCACCGCGTCCTGCGCCCACGAGGACACCTCGTCAAGGTCGGCAGGCTTTGTCGTGACCGTCGTATCGGCCTTCGGCATCGCGTCAAAGGTCTCAAAATAGCGCACGAAGAAGACCGCCATCTCCTCGCGGGTGATCCTGCCGTCCGGCGAGAATTTCCCGTTTCCGGTGCCGGTGGTGATGCCGTAGCGCGCCGCCCACTTGACAAAGGGCGCGTACCAGGTTCCCTCCGCGACGTCGATGAAGTCCGTCGCGCCGGCGTAGTCCGCCGCCTCAACGCCCGCCATGCGGCCGAGCACCGTGACGAACATCGCGCGCGTCATCGGGCCGTCCGGCTCAAAGGTCGTCGCGCTGGTCCCGTCAAAGAAGCCGTTGGCGCGGGCGTACAAAACCGCCGCCTCGTACCAGCTTCCGCTCTTGACGTCGGCGAACGGGTTCTCCGGCTTTGCCGCCGTCGTGCCCGCCGTCTGGGTTTGGCCCGCTGTCGTCTCCGCAAGGCCCTTCACCTCGTCCGCCAGAACATTGGCGGGTACGAGCGTGATGACCATGCAGAAGACCAGCAGCAGGCTGACGATCCGTTTCTTCATACTGTTTCTCCCTTCTGAACTCTGTGTGGATACGTCTGCTGACAATGTAATTGCTTCTCCCCATCAGGGGAGAAGCAAAGTCCCCGGGGACTTTGCCGTGGTTTCCCGGTGATTTTACGCGGAAAAGTATACCTTCTTTTGCAAAAAAATGACTGCGGACGGCCCGAAATGTATGGATCAGCACCCTGAAATGCGTCGCTCCGCCGCCCCCGCGCCGTTTTTTGACATTAAAACATTCGGCTTACTCTTGACAAGCCGCCGCGATGATGTCATAATGTTTTTCGTGAAATGACATCATAATGTCAAACCCCGTCGAATTATGGGGTCTGACCGCACCAAAGGGGGAATTTCGATGGAAGAAGCCAAGGTCAAGCTGCTCGTCTACGCCACGCCGGACGAGCGCACGCGCATCAAGCTGGCCGCGACCAAGCTCGGCATGAGCATGACGCAGTTCATGCTCGACACCATCATGGAGCAGGTCGTAAGCGTCGAGGAGCTGGAAAAGAAGGGGGCGGAGAAGTGAAGACCGTCGCCATCATGAATCAGAAGGGCGGCACGGGCAAGACGACCTCCGCCATCAACTTAGCGGGCGAGCTGGTGCGCCGCGGCAAGCGCGTGCTCATCATGGATATGGACACGCAGGGCAACGCCACGAGCAACCTCGAGCTGACCGACATCCCCGCCACCACGCTCGCGGACGTCATCTGCGATAAGGACCGCCGCATTCCCGACGCCATCTGCCATACGAGCGTCGAAAACCTCGATGTGATCCGCGGCGGCGCGCTGCTCGCCCCCGCGCTCACCGCCATGCAGGAGCTGCCCTTCGGCCGCGACATGACGCTCCGCCGCCTGCTCCCGCAGATCCCGCAGGACTACGACTTCGTGTTCTTCGACTGCTCGCCCTCGCTCGAGAGCCTGTTCAACATCAATGTTCTCGTCGCCGTGCAGTACATATTGATCCCCATCAAGGTCGATAAAAACTCCATCGAGGGCTACAATGTCATGCTCGAGACGGTGCAGAATGTGCGCGAGCTGGTCAATCCGGACATCCGCGTCCTCGGCATCTTCATGACCGCCGTCGAGTCCGGCTCGACGCTCGATAAGGAGATGATCGCCTCCTTCCCGCAGATGCTGCCGGAGCTGGCGTTCCGCAGCTACATCCGCAAGAACATCGACGTGAAGAAGGCGCCGCTGGCGCTCCAGCCGCTGTGCTTCTTCTCCCCCCGCTGCGCCGCGACGGCGGACTACGCCGCGCTGTGCGACGAAATGCTGGAACGAATGGAGGGCTGAGCATGGCGAGCAAGAAATCTCCGTCCATCTTCGGGACACTGCAAAAGACCACCGAGGCCGCCAGCGCCGTCAACGGCGAGTTTGTCCGCCAGCTGCGCGTTTCCGACCTCGAGGATAACCCCATGAACCGCTTCTCCATGGCGGAGGACGAGCAGTTCCTCTCCACCGTCGAGAGCGTGAAAAAGGACGGCTTCCTTGAGGACATCATCGTCACCCCCGCCGCGGCCGAGGGCAAATACCGCATCGTCAGCGGCCACCGCCGCGTCGCCGCCGCGCGAAAGCTCGGCAAGACGACCGTGCCGTGCAAGGTGCGCCATTATGAGGACTCCCTCGCCGAGCTGCGCGCGCTCATGGGCGCGAACCTGCACCGGCGCAATCTCTCGCCGTTTGACATGGCCCGCCAGCTCGAAACGCTGCGCGAGGTGCTCAGAAGCGAGAATAAACTCCCCGCGAACATCAAGGAGCAGTCTGAGCTCATGGCCGAGCAGACCGACCTCTCCCGCGCGACGGTCGAGCGCTATCTGGACCTCCTGAACCTCGACGAAACGCTCACCGCCTGGGCGGAGAGCGGTAAAATGACCATGACCGACGCCTACGAGCTGGCGCGCAGGAGCAACGCCCACCTCTACCCCGCCGTCGAGGAATTCGTCGCCAAGGCGGGCGAAACGGACGACTTCCCCGTCCTCGTCCATCGCGCCATCGCCTACGCCAAGGCCGCCGAGCTGCCCCCCGCGCCGCCGAAGCCCGTCGCCGGACCGTAG
>OGNB01000719.1_pt1 | contig 22786 bp, 20 predicted proteins | sample 1573301 | NCBI WGS metagenome assembly OGNB01 (sample SAMEA2581914, study PRJEB24529) | metagenome | biome: Human gut stool | place: China | collected 2011
TCAAGAGGAGAACGGCTGCTATACGCATCGTTCTTATCCTTTTTTTCTTATGTAAATAGGGGGTGAAATATTTCGTTTGAAAATGATTCCAATCATTTTCGGGGAGGGGCTTTTCGTATTCGTTAACCCGTTGTTTCAAGTGGTCTATCCACGGTTCTTCTTCCTGTTTCATAATGATTGTCGAGTTAAGTATTCTTTAATTTTTTGAGCAAGTACACATTTGGCGCGGTGCAGTTGTGAGGAGGATGAATGTTCGTTAATGCCTAATGTCTTCGCAATCTCCTTATGAGGCATTCCTCCGAATACGGCCAAGTTCAGTATGGTGCGATAGCCTGCCGGTAATTCAGTTATGAATTTCATCAAGGTTTCAATAGGAATCGAAATCATATCTTCTTCGTCCACAGGCTGCATGTCTTCTTCCAGATCATCTACAGAAAGGAAAAAGCAGGTTTTCTGTTTACGGAGATGATGCAAGGAGGTAGTTACCATGATACGGGTGACCCAGGATTTGAATCCATGCAGGTCGGTGGCATGTAGTTGGTCGATGGCGGAAAATACTTTGATGAATCCATCATGCATGACGTCCAAGGCCGATTCTTCGCCTACATAGCGACAGCACACTCCATACATTTGGCGGGAGAAGAGTCTGTATATGGTTTCCAAAGCTTCCCTCTTTCCGGCTTTACATCCTTCTATTAGTTCTGCGTCATTCATTTTTCTTTTGTCATGTTATTATATAAAGATACAGGGGAGAATAAAAGACTGCATAAGAACAGGAGTTTTTCTATAAAATAGATGTGAAATAGAAGATTATTGCCTACATTTGTTAGGTTAAAACAAAATAGATGAGAAACATGAGAAAACAACTTTATGCAACATTGGCTTGCTTTCTTCTCACTTCGGTCACAACTTACGGGCAGGGCTGGAAACTTTATGAGGAAGCTGCGAAAGGAGAATCGTATGCCAAGTTTGACTGTGTGGCGTTGCTGGACAGTACATCGGTGTCAGTGCAACCGACAGGGCAGGGATCATTTGCCGTATGTAAGGTTATCAAGGTGCAGACTCCTAAAGGAGCAGTAGCTAACCGGGTGATTAAATATGATTATGATCCGTTGACGGCCCATGCCGAGTTTAAACGTGTGACGATATATCATGCTGACGGGCAGATTGAAGAGGTGGATGTGAAGAAGACCTGTGACTATGCGGCTCCGGCCCGTGCTATTTATTGGGGAGCACGACAGATTATGATAGAAGTGGGGGCTTTGAACCCCGGTGATGTCATAGATTATGAAATAGCGAAAAAGGGATTTACATACGCTTTGCTGGGAGCTGTTCCTGAGGATGATTCCCGGTTTATACCTCCCATGCGTGGCCAGTTCTATGACATTGTTCCATTTTGGAGCAGTGAGCCTACCGTGCGTAAAGTGTACAAGGTCAGTATTCCTATGGAAAAAGAGATGCAATTTCAATTTTATCAAGGAGAATGTACATCGTCCATGCGTTATGAAGACGGACGAAAGGCTTATACTTTTGCTATGGAGGACATGATGCCTTTCCGGCGGGAGCCGAATATGGTAGATTTGTTTGATGCAGCTCCTAAACTGATGATGTCTTCTACTCCTCATTGGAAAGACAAGTCTTTGTGGTTCAATAAGGTCAATGAGGATTATGGAAGCTTTGCTCCACTGCCCGAAGCGCAGAAGAAAGTGGACGAACTGATAAAAGGAAAGAAAACCGAAATGGAGAAAATAGCTGTACTGACCCATTGGGTAGCGGATAATATCCGTTATGCAGGTATCTCTATGGGAAAAGGAGAGGGCTATACGTTACATGATACTAAAATGAATTATACGGATCGTTGCGGCGTGTGTAAAGATATAGCAGGAACTTTGGTTTCTTTTCTGCGCATGGCGGGGTTCGAGGCCTATCCGGCCATGACGATGGCGGGCAGTCGTGTCGAAAGTATTCCTGCGGATCATTTCAATCATTGTGTAGCTGTGGTGAAACTTGCTGATGGAACTTATATGCCGTTAGACCCCACATGGGTTCCTTTCTGCCGTGAGTTGTGGAGTAGTGCCGAGCAACAGCAGAATTATCTGCCCGGTGTACCTGAAGGTTCCGATCTCTGTCTGACTCCTGTTTCTGCTCCGGAAAATCACTATGTACGCATCAAGGCAGACAACCGCTTGGACGCTAATGGTACTTTGCGTGGTACATTTACCATTCAAGCCGAGGGACAGAGTGACAGCAATATACGCAGCATCTTTACAAGAGGTTTTCAGAGCCAGTGGCGTGCGACTATGGAAAGACAATTGCTGGCTGTTTCTCCTAAAGCCAGATTGCTGAGTGTAGATTATGGCAGGAATCCTAAAGATTATCAAGCTGCTCCTATCCAAATCATTTTCCGCTACGAGATTCCGGATTATGCCATGCAAGGGGAGAAGGAAATGTTGTTCAAGCCTTTGGTAATGAATAATCTTTATAATCAGGTACGCTCTTATCTACGGATTGATACAGAAATGAAGGAACGGAAGTATGGTTTTAAAGACGCCTGCTCCCGTTTGGTGGAATTGGATGAAACCATCCAATTGCCATCAGGCTATAGGCTGATAAATGGGCCAAAGGAGGATACCATGCAGGGAACGGGAGCCGATTTTGAAGGCTCGCTTCTACAAAAAGGAAACCGGGTGGTCCTGCATAATCGTCTGGCTTTGAAAAAGCGTGTATATGAAGCGTCGGATTGGGATAGCTTCCGTAAAGCGGTGGAAGCTCATAAAGCATACGGTGATTATTTGGTGATTAAAAAGTAAAGCGACATGAAAAAGATTTATTATATATATGTATGCTTGGGAGTGTTGTTATTGACAGCTCTTCCGGCAAAAGCGGCTTCTGAAGCAGAATTTGGGAAGTTAGCCAAGACTTATACATTACATAAGGACGGTAGTCAGGAAATGCGGGTATATAAGGAGTTGACTTTATTTACACATGCAGCGATGAATGGTTTGTATGGTGAAAGCTTCATTGTTTACAATCCGGCATATCAGGAATTGAAGATACATGAATCTTATACTCGCCAGAAAGACGGGAAGATAGTAAAGACTCCCGAAAATGCATTTGTAGAGGTTCTTCCTGCTGCGGCGGCTGATGCTCCTGCCTATAACGGACTGAAAGAGATGGTGGTGGTACATACGGGACTGGAGTTGGGAGCGACTATTTGTTTGGATTACTCGGTTATCACACGTCCCGGTTATTTGCCCGGGCTGGATGTATATGTGCCGGTAGAGGAGTTATCGCCCGTCAAAGAATATATCTGTAGTGTGTCGGTTCCTGAGGACAAGCCTTTGAATTATGCATTGATAAACGGAAAAGCTGCGCCGGTAGTGAAAAATGAGAATGGAAGTAAAGTTGTTACTTGGACACTGAAAAATATTCCTGCTTATTATCCTATGGAAAGTACTCCTGCTTTATCAGGAAATATACCGGTTATTTTAGCAAATACGTATCCGTCGATGGTCGATGCCTTGAAAGTGCTGAAATCTCAATTTACGGCAGCTCATGAAAAAGAGGTCATGGCTTTGGCACAAAAATTATTGCAAGGAAAAAATGCGGATGAAAAGGAAGCTGTCCTGGTGAACTATGTACATGGATTGGGCACGTCCCGGTTGTCTTTGTCCGAAACAGGATACCGGATCCGTCCGGCAACTGAAGTAATCCGTACTGCCTATGGCACGGAAGCGGAAAAGATAAATCTGCTTGCAGGATTGTTGCAGGCGGCAGGATTACAAGGTGAGGTTAAGGTTGCTTTTGGCGTAAAAGCACCGGATAATTGTTTGGGATTGGGCGCTATCAGCCAGTTGTTTCTGGACTCTCCTGTCATAGCGGGCATACAGGAATATCAGCCTGTCAATACGTTGGATGGTAAGAAAGCGGTTTTGGAAGTGAAAAATAAACCGGTTTATGAAACGGATACGATAACAGTCACTTCTGAAACAGGTAAAACGTTGGCAGGGGGCTATCGTCTGATAACATTGCCTCGCGCTAAAACCGGAATAGCCATGAATGGTTATGGCTTTGGAAATACAGAACGTACTACGAACCTGTTGCTTCCTGGTATGACGGATGAAACCTATATTTGCATAGTAAATGTTCCGTCGGATATGCAGGTATGTACTCCGCAAAAGGCAAAAGAAATAGTCAATGCGGTAGGGAAATTGAAAATAACCGTACAGACTACAGAGGATAAGACGGAAGTAATCCGTTCGTTGCGACTGAATAAACAATGGATAACTCCCACCGATTATGCAGATTTTCATCGGTTGATGTCCGAATGGGAGGATAGTCATCATACTACTCTATTGCTGAAAGAGAAGAAGTAATCGGGTAAAAATTGGTTGAAATAGTTGAAAAGTTGGTCATCCCTTGAAAAAGGAAAGGCCGGCTTTTCTTATTTTCCATCGGAGGATTTACATTTGTGGCATTTAAAACCTATAAAATGAATGATATGAGTGGAAAACATGGTATAGTTTGTATGGGCTTGTTGATGCTGCTTTCTTCTTGTCACGACGACAAGCAGGTCACTGCTTCAGGATTACAACGTAAGGATTTTCAGACAGAAGTGAATGGGCAGTATACCGATTTATTTACTTTGAGTAACAAAAAAGGGATGGAGGTCTGTATCACGAACTATGGGGCGCGAGTAGTTTCTATCCTTGTACCCGACAAAAATGGAAAAAGGGAAGATGTAGTGTGTGGATTTTCCACGATTGGTGAGTATATGGAACAACGGCAGAATTTTGGTTCTACGGTAGGACGCTATATAGGACGTATTCTGAATGCGCGTTTCACACTGGACGGGGTAGAGCATAAGCTGGTCCCTAACAATGGGAAGTCCGGACATATATCACATGGGGGGAATCCCGGTTTTGCCGATAGAATATGGAAAGTGGAACAGGCAGATACATATACGGTTCGTCTGTCTTATCTCTCCCCTGATGAAGAAAATGGTTTCCCCGGAAACCTGAAAGTGACGTTAGTCTATAGTCTTGGTGAGGATGAGAATGCACTGGATTTGACATACGAGGCAACTACGGATGCACCCACGGTACTTAATCTTTCTCATCATTCTTTTTTTAATATCTCGGGAGACTTTACAAAAAGCGTGGAAGACCAGCAACTTTGGGTAGATGCAGATCGCTTTACTCCATACGATGATAAGAAATGTGTCACAGGAGAATATCTCCCGGTGGCCGGTACTCCCCTTGATTTCCGTATGCCGCATACTATCGGAGAACGTATAGATGCGGATTATCCGCAATTGAAGGTAGTAAACGGATACGATCATACTTGGGAATTGAATACGAAAGGAGATGATACAAGGCCGGCTGCTTGGGTGTATGATCCAACAAGCGGGCGTAAGATGGAGATCTTCACCACCGAACCGGGAATACAAATCTATACCGGTAATGGACTGAAAGGAAAAATGACTGGTAAAAGGGGGATAGCTTATCCTTTCCGTTCGGCGGTATGTTTCGAAACGATGCATTTTCAAGATAGCCCCAATCAGCCTGAATTCCCCAGTACTGTACTCCGGCCGGGAGAGGTTTTTCATAGTCATACGGTTTATAAGTTTGAATAATTTGCTAATCTGTCAATTTGCTGATGTGCTAATTAGGGGTGCTATATATGCCCACACGGTTATTGGTATATTAGCAAATTGACATGTCGGCAAATTATTTTTCATTTTGATGTAACGTTTCCCTACCTCTATGTGTCATACTAGTGAACATGGAACAAAATAGATTTGAAATAGAGGCAAAACGAATGCGGCCGGCTTTGTTAAGAATGGCTATCCGTTATCTGGAAGACTCCGATGAGGCAGAAGATGCAGTACAAGATGTACTGTTGAAACTTTGGTTTCTTCGCGACCGTCTGGACCAATATCGTAGCGTGGATGCACTGGCTATTGTTATAACCAAGCATTTGTGTATTAATCGTTTGCGAGGTATTCGAATAGAGAAAGTCGATTTGGAGCAAGGCATCAGCATTGGTGGAGGTGAAAACCCTGAAATGAAACTGGTAGAGGAAGAGAATATGCAGGAGATACTGGAAGTAATAGGTACTTTACCTGACTTGCAACAGTCTATTCTCCGCATGAAGCACTTGGAAGGTTTCGAAGTAGAGGAGATAGCCCGTCTCACAGGAAGTACGCCGGTGGCGGTACGAACCAATTTGTCGAGAGCTAGAAAAAGAGTAAAAGAACAATTTATGATACACAGTAAGGTATGGAATTAGATAAGAAGAATATAGAAGAATACATTAACCGTTTCTTGGAAGGGGAAACTACGAATGCCGAGGAGCAGGCTATTTATCGTTTCTTCCATACAGGGGATGTACCTTCTCATCTGATGGGATATGCTCCGATGTTTGCCTGGTATGAGGGAGGTATGCAGGGAGAACCGGGTATGTTGCAGCCAGACGGACAGAAGGAGGTTGCTGGAGGAAAGAAATCAGAAAAGGTACCGGTGGTTGGAAAAGAAAGCTTTTATCAGCGTATTCCAATAGCTGTCTGGAGTGCCGGTATAGCGGCAATGATGGTCATTGCGCTGGGGTTAGGTCTTATTTTCTATTCGGAAAACCAAGCAGACGGAAGTGGTGAGTGGTCGTGCTACGAAGGTAGTTATGTGGAAGTGGGAGGCAAGCGCATTTCGGATGTGAAACAGATTATGCCTTGTATTATTGAAACATTGGAAAAGGCGGAACGGGTGGAGAAACTGGCCCAGGAACGTGTGGAAGAAATTCATCGTTCCGAGAAAGAGATAGAAGAAAAGGAATTATTGGTAAGCGAATAAAAAACATAAAAAATAAGATATGAAAACAAGGTTTATTTTAGGAAGTGCATTGGCGGCTGTTTTGCTGCTGTGTGGTGGAACAGGCAAGGTTATGGCCCAGAAGAATATTGATAAAATGGCGGCAGAATTGGAAAAGCGGGATGATGTGGCTATCAACTCTGTAACGAAACGTGACTCTAAAACCCGCAAAGTGGTAAAGGTGGTGAAAAGTTTTTCGTTAAAGGATGAGAAAATAGGCGCAAGGTTGATTGAGGCTTTCGAGAAGGATGAGGAATATGCAGAAACTGCCATTAAGGATATGCCGAAGGGAAGGGGCAAGGCGCAGAAAGCGAATTTTACATTCATTTATAAGATGGATAATGAGAAACGTACTTACACCCTTAATGTCAATGAAAACGGAAATGTAAGCATGACCGTTATTATCAGTCCGATGAAGGATGGGAAAGAAGTGTATTCTGCTGTCCTTGATTCGGAATATTGGGATTCGTTCAATGAGCAGATGGCTGAATTGGGGAATAATCTAAGAGATTCCGGTATAGAGGTGCGCCAAATGAGCCGGGAAGAGATGGAGAAGATGCAGAAAACTATCCGCCAGTCATTGAAAGGACTGGATGCTTATGCCATAGCTGAATAGATAATGGCATTATTTTTCACGAACACCAGATAATAAAACACTCTCTTTTAGTTAGATTACAAAAACTTTTTAATTGTCTTGCCTTTCCGGAAGTTGTGAAACCACCGGAGAGGCTTTGTTTTTTAAGATGAATCTCCATGAAAAATCGAATTGTTTTATATCTTTGCAAGTAATATAAAAAACACACATTAAAGAAGAAAGATGAAAAACGAAATTACCGGAATGAAACTCAGACTGATAGTCATGAACTTCTTACAATTTGCCGTATGGGGGGCTTATCTTACTTCCATGGGGACATATTTGTTTAATATTGGCTTGGGTGCTAGGATAGGCCTGTTTTACGCCATGCAGGGGATTGTTTCCTTGTTTATGCCTGCTGTAATGGGAATTATTGCCGACAGATGGGTGCCTGCTCAAAAATTATATGGCTTCTGTCATTTTATGGCTGCCGTGTTTATGGTGGCTGCCGGGTGGTATGGCTACGTGGATGGTGAAGCGGTTAATTTCAGTACTTTATTTACATTTTATTCTTTTAGTGTAGCTTTTTATATGCCAACATTGGCATTGACAAATTCGGTAGCCTATACCGCACTGGATAAAGTAAAACTGGATCCTGTCATCGCTTTTCCTCCTATCCGTATTTTTGGAACGATTGGTTTCATCTGTTCTATGTTGCTGACGGATATCTTGGGATTCCAAAATAATTATATGCAGTTCTTTTCTTGTGCTTGCTTTGGAGTGATACTGGCCATTTATGCGCTTACTTTGCCCGAGTGTCCTGTAAGTCGTGGTGGAGAACAGAAATCGCTGGTAGATGCTATGGGATTGCGGGCGTTTACACTGTTCAAACAGAAAAAGATGGCTGTTTTCTTTATATTTTCTATGTTGTTGGGGGTTTCTTTACAGATAACCAACGGTTTTGCCAATCCGTTTCTCAGCAGTTTCAGGGGAGTTCCAGAGTATGCTGATACGTTTGGAGTGAATCATGCTAACGCATTGATATCTTTGTCTCAGGTGTCGGAAACGTTGTGTATTTTATTAATACCTTTTGTATTAAAGCATTTCGGAATCAAGCGCGTTATGCTGATAGCCATGTTGGCATGGGTACTTCGTTTCGGATTGTTCGGACTGGGGAATCCAGGGCCGGGTGTCTGGATGTTTGTACTGTCCATGATTGTGTATGGTGTGGCTTTCGACTTCTTCAACATTTCAGGTTCGTTGTTTGTTAACAATGAGACTGATTTATCCATTCGTTCCAGTGCTCAGGGATTGTTCGTGATTATGACAAATGGTATTGGCGCTACAGTGGGAACGTTGGGAGCTCAAGCTGTGGTAAATCGTTTTGTTGATATGAACAGCACTGCTCCGCAGATGGAGGGATGGAGTATGACATGGTTTGTTTTTGCAGGATATGCCTTGGTGGTTGCGGTATTGTTTGCTGTCATATTCAAGTATAAGCATAATCCCAGGCAAGTTTAATAAATTATTTTTGACCATATCCGATGTAAACAGGAGTGGTAGAAGGGAAGTTAAAATTATGGATGAAATAGAATTGAAGGTACATGATATGTCCTCTACATTGCAGCCGGCGGATGCATATGCGCTGGTGTTGGAAGAAGTGAATGGTAACCGTAAGCTGCCTATTATTATCGGTTCGTTGGAGGCGCAGGCTATTAAGGTGGTAATGATGGAATATAAGATGCCCAGACCATTGACGCACGATCTTTTTCTGACAGTGACCAAAGAGTTGGGGGCTGCTTTAAAGAAAGTGTTGATATATAAGGTAAAGGATGGAGTTTATTATTCCTATCTGTTTTTGGAAAAGGAGGGTGAGGTATTTAAAATAGACTCACGTACTTCCGATGCGATTGCGTTGGCTATGCGTTGCGGATGTCCTGTTTATACTACTAATGAGATCATGGAAAGTGAACAGTTGCATGAAGTTGGGAATACGGCATTTTCTGTCAATGTAAATACAGTTGATGTGGTGATGCTGAAAGAAGCATTGTCAAAGGCTATAGAAGAAGAGAATTATGAGCAGGCATCCCGTTTGCGTGATGAGATAAAACGACGGGAACAAGAGGAGGAGAATACGATAGTTTGATATATAAATTGAAAAACAAGAAGAACTATGCATGTTTTTTATACCCCTGATATAGCGAGTAACCTTGAACTTCCAGAAGAGGAAGCAGGACATTGTTTACGGGTTTTGCGTCTTTCCATAGGCGATGAGATAATGTTGACTGATGGAAAAGGTTGTTTTTACAAGGCTGTAATCAGTGCTGCAAGCGGTAAACGTTGCCAAGTGAAGGTAACGGAAGCGATTCCGCAGGAAAAAGGGTGGAACGGGTGGTTGCATATTGCCATGGCTCCCACTAAAAATATGGATCGTACTGAATGGTTTACAGAGAAAGCGACTGAAATAGGCTTTGATGAACTGTCTTTCTTGAACTGCCGTTATTCCGAGCGGAAAGTAATCAAGAAAGAACGTATTGAAAAAATTCTGGTATCGGCAGTGAAACAATCGTTAAAGGCGACTATGCCGGTACTGAATGAAATGACGGACTTTAATAAGTTTGTTTCACGGGATTTTAAAGGGCAGAAGTTCATCGCCCATTGCTATGAAGGGGAAAAACTTTTGTTGAAAGATATATTGCGTTCCGGAGAAGATGCTTTGGTGATGATAGGTCCGGAAGGGGATTTTAGCGAGGAAGAAGTGGCTAAGGCTATAGCGGCAGGTTTTCAGCCTGTTAGTTTGGGAAAGTCCCGTCTTCGCACGGAAACAGCCGCATTGGTAGCCTGTCATACACTGAATTTATTAAACCAAAAATAAGAATATGAGAAAAGGTATTTGGGGATTTGCATTGGTGGCGATCATGCTGCTTATGGCTTCCTGTTCGTCTAAAAGTGAATATGCCAATGCTATTCCTAAGGATGCGGCAATGGTCATGTCATTCGATTTCAAAACAATGGCAGAGAAGAGTGGCATAAACGGTAAAGGGGGAGAAAAGGTGGTAGCCAAACTGACGGACGCATTAAAAAGCGGTCTGGAAGGAGAGGCCTATAAAACTGCCGAGAAGATTATTAAAAGCCCGTCTGAATCCGGCTTGTCTTTTACTGATAAAGTATATATGTTCATTACTCCTCATTCTAATGCTTTTGCTTTATTGGCAAAAGTAGATGATGAAGGTAAAGTGGAAGATTTGCTGGAGGCGTTGAAGGAGGAGCAGATATGTACGGAATTGAAAAGCGAAAGCGGATGTACATGGACACAGATGGGTACGGCGCTGTGCGCTTTTAATAAGGGCACTTTCCTGTTGATGGGAAGTAATAAAGGAGATGCTCTCAGCTTGAAAGGAAGTTTGCTTTCATTGATGCGCCAGGATGCTGAAAACAGCTATGTAAAGACCACAGACTTTGGTAAGTTGGCCTCGTCGAAGGGTGAAATTGTCACTGTGATGAATATGTCATTTATTCCTAATGATATTACCATGCAGATGCGAATGGGAATGCCTGCCTATTTGAAATTGGAAGATATCAAATATCTGGTTTCCGCTACTTTCGAAAAAGGTAAAATTGTAGTGAAGATGGAAACATTGATTGAAAATAAGGATTTGATTGCTATGTATGAAAAGCAGTCGGCTGTTTCCGCACTCATCAAAGGAGCTTATTTGGAGTATTTCCCTGCTAATACGTTGGTTTGGGCAGGTGGTAATATCGATGGAAAAGGAATTTATGATTTACTTTGCGAAAATCCTACCATCAAGCAAGCGTTGGATAATCCGATGTTGCCAATAGATATTGAAGGTATATTCTCTTCTATTCATGGGGATGTTGCTGTTGGCTATAGTTCTTTGTCAAATAATGACTTGCTGATTTATGCTGATGTAACGAATAAAGACTTTTTGCAGTCCTTCGAAGACCTGAGACCTTTGTTGGCTATGACCGGTGGGCAGATGCAATTGAACTCTACGGGCAAAGACCAATATGAGTTCCGTATGTATCGCCAGAGCATTTGGTTTGGTGTGAAGGATAATCTGCTTTATATCTCGAACAATGAAAGACTGGCAGATGAGGCAGGCCGCCGTTACGGAGTTTCTTTGCAGAATACTCCTTGGGCCGGAGAAGTGGTGAAAAACCGTTTCTTTATGGCGTTCAATGCGGCGCAGTTGGTGAAGGACGTTCAGGAGAATCCTCGGTTAACCCGTATGCTGGGTAGTGATGCCGCCGTGTTTAATGCTATTTTGGGATCTTGCGACTATGTGGATGTGATGGCTCCCGATTGGAGAAGCGGTCGAATAAATATTGTTATGAAAGATAAAGAAGTCAACGTGCTACAGTTGATCGTACATGGATTAGAGAACTTATGAATACTATAGAATTACAACGGACCCTTCCTGCTGTTTTTGCAGGGAGGGATTCTATTATATCCGATGTCTGGCATCAGTTGTTGACCCTGCAACGTGGGGAAGCCTATTTGGTGGAAGCAGCATCCGGCACTGGGAAATCATCGCTTTGCAGCTACATATACGGATATCGTAACGACTATCAAGGTATCATTTGTTTTGGCGAGAAAAACATCCGTAGTCTTTCGGTGCATGACTGGGTGGAGATTCGGAAACGTTCCATCAGCATGTTGTTTCAGGAATTGCGTTTGTTCACGGAGCTGACAGCGTGGGAGAATGTGCAGTTGAAGAATTCGTTGACCGGATTTAAATCTAAAAAAGAAATCAAGGCTTGGTTTGAACAGTTCGGTATTGCCGATAAATGGGATACACCGGTAGCTAAAATGTCTTTCGGGCAACAGCAGCGTGTGGCGTTGGTCCGCGCACTTTGTCAACCTTTCGATTTTATCTTTCTAGATGAACCTATCAGCCATTTGGATGAAGAAAACGGACGGATTATGTCCCGGATATTGGTGGAGGAAGCGGATAGACAGGGGGCAGGTATCATTGTGACCTCTATCGGCAAGCATTTGGAATTGAACTACACAAAAACGTTGAAACTATGAGGTTGGTTTGGAAATTATTACGTCAGCATATCAGTTTCCCACAATTGGCGGGTTTTTTCTTTGCCAATCTGTGCGGCATGGTCATTGTGTTGCTGAGTGCCCAGTTTTATAAAGATGTGTTGCCTGTTTTTACGGAAGGTGACAGTTTCATGAAGAAAGACTATGTGATAGTAAGCAAAAAGGTAAGTACATTGGGCTCCTTTGTCGGAAAAAGCAAGACTTTTTCCGAACAAGACATTGCTGAAATCAGCGAACAGCCGTTTACCAAAGGAGTAGGGGCTTTTATGCCTTCCCAATTTAAAGTGTCGGCAGGCATGGGGATGGAGAACGTGGGGTTGCACATGTCTACAGCCATGTTCTTTGAGTCTGTACCCGATGAGTATGTGGATGTGAACTTGGATAAATGGGAGTTTGATGAAAATGAACGGGTTGTTCCTATCATTATTCCCCGTAATTATCTGAATCTGTATAACTTTGGTTTTGCACAAAGCCGGAGCCTGCCGCAATTGTCGGAAGGGGTGATGGGTATGGTTAATTTGGATATACGTATTACTGGTGCAGGGCATACGGAAAACTTTAAAGGAAAAATAGCAGGTTTCTCCAATCGCCTGAATACGATTCTTGTTCCGGAAACATTTATGGCGTGGGCTAACAATGAGTTTGCTCCGGGGCAGAAAAGCGAACCGTCACGACTGATTGTAGAAGTGAACAATCCTACGGACGACCGTATTGCCAAGTTCTTTAAAGACAAGGGATATGATACAGAAGATGACAAGTTGGATGCGGGAAAGACTACCTGGTTCTTGAAAGTGATTGTAGGAATTGTGCTTTCTGTAGGTTTGCTTATCAGTGTACTCTCTTTCTATATTTTGATGCTCAGTATTTACTTGTTACTGCAGAAGAATACGTCTAAGTTGGAGAATCTGTTATTGATAGGTTACAGTCCGGCTAAGGTGGCGCTTCCCTATCAAATGCTGACATTGGGCCTCAATGCAGTAGTGTTGTTTTTATCGGTGGGGATTGTGATCTATGTGCGGAATAGCTATATGGATATGATAGAAAAGTTATTTCCACAGTTGGAAGAAGGAAATCTGGGACCAGCCATGGTTATAGGTATTTTGCTTTTTGTGGGTGTATCTTTGTTTAATATAATAGCAGTACGTCGTAAAGTGGCATCTATATGGATGCATAAAGGTTGATAATAGTTATGGTATCTCAGACAGAATTTACGCTTCGTCCCCGTACTAGGGGATTTCACCTGATTACTGATGAAGTGGTGCGCAATTTGCCTCCACTTCCCCAAATAGGTTTGCTTTATTTGTTCATCAAACATACCAGTGCGGCATTAAGTATCAATGAAAATGCTGATCCGGATGTTCGTACGGATATGGAATCTATTTTTAATCACTTGATAAAGGAACGCGAACCCTATTACGAACATACTTTGGAAGGTTGGGATGATATGCCTGCCCATGCAAAGTCAACCATTATAGGAGCTAGTCTTACTATTCCTATTACAGATGGTCGACTGAATATGGGTATTTGGCAGGGAATTTACCTTTGTGAGTTCCGCAACCATGGAGGCGGTCGCAAGATTGTGGCTACTGTAATGGGGGAATAACTCTTTCAGATATTCATCCGGGTTATTATTTATTTAAAAAAATAGATTAATTTCACTTTAATCAGAACTCTTTTTTTAACTTTGTACCAATTCTTGAAAACAGATGAATATTCATTTGAAAACAAGAAGGGACATATATAATTAAGAGCGTTTAAAATATTACCTTGTCTTAGAAAATCCCCAATTTTCAAAGCTGCACAAGTGTAATACAACAAGCGCTCACGTCTTGTGTTTATACTCCTTTACAGGATTAGTATATTCATAAAGACGTGGGACACTGTTGTTATTATTTGTGCAGCTGGTATGGGGATACCTCTAAGGCAGATAAAATATTAAGCAGGTCCCACGTCTCTTTTTATGTTTGTACCATAAAAATGAATGGATAAAACTAGCCTGAGTGATGAAAATTATTGTTTGGAATTCGCAGGATAAATGTGTGGCTGATTATCATAGGTTGATAAGAGGTTGCGATGTATTGTGCCTGTTGGATTGCGGGCAGTGGACGGTTCCGGCGCATGCGTTGCAGGTACAGAACGATACTATTGGAAAGATAAAAATAGTTCCTATGACGTATTCTATTGCTTGGAGAGAGTGGCATTTATATGCCGTGACGGTTTGTATAGCGGAGAATCTGTTTTATATAGCATTCATTCTAGCATAGGATCTCTGATAGGTATTCGTTTGCATGATAATTTTTGGTTATTTGCACACCATGAGCCTAATCTGGTTAATGCTTATCATATAGGTGAGTTTTATTTACGTGAAATCTCGGACCGTTTCAGAAAAGCGGCATTTATAGCCGATTTTAAAAAAAAGTCTTATTCTTGGGTGCAGGAAACGGTAGGTAAGTTATATTGCATCGCTCTACCCGAAGGATATTATCCACATACTGTTAATTATTTATTCACTATCCATGTGGCCTGTACAGATTTATATCTGTTGGAAGGCTATAGCGAGACCTCCAATCAGCCTACTTTCTTTGAATTGGATATTTAATGTCCAGATTAGAACCTGTCTTACTGAAAGAAATCAATTAAAGTTCGGTGAAACTGATGACAATGCTGATGAAAATTAAACGAGTTCTTATAATTTCTTGTTTTTTCCTTTGATAATAAAAGAATTAGTGTATATTTGCATGTGAACAATTACATTTTCTAAGGAAATCATCTTATGGGCAGAGAACTTATATTTGACCGGTTTTCACAGCAAGCTCTCCAGACCTTGCACCGGTATCGTGCCGTTATGTTCAGTCCTACGATGCTCATGTCTTTAGTTGTTACCTATGATTTTTTTTAATCCTTAATTCTTACACATTAACATGAGTTTACTATGGACAACAGACCGACTATCGCCGAAGTACAAGAATGGGTACTGAAGCTTTATAACACGTGTGAACAAACCATCACTAGTGAGGAACGTAAAGAACAGCATAAATATGCCGTTATGGTACAACGGCCACAGGACAAAAAGTTCTTGGTGAAGATGCTGGACGAATCTTCTCAAATTCGTGATCGTAAGAAATTGGCAGAACGTATCAAGAAGCTGATAGACCGTTATGGTGTACCTGAGTTCTTGAATAAGCGTGATGCTTTCCTTTTTAAGATGTACCAGGCTTTTGGTCATCATTTTGATTTTATAGCCATACCAATCATAAAGAAGCGTCTTCGTATGGATACTTCTAAAGTAATTCTGAACGAAGCGCGTCCTAAATTGACAGATCATCTGGCTACCCGTTTCAAACAAAAGATTGGTCAGAACGTGAATTTGTTAGGCGAGGTCGTTTTAGGAAACGGAGAAGCGGATCATCGTTATTTCCACTATCTGGAGGCCTTGGAAGCTCCTGATATCAATTATATTTCTGTGAAAATATCGGGTATCTACGCGCAGACTCATGCGCTGAATTATGAAGAAAGCTTTCCGGAGCTGGTGAAACGTATGTGTGCACTGTATCAGAAAGCAATTGACTTTCCTTACGTGGATGAGAACGGTGTAAAACACTCCAAGTTTGTCAATCTGGATATGGAGGAGTATAAGGACGCTCACTTTACATTACGCTTGTTTAAAGAAGTGTTGAGCAGACCGGAGTTTAAAAACTATTCGGCAGGCATCGTTGTGCAGGCTTATCTTCCCGATGCATACGAATTTCAGACTGAATTATTAGAATTTGCCAAAGCGCGTGTGGCTGATGGGGGTGCACCATTAAAGATGCGACTGGTGAAAGGCTGTAATTTGGAAATGGAAACGGTTATTTCTTCCCTTCGTGGCTGGCCTAATCCTGTAAGGACATCGAAAACTGAAGTGGATGCCAATTATTTGCATATTCTGGAACGTGCTTTATTACCCGAAAACGCAAAGGCGTTGCATGTGGGGGTTGCTTCTCATAATTTGTTCACTATTGCATACGCCTATCTGTTGAGTCAGAAGCTGGGAAGCGCGGAGTACATGACTTTTGAGATGCTGGAAGGTATGGCTGACCATGTATGGCGCGCTCAATCCCAATTGGGAAATCATGTGATTCTATATGCGCCGGTGGTAAAAGATGAGCATTTCCTGAATGCAGTATCTTACTTGGTCCGTCGTATGGATGAAAATACGGCTCCGGACAACTTCCTGACCCATTCGTTCAATTTGAAACCGGGTACGGATACTTGGCGTTTCTTACAGAACCAGTTTGAGGAAGCTTATAAGATGAAAGATGTTATTACACATACTCCTGCCCGTACACAAAACCGCTTGCATCGTTATACTCCCGTTCCACCAGCTGATGTAATGAAGAATGAACCTGATACTGATTTTGATTTGGCTCAGAACCAGGAATGGGTTCGGAACATTTTTGCGAAGTGGAAGAAGTCGCCGACGGATTCACCTGAAATTATTCCTTTGCAGATAGGAGCTGAAACGGTGGTTTGTGAGAAACGCCATAAATATATGGACCGTTGCCAGGATGATGAAGTTTGTGTATGCGAAATGTCACAAGCTGATGCCGGACAGGTGATGAAAATTTTGGATATAGCCGAAAAAGATCCTGCCGGATGGAGAAAGACTACATTGCAGGAACGGCATAAAATAATGTATGAAGCTGCCAACAGACTGGGTGAGATGCGTGGTGATTTGATAGGTTGTATGTGTGCCGTGACAGGGAAGACAGTAGTGGAAGGGGATGTGGAGGTGTCGGAGGGTATCGATTATGCTCGTTTTTATAGCACTAGCATGAAGCAGTTTGCAGAACTACCGGATGTGGACATTGCTCCTAAAGGGACTATTTTGGTTATTTCTCCGTGGAACTTCCCGTGTGCTATACCTATTGGTGGTATTGTGGCAGGACTAGCAGGAGGAAATACTGTAATTTTGAAACCGGCGACTGTTGCTGCCCCTGTGGCATGGTTGTTTGCCAAGGCATTTTGGGATGCAGGTGTGCCTAAAGAGGCTTTGCAGGTTATCATTACAGACCGTGAGGCATTAAAGGTATTAACTACGGCTCCGGCTGTCAAACATATTATTTTGACAGGAGGGACAGATACTGCTCAAAATATTGCACGCAGTAATCCGGCTACTCCATTGTCGGCAGAAACCGGTGGTAAGAATGCAATTATCTTGACGGCTTCCGGTGACCGTGACCATGCTATTATGAATATTGTGGCTTCTGCTTTTGGCAATGCCGGCCAAAAATGTTCCGCATGTTCTTTATTGCTGGTAGAACGCTCAGTTTATGAGGACAAGAACTTTCAGGATAAGTTAAAAGATGCCGCAACTAGTATGAAGGTGGGTAGTGTATGGAATCCAGGGAATGTGGTAGGTCCGATGATTACCAATAAGAATGATAAATTATTGAAAGCTTTGGAATTGGAAAAAGGGGAGTCCTGGCTGGTTCCACCTCGTTTTCTTGATAAGCATAAATATGTATTGGCTCCTACAGTGAAGTGGGGGGTACGTCCCGGTAACTATTCATTCAGAACCGAATTATTCGGTCCGATGCTGAGTGTGGTTTGTATTGAAAATTTGCAGCAAGGCATCAATTGGGTAAACAGTTTGGATTATGGTTTGACTTCAGGCTTACAGAGTCTGGATGAAGGTGAACAGAAATTATGGAAAGATTCAATTATGGCAGGTAATCTTTACATCAATCGTGGTATAACGGGGGCCATTGTAAATCGTCAGCCGTTCGGTGGAATGAAATTGTCAGCTTTTGGTGGCGGTGTGAAAGCGGGTGGTCCTAACTATTGTGCTTGTTTTGTAAAGATTACAGATAAACTAGGCAGTACCACTGACTATACACAAAGTTATGTGAAGGCATACGAGCAGGAATTTGCGCATGCGCGTGATGTCAATAATCTGTATGGCGAACAAAATGCATTCCGCTATCTGCCTTTAAAGAATATGGTTTTGCGTCTTTTTCCGGGAGATAACAATGAAGATGCAAAGATGATTGCTTTGGCTGCCAGAATTTGTCATACTCCATTGAGCATTAGTTTTGAGCCCGGTGATGATCGTACAGCTGCATTGGCTTCCTTGGGATGTCCTTTAAAAGAAGAAGCGTTGGCCGGATTCCTGAAATCAATGAAGAACTATGAGCGTATCCGTACTTGTGGGGCGGATATTCCGATGGAAATGTATGAGGAAGCTGCACGTATTGATAAGTATATTGCTACAGCTAAACCGGTGAAAGATGGACGTGTGGAATTGATTCATTACATCAAAGAGCAAAGTATTTCATTTGAATATCATCGTTATGGTAGTATCTTGGAGGTGCCGTCGGTAGAATGATGAAATACTTTTATTAGTATGTCTTTTGTATAACTTTATTAGGAGTCTCGATTTGTATGGGACTCCTAATTATGTTTTAGAAATTATTATTAGAATTATTTGGTGGAGAAGAATGAATGTGTATATGTTCAGACGTGTTTTATCAATAGAGGCAATAAAAAGGGTAAATAATCTTTTAATTCAATACGTAATTGTTTTAGTGCCTGTTGAATGCGGTAGTCTATGGTTTTAGGTGATACTCCTAAAATTTCTGCTATTTCTTTATAACTCATATTTTTAAAGCGATGCATTACGAAAGCTTCTTTATAGGATTCAGGAAGTGTTTCTACTGCTTCTTGGATACGTATAGTCAGTTCTTCTATAAGATAAAAATTAGTGTCATCTATTAGGGATTGCATCTCTTCATAAAAATAGTTTTCGACCCGGCTTTTTACTTCTTGCTGTTTGATACGGTTTATAGCACGATGATGTACAATAGAAAATAAATAATTACTTAATGAAGACTGAATGACTAGCATATCTTTATTTTCCCAAAGCCACAGCATGGCATCTTGTACACATTCTTCTGCATCTTCTAATTCTACGAATTTGTTTCCGTATGCACATAACATGGGATAGTATTTCCTAAAAAGTGTATCAAATGCTTTCTCATTGCCATTTTTGATGGCTAATAATAGGGATTGGTCTTCATAGTTATACTCCGTTTTCATTATTTAAAGGTTGATTTGTGTGCAAATATAATCTTTTAAAACTAAAAAAATATATTGTATTTCAGTAATTCTATTCTATGGAATACTATTTTAGAGGAAGTCTTGATTAAAGTCGTTTGTAGTGTGCCCTTGGGTATTATGTATGCCCAAAGGGCACATAGGAAATATATTTAATTATTTTTTACTTTGAAGCATAATACTATCGGTTCGTTTTTGAGGTTACGGGGTAAGAACACCTTTGTCTTTGGTATATTTTATATTTTTATTGCCTTGTAGTGGAATCATTTTACCGTTAGGAATATTGCCGGCCCATTTATTGTTTCTGGAAGTTCCTCTCCTTCTGATAAAGCGTAAATAGCATATAAAGTTTTTCCGTTTTTGTCTGCAGTGAACCATATATTCTCATTGTTATATATAGGAGTTGTACGAGTGGCATAAATGGCTTTTCCGTTTCATGTAAACGTTTTATTACTTCGTCTTTGATGGCGTCAGACCTACTCCTAATAATAAACAACCTCCTTTGGCAATGATTCCTATTAAAATATTAATAATTTTTTGTGGTGATTTAAAGGGAGCATTAGGTGTCCATCCCCAATCATTGCTTAGTGGTGGACAACTTTCCCAAGGATAGTTAAGCTGTGTTTCGGAGTTTAAAAGAAGATATCACCGAAAGCCAGACAGATATCCGCATTCAGAAAAGTGATTTGTTTGAAATTCCTCTATCATTGAATACTCTTCAGATAGACAATAAACTTATTATATATAACAAGATGGAAAAAGAAACTGACTTCTTTTTATTGAAGGATTGCAAAAAGGGAGCTTTCATGACAAAAGCGTCAGATCATTCTTCAAAAACTCCTTTATATAAATTATCTGATCATGTCTATAAGGTATTTTTCCGGGATTTAGCTTTACAAGATACATTGGCAGACCGGATTGCCGATTTGATGAATAGGATCGGCTTAAGTCAGATTTCTTTTGATAGATTGGAGGGATGTTCCTATACCGGGCATGACGAATACGCTATTTCCCGCTTTGCGCCCCGTTGTTATACTCAGTTTAATTATAATTAATAAATGACGCCAGTCGTTTGAATCATAATTTATGGCGTATTCACACAAGAATGAATTGAGGTGAGCCTTGGGGAGAAGTTATGCGTACGGAACAAATGGCTAATAGAATTAAGAACCAAAATTTTTTTCAAAGGAATCTTTTTCCACGTATGTTTGGATGGTTTCTTATTCGATTGGTCGACCGGGAATTTGAATGTTCTACTTTGGAGGATGTGGAGGGGCTTTGTCCGAGGCGGCAGGTTTTGATGTCGGTTATGATTAATACCACTATCTTAAATCGGTATGGGCAAATAGACCGATTGCTACAAGCTATCAAACATTAGGATATACTACATGAGGCTTAAGTTTTCACCGAAAAACAAAAACAGCGTTTGAAAGATCTGCAGTTCGAATGGCATTTGCAAAAGGTGGATGAGAAGAACTATCTTTTTCTTGTGAACTAGAAGTGGGAGAGGCTCCTGAAGTAGTTGTACGGTATGTAACTCGTGAAAATCCTGAAAAAGTTTCTCTATGAAAATATATTTTTGAAAATAAATGCATATTTGTTTAGGAATGTGTTTTTCTCGCTTGCCATATAAGTAGAAGGACTTAAAAACATACGTATGGAGTATAATGAAACGAATATAGAATTGTTACTTCCCCGTTATTGTGAGGGTATTGCAACGGTAGAAGAGCAGAGACTGGTAAAAGATTGGATGAAGGAGTCTGAAGAAAATCGCCGGATAGTAAAGCAGATGGAAATACTTTATTTAGCGGCTGATACCGTTCATGTAATTAATAATGTAAATACAGAAAAGGCTTTAGTTAAGGTAAAAGGTAAAAAGACTGAAAGAAGGAAGGTGGCTTGGTGGGAGTGGGCACAGCGTGTTGCTGCCGTGTTATTTCTCCCACTGCTTGCTACTTTTTTGGTAGAACATTATGGTGGAAAGGATGCAGATGTACAAATGTTGGAAGCTAGGACAAACCCGGGAATGACTACTTCAGTAGTGTTACCCGATAGTACGGTGGTTTTTTTGAATTCAGAATCCTCTTTGCGATATCCTTCTTCTTTTAAGAATAGCAAGGAGAGAAAAGTTGAGTTGAAGGGGGAAGGGTATTTTGAAGTAACTAAAGATGTGGAGAAACATTTTATTGTGTCTACGGTTCACCGTTCACAGGTAGAGGTGTTAGGAACCAGTTTTAATATAGAGGCTTACGAAGAGTCTCCTGAGGTATCTACTACTTTAATCAAAGGTAAAGTCAACTTCAGTTTCCAAGAAGGTGTCCGCAAAAAACAGATTGTGTTAAACCCCGGTCAGAAAGTTGTGTATGATTCAAAAAAAGGTACAGCACGTTTACTTGAGACTTCCGGTGAAACGGAAACTTCATGGAAGGACGGCAAGATTATTTTTGATAATACTTCTTTGAAGGATGCTTTACGGATTTTAGAAAAGCGATATAATGTGGTGTTCATTCAGAAAAATCCTGCACGTAAGGCTGCTTTTACCGGGACTTTTACCAGTCAGCGTTTGGAGCGTATTCTGGAATACTTTAAATTATCTTCCAATATACACTGGAAATATGTAGACGGTAAGGATGCGTCGCAAAAAAAGACCCATATAGAGATTTATTAATCAAATAACCTTAAATTGAATATAATATGAAAGAACTATCACCTTAAAGTAACAAAAAACATACGGGAAAATATTGGCGTATCTTCCCGTATGGAAAATCGGTTTTCAAATTAAAGCTTGTTTGGCGACAAGCTTAATCAACTAATTTTAAAACTTAAGTCATTACAAAAGTATGAAAAATAATTGTAGTATCCAATTTTCGAGGATACCAAATCATCTATGGCTCTCCTCGAAGAAAATCCCAAGAACTATGAAACTATTTACTCTTTTCTTTGCTTGTTCCCTAGGACTGGCTCATGCATCCGAATCGTATGCGCAGAAGGCTATAGTCAATGTGGAGGTACAGAATAAGACTGTAGGGGAATTTGTTTGTATGACGAAAATCATTATTGTACGGTTTATGATATTGCCATGATTCTGGAGGCGGCCATTGATCATCCGCAGTGCCGGGAGGTGTTATCAACGAAGAAGTACACAACCTCGTCCACGCCGGAGCCCCCGGAGGGCATCCT
>OGNB01000724.1_pt1 | contig 22757 bp, 21 predicted proteins | sample 1573301 | NCBI WGS metagenome assembly OGNB01 (sample SAMEA2581914, study PRJEB24529) | metagenome | biome: Human gut stool | place: China | collected 2011
TGCACCCCTCCGAGGATCTCTCCGAGCTGCCCCCATTACGTTCCGTTGTGGCTGGGCAGGAGTACCATTGTCCGCGGACAAGATCATTGCGAGGCAGCTTGCCAAAGCTGCTTTTGGATGGATGGGTACCGCTCGTCACCTTCTTGGGCCGTCTTTATGCAGGTTCCTGCACAGGTGGTCTTCGCGCATCCGCCAAATCGCTTTCCCTCATCGGGTTCTGCCAACTGATGTACTGTTGAATCGGATATTCTTTTTTCAAAGAACAACAGAGGTAAATGTCCCTCTATTTAATCCGACAGAAATTCGCGTTTTGAGCACCCTCTTTTCAAAAATTTTTTAATTTTTTCTTTTGCCTGATTCACAGACTTCCGTGCAGCGTTGTATTCGCAATGTTCAAGCTGTGCGATTTCTCGAAATGACTTGCCATTCTCAGCAAACAATTGGAATCGCCGCAGCTGTGTTGGTGTCAGCCCGGCAAGTACGGGTGCGGACTCAAGCAGCTCCTTGATCTCCTGACGGATGTACTGCTCATCCAGCGTCTTTGATGCCAACTCCGGCGCATTAGCCGGTCTAGCCTCCAGCCGGAGCTTTTCTACATGACGCTCATCACGCTTCTCCTGCTTGAGATCCTCCAGCTTAAATTCCCGTGTCAAAACCGTAAACAGGCGAAAGTCCAAGCGGATCACGCGCCCGGCGTCCGGGGATTCCGGGTAGACATCCTCAATATGTACGATCACCGCTTCCGGCTTTGTTTTAATCAGTTCGCGGTGCGCCTTTTTCGTGAGCTGAAACCAGTCTGATTCGATTCCGTTTTGAACAATTTTAATCAGCATATCGCTGCCTCCATTTCTGAATTTCATTTGCGGGAATAAGCAAATGTCAGAAACGGAGGGGCGCGGGCAGGCGGCAGGATGACTGCCCAGCATAGGTTCTGTCGGTATTTGGACGATCTTGTATTTTTCTGTTTGTGGGAAATTGACGCCTTTTGACTGGTGGACTCGCTTAAAATGGAAAATGCGCAGATTTTACAGTTTTCTGTGGAATTCTGTAAAATCTGCGCTCTTTCGACTATGAAAAAATCCGCAGAGGCTTGAGCCTCTGCGGGGCAGAATATTCGACACAATGATCGCGGGTGGGAAATCATCACTTTCTCATACCGTTGCGGGGCAGCCAGCCGTGCGTGTCTAACTACCTGTTCCGATTGCGTCCAGACAATAACCAGCGATCTGTTATTGCCAGATTATATGTTTCGTTTTGCTTTTTTTCTTAACGAGTACCTCCTATTTTTTCAAGGCTGAAACTCAAGCGGTGCATTTTTTACTCCGTTAAGCCATATCTAACCTTAATTCTGTCGAGCTTTTCGAGCATCGGCTACGCACCGAGCCAGAGGAAGAAGAACGTGCCGATGGCGCAGACCAGGTCGATGGAACGCCGGTGAGATAGTAGCTCTTGATAATGTTCAGTTGATCGTATGCGTCCACATGAGCGCCGATGCTGGATTCATAATGCTGCCGCAGACGACGGCGGACGCGATCACGCCGTAAATGTAGAGGCTGATGTGTGAAAACCGGAGGATGCCTTTAGTTGGAGTTTTACAGAGTGCAGTTTTCGAGTTTTTTTACCCACTCTGAATTAAGACATTCTCTTTTGCAATGTTTCTTGAGCAGTCTACATATTTGTTCTATATATGTCCGAATTATGCAATAAAGGGACATCTATATGCGATTTTTGTCATTATTTCTGCCAGAAATAAAAATACGCTCTATTGGATTGTTCCGAGTATCTCTTGTGGAAAATATAATTATTCCGCAAGGAGTGGTTGACATGGACAAGAGAATTGCTACAATAATCGGAACGAATCTGCAGCGGCTGCGAACGCAGCGCGGATTGACGCAGGAACAGCTTGCTGAGAAAGCAGGCATCAGCACGTCATTTTGCGCAAATATCGAACGCGGCAATAAGGGTGTCAGTCTCTCTGTGCTATATGATCTGGCAGATTCTTTGGGTGTGAGTGTGGATTATCTGCTGTATCCGGAACAGCCTGATGCACGCATCCGAAATATTGAGGCGCTCTTGAGGGATAAGCCGGAATCGTTTATAATTGCAGTGGAACGGTTGGTTCGGCTTTGTATTGAAGAGTTTTCGGGGTTGGAATAAAGGGTATTGTGTGATTCTCTTTGCTAAGAAGGATATAACATGAGCTTAAATCAGGAAGAAGAGAAATATATCGAACAACTATATCGCGAGATGTACACTCGTCTGTGTTTCTACGCAAAGAACGTGGGAAGCAGGACGCTTGCGGAAGAGGTCGTGCAGGACACGTTTCGAATTGCGTGTATAAAGCCGGATAGTTTGATGAACAGCCAAAATCCGCACGGCTGGCTTATCAATACACTGAAAAACGTAATTCGCAACAGGCAGCGAACCGAAGCCAGACTGAGCAACGCGCTGCTTGTAGCCATGTCCGTGTGCGAACCACAAGCAAAGGCGAATGTGGAAACCGCAGAATTCCATGCGGCCTACTCGGATGCTTTGGGAAAAGACGACTTTCAGCTGCTGATCAATATAGTTATTCGCAAATACTCCATGCTGGAAGCAGCGGAAGAATTGGGAATCTCGGTTGAAGCCTGCAAAAAGCGCGTGCAGCGTGCGAAAAAGAAGCTACAAAAAATAATTGAAAAAGATTTTTAATTGATGTCCCCAATGAACCGGTTGCGTACATATATAAGACAAAGGGGGTTCGCAGATATGTCGGAATCTAAAGAGCATTTCCATCGAGATTTTTCAAAGTTTGATGAGATGAGTACCGAGGAATTAAACGAAATTCTCCGGCGGGATTCTCAGCTTCCAGACGGCGAAGAATCTGATATTGATGCAATTTTATATATTATGGAGGTGATCGAAAAGCGCAGTCAGGAGCTGCCGCTATCTGATTTTAAGGATGTCGATCGCGCTTGGAGCTCTTTCAACGAAAATTATCGTTTTGCCTCAAGCGATGAACGGTCCCTCTTTGATCTTGATGATGAGCCGCAGCAGAATAGTACCTCCGACAAAATGCAAATCCTCCAGCCTGCACCGCGTTCAAATGCACGTCCGCACAAACGTGTGCTTCGCACAGCCGGTATCCTTGCGGCAGTTATTGCAGTTCTTCTGGCAACCTCTTTGACATCTTATGCATTGGGGTTCGACCTGTGGGGCGCAATCGCCAGCTGGACAAAAGAGACATTTGGTTTCAGGTCAGAAGAATACACACAAACTGTTGTGACTTCTTCCAAAAAAGAGATTCCCGCGTCGCTGACCTCTATTGCCAATGAGATGGAAATGCACGGCATACCTACGACGATTTTGCCAAGGTATCTTCCTGATGGGTTTGTGGAACGTGATTTCCAATACAGCGCCGTAACTCAACCTGAGTCTCTATACTGTCTCTTGAAGAATGGCGATTCTTCGATCACGTTATTGTATACAGTGTTTTCAGAGAATCAGGATCATTTACTATATGAAAAGGACACGGTTGATCCTGAGCAGTACGAATACAATGGCACCGTATACTATATCATGACCAACGAGGGAGTTTATTTTGCAGCATGGACTGCGGACAATATCGAGTGCAGCATCGCGGGCGTTGAAACTTATGATGAAATCATTAAAATCATACAATCGATAGGAGAGTAATATGCGCAAACGAGTATTGACTTCAGCAATTTCCTTCATTTTGATCTGCTCTTTATTTACATCGTTCGCTTTGGCCGCAACACTTCGCGCCAGTGAGTATATTTCCGCATACAATGCAGTGATTTATTCTTCTGACAACGAAGTAACCGTGGACTGTACAATCGTTGGAACCGACGAAATGAAAACAATCGGCATTAAAACGGTTAAAATCTATAGCTCCAGTGGAACAAACGTTGCTACATATTCCTATACGACAAAAGGGTATGAGTATCTTATGGGAAGCAACACTGGCCGCAAAACAGCATCCGTCTCATATACGGGCGTTTCTGGCAGATCCTATTATGCGGTCGTTACGTTCTATGCCTCTGATGGAAGCGGCAGCGATTCAAGAACACATACAACCAAAACTATCACCTTATAAATCCCCCTTTGGGACATTAGGCTTAAATCAAGAAACGGACAATTGCTAAGCAACAGCAATTGTCCGTTTTTTATGCCGGAAACGTCATCAGACCGCCTGTAAAAAATTTTTTCAAATTGTGTGTCCCCATTTCGCGATATTGAGACATAAGTATAGTAAAAGGGTTAATTTCTGGCCCAACTAAAAAATAGTACGTCAATATTTGCACTAACGATGGCATCAAGTAATCAGTTAAGCTTCCTATATTCTCGAAGAAACCGTCGCAGTGCATACTTATTGAAAATGAAACACGGGGGGAGGAATATCAACAGCATATTACATCGGTCAATCCACAGAAATAGGAAGCGGCTATTTCAAAGTTTAGGAAACGAGATGTCCTACGCCTATGGTTGGCTGCCATAAACCAAGCGGCAAATATATAGTAACAGGGGATGAAAACAGGACGCTGCCCGTTCACTTACCAAAATGTATATTTGAAAAGGAGAGTTTTATGAAAAAGATTCTGTCAACTATTCTGGTCGTAGCAATCTTGCTTTCTATGACCATATCTGCTTATGCCACAGAAGTATCAGACCATTTGCTAGAAGAGATGTCTGTTCCCGAGGCAATGTCCAATGCTGAAATTGTAAACTTTTTAATCTCAACAGGCGAGATTGATGAGTTCTATCAGGCTCAAGAAGAAATTCGTAATTGCCAGTACGAAACGACTGCAACATATGCACGAGAAGCGTTCGGATTTGACAGTATTTCCTCTATGGAAGTTAATACACTTACTGAAAAGTACAACTTACAGCTACCTTTAGAAAGCGGGAACGGATTTATTGATAACGGTACAATTAACGTTCAGCGAAATCTGCTTGGCGATATCGTTGATATATGGTATATTTTCGGTGTGGTTTCTCCGAGTGCATTTTCTGTTAAAGTAGCGATGGTTGATTCTGATAATCCTTTGGATTCGATTACGGGTACAATTACTCGATATTACCTTGGTACTACCCGATGGGTAAGAAAAGACTCCGAATCTTTCAGCAAAACTGCAGTAACCAACGGGACGGTATATACTTGGCACGTTGCAAAATGGGGTGTCAAAGAAAAGTTCGAATACAATATTAAGATTGTTGATAATGGCATCACGCACAATAAAGATAATAAGGATGAAAATAACTACACTCGATACAACTTTGAAGCAAAACCATACGAAAGCTTTTCTGCAAATGGTGGGCATCGACATCATTTTGTCCCAGCTAAAGCATTAAAAGATAATGGCTTCAATTCAAATACGGCTTACTGCATCAGAATGATGGCGGAAGATCACTGGAATACGGGGAGTTATGGCAGTGCTACATATGTCAAAGAGTCGAGCGAATTGCTCAGTAGAGGTCAATACCAGGCCGCGCTGCAAAAGGAGGTCGATGATCTGCAATCCGAAAATGATTGTGAAGGCATTGCAGGAAATCTCCAGCAAAAGTACTACGATGAAGTGATTATTTGTCTGTTTCAGTACGAATCATTATTCGGAATTAACTAAAGGAGCATCAAAATGAATAGCTACATCGTCACGCCGCATGAGGGAATTGGCTCTTTGAAGCTCGGCATGTCCCCCGAGGAAATTCTTGCCGCAGTCCAGCGCGATTTGACAGATTTGAAGATCGTTTCCAAACGCGGCATTCAGATCTCGGAGGATCGGGAACGTGACCCAAGTTTTCAGACACTTCGATACATGGAAGATATCTACTTCTCCATGGTTCGTTATCAAAACGGGAAGGCAATCGAAATTTCGGTGAATTGGGGACTGCGCGACGATGTGAAGGTTTCCCTCTATGGTTTGGATGTGTTCAACACGCCGGCAGAGGACGTTATCCGGTTTATGAAGCAGATCGGTCCCTGCATCCATGACGAGCCGGACGAGCAGCTCAGCACCGAGTATGAATTCCCCGCGCTCGGTATCCGCTTCTGGCGCGAGCGGGCGTTCCACGAAAAGCTGCTCCTGGATCGTGCGTATGTGGAGGCAATGCAGCTGGTTCTCGAAGAGGAGAAACGGTATTTGTATTTCGATATTGTCACTGTAAAGATATAGCTTTCTCCGTTCATAAGCGCACAACAACAGAGTGCTTTTTCACCACTTTTATAGTTTAGACCTTTGAGAAGGAAGATATCACCATTATTTCACTTCACATAGGGACCATTTGCTTTATACAAATGGTTCCTATTGAATGGGATTTGGGGGTCAAGACGGTGGATATGCCACATTTGTTTTTAACAAATACGGTAAAGAGCTGGCGCAGAAATATACCAGCCGATTAAGAAACAAAGACGATATTCTCTGCGCAAAAGCCATCTGTGGAACGCAAAGCGCCAGGTGGGAAGGACAAACATTCTACCTGATCTTCGACGTACAATACGCAGATGCCAAGCAAGGCGTTGTAACCGAAACCGTCAGGTTTATCGGGCGAAGAGTTTGGATTGACACTTATAAACGGGGAAACGGAATCGAAGTGAACACGAAGTAGTTTTGGATGCAACAAAAGCGTTTTTATGCTGTGAGTCGCCAGAAAAGCGCCCCCAATAATTCAATTTCTTTTACAGATGACGTGTCCCCATTTCGCGCGATTGAGACATAATTATAGTAAAGGGAACATTCCTAAACAGATTCAAATGTTTGTACGCAAATATTTGCACTGGCACAGGCAATCATGCATATGCACACATATCCGAACGATATTCGCGCAATGCGCGATACAGAACATTATAAGGGGAGTTTTTAAGAAAATGAAGCTTTCACAATTTGCAAATGTCGTCAAAGCAGACGGATTCTATTTGCTCCACAACACATTATATCAAACAGCAATAAGCGTTTCAGGCGAAGAAGCAGCCTTTATTGACAGTATTTCTGATTATCATTCATTTGAACCGGATATGAATTCTAATTTCCACAAGGCATTAATAGAGCAAGGTATGCTAGTTGAGGAAAATGTGCGAGAGCATCAGTTAGTGGGGTATTATGAAAAAAATAGTCGGCCGATATATCTAAAATTGATTTTGATTGTAACACGGCAATGCAATTTTAGATGTCCGTATTGCTATGAGGAACACGAATGTAAAACAATGCGAGATGAAATATATGATGCTATTATTGTCTTCATCAAAAAACAACTCGAAATGAAGAAATACGATGGCTTGCATATTTCATTTTTTGGGGGAGAACCGACGCTAGAACATAATGCTATAGTAAAGTTCTCAAAGAAATTATTAACGACCTTGCCAGAAAAAGTCCCGTACTCTGCATCAATGACGACGAATGGATATTTATTGACACCCGACCGTTTTCGCGAACTGGTAGACTGTAAAATTACTTCTTATCAAATTACTGTAGACGGAACAGAAGACAATCATAATAAGACCAGAGTTGTTGCTAATGGTAGAGGCAGTTGGTCTCGGATTATAGAAAATTTGAAGGCAGCACGAGACTCTGAATTGGACTTTGCAGTTTCGATAAGAACAAATTTCACTCCAGAAAGCGTATCGCTGGCAGATGACTTCTATTCATATATTTCAGAAGAATTTGGAGGAGACAATCGCTTCTCTGTACATTACGAATGCGCTAAAAACTTAGGTGGAGAGCGAGTTCATAAGATGGGACTATGTGAAGATCAAGGTGAGCAGATTGTTCTGCTCGCTAAAATTGCGAGAAAGTACAGTCTTCAGGACAAAGCAACTATTGATATGATTTCTTCCTTTGGTGGATTGTCTTGCTATGCAGGAACAGACAATTCTCTGGTAATTGATTTTGACGGCACGCTTAGAAAATGTACCGTCAGTATTGATAGTGATCGAAACATTGTCGGAAAACTATATGAAAGCGGAAATTATCAGCTTTATCCGAGCAATTTTTCAAATTGGACATGTTATAGATTGCAGGACGAGTGCTTACATTGTGAGATATTGCCTTTATGTTTAGGAAAAAAGTGCCCACAGAGTTACTACAATTTACATTCATGTAACGAAATTAAAAAAATATATCAAGCGCATATTGTCCGTAAATTTGAATAATGCGCAGCAGCATTCATACATCGCTATTGAAAGGAGTACTTCAAATGTCATTTAGTGTACTAGCAAAACGTAATGGTGCAGAACCAAACGTTCTTAATGGAGCATGCGCTAATGCAGCCTGCCCGAACGTTTTTTGCCCGGATGGATTTTGTGGAGATGGGTTCTGCATTGAGAATGCCATATGCCCAGTTGACTCTTCGTGCGATTCCCCGGATACTCTTTGTGACGTTCCCCCGGTGGATCCCAACTTTGATACATGCCATCCGCTGAGAACTGATTGCGGTGATGTTGTCGGAGTAATATGCCATACATCAACGGACACACTCTGTCCTATTATTGGATGATATTATGAATTAAATGGATGCTGTTGCTGTTACAATATACAGGAGCCCTTACGGTCTCCTGTATATTGTATATATAGTTATTTGGAGGCGAGTGCCATGACGAAAAAGAAGAAAGTCATCATCACTGTTCTTGCGGCGCTGCTTTTGCTCGCGGGCGCCCGGTATGCACAAAAGAGTTACCAAAAGCATCAGGTGTTTTCAAACGGCGATTTTTTGTCCGCCGAAGAAAAGATATACGGTCTGTCCGTCATCTGGGAAACGGCGAAAACCTATTATGGCATGTGGGCTCTGGTGCCCGATCTGGATTGGGACGCCGCGTATCAGGCGGCAATCGGACGCGTTCTGGAAACCGACAACTTGTATGCCTATTATAACGAGCTGAGCGCGTTTGCCGCTCTGCTGCGCGACGGACATACGCAGTTGGGCTGTCTTGATAAAGACTTTCAGACCGCCTTGCGCACCGGACGCGGATTCTGGGTCTCGCCCATTTCGCTTCGGTACATGGAAGACGCCTTCGTCCTGAGCGCCGCGCCGCGCAGCACGCTTGCCAAAATCCCGCTCGGCTCGACGGTCACGGAGATCAATGGGCTTCCGACGGGCGAGTATTTAGAGCAGGAATATGGCCGCTATTTGGGCTGCTTCACGCACGGAAGGCGGGAGGAAAAGCTCGCTGAGAAAATGCTCCTGCGCGAGGCGGCAAAGGAGCTGACCGTCTCCGGCCTGACCCCGGACGGAGCGGCGTTCAACGTCACGTTGTCCTATGCGGAGTACGCCGAGAAACGAGAACAGCTGCCGGATGATCTCAGCATGGAGCTGAAGCGCGATGTGACCGCCCATGACTCTTTCAGGAGCTATGTCGTCGCGGATACGATCTATGTGGCAGAGATCACGTCCTTTGCTAACCCTGCCCTGCCGGAGGAATTTGCCGCCTGGATAGACGAGACGCGCGATGCAGCCACGGCATACATTCTGGACGTTCGCGGAAACAGCGGCGGGAGCGACGGCAACGCCATCAAAGTTCTGCGGCACTTTATTGCGCCGGCAGACATGGGAACCAGGTCCGTCTACAAGCAGTATGTCGACCCGACGCAGGTCACAGCGGCGCTTGCAATCAAAGACTATTTTGAAGAGCTCGAACTCGATGCCGGGCAGGAACAGTACTATCTGGACGGACTGGACATGTATGCGCACCGATACGTTCTTCCCTACGATGAAAGCCTGTCCGCGCCCCAGTTTACAGAAGCAGAGGCAACGGAAGCACCGGACGCAGACCTCTGCACGCAGCCTGTTGCCGTTCTGACGGATTGGAACTGCGCTTCTGCCGGAGACGACTTTGCCGTTTTCGCAAAGGGCGCGCCCAACGTGACCCTGATCGGCACAAACACCGCAGGCGGCACCGGACAGCTCTTACTGACAGAGCTTCCCGGAAACTTTCTTTTTGCCGTGTCGACCTATAACTGTGTCATGGAGGATGGCACGCCGGTCTGCAACAACGGCGTGCAGCCGGATATCTGGTGCGAGCAGACCGTCTCCGACGCGCTTGCCGGGCAGGATACGGTTCTGCTGAAGGCCATAGAACACTTTGAAGAAAAAGCTGTTGAACGTGAGTAAAATATGTTTATATATGTAAATATGCAATAAAGGATAGGGCGTATTATGATTGGGGAGTTAAGCGTATGATACAGAGATATTTAAAAATACTAAGTTATGGTATAAAGCTGAGCAAGCTTTATCTTGTGCTTCGCATTTTTCAGCTGATTTTGTCCTCTGCCTCATCAGCGTTTTCACTTTTGTTACCTAAAATGCTGCTTAACGCAATCGCTACTAAGAATTTGAAAACGGTATTGATTATATTGAGCCTTTCGTTCTTTGTGTCGACAATTAATTCACTAATTGACAGATTTTTAAGCCCAAAGCTGTCTTGGCTCCGGGAGAAAATCAATGCAAAGATCGTTGATAATTTTCTGCAAAAAAGCATTAACCTGGATTTGGAATATTTTGACCAGCCGGACGCTTATGATAAGTATACGATTGCCTTTGAACGTTGCTGCGCAATTGTTCAGGGAGCCTTCGATATTCTTCTATCGTTTATTTCGTCACTCCTTCAGATTGGACTGGTTGTCTATGTGTTGTCTTGGATTTCGCCTGTCGTTCTGTTGGTATTCCTGACTGTCTGTGCGTTGCAAACTTATATTAACAACTTGATTCAGTTAGATAATTACAAGTATCAGAAATTTATGAATCAGCATAACCGGAAGCTAAACTATTTGTACAGACTATTTTACATTCCAGAATTCATGCGCGATATTCGGGCAAATGATATTATGCGGTTTATCTTTACAAAAAAGCAGAAGGTTACAGAAAAGGTGTTGAGCGATACATATTCCACGAATCAAAAAGTTTCTACAAAGAACCTTATTATCGCAATTCTGTCTGCCATTGAAAGTTTTGCCACTATGCTCTATTTTTCACTTGAAGTTGTCTGGCAGCGGATCTGGTATGATGACTTTGTTGTTTCATTGAGCGCATATAATCGGCTAAAAAGCGCCTTTTCTCAGATAATTTCCAATTTTGTCTCTCTATCCACGAACGATCTCTACATCAAGGACTATCTATCATTTATGGAAACAGCCTCCAACGTCGTATGTGGGAGAAGGCAACTAATTTCTATTGATTTGGTTGAGTTTAGAAACGTATCTTTCAGATACCCAAATGTCGATGGGAATGCCTTGGATAACGTCAGTTTCATGATATACAAGGGAGAACAGGTGGCCATTGTTGGAAAGAATGGTGCAGGAAAAACAACAATTATTAAGTTGCTTCTTCGGCTATATGATCCATCTGATGGGATGATTTTGATAAACGGGGTTGATATTCGTGAGTATGATCTTAGTTCTTTAAGAAAAACTGTCTCTGTCCTCTTTCAGGATTACCCAGTCTACGCCTTTTCTATTAGGGAAAATCTTACACTTGGTGAAGAAATCTCAGATGAGAAGATAATGGCTGCATTAGAAAGAGTTGGACTTCTTGGAAAGATAATGTCCTTTCCTCAAGGCCTTGATACACCCATTACTAATCAGCTCTATGAAGGAGGGATAGAGTTTTCGGGAGGAGAGACTCAACGATTAGCTCTTGCAAGAGCGTATCTCAAGGAACAGATATTTCTTGTGTTTGATGAACCGACAAGCAGTCTTGACCCATTTGTGGAGAATAGGTTTTATGAAGACCTTCTTTCGCAAACAACGAATACAATGATCGTTATTTCTCATCGTATAACTTTTACTTATAGAATGTCAAAAATTATTTGCCTAAACAAAGGGCATGTGGTAGAATCCGGAACTCCGAATGAGCTTTTAAATAATCCAAGCAGTCTATACAAGGGGATGTACGATCTGAATACATCCAAATACATTAAATTGTAAACATTATCGCATTTTAGCGCAGGAGGTATCCCCCCGCGCTAAAATACTATGCATACATGATCCGGAAATGCAATCACTGCAAGTTGGGGCTTGCTTATAATTGCATTTGAGTAGCGAGTTCATCAGCCTCAGAACCCTTTCATATTTTACTATTTTTCACGAAAGCCCTGCTGTAGATAAGCCTTCAAAATACGCATACGTTTTCGGCGTCAGTTCCTTGAGCTGCGCCAGTGTCCGTGTATTGCCGGAACACCAGTACGCGAAGAACTCCGCGAAGTATTCGAGGCTACTCTGGTGACTTTTGTCCCCTTTCCTACTATAAAGATCATAACACAGACTTTGCAGTCAAACTCTATACTGCAGCTGTTGGTCAAGATGTAATTGAAATAGTAAGTTGGAGTTAATCTGGGATAATGAGAAAATGGCTTCTTTATGTTCAATTGTTAGTTGCGACTGGGATTTTGGTCTGTTTGGTTTTATCTGATGCTGGAGTGATTCCACCAAGAGGTTCGGCAACCTCTCGCATACTTCTCCATATTTCTTTCATTCTTGTTGTGATCTCAACAATCGACGCATTACGAAGCAAATAACCCCAAAAATGAACTATGGAGTCTGGGCCTCATGCCGTAAACGCTCCTTTTGGCACATATCAGGTATTCGCTAGGCAATATATAAATCTGGCTATGACAGATACGGAATTCAGTGTTCACTAAGCAATGACTCTCATGGCAGTCCCCATGTGACACGCATTTGGGGACTGCCATAGCGCTTTATAATCTGGAGGAAAATACGAAATATGTTCAAAGGTGAAGCATTCAACAAACGAGCTGCGATATGCGTTGCAGCTGCGATGATGTGCGGCGTCATTCTCGCCGGTATTACTTACATACGAATGCTTCCCGTTGAATGGGACGCTGGGGTCTGCGGCGGCGGATATGCCACATTTGTTTTTAACAAATACGGTAAAGAGCTGGCGCAGAAATATACCAGCCGATTAAGAAACAAAGACGATATTCTCTGCGCAAAAGCCATCTGTGGAACGCAAAGCGCCAGGTGGGAAGGACAAACATTCTACCTGATCTTCGACGTACAATACGCAGATGCCAAGCAAGGCGTTGTAACCGAAACCGTCAGGTTTATCGGGCGAAGAGTTTGGTTTGACACATATAAATGGGGCGCTGGGATAGCAGTGCATGCAAAATAGTTCTGGCGAGAGCAAAAGCGTTTTGTGTTCAGGTCATCAGAAAAGCTATCTGCAAAAGATTAAGAATTTTTTGCGAATCACTTGTCCCCATTATGAGTAATTGAGACATAAATATAATAAAGGGCTCATCCTTAGTCTGATTTGAATATTTGTACGTCAATATTGGCACTAGCACAGGCAATCACGCAGTTGCATACATCCCCGAATGATATGCGTTCAATGCGTGATACGGCATAAAGCAAACAATATATTTTCTGGAATTGCCTTTGCAGTGCATCCTTATTGAAACTCAAGTGGGCAGGAGGAAAATGGTAATGTGATTTGTCTATCCGCAGCGGTCTTAAGTATTGTTTGTTAACCGACAAGTAAAAAGGAGCGTCAGCAAAAATGAAGCATATGCCGCCAAGCAATCCCTCGAACGAGGATACAAGAAGGCGTGCCGCAAAGCGCAACGCTGTCAAACTGTGGATAGGTTTCATTTGCATTTGCGTAGTGATCGGCGTGTTCGGCACTTTGAAACTGTCTAAAGGAAAGCTAGATGAAGCGGAAAATCAGGAAAATGCCGTTGCCGCAAACGAATGCTTGAATCAAGCGTTCGGACAAACGGCAAATGGCACAATCATTTTTCCGGAGGATTATGCAGGAGCCTACATTGACGGTGGACACTTGGTGCTGCTTCTTACAAACACAAGCGAAGAAGCAACTGAAAAGTATCGAAACTGGGCAGGCAAGTATTCTTCGTGTCTAACTTTCAAAAAAGTCAAGTATTCGTACAATGAACTGAGTGAAAAACTAGATCCGATTGTGGAAAAATTGAAAGAAGATGGGTATGAAGTAACATCATCTGCTGTATCTGAAACAGAAAATGCGGTATCGATCGGGCTCTTCAAATGCGAGAGTGCAGAAGCTTCTAAACTCGCGAAGAGCTTGAGCGAGGCTTTTGATGTCCGCGTGCTAGTCTCTGAAATAATATATACTACGACGTGTGTGGAGGTGGAATAGACAGTTCAACACAATTACGGCAAGGAGGAGTTTAATAATAAATCGAAGAAAGCAAACACCTATTCGTTTTCTGGCGCTTGTAATGGCAATTGCTACAATTACATCGTTTTCATTGTTTGCAACTGCGCAGGGCGTAATTATCGACAATACATATGAACAACTAATGCTGCTGCAGGAAGACGCGGTTGCAGCTAATGAACTTTTAAACGAATCATTCGGACATGATGCCGTAGGAAACATTACCTTCCCAAATGATTTCGCTGGTGCACGGATAGAAGAAAATAAGCTTGTACTATCTCTCACAAACACCGGCATTGATAACACAACAAAATATCTCAATTGGGTCGGCGATTATGCAGACTGCCTTGCGTTCGAAAAGGTAGATTATTCTTATAATCATTTAATGGACGCGGCCGCCGGAGCTGCACACGAACTTGAAGAACTCGGATATCCAATTACGCAATACTATGTATCTGAAACAAATAACGATGTCGTTATAGGTATGAATTTCGATGATATTTCATACCAAGACAGTGTTTTAAGCTCGACGCGTTCTGAAACATTGGCAACAGCTTTGTCCGACGAGCACAATGTTCCAATTCGGTTTGAGAATATTGCACCGACTACTGCCACTGTAACGAATGCCATAGCAACGCTCCGTGGTGGTGCAAAAATTACCAATATAACTGCAAACTGCTCCATGACGTTAAGTTGCTGCGGTTCCTATGGAGGCGTTCCTGTAATCCTTACTTGTGGGCATGGTGGTCAGTCGCCTAATGATATCATAAAATACGCATCGAGTTCAGGTAGTACGATTGGGAATGTCTACATCCATAGATATTATGATGGCGACATTGGCGATTTTGAAATTATTAAGATCACAAATACGGATACGTTTAGTACCAGTAACAGCATTAACAACATGTATTCTATTACCGGCACATTGTCTTCACCTGCAGTTGGTACAATTATAAAGTATTATAGCCGCACAACTTCCAGTTTTGGCTATGGCTCTGTTGAACGAAGAAATGTTACCGTTTTAGCCGATGACCGTGATAATATTAGCGGTCTAACAGAAGTTAAGGTTACTAGCGGCTCTTGTGAAAGCGGCGATAGCGGCGGCCCGTTCTTCCAAGATGCATCCTCTGGCGCAAAGTACTGCGGAGTCCTGCACGGGAAACGTACTGATTCGTCTGGAAATCTGTATGTTTTTTCACACCATATACATATATCTCTAGCGCTGGTTTTTCAGTCAGGACAAACTAATTAACACCAACAAAGGACATATAACTTTTTAGCGCAGGGGCATCCCCCAGCGCTAAAGTATTATTATACGCAAACCCGAAATGGATCACAGCGGGTTAACTTTTGCGTATGATTGTCATCTACTCTAATGCATCAGAAAGACTTGATGTCATTTTGCATTTACTGTTTTTCAGAAAGCCACGCTGCCGACAGCCCTTCAAAATACGCATACGTTTCTGGCGTCAGCTCTTTGAGCAGCGTCAGGGTTCGAGGATTTCCGGAACACCAGTATGCGAAGAACTCCGCGAAGTATTCGAGACTGCTGCTCTTTGCGTGTTCGCTCATCGACGCATTTGCCGCTTCCAGCTCGTACAGGCGGTCGTGTTCTTCCGGAAAGCCGAGCAAAGAATCGTAAAAATGTCCGAACTCATGCAGCGTTGCGCCAGACTCGGAAACATAGATGCGGTTCTCGCCGAAGATAGTCGCGCCAATGCAGTTGACGCCGAGCTGCTGACCGAGGTTTGCCGTATAATTGCCGTCTATGACGTATGTCCAGCCGTTTTCGTTGAACGCATCGAGGATCGGCTGCGGCACTTTCCGGACTTCCAGCAGGAACTTGTTCGCGCTGCACTGCATCCGGTTTTCCACCGCGACCGGCGTATTGGGCGGCGTGACGGTCAGATTCTGCGTCAGGAGGGCATGAAGAAGCTGTGCGGCTTCGGCGCGTGTGGCGAGTTCCGCTGCCGTCTTATTTTCAGCACAAAGCCCAAACGCTTTTCCGACGCGCAGAGCATTTTCGCTGTCGGACAGCCAGTCCAAACCGTAAAGCGTCGCGTTGTAAAGAGGAATCTTCATCGCCGCAAAGGCGCTCAAGTAGAGTTCGCCGCGGCAGATAAAGCCGGTTTCGTCGCCAATCGCGGTCGGCTGCATCCACGCTTTACGGGCGGCAGTTTGAACGGCATTTGTGCTTACTTCCTGCCACGAAGCACCTTCCGGTTCTTCGTTCAGCGCACGGCAGAGCATTGTCGCCCATTGGCTGACCGTGATTCTCTCGTCCGGCGCGAATCTGCCGGATGCCGTACCTCTCAGGATGCCAGCGTCGGCAAGATAAAAAACGGATTCCGCATAGACCGCTTTCTCCGGCACATCCGTAAAGTCCAAGGAAAAAGCAAAAGCCGGTACCGTCAGCACCATCGACAGCACCAGCAGGATGGATATGAACTTGATTTTTCTCATAAAATTCTTCCCTTCTTGATTTCAGATTTCTTCTTTCTGTATTGGTTCTCAGCTAGAGTTTGCCCTTCAAGCTGCGCCGTGGTGTCATGGCGCTGGTGACAGCAAAAGCGCGGACGTTCCCCTTGGCGGGGAGCGTCCGCGTTGCTATTTGACCTCATTTATAATGTATAAGTTTGATGTGCAGCTTCCGTTTTCACGGTGACGGCGCTGGCGCTGGATGTAACCGGCACGTTCCAGATCGTTCAACGCCCTTTGCACTGTGCGCGGTGAGAGGTGCAGGCCGCGGGCAATGGTTTTCACACCCGGCCAGCAGCTCCCGCCGCCTGCACGGTCACGGAGATACATATAGACGGTTCGCGCCCGGTGCGGCAGGTCAGGATTGGCATAAATCTCACCGAAGAAGCTCATTTCTCGCCGTAGCTGCTCATATAGTCATCCACTTTCGGCGTTGAGACTGGCTTCGGTTGCGAATACAGACTTTTCTTGATATTCATCAGCAATTCCTCCTTTCCGGCGTAGTAGACCTCGCGCTGGGCGCGCTCCGGCACCTGATACGGTTCTTCAAACGAAATGCCCCACTTGAAGTATAATTGCAGCTTCGTGCGCATCGGGTGTGTGCCGGTTTTCATGACGATGAAGTTGCCCTTTGGCAGATTTTTCAGTTCGTCGGGCGATAAAAGCGCACGCTCCGCCATCTGCAAGCTCTGGCTTGTATTGTCCTTTCCCTTACTGATTGAACCGGTCAGGACTGTCCGGCTGCCGAGGGCTTTGGAGAGCGTTTCCGCCGTCTGGCTGTTCGGCGCGAAGCCGCCGAAGATGGTGTCCTGGCAGTTGTCACCGATAATCTCCGCACCCTCTTTTCCGTAGTTCTTTTCAAGCTGCGCGAGACTTTGAATGATCGGCACAAGCGTCAGCTTGCGGCTTCGGCCGGCAGAAAACAGCGGCAGAATATCAAAAGGCGGCATCGTGCCAAGCTCGTCGCAATAGAAAACAACACGGTTTTGCAGCTTGCCGCCGTGTTCGTCGGCAACGGAAAACAGCTCCCGTGAGAGGTTCTGGATCATCAAGCCTGCCATGAAGTTTTTGGTTGAATCTTCCTCCGGAAGCACAAGGAAAATCGCAGATTTTTCGGCGGCGAAGTGTTCCGCGTCGATGGTGCTGTCGAAACATAGGATTTGTTCAAGCTCGGAATCCAGAAATGCGTTCAGCCGGGACAGCACCGTGGACATGACAGATGCCATGCCTTGTTCCGACGTGTTAAGCGCCGCGCCCGCGAACCATCTGGCTTTGTGCGTCGAGGGGAGGTTGTCCATCAGCACCTGAAAGCCCGTTTTCTTGCCCTGTCCGCTCGGTGCTAGAAGCTCCTGCACCAGCTTGAACACGGACACGATGTGACGCTTTTCATGCCCTGCGCTGTCCGGTGGAACGTACTCGGCAAGCAGCAGAATGACCGACGTGAGAAGTCCCTCGGCTGCATCGTAGAAGAACGCATTCTGACCGCGATCCTGATCGTCGCCGCCCGGATTGACGATGGTTTTGGCAAGAATCTTCGCGTATTTTTCCGCTTTCGCCCGTGCCGCAAGGTTGTCCGGATGTTCCCGCGCAATGTCCATGTAGCGATTGATGAGCGTTAAAAGATTGCTCCCATCCGAGCGTGTTGGGTTGCGAAGATCGATCACGGAAACGTGATAGCCGTAGTATTTTTTCGCAATCGTGCCGTAATTTCTTGACAAATCCCCCTTCGTATCAAGCGCGACATAGCTCATGCCGCTGGCGCAGGCAAATTCGAGATTTGGATACAGAAAAAAGGCGGTTTTGCCGACGCCGGACGCGCCGATCATGAGACAATGCACATCGTCGCGGTCGACCAGCGCGTCGAGCTGCTTGCCGCGCTGCGTGCTGCCGAGAATCAGCCCCTGCACCTCCGGCAGATTCTTTCCTTCTCTCCATGAAGCAACATCAAACGGCACGCTGGCATACGATTTTTTGATCTCCTGCGTGGTAGCCCATCGCGCAGTTCCATGTTGTCCGTCGCCGACGGTTTTGGACTTGATGCCGTTGAGCGAGTAATTACTTGTGAGAACAGAAAGCAGAACGATGAACAGGACGATCACCACACCGACCGCGATCAGCGGCGTTACAGACTCAGGCATGGTGTAAGTTCCTCCTTCTGAGCGTGGAGCAGATCGTCGTTCCAGTCTTTCAGTTCCGGTACAAGCCGCTCCGTCATAACGCTGCGTGCGCATAATTGTTCCGCCATCCGTTCACTGGCTTTGTGTCCGGCATCGTCGTTATCAAGGCAGAGATAGACGATCTGCGTATCTGGTTTCAGCATCTGCAAAACCGGAATTGGAGATGTGCCGCAGCAGGCAACATAGCTGTGCTCCTGCCACTGCCGTTGGTTCATGGAGATATACGAAAGCATATCAATGGGCGCTTCAAAAACATAAAGGCTCCCGTCCGTGCCGTTGTAATGAAAACTGTAATGCGGATCGCTGGACTCGACGTTCAGACGAAAGGCTTTTCCGAAGCTGTTCGTGCTGCGCAGATGGGCGTGGCGCGGACAGCCGCCTTCATCGGTTCCGATGAACACGGCGTTGTGATGCGCTGCGTCCTCATAGAGTAGCTTCTTGCGGGCAAAGTAGGAAACCACGTCGGTATCCAGACCGCGCGTTTTGAGAAGATACGCAAATACGCGGTGCATATTCGCGTTCGGAATAGGCGGTGCGAAGAGCTTCTGCTGGGTCAGTTCCTGCTTTTTTGCCTGCGGATAAACCGGCTTCATGCTCTCGCCCAACAGCATGGACATGGCTTCGACGTAGCTTTTGCCGTAATATTTTTGTACGAAGCTGACAGCGCGACCGCCCTCGTTTGAGGCATGGTCGAACCACTCGCAGCCGCGAACCGTGACGCTGTGGTCGCTGGCGAGCCGCTTTTCCCGCCCAGATTTGATGAACTTTTCCCCTTGCCGGAGGAGAAATTCTTCGAGGTCAACGGTCGCTGCGCGTTCCTTCTGCTCTGGGGTAAATTCAATAAATTTGCTGATTTTAGTCACCACGCTTTCCATGATTGAAAAAGTTTTTTGTTTCGGATATACTGTAAGTAACGCAAAACTATTTGTCGGGGAGGTTTCATAATGGGCGAAAAGGAACTGAACGCGCCGGTCAGCAATCACTTCTTAGAAAACGTCTCTGCTGTCTTGACGCAGGCGCGGAAAGCCGCAAAAACTGCGGTGAACCTCTCGATGGTTTACGCCTATTTTGAGATCGGCCGGATGATCGTTGAGGAAGAACAACACGGGCAGGATCGCGCCGCGTATGGCAAGCAGGTTCTAAAGGCGCTGTCCGACTATCTGACAAAAATACACGGCAAAGGCTTCTCTCCTGAAAATCTGAAGCTCATGCGGCGCTTCTACACGGTATATTCGCACGATCAGATTGGGGAAACAGTGTTTACCCAATTTGAGAATCTTCCCGCCGTCAGCACTGGGCGAAAGTTCTTTCTGAGTTGGTCGCATTACCTGAAGCTCATGCGCATCAGCAATGTGGACGAGCGTCATTTTTATGAGATCGAGTCTGCCAAAAATGATTGGAGTCTCAGCGAATTGAAACGTCAATACGACAGTTCGCTCTATGAAAGGCTCGCGCTCAGCACAGATAAGAACAAAATTTACCGTCTGGCCTTGGAGGGGCAAACGGTAGAAACGCCGCAGGATGCGGTGAAAGATCCGTATGTCTTGGAGTTCCTAGGATTGCCAGCGCTGCCGGAATATTCAGAGAGCGAACTGGAAAGCCGGATCATCGACCACCTGCAGCAGTTCCTGCTGGAGCTTGGAACCGGCTTCGCATTCGTTGGTCGGCAAGTTCGGTTCACCTTTGACGAAGAGCATTTCATGGTCGATCTGGTGTTCTATAACCGCCTGCTCCGCTGCTTTGTGCTGTTCGATCTGAAAATTGGAGAGCTGAAGCATCAGGACATCGGTCAGATGCAGATGTACGTTCATTACTACGACCGCAAAATGAAGCTGCCGGAAGAGAATCCGACGATTGGCATCATTCTCTGTAAGGACAAGAACAACGCCGTTGTCGAAATGACCTTGCCGGAGGACAATTCTCAGATCTTTGCAAGCAAATATGAAACGGTTCTTCCCAGCAAAGAGGACCTGCAAAAGCTGTTGGAGGAACAGCAAAATTGACCTTCACAGGCCCCGGTTGTCGGAGCCTGTTTTTTAATGCAGCGTCTGACTGTATCCCTGTTCCTGTTCGTGATCATCCTGCTTATGTCCCATCGCCAGCCGCTTCTGCATGAGCTTTTTTCGGCGCTTGGAGTCGACGCGGATGCCCATTGGATTGCTGGGCGGCGCGGCATTCTCTCGAAAAATCTGCCCCATCTGGTGGAACAAACGAATCGTAGAATTCAGAAGATATTCGGACGGAAGCCGCGCGGAATGAGAAGTCACGGACGAAGTATTTTCATCTGCAAGCGTCGGATTTGTAGAAGCGTCTGTAGAAGTTTTCTCCGCAGACGGTTCCTCATCTTGCGAAGATTTCTGTTCAGACGCTGTCTGCGTCTGCTCCATCTGCTGCCGCAGACGCTCCGCTTCCTGAATGATGGCGTTCTTGATCGCGCGGAATTCTTTCTGCTGCGAGAGCGGATTATGCTGCCGGGGTCGGTTTTTGTAGTAGCCCTCCAGCGTGTCGCGCAGACCGTTCCAGACGGAATAATACGCCGCCACCTCCGGCAGATTCTCCAGTTCATCCACGATGGAATCCACCATATCCTTGAGCGGCTTTTTGAGATAGGCATACTGCTTTTTGCCGCTGACCGTGCGCAGTTCCAAAGCAAGTTCCAGCAGCTTTTCTTGGATGGATGCAGGTGGTTCTGAGATAAACTCCATGCGATTAGCCAGATCGTGCATGACCGTCCGCGCCGCTTCGGTCACATCCTTATACGCTATGTCTTTTCGAATATAGAGATTTTCCAACTCTGCCTGAAAGATGCTGTTGGTCATCGCAGAACGCAATTTCACAACAGCATCCCGTTTCAAAACCGTTTCCTGATCTGTCCAGACCATCATGTGAATGTGCGGATGTGTGTCTGCGTCGTGGTAGGCCGCATACCAATGCAGCGCTGATACAGGGACATGAAACGCTTCCGCAAATTTGTTCTGCTGGCTGACGAGCAGCTTGCGCCATGCTGCGGCATTGTTGTAGCCAAGCCGCTCTGCGTCCTCGCGGTGCAGAGAGTAGATGATCGTCCAGACGTTGCCGTCGTGCGCGGTCAGATCGTGCATCGCCGCAGTCAGGTCCGTATTTTCTTCTCGTCCAAACAGACCGTGTGCGCCATGCTTTTCCGCGCCGGGGCGCGTGGCAATGTACTTGAGATAACCGTTTTCGGATTGAAGATTTTGCATATGCGCGTCCAGCGCGGCGGAAATGAGCGCCGACGCAGTGTGGAGTGTCGGCGCCTGTTTATAGTCCTCATACTCGAAGGAATCCCGCATATCCGGGAAATCTTTGAGCAGCTTTGCGACCATCTCTTTCTGCTTTTCGGTTGCAGGCCCCTTGCCGGTCAGGACTTCAACGCCTTCGCGTGTGGCGATATACTTCATGTAGCCGCCCGCGCTTTTGCGTCCAATGAAGCCGGTTTTCTGTATCAGCCGCGCCATCCGTTACAGCTGCCTTTGCTGGCGAAGCACTTCCGAGAACGAGATTTGACCATTCGTCCGCAGCACCTCCTGATAGCTTTTCCCGCGCATCTGCTGGAACGTCTGCGCGTCAATATCCGTGTCTGACGCAAGAATATGATTGCAGACGTTCTGTTCAACGGCTTGCTTCAGAAGCAGCTTGCCGATGCGATCCCCGAACATACTGAGGATGGCTTCGAGCGTTTCGCCAAGGATTTTCGGCAGGAAGTCTCCGGCATACTCGCTTTGCAGATAGCCACAGTAGAACAGAATCGCTTTTTCGATGAACTCGCTCTGGCTGTTACATCCGTCCTGCCGATAGAGACGTTCGACCGTCGCTTTGGTGTCCGGCATGAGCCAGAGCGGGAATTTGATTTTCTTGTTTGCCATGCCAATTTTCCTCCAATTTTGTGCGCAACCCCGCTGTTTTCCTTGAAACAGCGGGACTATCTGCGCTTCCAACCCCAACAGG
>OGNB01000737.1_pt1 | contig 22519 bp, 17 predicted proteins | sample 1573301 | NCBI WGS metagenome assembly OGNB01 (sample SAMEA2581914, study PRJEB24529) | metagenome | biome: Human gut stool | place: China | collected 2011
GGAACACGGCTTTATCGCCCCGAGCATCAACATTGAAGAGCTGGACGAGCAGGCTGCAGGTCTGAACATCGTGACCGAAACGACCGATCGCGAACTGACCACCGTTATGTCTAACAGCTTCGGCTTCGGCGGCACCAACGCCACGCTGGTAATGCGCAAGCTGAAAGATTAATTCGCAGTAGGCCGGAGTAGTCGGAGTAGTCGGAGTAGGTCGGATAAGACGCGCCAGCGTCGCATCCGACGTTACGCGCTAATGCGGCCTCCGGCACTAACGCAAAAGGGAACCTGATGGTTCCCTTTTTCACATCATTGACAATCGCCGCCTGTTCCAGGCAAACTTCCCGCTTTGTCGATTTCCTTCTGAAAAGACGTACGCGTTAAATCCTGCCAACGCACCGTAACCCTGAAACCAGAGAGATGAGACGGGGATACTCCTCGCCTTGCGCTGCATTCTGGAGTAATGCATGACTGCTGTAAGCCAAACCGAAACACGATCTTCTGCCAATTTTTCGCTCTTCCGCATCGCAGTTTCTGATTGTCGACCTCAACCGTCCGCTCAGAGAGAAGAAAAAGAAAACTCCCGGACGGAAAAAGGCTGCCGCAGCAACGACAGATACCACCCGGTGCAAAAAGCCTTCGGACAACATCTCTTATCCCCAAAGCGAAAGCCGCTCCCTGCTTGCTCTCCTCCTTTACTACCACGATCACAAAAACAAGTACGAAGAAGGCAACCGCAACAACTATCTGTTCCGGCTGACCTGCACATACAACGCTTACGGCATCCCAAAAGAAGAAGTCGCCCCTTTCCTGCGCCTCAACTTCACCGATATGCCGCCCGAAGAGATAGACTCCCTGACAGACAGCGCTTATCAGCATACGGATGAATTTAACACACGCAAGTTGAGAACCTCGCAATGGAACTTCCTCCGCATCGGACAGTATATCAACAGTCATTACGAAACGCGCTACAACCAGATGAAGCACCGCATGGAATGCCGCAAAAAGGGTGAAGATGATTTCGTCATGCTGGATGACATGGTAAGTAACAGCATCTGGATGGAACTGAACGAAGCCGGTTATCCTTGCAGCGTCAAGAACATGGAGAACCTGATCTACTCCGATTTCAGTTTCTCCTACCACCCCATCCGCGAATATATGAATCATCTGCCTCCATGGGACGGCATCGACCACATAGGCTGCCTTGCCGAAAGCGTCCACACCATCCCCGCCCAGAGAGAATTCTGGCTGAAAGGTTTCAGGAATTTCCTGGTAGGTATGGTAGCCGCCGCCACGCAAGAAGAGGTAGTGAACCACCTTTGCCTCCTGCTATGCAGCAAGCAGAACCTGGGAAAAACCACTTTCATCAACAACATTCTGCCGCGTGAGTTGCGAACCGATTATCTCAGCACCGGCATCATCTCCGCCGGAAACAAGGACGACCTCTCCCGCATGTCGGAATATATGCTTATCAACTTCGACGAATTCGAAGGCATGACGGGGCATGAACTAAGTCTGCTGAAGGACCTCATCACCCGGAAGTTCATCAGCATCCGCCTGCCTTATGCCCGCCACACCCAGAACCTGCCGCACTGGGCTTCCTTTGCCGGCACCTGCAACTATCCGCAAGTGTTGTACGACCCAACCGGCAACCGCCGGTTCCTCTGCTACGAAATTGAAAAAATCAACCGCCTCGAAACCGACTATCCACAGCTTTATGCCCAGATCAAGCATCTGCTGGACAGTGGTTACCGCTACTGGTTCGAAGCCTATGAGAACGATGAGATAGAACTCAACAACAAGCCTTTCCTCTTCCAGACTCCCGAAGAGGAAATGGTACTGACGCACTTCCGCAAACCGGAACGCTTCGAGAGTTTCAAGTACATGACGGTAAGTGAAATGGCGGAGGAAATCCGGAACAGAACCGGCTATCAATACAACCATGCCGGAAAGATTCTGATAGGAAAGATCCTCACCAAATACGGTTTCCAGTATGTGACAAGCAAGAACATGAGGCGCTACGAGGTGATACTTCTGGAGGCGGAAAGTGTGAGAAATAATCAGTTGTATCAATAAAGATATACCATTAACCGGATATGTACATCCATAGATGAACCGTTAAATAATTCCCAAAAAGAGAAGAAAAAGAAAGAACAACTTCTCTTTTCGGGAATTATTGACTATATTTGTACTTAAATAAAGAAAACATGAATATTACAGGATCTGAAAAGTTTGAGAAATTCTGCAAAAAGCACAATGATGCACAAACTGCTTTAGAGAAGTGGGTTGAAGAGGTAACAAAAGCTTCTTGGAAGAATCATAACGAATTGAAAAACGATTATTTGTCTGCGGACTATGTAGGGAACAATCGTTATGTATTCAATGTCAAAGGCAATAAATATCGCCTTATTGTTTTGGTTGTATTTTTTGCAGGAAATATCGATATTCGTTTTGTTGGAACCCATTCAGATTATGATGCAATTGATGCAAATAAAATAAAAACTATATAGGAGGCATATATATGAAGATTAAGACAGAAAAAGAATTCCGCGCTTATCAAGCAGAAATGGAAAGCATTATCACTAAAGGTACATCTTTAGGTGATATGGAATTATTGAGTGAGGAAGACAAAACAAAATACATAGCCCTCTCTCAAGCCATCAGCGAATGGGAGGCTGCCTATCATCCACTACCCGGAAGAGTTTCAACTTTGATTATTGATGCTATTCGGGCAAAAATGGAAGCGAATAACTTAAAGCAGAAAGAAACAGCTAAATGTCTGGGAATATCAGAATCCAGAGTCAGCGATATCCTGAATGGTCGTCGTTCATTGAATCTTAATATCGTGAAAAGGTTACGTGATAACTTAGGCATACCGGCTGATTTCATCTTAGATAATATTTCATAAAGTGAAATCATTCTACACTTTCAAACGCATCGAATGGTTAGGTCGAAGTGGGTTATTTCTATAACTTCCCGAATATGTTTAACTATAGTAAGTAATCACTTTCTATTTTTATCTTCCTCACGAAAGTTTTAGAAAGTAACCTATCTCTACCTAACCATCCCAATAAAAAAGACATCGTTACCATTATTCATAAACAAAAAGTATGATGAAATAAAAGCCTGAGAAACAGAGTTCAAAAAGTTGGCGGAAAGTCTCAAAAAAGCGGCGAAAAATTTGAAAAATACCACCATGTTTTCCAAATCTTTCGCCACTTTTTACTATAACCTCCTTATGAGATTTTCTCTATAATTCTTTAACTGTTATGCCAAAACTGCGGCAGGATTGTTCGTATACTGCTTTCAGATCTAAGTTCATCAGTTGTTCAATCACAGAACGACCTTTCGCACTAATGCCTTCATCAAACAGAAGTTGATTTTCTATTTCAGTGACGGTAGATCCTTCAATAACTGTTGAATGGGTAATAAGAGAATACATACAGTTACAGTATACGAGCATAGAGATTTCCTATTCTTTAAACCTTATCTCATAACTTTTAGTTACTGCTGAAAAGCGTTTATTATTCAAGAGGTCCTCCCCTTCTTCAAACATAAAAAGATTTCCAAGATATTTGATTCTTCTTAGTTCTTCATTTAGCGTGTTAGTCACAAAAATAATATGGTAAAACTTCTTCTCCTGCTTGGCTTTTTCTATCTCCGGTATCGTTATTTCAAAACAATTCTGATTATCTGCTTTTCCCTTAACCTCAACGAAATTTTTATTTCCAGTTCTGTCAGTATATTCGATATCATACCCCAATCCATCAGTCCCATGCGGATTGTAACCAGAATAAGCAGGTTCGACACGGGCAGCATATCTTGATACCCATTTAACATTTTCTATGTTCTGATCTTCCTGCAATTTCTCATAAACGATCATTTCAGCTACCATCCCTATAATTAGCTTCTGCCTATTATTCTTTTGCCCATCATATTTGAAAGAGCCATCGCCTGTTCCATATTGCTTGCCTGTTAATTGCATTTTTTCCGGTACACGACTAGGTTTGATATTCTCAATAACTGGCTTGCATTGATTAGCATATTTCATAGCTACCTGTTCCGGAGGAAGCTGTAATTCTTTAGTAGATATATTTTCTCTCTGATCTATTAGCCATTGCTTCATTTCTTTTGAAAGGAGTTTGATATGATTGAAATAAAGCAAACTTTGCCTTCTTTTATCTTCAATGAAAAGAGTTAATTCCTCTTGAGAATAATCTGTACCTGATAATAAAGAAATTAACCTATCCAAATTTTTCCGATAAAGAGATTGAAGATCGAATAGTATCTTTATACTAAGATCAGTCAAAGTAAAATCCATATAAGGGTAAAAGTTATTAAGACATTCTATAAAATGAGCTTTTACATCTATCCAGATAACATCTTGAGATACTACAGGATGAAAGGCACTGGTATATTGATATATCCATCCTTGATAAGTTGACTGTTCCTCCAGCGATAATCTACTCAACCTTTGGTAAAGAATAAACATAAACTTATTTTCAAATTTATTCTTTTCCTGATTAAGTAGATTCTGATAATAAGGATAGAAATCTACTTCCGGATATATATGCAAATTAATCTGCTCTCTTGATATGCCAAGTTTGTGAAATAAAGAAGATAACAGCGGAACATTTTCGTACCGATTGATATTATCAAAATTAACTTCTTCATTTATCTTTCTTACAGCCTCAAGTTCCAATCCCGCCAATGAAGCTATTTCTTTTATATCGACCGTATCATTCACAATAATCCGATCAAAATTGGGTGTTTTTTTTGTGATAAAAACAGCTTGCCAAAACTTCTGTAGCTGGGTAAAATCTGGAGCATACAGTATTTGCCGGATTTCCTCTATCCGAGTAACTGATATGTCATAGTCTGCAAGGTAATCTGCTTTATTTTTTGATTTTATAAATTTCCACAAATCAATATTGAATCTTTTTAAATCACGATCCAGCATACTCATAAACAATTCTGTCAAACAGGCAGCAATAAGTTTCGGTTGCCTTAAACTGTCGTTCTTAATATGGAGAATAAAATTTCTTCTGGTTTTCTCAATATAATAATCAGATTCAATAATCAAACCAGACAGTTCGCCAACAAATATTTCGGTCTCTACTTTTTCTTTTTTCCAGACCTCTACAAGCTTCAGCGCTTCAAGGTATGAAGACATAGAAATATCAAAATTATATTCCAGCAATGCAATTGCTGGCGGCAAGTCAGTAAAAAACTCTATTAAAAAAAATTCCTTTAAGGCAGGAGATTCAACTAAGTTTTTAGTTATTGAGTTAGAAAAACGTCTCCCTATTTTTGCCGCAATTTTCCCAAATGTATTCCTATCCCGATTGGTGAAATGCGGTTGTATTTCTGCTCGGACAGATTCAGGTAACAAGTCATAGTTAAGTTTATCGTCAATATAATAGATATTTTCCGGATACTCCCATTTTGACCTTCCAATGGTTTCATTAATGGCCAACATAGGTGTATTGCAAATTGTCCTCACCTCATTATCCGAAATCTCATTCTTGTCATAGAAATCGAAAACCTTACTTAATATGCGATTATAGAAATCTGTAAAGTCCTTCCCTTCAGGTATATATTTATGGTATCTATTATAAATATGTTTGAGAAGCCGATTAAAATTATCCACAGTATTTCCATCCAGATGACATAACCCCACCGACTCTATAAAATCACGGTTATTTTCAAAATCAATTGGAAACAGCCTGAGATATTTAGATATAACTTTATTATGAACTTTTGAAATATCAGCTAAACGCATTCCTACAATATACGCCAGTGAATACACTTTTTCATCGTCATCCAAGACAATCCACCGTATCCTGGACAATTCTTCGCAAAATGATGAAAATTTCATTATTGCAGAGGATTGGGCATCGTGCTTATAGCTAAAACCATTGGAATATTTCATTTTAGGCAACCACGTAGCGCTCATAAGAGACTTATAAAGTTCCCAATTTTCTACAATAGTATCAGTAAACCATTTTGTATACTTTACGGGTTTGTCCAGCATACGGTCATTCTCAATATAAAAAGGCGTATCATTAAGGTGCGTGTTACGCTGGATATGCTTCACCCGGATATTACCATCTCCACGGGATGCGATCTGCACATCACTGCTGATATAAAATGCCGGTATCTCCCATACTCCACACAACTTAAGGAAATCTTCGACACGATTTTCCGCTTCTATTTCTTCCTTTCCCGGTTCCTCTTGCTTAAATACGGTTTCATCAACAAAATAGCCCTCAGGATATAATTCCCGCAATTCTTCTTTATCAAAATAGACCGGATGCTTAAAAGGTGATACCCAATCTTTTTGGCCTTTGACAGGAAGCTGTATCTTTTCTTTTATATCCAGCTCGGATCGTGCATCTTGTGGGTTCAGATGATAGATAGCATTCAGTATATCTACATTAGGAACAGTCTTTTCATCGAATAATTTTAGCAACCTTCGGATCAACTCATTAGTATTAAACTCTTTCACCGCAATACGTGTCTCTCTAATTTCGAGTTTTATACCATTATGCATAAAGTGCACATACTTCTGGATGCTGACAGGTAGTGAAACCGGATTCCTCCGCCCCCCATAAAAAACATCCTCTTCGTCGGATATCAATTTCCAGTGATTGGTCAACAATATCCTCTTGCCTGAGACATTTAAATCTTTATGTCTATCAATATATCGGTAAAGATTCTGAAAAAAGTCAAGATTCTTAGATTTTGCCTGTTTTTTAGCCTCCTGCTCGATGCCACTGGCAATATCTTCATAATTTAAGTAATATATATCAAACTCAGCTCTCAGCCATTCAACAACAGGGGCCGACCCAATATAGATAATTGGTTTACCATCAAACCGATCATCAGGAAAAAGTCCTTTATCGAATCCATCTGCAACAATCACTTCTGATGTTTTATAATATTTCCGTGAGTGTTGATCATAAATGAATTTTTGCCCCTTCAACGTCTCAACCAGTCCATCATAAAGTTCTTCCAGTCCGGCGTCTTCATTCCTTTTAAAACAAAGAATTTCGTTTGTATTGTATTTTCCCCTCTTTAATAATTTCAGCATACCACTCCCAATATACTCACCTATTTTACGAAGCAGGTATTGGTTCAAAGATGACTTGCGAAGCCGTGTTCGTTCCGGATTAACTAAAAAATAACTATGTATCATAAAGCGAAAGCCGGAACGAATATTGAGAGGGTAAAACAAGTACAGTTTTGCATTTGCATCAGGTACAAATAAATTCTTCTCATCAAGTTCAAGCACAATATGAATATCAATAGATGTGCTATTACTGTATATTTCCTTTTCTTTTCCTTCAAGACTATTCAGAATATCGTCAGGAAGAAAGTTTTTTTCATTTGGGACGTAATACCTGAATCGGTTCAGTATTTCCTTACCATTATCAACAACTATAAGATTTTTCCGGATATCCTTCTGGATATTATATATCGTCCTTTGAGTTGGAGTTGTAAAATCTACTTTCTGTATGTTACCCAACAACACAAGTTGCCTGGCTTTAATTTCTCCGAAATCAGCACAAATTTTTTCTTCTGCAAAACTTTCTTTAAGAGGAAGTTCAATCTTTGTGAGAATACCTTTCTCTCGCTCTTCGCTTGTCAATGCTCTTGAACGGTAATGAGGGAAAAAGAATAATGGCAATTGATTTTCAACAAGGTTACTATTATACTGACTCAGCACTTCCATCGTAAGCTTCCTATCAAAATATATAGCCCCTTCAGTGGTAACGATACGAGGTGTATCTGAAACTTCCAGCGTCGATTTAAAACCAATACCTTTGAATCCAATAAAGTCTAGGCTTTGTTTCGGACTCTGCCCAATGGAAGTGATCGATGCAATCCCCTCCTCACTGAAAGGAGCACCTGTGTTTGCTATTGACAGTACATTGTCTTTAAGTTCAATATAAATATCCCCCTCTTGTGATGCCTCCTTGTTGGCGTCTCTCACATTTTGTATTAATTCGAAGAAGTAACGACCTTCATACGCTTGTTGAAGATATTTTTCTGCTTCACAGATGGTTTTCAGTCCCCGTTCAGAATTCCTACAGGAATCTTCAAACAATGATAATGTTTTTTCCTTTATACCCATAAAACCAGTTTGTCTCAAGATTTATTTTCCCCTCACGACTATTCCACAAGATTAACTAACGAGGCAAAGATAATAAAAGCAAAACTAATTTAACAATAAAGAGATAAAAAAGATAGAGAACACATCAATTATGACTAAAAATCTGACTCACAAAACATTGAGGGGAAAAGGCGGATTACTCCGCCTTCCATCACTCATCCTCCGGTAACTCTCCTGCCCGTATCCACTTTGCATACGTCAACAACGTCTCTCTGCTCACAATTTTTCCCGTATCCACACTCACCACATCTATCACCGAAGTCAGCGAACGGATAATCTGTGTATAATTTTCTACTCCATTGTAGCGCAACTTCCCTTGCTCTATCAACTTTACAATGACTTTGGCAATCTCCTTCGGATGGCCGTAATACTCTAACCTTGCAGGTGTATCATGCTTTTCTACCTGCCGAAGCTGCCGGAGCAGACTTTTTTTTCTCGACACTAACCAGCAGCTCTTCAACGAGTGTGTACTCACGTTCACTGATAATTTTCAGTTCATCGCGCAATTCTTCTAATTCCATAAATATTATTTTTTAATTTTTATCCTCAGGTAAGCACGGTCATCAAAAGAGCAGTTTCCTTTCTTTATCCCTTTTGTACTCTTATACAACCGCATACACAGAGGATCTTTTTCCAAAATATCTGCAAGATAACATTCCGACTCATGCAAAGTAGAATACAGATGAGGATAACCGTCGGAAGACAATACCACCTCCTCCGCATCGCCCACAGGGAAAATATTCACCTGCTTCATCTGCACGGGAAAACCATCGAATACAGGAAATGCAAATCGTTGCCCTTTTACCGGACAGTTCTGCAAAACAGCCTGTTTTTGCAGAAAAGGATAGATAAACTCCCGTCCCAGATCGTGAGATTCCAAATCTTTCAGCGTAGCCCCATCCAGCAAAGCAACTTCATTGACTACCGCACGTGCATTTGCCATGATAGCATCAATCTCTTTCTCATTAGAGGAATATAGATTACCAATGATACACTGACAATCACCCACCTGCCAAACTTCATTCCGGGCATAGCTATAAATCACGCCATTAGCCGTAAAACGTTTCCTCGGCTTTGCCTTCAGTTCATCAAGCAAATTATGCTCCACATAAAAATCATGTATTTTCTCTGTTATGCGGCTAATGGCACCAGCAGCATCAATATCCTTCGGAAAATCGTGTATAGCCTCCAAAGCAAGTTCCATAGCCAGGCGACCGGTTTTCTTACCCTCATAAGTGAAGGTAGATTTAGCCGTAGCCCCATCAATCACCGCCGCAAAGTAGGGAGTAACAATAATGCCATCCTCATTGGTCTGCGGACTCTTCTTGCCTTTCAGAAAACACTCCTCAACCATAAAGTGAGGAACAGAAGGAGCCTGATATTCATTTTCTGACTGTAGGTATGTCCAATCGCGTTTACAATCCATTACTTTCGATTTATGTTTCAAATAATCAATCAGGTATGCCGGACGGTCTGTCTGCAAGATCGTTGCACCCAGATTATCTATCAGATATCCGTAACCTTTATCCCGATTGGCCAGTGAACAATCATCATCATGTCCGCCCGCATGTGTATCCCACAAGGTATTATACCAAATATGGGATTTCCCGGTCATTATCTTCTTCACTTCGTAAGGTAACGGATTGGTATCATGGGCGAACTTAAATTCAATAGCCACCGGTTTCAATACCCGAAGATAATCATTTAACTTCTGAATGGCATCTTCTTCATCCAAATTAACTTTCGGCATGAAAACCACCTTATCCAGATATTTCCCGTAATCACGCTTCACATCTTCCGCCGGAGCATTACTTTTCATGATTACCAGGTTGGTAGTTCCCGTCTTCTCTAATAATTCATACACCTGGTCGAAGTAATCAAAAGCCTTATCCAAATTCAACATCACTTTTCCTTTGGCTGCCAATAACGCTTCTTCCAAGGTGGGAACCTTGTAAATGGTCTTAATATGACACCCATTCCGCAAACGCAACGCTTTAATTTCGGCTAAAGTATGATCTTCAGGTTTTCCTTTTCCAGTAGTAGTACGATCGAGGGTATTGTCGTGCAGTAAAATCAGATGCCCGTCTTTGGTACGGGCAAGATCCACCTCCACAATATCCACTCCCATCCGAATGGCATTCTCTATGGCTTCCAATGAATTTTCGCAGGCATTGCGCCAATCGCCACGGTGAGCGGCAACAAGTACTTCCTTACTATTCGATTCAAATAATTTAGAACGTATCTGTACCAATCTTGAAACCTTTTCCCCTGACAGTTCCAAATATTTCTTCGCATACCGTTTTCCTAATTCTCTTTGCGACCGTGTATCAAAGTGGAATTCATCAATATTAGTCAACCCTTCGGAAGAAACAAGTCCAGCATAAGGTATGCTATCGGGAATCAAAGCAATTTTTTCTACGATATGCGAATAGTCCGGATTCCAGCGTCCTATTTCTCCTGCAATAAATGGCAAATCCGGAATCCCCAAATCACTACGCAAATCAGCAACCAATGTATTCAGATGATTCAGATAGCTCTGATAATCATCCCGGTTAGACTCCCCTTGATGCCAAATGATAGTTGCCGGTTTCAGGTCAGGGCGCTCGCGCAAAGCTTGTTTGATACGGAACAATGTTTTCTCATAATATCCGGCAGTATCGTTTTTCATAAAACGCTCTAAAGCGGTTCCTCCACGTGCATTGACCACAAAAAATATAGTATCCTGTAATTGCTCGGACAATGTTTCAGCAAAAGTATATCCGGGGCCCAACTTCTGCATAGCGATATCCTTGCGGATATTCGAAAAACGATTCAATGGGTTTCGGAGCACTTCAAAATGCCCATCCGCATTCAGCAGTTTTACCATTGGGCAAACTGCCATATCCGCATCTTCTATTGGTGCCCTGCCCGACATATTAGATTGTCCGAGCAGAATAAACAAACGCTTATGGGCACTTGCTTGGGAAGCGACCAAGGTAGTAATCAATAGAAATAAAAATATATATATTTTCTTCATACTTATTTTAGCTTAAAAACAACATTCTATTTTTCTACAGATATAAATCATCTACTCACTACTTTTTTGATTCCTGCAATTGTGCTTTTAACGAATCTATTTCTTTCTGCTGCCGAATAGTATAAAGAGTTAGTTCTTCGATTTTTTGCAGAAGTATCTTATTCATATCATGTTGAGAGTAACCTTCCTCAGCAACTTGCTCTGCAGAAGGAACATCGGATAAATGATTATTATCTTGTATAAAATCAGCCACCTCATAGATAGTTGGCAGACTATAGTCTTTGCTGAAAACAAAATCCGACCAAGAGGAGTTAGGAGCAATAGCGTAATCTTCGGAGAGAATACCCTTTTTTACAAATAATCGATACTTATTTTTTAATTCCGCACGAATTTTTGACACATCATCGTGTGACAAATCCACATACAGGTTACGATCAGCACTAATAAATAATGCAGAACCATTATTTGTTCCAAGATGAAGCCCATGATTCGAGTATGTGCCTATCCACCCATCATCATGATTCACCGCATATCCTAAAAACAAATTAACATGATTATCAAAAAGTAGAGACATCGGAACAGTAGTACTCACCTCATTAGCTTTTACTGCAAGTTGTGGATTATCATTTGCTTCAACACCTGCAGTTCCCCAAAAGCCCAAACCTCCGTTACTCCCAATACGCATCATCTTATTATTATTAGCATTATTTATAGTTGGGTCATTATTACGACCAGGCCCCAGACTTGTCCAATATTTATCATCAAAATAAACCTTATCGTACAAATAAATCTTATGTCCGATGGCAGACCTTACATGCAAACCTTCACTATCGCCATTTGATGTAATAGTAGATTTGCTACCAGTTGTGAGCAAATCCAAAGTATTACTATTTGAAGGATCCAAGGCTCTGACAGAAAAGCCCTCAGCGCAAACCCACCCCTCTACACCAATAGTAAGATTGCTAATTGTTTTTAGAATATTATTAAACATTGCAGGAGATATTTGATAAGCACTACTTGGTTTCAAAAGTCCCCATTGTCCCGAATTATTTATAAATCCTCTGGTTATACTTCCCGCACTAAAACGAATCCCCCACACATCGTCAGGCGCCAATGGCGCATTTCTAAGATTATCAATATACTCACCAGCGCCTGATCCGTTGGAATACATTCTATATATAGACTGTGCATGAATATTAAAACCACACATTAAAACAGTAAGTATCAAAATAACTTTTTTCATATCACCTATCTTTAACTATTAACAAAAACTTTTTTATTTATCCGATAATTATCCGATTCAACAATAACCAAACATACACCATTAATTTGTAATCGGATATCTCGTTCCAAGAGTTGTACATTACTAAAAAGTAATTCCTTCAACAACATTCCCTGAGAATCGGTCAGACGAATCCTAACATTTTCCCCTTCAGGAAAACGAATGTGAACTCGAATGACTCCTGCACCTTTATCAAAATAGATTTCTTCAAATAAAAGGGGAATATCGTGGCTTTCTCCTATATCACTTTTTATCTGCTTTTTACCTTCCCATTGCCCAATACACCATCTTTGAGAATCAGCATTATCCGGCACTTGCTGAAACACTCCTTCACGTGTATCTGACAAACTCATCCCAGTCGCAATATTGATAATAGTGTACAATCTCCCTTTCGCCGTATCTTTCATTGGATAAATAGACCACTTCTGATTATCAGATTCCACATCAGATGTCATTGACAAAGCATATCCGGCATCTGCACTAAGAAAAGACAAATCACTTTGATTTTGCAAAGTATGCTGTAATGCCCCTTGAAATCCTACGCAATGAAAATACCAGGTAGAAGAATAAAGAGGAATGCCTGTTTCTACATTAAACAATGATTCACTTCCCATACTGAACTGTGATTCGAATTGATATAATATTGAAACTTGCTCACCAGATAATGCAGTATCATAAATTTTGAAATCATCTATTCCAGTACTGGGAATATGATCTACCGCCCCAATACACATTGATGTAAACAAATTCCAGTCCGGTATAAAAGCAGAATAACATTCCGTCATTTTTCCTTTAGGCGTAACTAAATAAAAGTGAGTGCCATCGTCAGAATAAGTGAGTGCCACAAAATACCATCCCTTTCCTTCATTAAAATTCGAATCATCCCACATCCATTGCTGATCCGGTAATACATTCTTCTGATTATCCGTGTGATAAATATCCAACACAGCCCGTACACCTTTTCTTTTCATTCCAAACAACAAATTTCCATCTTGATCTTTTGTCCAAAAAGCCTGAGAAATGGAGTCTTGACCAACATATAACCAGTAGGTCAAAGTCAGCTCCCTTTGTCCCTGTTCACCAGACGTAACAAGAGGAAAAGACAAATAACTATCTTCTTTATCAAAAGATATGGCTTTTCCATTTGTCCCAAACCTATCGGCAAGTGCATGAACAGCTCCATGAATATCCGCAGTCTGACCAGACATAATATCTTCTGAATCAGTTCCGTTCAGAGGAAAACATTTTTGCGGTAATGGAATCTCCTGAGCACATAAACAAGACGAAAAGCACAAAGTCATCATTAATATTATATTTCTCATAAGCACCTCTTTTAATTATCCTTACTAAATTCATTATTCAATGTCGAACGTAATTCAGAATACTTAAACTCATAAATACCTATTTCCTCTGGCATCGTAAATGTTGTTGAAGGATTTGGATCACCAAAAACCAACTTTGCCAGTGGAGAACGAGTAAGAAAGCCATTCATTATATGGAAGCGGGGAGAATCAATTCCAATAAAAAGAGGTGCATGCCACCTATTATTAACCGATTTGCGGGTATCACGCGTCTCTATCCAAAAAGAAAACCCTGTAAAGAAGAGATGAACTTCCCACATTACAGCACCGGAATCAATTGTAAACATTGGGTCATATAAATGATAATCATAATAATACTCCGAACCCGGATTATATTTCCGGCGAACAGTAAAAGTGCCTGCATTATAAAATAAATCCACATAAGAATTATTTTCCGTACTATTAGTAAATGACAATAACTTCAAAGGCTTAGTTACCTGACTTAAATTTGCAGTGAAATAAAAAGTCACTGTCAACCCATCCATTCCTTCTGTTACAGATCGAATCTCATTCATACCTAAAACTGTTCTATTAGCATCATGCACCTCTCTATAAAATAAATTAGTACCCAATTTTGTAATATAACTATGTTTATCCTGAGAAAAAACAGAAGAAATAAATAATCCTTCAAATAACAGAAGAACTATCATTGATTCAACATATTTAATTATTTTCATATTGATGTCGCTTTATTGAGGCATATTATTAAATAAATCATTGACGGCCTTACACACATCCGGTCTATCAGTAGTAAGTACCATTATTTTTCCATAAGGGATATTCATTAAAAAATAATGATCGCCTCTCATATCATCTCTGGAATCCTTCATTCTAAACTCTCCATATCTTCCTGCTACCCCGCGTTGTCCCGCTGGTTCTTCCGGATAAATGCCAGGTCTTAACCCGCTGTTTTCGTATACATAATGAAGTAAATTTTCATACGATACTCCATATCGGGTAAACCGAGTTAAATAAGGATCCCCCGCTTTTCTGAAATTTGTCTGCCATGCCACCAGTTCAGTCTTTGCCCTACGAATCCATGTATCAATAAAATCCAGATAATTCTCCCTATCCGGATGAATAACAGGCATAAACATTGTTTTTGACATTTGTTCTTCTGTCAAATATTGGCTTATCTCTGCATAAGAGTAATTAACCTTAAAAGCCAGATATTGAAGAACATTCTTTTGTTCTGCAATCTCAACGCACTTTTTCAAAATGTTCATAAAGCTTTGCGTCATCAGCCGTTTTGCAGCTTCTCCATGCTGTTTGACATCATATTCACAAGCTGCAATGCAGTTACCATTTTTATCGTATCTCGACCTTATTTCTTTAATATCCACAGTAAGAACTAGTTCATATTTCTTCAATGCATCAACCATATCTCCAAACGTCAAATATTTGTATTCAGAGATTTCCATATTCCTTTTCCTCAAATGCAGATTCTTTATTTGACTTGCATTCATATTATATAAATAGTCTTCATCAGATCCTGAATAATCTGATAATCTTCTCAAATTATAATCATGAGAAACGATTAATTCGCCATCTTGCGTATTCATCACATCAGATTCCAACACATCAGTATATATCTTTGTATCCCGAATAGCAGCTATAGAATTTTCAGGATTACCAGCTCCCAAATTATCTCCCCATACTCCACGATGTGTAGCAATAATAAAGTCTGCTCCCTTATCCATTCTTGGCTGCTTCACTTTCGTCCATGCCCTTGTTACGAAATCAGCGGCATGACTCAAATCATGACAATAATGATTGGGATGAAACAAAGCATTTCCTCCTTTTCTATCTATCAAACCTATTCCCGGGATCTTACAAACAGCCATTTCTGCATTTGTTTCATCAATCTGGACTTTCAAGTCAATATTATTAGTAAACAAATGATATGGTTTGATAGTAACAGCATCATATCTTTTTCTATCTATCGAGCCTAATGCAGTCTTAATATCCTTGCTTTTCCATATATTAGGATAGTAAATAGCTCCGCTCCCTAATGAAGACCTATTATAATTAATTTCTGTCCCTGCAAAACTTGTCGAAGAAGAAGTAATATAAGTGTGATAAACCAGCGTATTGGTTGATTTATCAAAAACCTTCACTTCTATCTTTCCCCCTGAATTTACAGTTCCTGTAATTCCATTTTCCATATCGGCATACGGATTGAAGAGTTCCTGTAAACTCATCGTAGCTTCCACTTCACTAGCCTTTACTACAAGATTAAAAAGCAGAAGAAACAACAATACAAAAGCAAATCTGCCATAATAAAAGTTTTCCATACTAGCCCTAATTATAAGATCAATAAAATTAGAAAAGTGAATAATTTACGCGAATAAATAAAATTCATATTATTCGCGTAAATTATGTCTTACTCATTTAGAAGAGAACAAACCACAACCATTATCAATAAATGATTTGTTACATAGAAAATACCTTAATGAAATAACAGTTAACTCTTCCAAATCATCAATAGTAACCTTCATTTTGTTCTTCTTCAATCTTTCCTGCCGGTTTCAAACGGTCAATATGATTCTGGGGGATAGGACGCAGTTTATGAAAAGGCTTCATTGTACCGGCCGCTTTGGCTTCTTTATTAAATTTCATAACCCAATCATATAAAACGCCACAACGTACCAAATCTTCCCAACGATAAATTTCACCTAATAACTCACGCCCTCTCTCATCTAAAATAAAAGTAATGAAATCCGTTTTCAGATCATCTGGGGTGACTTTTATCAAATCATAGGTACTTTCCATATTTCCCATCTCTCCACCTTCCTCTTTCCAGTATTGAGGAGCTTTCACTTCACCGGTAGCCCATGCAGCACGTTTTCTGACAACATTAATATATTTAGCCGCCAACTCATAGTCTCCTTTTCTTCCTGCTGCCTCAGCCGCTATCAAATAGGTTTCTCCCAAACGCATACGTATCCACTCCCGTGCACCAGCTTGTGTATTCTTATCCGGTCGTGTAGGATCAAGATGTTTAACTAATACGGGATGACCTTCTATATCATGCATTTCATAGGGCATATATACATATTTAAAATTGGCGAGATACTTTTTCATTTCTAATGTCCCCGGTTGCAAACCACATTTTTGTACAGAGAAATAAATGGCAGTATCTCCTAATTCGATTTTATTTTTTCCCTCTTTTTGACCTTTTGCCGGATCTGGAGTAAAATAAACCTCCCCATCATAGGATAAAGTTTCCCATTTAGACAGCGTCTTTTTATTGTTCGCATAAAAAACCATCTTGAAACTCTTATAAAAACGAGAGTCATTTTTACGGTCGAAAAGAGTGAGTAAAGTCTTATCTGTCGGACGAATCATTCCATAAGGACGTCCATTTGCAATATCACGTATCATACCCGGTTGTAACTCATACATGGCCGCATTCCAATAAAGATGAAACCAGTTTCCGTCATCATTATACAATGGATTATTTGTAAATTGCACTGCATAAATTACTTCTGAGTTACCCTGATTCTTCATATCCCATAAGTCTGCATAGTTACTCATCAATTTGTGTGTACCTCCATTCTCCGGCAATACACTCTCTGCGTAATAAAGACAACTGTCCAAGTCTGTTGGTTTCATGCCACGAATATCAGTTTCTGCACTGGCACGGGTCAAATATACTTTCGCAAGAAGGTGTGCAGCAGCATCTCTTGAGGCTTTCCCTCCATTTGCAGGTTTCGTAGGAAGTAATGGTTCTGCAAATCTCAAATCACTAATAATCTGGTTGTAAATATCTGCTACAGGCGCCCGCTTATAATCAGTCCTCACTTCAAAATTTCCTTCTGTTTCCAAAGGTATTTTACCAAAATGTTGTACCAAATCAAAATAAAAATAAGCACGCAGGAAATGCAATTCTCCCAAACTCAGATTTCTTTTTGACTCGGATAGTTCTGAACTTTTTTCAACCTGATTTATAGCAATATTAGCCGTACTAATTGCTTTATAGTGGTTCTCCCAAAATTCATAAAGAACTTTCAAGGACGGATTCATAAACCCGGATTCATAACGATTAAAAGATTCACGGGTTTTACCGTCACGAGCTTCGGTAAACAAATCCACCCCCATCTCCGTCATCATATTATATCTGGCTTTATTACCAGCCCCCCATCGCATATATGAATAAGTGGCAACTAATGCAGCATCGATTCCCTGCTCAGTAGAATAAAAATCATATGTCAATTTCGAAGAATCATCTTCATGCAGCCAATCACTACAGCCAGATACCATGAAGGTAAATATCAACATGATACTAATATATCTTACTTTCATATTTCAACAATTTTAAAGATTATAATTCCATTTAATTTTAGAAAGAAAGGTTTATGCCTCCCATCCATGTTGAGGCACTTGGCGCAGTATATCCTCTTGCTCCTTCAGGGTCGATACCGGAAAATCCTGTAATAATAAAAGGATTATTAGCGGAAAGGTATACACGTATTTTACGGGCATGTACTTTTTTTAATAATTTCTCCGGTAAAGTATATCCCAAAGTTATATTCCGTACTCTAAGAAAATCGGCTTTTTCATACTGAAGAGATTTCACATAGGCTGGTGAAGCATTATCAACACTTGGACGCGGGTAGGCGTTAGTAGGATTATCAGGAGTCCAATAATCAATAATAATACTGTTGGCGCGTCCCGGCTTATTTAAGTATTCAATATTATTATTGAGCATGGCCCCTGCACTGGCATACAAGAAAATAGAAAAATCAAAACCTTTATAGGTTATGTTATTGACCATACTTGCAATAAACTTCGGACTGGTAGAGCCCAATATTTTTCGATCAGCTTCTGTTATCTTCTTATCACCGTTATCCCATATTTTTATATCTCCCGGTTTAAAGCTTGCGCCATTTTTATTGAACTCAGACATTTCAGCCAAGTCTTCCGAAGTATTCTGCCAGATTCCTATTTTTTCATAATCATAATGCACATTTATAGGATGTCCGATGAACCATTTATTACCCACATCATCAACTTTTCCATTATACAAAGATTCAATGGATTCTTTATTAGCGTAGAACATTACATCTGTAGTCCATTGGAATGCTCTTGTATTCACATTTAAGGTAGATAAAGATATTTCAATACCCTTATTCTTTGTTTCTCCTACATTGGAAAGAACACTTCCGAAGCCTGAAACGACCGGTATCTGACGTTCCAATAATAGATCAGAAGTATGTTGAAGATACAAATCAACAGTTCCACTCAATCTATTATTTAAAAAACCGAAGTCAATGCCGACATTCCACTGTTTCGTTGTTTCCCAAGTCAATTCACTATTAGCCATAATACTAGGTGCATATCCTAATACTTCGGAAGCGCCATTATCCCATACATATTTAGACAAACTAAGTCCTCCTCTTGTCATATAAGGATCTATAGCCGAATTTCCTGTTTTGCCCCAACCAGCTCTCAATTTTAAGTTCGACATTACATTCTGCCTCTTCATAAACGCTTCTTCACTAACTCGCCATGCCAAAGCCACAGAAGGAAAAGCAACCCACTTATGACCTTCTGCCAAACGGGAAGAGCCATCATAACGTACGGAACCTGTAAAAAGATATCTTTCTTTATAACTATAATTCAAACGTCCCATAAAAGATGCCATAGTCCATTTTGTCAGATTACTGCCGATATTATCTATAATGGAAGAAGAAGCCAAATCATTATACAGCAGCTTATCAGAAGTTATATCTTGTACACCTATCTTATTCGATTCTGTTTTATCCTCTTGAATAGATTGCAACAGGGTTACACCTACAGTATGATCCTTACCAAAATCACGGTTATAGAATAGCATATTCTCAAGTGTCATCATCGTATATTTACTCATACCATTGTAAGCATAGGAAGTACCTAACTGCCGGGTACTGGTATTGGAAGAGTAAAACTGATAATCCTGTTTGGTACGAGCGTCAAGACCTAAGTTACTCTTAAATTTTAATCCTTCTACCGGAAAAGTCACTTCAATATAATAACTTCCCAAATATCGGCTAACTTTTTCTGGTGCGGATACAGCTCCTTTTTCGAGGTTCATTAAAGGATTCCACATCTGAGCATCAGAAGCAACCAGTTGCGTAGGAGTGCCATCTTCATTACGCAACGCCCCCAAAGGGCTGATACGGTACATATAGGCATCACTTTCCATGCCACTGCCACGTTCCTTTACAGAGTGCGAGTATTGTGTTTGAAGACCAAACTTAAACCATTTATTAATTTCATGATTTAAGTTTAAACGTATGGAATAACGTTCGTAACTTTGATCTTTCATTATACCTTCATTCTTATTATAAGTGGCAGATGCCAAAAAGTTCGTCTTCGCATTTCCGCCGTTGACGCTTATCTGATGATCGGTTATAATACCATCGCGCGTTACATGATCAAACCAATTATCAGAACGTATTCTTGACGGATCGTAATTTCCATTTTCATCATAAGCCATCATCAATGATTCAAGTACATAAGCATCTTGCTTAAACATTGGATTTGCCATATCAGCCGCTTTGTCGGGGTGATCCATAGGATATTTATTCGAACTATTTGTATTACGATAAGCTTCACGCACATATTCGGCATATTGGGCGCCGTTCATTAAATCCAGTTTATTCTGCATAGTCTGAACACCAAAGTATCCGGAATAGTCAACCTGCGTTTTTCCGTCCTTTCCTTGTTTTGTCGTAATCAGTACAACCCCATTAGCACCTCTGGAACCATAAATAGCTGTAGCAGAAGCATCTTTCAAAACCTCCATTGATGCAATATCTGAAGGACTAATTTCACGAAGACCACCTGTAATAGGAACGCCATCAACCACATACAATGGTTCATTACTTGCATTGATTGAACGCTTACCGCGAATTAAAACTGATGGAGAAGTACCTGGTGCCCAATTATCTTGAGAAACCAACACACCGGAAGCACGCCCTTGCAGAGCTTCAGAAGCAGAAGTAACAGGTACAGAAGCAATTTTTGTTGCATCTACGGAAGTCATAGCACCTGTTACATCCCTTTTTCTTTGCACACCATAACCAACTACCACGACTTCATCAATCAACTCACTATCTTCCTGAAGTATTATATTGGAGAGATTTTTATCGGATGCTTTCAGTTTAATAGTCTTATAACCAACATACGAAATAGTCAGAGTAGAATTCTCAGGAACACCTGTCAAAGAATATTCACCATCTATATTAGTTATCGTACCATTAGACGTTTCATCTACTAAAATACTGGCACCAATTACAGGTTCGCCTTTTTCATCAAGAACAGTACCTGAAATCTTCTTTGTTTTCCTCGTTTGCTGCAGAGAATCCGAAGTCTTCTTCTCTTTCAGATAGATTTTCTTCTCACCAATTTCAAAAGCCACATTCGTACCAGTGAACAATTTACTAAGTACATTGGACAGATCTTCATCTTTTGCTTCAATGGTAACCATTCTGTCCGGATCAACCGTAGGACGACTGTATGCCACAGTGAGCCCGGTTTGCTGCGTAATGGCATCAAAGACTTTTGTTAACTTAACTTGCCGGAATTGCAAAGTCACTTTCTGAGCAGAGACCGTTAAACAAGTCATAAAGCCTAAAAGAAGTACAAGTAAAATCTTGTGTTTCATAACTTAAATTTTAGATTAACATTAGTATAAAAATTCGCTTTATACTAAGTAGACACACAAGATTTTGGAGCGGGTGAGAGAAAATAGATTTTTTTTCGATAAATGAGGAAAAAGACCCTTAAAAGCAAAGAATCGTCATTAGCGGTCCAAAATGTAGCTCGTCATCTTGTATTTTATGTATCTGCACATAAATGTCCAATCATCTATGATGATTTGTACAAATCTACGACTTTTATTATATTCGTGCAAGAAATCTGAGGATAATGTAAACTGTTCTATTTGATAAAGAGACTTCGTTCATAGAAAGCAGAAAAGATAAAAGGCGGCTATTTCTTGCCGATACCGGCAAAAATCGCTGTCTTTGAGAATAGAATAAAAATATTTTAATAGAAAACCACGTACGCCCAACCATGAGAACATATGAGAGAAAGAAAAAATTTTGCGTGCGTTAGACCTACTTGTGACAGAGGATAAGATACCACATCACTATATTAAATTCATTAGAGATGGGGTTTATGAGTTTCGTTCTAATTATGGAAATACAGAATTTCGTGTATTTTTCATTTATGATGGAAATACTATCGTTGTCTTATTCAATGCCTTCAAAAAGAAGACACAGAAAACGCCTGATAGCGAGATAAAGAAAGCGATAAAGTTAAAGGAGGAATATTATGCAACTAAAAGAAATCAGTAAAGACATTTACGATGTCAGTGCATTGCTTGATGAAGTATTGGGAAAGGAAGGGACTCCCGAACGTGAAAAGAGCTGCGAAAAGGCATGGGAAGAGTATAATGCCCAGATCCTATTGGATGCCCGTAAAAACGCAAGACTTACGCAGGCAGAACTTGCCAAGCGTATAGGGGCTGACAAAGGTTATATCTCAAGAATAGAGAGAGGTCTTACAGTTCCAACAGTATCTACTCTATATCGGATTGCAGCAGCTATGGGACTAACCGTAGAGTTACGACCTGCGTAAAAACAAAGGAGATGTGTCAAAACTAAGGCACATCTCCTTTTTTTATATTTAAATGTTTT
>OGNB01000755.1_pt1 | contig 22107 bp, 18 predicted proteins | sample 1573301 | NCBI WGS metagenome assembly OGNB01 (sample SAMEA2581914, study PRJEB24529) | metagenome | biome: Human gut stool | place: China | collected 2011
ACGGCAAACTAAAGCACCCCAAAACCCCAACACGCCCCGAGCACTGCCCCGGGCGTTTTTTCTCGCTATGGGCTCAGTGGCTGTCGGCCATGCGGTAGCCGACGCCGACCTCGGTGAAGATATACTGCGGCTCGACCGGGTTCGGCTCGATCTTGCGGCGGATGTTGGCCATGTGCACGCGCAGAAGCTTGTTGTCCCCGCCGACGCCGGGACCCCAGAGCTCTTTCATCATGGATTTATACGTGAGCACCTGCCCGGCGTGGCGGCCGAGCAAGGCGACGATCTTATACTCGTTCGGCGTCAGGTGCGTATCCTTCCCGGCGAGATAGACACGGTGCTTGTTGTAGTCCACGCACAGGTCGCCCACGCGGTACTCCCCCGTCATGGCCAGCGCGTCGCTCGTGCCGTCGGTGCGCGTGTGGCGCAGCGCCGTGCGGATGCGCGCCAGCAGCTCCACCGTGCCGAAGGGCTTGGTGAGGTAGTCGTCCGCCCCCATGTCGAGCGCGGCGGCCTTATCGAGCTCCGCACTGCGCGCCGAGATGACGATGATCGGCATGCGGCTCCACGAACGGACGGAGCGGATGATCTCGCTGCCGTCCATATCCGGCAGGCCGAGATCCAGCAGCAGCAGATCCGGACAGTGCGAGGCGATCATCTCCAGTGCCGTCTTGCCGCCGGTCGCGAGCATGGGCTCGTAATCGTGGCCGCGCAGCGCCGCCTGCAGATATTTGCTGATGCCGGGATCGTCCTCGACGATGATGATTTTGTTGCGGATCATGTGTGTTCCTCCTCCGCCGGCAGCCAGAAGCGGAATTCCGCGCCGCCGCCGACTCGATTTCTTGCATAGATCTCCCCGCCGTGTGCGCGCACGATCGCGCGGCAGACGCTCAGGCCGATGCCCATGTGCCGGCTGCGGTCGGACGCTTCCACCGCGCCGAGCGGCAGATAGCCGTCAAAGAGCACGCCGAGCAGCTGCGGCGGGATGCCGTCGCCGTTGTCCGCCACGGTCAGCCAGACGCGGCTGCCCTCGTCGCGGATCTCGATGAAGATCTCCGTCGCCGACGGGCTGTGCCGGGCGACGTTTTCCAGCAGGTTCAGCAGCACCTGCTCAATGAGCGTGGCATCCATCGGCACGAGCAGGATCTCCTCCGGCTTCGTGACCGCGATGGGGATGTCCGTGGCGCAGTTTTTGCGAAAGCGCCGGATGGCGCTGCCGACGATCTCCTCGACGACCTCGTCCGACTTCTCGATGACGACGCCCTCCTCGCTGAAGCGCGTGACGGACAGGATGTTCTCCGACAGGTGCAGCAGCCACTGCGCGTTCTGGCGGATCTCCTCGACCATGCCGCGCCCTTCGTCGGTGAGCGTTTCGCCCTCCTCGACCGTCGCGCTCAGGCCCATGATCGCCGCGAGCGGCGTGCGGATATCGTGCGAGACGCTGCGCAGGAGGTTGGCGCGCATGCGGTCCTTTTCCGCCTCGTAGCGCAGCTGCTCCTGGCGCTTGATCTGCGTGGTGAGGGTGCTCACGAGCACGCTCACGACCAGCATGACCGCAAACGTCAGCGGGTAGCCGTCGATGGAGAGATTGAACTCATGAAACGGGTAGGTGAACAGATAGTTCACACCCACCACGCCGACCGCCGCCGCCAGCACGCCGGGCAGATAGCCGTTGGTAAAGCGCGAGATGAGCACCACCGCCAGAATGAACACCGACGTGGCAAACGGATTGTTGTCGTCATAGCACGCCGACAGCAGCATACAGATGCCGACCGCGCCGCCCATGACAAGGATGAAAACACCCAGATCGCGCAGCCACTGCGGCGCGCGTTTGCTCGCTCTTTGCATAAGCACCCCTCTTTGTCCCTCTCGTTGTTTGGTCTCCGCTCCCACGTTCAGCATAGCACAATGTGCGCCCGCGTGCGACCGTCTTTTCCGGCGGAAGGTCGTTTCTTTCCGCCTTCTTAACGACTGCGTGCCGTTTTTGCCGCGTCTTTCCGAAAACTTAGCGCGGGTTTATCTTATAATGAAGTAACTTCAAGGTAAGTCACTTTGTTGCCCCGGCCGGACACCGGCCGGAGCTTTCGGGGGAAAGGAGGCAGACACATGATCTTTGCAGCAGTCGGCGGCGGTATGGTTCTTGCCTGCGCCGGATTCGTGTGGTACATCATCAAGCGCTGACACACATCGCGTCGAGAGAGACCATGAGAGAGCACAGTGACCGCACGGTCACAAAAAAGCCAGCCGGAACGGTTTCCGGCTGGCTTTTTTTCGTTTTCAGCGGACGATCGCCTTTGTGCACAGCCAGTCGCACCAGTCCAGATCGTACTTTGCGTAGACATGGGTGCTGTCGCCGCTGGCATCGGCGCGCAGGTTGCCGTTTTCGTCGTCGAACACCTCGTTGATGTCGATGTAGAAGATGTCCTTCCCGTCGGCCAGCGCGGCAAGCTTCTCATTGAGGCGGTTGATGCGGGGGTTATTGAACGTCGCGTCCGTGCTCGAGCGCGACGGGCCGACGTGCAGGTTCGCCTCGACATAGACGATGGCGTTCGGCTGCGCGGCGCGCACGGTGTCGATCAGCGACGAGAACTTCGCCGTGATGTCATCCAGATCGTTGCCGAGCTCGTTGATGCCGAGCATGATGTAGACCTTGCCGAAGGTCTTCTGGCTCAAAAGCTGCGGCAGCGTGACCGTGCCGACGTTTTTCACGGCGACGGCCTTCGTCTGCGCGACATAGACATTGAGGCCGACGTCGGCGAAATAGGTCGCGTTTTTCAGGTTGCCGTATTCGGCGATGCCGACGGTGCGCGAGTCGCCGATGAAGAGCGCGTCGTCAAAATACGACGCGTCCACGGTCGTAAACTGCAGCGGGGTCGGCTCGGGCGTGGGCGTGGGCTCGGCCGTGGTCTCCGGCGTGGGGGTGACGGCGGCGGTCGTCTCCTTGCCGGTGTCGCTGCGGTCGATCAGGCCGCGGATGAGAAAAGGCGCCGCCGCGAGCGCGGCCACCAGCAGCAGGATGAGAAATTGTTGCGGTTTGATGCGTTTCATGCGTCTACGCTCCTTAGAATCGGAAATACATAAAGGGGTCGTTCATGCCCTTGCTCAGGCAGTACAGGCACAGCCAGAACAGCACGGCCAGAATGATCGCGCCGAGCCACGTGCCCTTGAGCCGCCGGTACAGATACGCCGGCAGCGACGTCGAGCACAGCAGGCCGAGGATGAGAAACACACCGTAGGTCTTGCCGTACTTGAGAAAATCGAGCGGATAGGCCGCCGCCGTGCGCGAAAACAGCGGGAACAGGCGGCCGAAATACGCACCCAGCTGCCCGAAGTCCGACACGGAGAACACCGCCCACGACACCGGGATGAGCACGATCATGTACAGGTGCCCGAGTATCGGCCAGCGGTCGAGATACTTCTTGAGCCAGAGCTTTTCCACGACCAGCACCGCGAACAGCCCCAGACCCCAGAGCAGGAAGTTCAGGTGCGCGCCGTGCCAGAGGCCGGTCGCAAGCCAGACGACGAGGAGGTTGAAGATCATGCGCTTGCGGCTGCAGTGGCTGCCGCCGAGCGGGATATACAGATACTCGCGGAACCACGTGCCGAGCGTGATGTGCCAGCGGCGCCAGAACTCCGTCATGCTCAGCGCCAGATACGGGCAGCGGAAGTTCTCCGGGATGTGGAAGCCCAGCATCCGGCCGATGCCGATGGCCATGAGCGAGTAGCCCCAGAAGTCAAAATAGAGCTGGAACGAATACGCGAACGCGGCCATCCACGCAAGCGGCGTCGAGAGGCTCTCAAAGCCGATGGTGGTCACATCTCTCCAGAGGCCGCCGAGCTGGTTGGCAAGCAAAACCTTGAGCGCCATGCCGAACACGAACAGCTTGAGCCCGTCGACCGCCTGACGCAGCGACACATTGCGCGCGCCAAACTCCGGCTGCAGCTCCGTATAGCTCGCGATCGGGCCGGAGACCAGCTTCGGGAACATGGTCAGGTACGTGCCGAACGTGAGCAGTGAGCGCTCCGGTGCGACCGTGCCGCGGTAGACATCCATGAGATAGCCCACCGCCGAGAACGTGTAGAAGCTGATGCCGACCGGCAGCGCCCAGCGCAGCAGCGGGATCGCCGCCTTGCCGCCGGACACGAGCCCGAGCGCACCGTTGACTCCGGTGAGCACGAAGTTGAGATATTTAAATAGGAACAGCCACAGGAAATTGTAGCAGATGCCGAGGATGAGCCACAGCTTCGCGCGCGGCTTGTCGCGCACGATGGCCAGACCCAGCCCGTAGTTGACCAGCACCGATGCGGCCAGCAGCGCAAAATACGCCCACTGACCGTCCAGCCCGATGATATAAAACACGCTGCTCCCCGCCAGCAGCACGGCATTGCGTGCGCCGGCCGGACGCGACGGTGTCAGATAGTACACCAGCAAGAACGCCGGAAAGAAGCAAAACAAAAACGACAGGCTGCTGAAAACCACGGACCTTTTCCTCCTGAACCACAAAACAGAGCATCAAATTTACATAACAAATTCGCATGGAAAGGGTATCATACTTTTTGAGATTTGTGTGCGTTTTCGGGCAAAAAAACTGCACAAACTTTCCGGTCGAATTTTGGTGGTTTTCGTGGTAGTTGCCGCGCGGGCGGAAATCCTGTCCGGCGGAAGAAAAAATCTCCGGCGTCGGTACGCGACCGGCGCCGGAGCGGCAGAATATTCGGATGTTTTTGCGTGCAGACGCGCCCGTCAGCTCAGCAGCACCTCGTCGGATTCGACCTGCATGCCCGCGACCTCGGCGAACTTGTCGAGCAGGTCGCGCTTGGTCAGGTGCTGCTTTTCCTCGCCCTCGATGTCGAGGATGATGCGCCCCTCGTTCATCATGATGAGGCGGTTGCCGTGCGCGATGGCGTCTTTCATGTTGTGGGTGATCATCATGGCGGTCAGCTCGTTTTCGCGCACGATGCGGTCCGAGAGCTCGAGCACCTTGGCCGCCGTCGCGGGGTCGAGCGCCGCGGTGTGCTCGTCGAGCAGCAGCAGCTTCGGCTTTTGCAGGGAGGCCATGAGCAGCGTCAGCGCCTGACGCTGGCCGCCGGAGAGCAGACCGACCTTCGCCGTCATGCGATCCTCAAGCCCGAGGCCGAGGGTCTTGAGCCGCTCGTGATATTCCTCGCGCTCGGCGTTCGTGACGCCCCAGCGCAGGGTGCGCTTTTTGCCGCGGCGCGCGGCAAGGGCGAGGTTTTCCTCGATCTGCATATTTGCGGCCGTGCCCATCATGGGGTCCTGGAACACGCGGCCGATGTACTGTGCGCGGCGAAACTCCGGCATGGCGGTCACGTCCACGCCGTCGAGGATGATGCGCCCATCGTCCACCGGCCAGACGCCCGCGACGGCGTTGAGCATGGTGGATTTTCCGGCGCCGTTGCCGCCGATGACGGTCACGAAATCGCCCGGCTTCAGGTGCAGCGACAGCCCGTCGAGCGCCCGCTTTTCGTTGATCGTGCCGGGGTTGAAGGTCTTGGAGATATGGTCTAGTGTCAGCATATCACTTGCCTCCCTTCTTCAGACGGTGGAACGAGCTCTTGGCCTGCCCCTTGAGATACGGCACAGCCAGAAACGCCGCCACGATCACGGCCGTGAAGAGCTTGAGGTCGTTCGGGTCGAGCTTGAGCCAGAGGATGAGCACCATGACGAGGTAATACACGATGCCGCCGAGCACGACAAAGCCCAGACGCACCGAGAAGTTGCAGCCCTTGCGGAAGATGGCGTCGCACAGCACCTCGCCGATGATGACGGCGGCAAGGCCGATGACGATCGCGCCGCGGCCCATGTTGATGTCGGCAAAGCCCTGATACTGCGCCATCAGGCCGCCGGAGAGCGCGACCATGCCGTTGGAGAGCGACAGGCCGAGCACCTTCATGGCGTTGATGTTGATGCCCTGCGCGCGGCTCATGGCGGGGTTTGCGCCGGTGGCGCGGATGGCGCTGCCCTGCTCGGTGCCGAAGTACCAGTACAGCAGCGCGATGAGCACCGCCGCGAGCAGCAGTCCCTTCCAGATCGCGCCGGGCACGCTGCGCAGCGTCAGAAACAGGTCGTACTTATCCGGGTTGACGGGGGTGTTGGCCTTCATGCTCATGATGCGCAGGTTGACCGAGTAGAGCGCAAACTGCGTCAGGATGCCGGCGAGGATGGCCGGGATGCCGAGCTTCGTGTGCAGCAGACCGGTCACAAGACCCGCAAGCAGACCCGCAGCTACAGCGACCAGCAGCGCCGCCCATGCCGGCCAGCCCGCGACGATGAGCACGACCGTCACGGCGCCGCCGGTGGTGAACGAGCCGTCGACCGTCAGATCGGCGACGTCGAGCAGGCGGAACGTGATGTACACGCCCAGCGCCATGATGCCCCAGATAATCCCCTGCGCAACACCGCCGGGCAGGCGCGAAACCAGATTCGGCAGGCTCAGGGACGCAAGAACCAGTGAATTCATATCATTACCTCATATCGTGGAGTATCCCTGCCGCAGAAGCTGCGGCAGGGAGCCGGGAATCGTGTTGAAAATCAGCCGATGGCCGCGTAGTCGCTCGGGATGGTGAGGTTGAAGTGCTCGGCCATCTCGGGGTTGTACTTCTTGACCGGGTTCGGGTAGTACTCGATGGCCATGGTGGAGATGTCGGCCTCGCCCTTGAGGATCTTCACGGCCATCTCGCCGGTGGTGCGGCCGAGCTCGTAGTAGTCGATGGACAGCGTCGCAACGCCGCAGCCCTTGCAGATGCCCTCCTCGCCGGCGACGATGGGCTTCGTGGCAGCGCCCTTGATGGCCTCGGCGCAGGAGGCGGCGGTGTTGTCGGTCGGGACGTAGAGGACGTCGTTGGCATCGCACGCGGCAGCGGTGACGGAGACGACGTCGTTCGTGTCGGCGAACTTGTAGACGTTCACGGTGCAGCCGGACTTCTCAAGCGCAGCCTTGACGACGTCCGCCTGGTAGACGGAGTTCGGCTCGCCGGAGCAGTAGATGATGCCGACGTTCTTGGCGTCCGGGAACAGCTCCGTGATCATGGCCGCCTGCTGATCGAGCGGCGCAAGGTCGGACGTGCCGGAGATGTTGCCGCCGACCGTGCCGGAGAAGTTATCGATGCCGAGCGCAACGCCGTACTCCGTGACGGCCGTGCCGAGGATCGGGATATCCTTCGTGGCGGCGGCCGCAGCCTGCAGCGCGCCGGTCGCGTTGGCAAGGATCAGATCCACGCCGCTGGACACGAAGCCGTTGCAGATGGTGGCGCAGGTGGGCGTGTCACCGGCGGCGTTCTGCTCGTCGAAGGTGACGTTCTCGGCGCCGAGCGCGTCAGTGATCGCATCGCGGAAGCCCTTGGTGGCCGCGTCAAGCGCGTCGTGCTGCACAAGCTGGCAGATGCCGACGGTGTAGTGCTTGCTGCCGGCCTTGTCGCTGCTGCCGCCGCAGGCGGCCAGCGACAGCACCATGACCACGGCGCAGAGCAGAGCAGTGATTTTCTTGATGTTCATGTGTTTTCTCCTCCTGAATGTAAGTTCCGGCAAAGAAAAAAGCCACACAGTCGTCTGTGCAGCCTTGTCAAAACCGGACCGGGAAGTCTCAGATGGTTCTGGTATGATCGCAGCACAAACGACTATTACCCTCGATAAAGTAATAGTAGGAATATGCGCTTGCAAATCGGACCAGACGCATGATTGCGGCCTCCTGTAGTGAAGATGTGCCTACTTTAGCGCTTTTAGCTGCTGAAGTCAAGCGCATTTGGCAAAAAACTTCACTTTTAGCGCTTTGCATAATTTCATACCGCGCCGCCGCTCCGTTTTCGGCGTTTTGTTTCTCCCGGGCGCAGCATTGACGCTCTCCGGCCGGTGTGCTATATTAAGAACAGGATTTTCACCCGGAAGGAGGCGCGCCATGAAAACACCGCAGGAGCTGCTGCAGCAGGCGCTGGAGGTGGGCGAATGCCTGCTGCCGGACGCACCGCCCGGCGGACGCAGCGCGCACCCGACCGTGTTCGTGCACGGGCTGCTGGGCTGGGGCGCGCAGGACGCGCTCTACCGCACCGTGCCCTACTGGGGACTCGCGGCGGGCGACGTGCTCGGCTATCTCAACCGCTGCGGGTATGACTGCCGCGCGGCCTCTGTCGGCATCATCTCGAGCGCGTGGGACCGCGCGTGTGAGCTCTGCGCCGCGCTCACCGGCGGCAGAGCCGACTACGGCATTGCGCACGCGCGGCGCTTCGGCCACGCGCGCTTCGGCACGGCATATCCCGCGCCGCTCGTGCCCGGCTGGGGCGCGGACAGGCCCATAGATCTCGTCGGGCACAGCTTCGGCGGCGCGACGGCGCGGCTGCTCATGCAGCTGCTCGCGCACGGCTGCCCCGAGGAGGTGCGGGCGGCTGATAGGGCCGCAGGTGAGACGCCCTCGCCGCTGTTCACCGGCGGCAAGTCCGGCTGGGTGCACGCGCTGGTGGCCATCGCCGCACCGCACGACGGGTCGACATTTCTCGACGTGCAGCCGGATGCTGCGAATGCGCTCTCGACGCTGTTTCTCGGCGCGGCGCGCGCGCTCGGCATCTCGGCATTCAAGGACGTATATGACTTCCGGCTCGACCAGTTCGGCATCCGCCGCGACCCGGACGAGCCGATCACGACGGCCGCGCTGCGGATGCTGGCGCAAAACCCGCTCCCTGCGGGCGACAGCGCCTTTGACGATCTGCGCTGCGCGGGTGCGCGCGCGCTCAATGCGCGCATCGACACGCTGCCGGACGCCTGGTACTTCTCCATCCCCTGCTGCCGGACGCTGCCGCGTCTGCTCACGCACGACCAGAAGCCCGACACGGCCATGACGCCGCTGCTCTGGCCGTTTTCGACCGCGATGGGGCGCGCGGGCGGCGCCGTGCCGTCCGACTGGCTGCCGAACGACGGGCTGGTCAACACCGTCTCCGCCCGCTATCCCGGCGGCGCACCGCACACGGACTTCGCGCCCGGTCAGACGCCGCAGCGCGGCGTGTGGCAGGTGCTGCCGGTCGAGGAGCTGGACCATCTGGCCGCGATCGGCGGCGTGATGAACACCGGCGTCGTGCGCACACGGATGTTTTACCGCCGGGTCATGGCGCTGCTCGACGCGGCCGCCGCGGCCGGCGCCAACTCTTGATCCCCGCCCGGGACCGGGCATACGATACCGCAAAGTGCACAAGATAAGATAAGGAGTGTATGGATTATGGATTCTATTGAAAGCTATCTGCGCAAGCTGATCGTCGCCTCCGTGGGCGCGGCCGACATCGGCTGCGAAAAGCTCGGCAAGCTGCTCGACGAGTGCGTCGCGCGCGGCGAAGTGACCGTGGAGAAGGGGCGCGTGCTCAACGAGGAGCTCAAGCGCACCTGCAAGCAGGCCGCCGCCAGGGACGCGGACGAAAAGCCCGCCGTGGACGTGGACGCCATGAGCGCCGACGAGCGCGAGGCGCTGCTGCAAAAGCTGCTGGCCAAGAAGGAAGCAGACTGATGGCCGGCCCCGCCGCGCAGCTCGACGAGGCCAAGCGCTTCGCCGAGATCGTCGCCATACTGCAAAAGCATCACCTCGTTCAGGGGCTGACGCCGGAGAAGGTGCGCGATATTTTCGTGGACCTCGGGCCGACGTTTGTCAAATTCGGACAAATTTTGTCCATGCGTTCGGACATTCTGCCCAAAGAATACTGCCTCGCGCTCGAGACGCTGCGCACGGACGTGACGCCCATGCCGCTGACCGAGGTGGAGGACATCCTCACGCAGGCCTACGCCCGCCCGTGGCAGGAGGTCTTTTCCGACATCGGCATCCGGCCGCTCGGCTCGGCCTCGATCGCGCAGGTGCACGCAGCGACCCTGACCGACGGTCAGCGCGTCGTCGTGAAGGTGCAGCGCCCTGACCTGTATGAGATCATGAGCCGCGACGTGCGCCTGCTCAAGCGCGCCGCCGTGCTGCTCAAGTACACGCCGCTTGCGAGCGCGCTGGACTTTCACGCCGTGCTCGACGAGATCTGGCGCACCGTGCAGCAGGAGCTCGACTTCACGATCGAGGCGGACAACATCGCCGAATTCAAGCGGCTCAACGACGGCGTGGCCTACGCCGACTGCCCGGCCACGTACCCGAAGTGGTGCACGAAGAACGTGCTCGTCATGGAGTATGTCGGCGGTCACCAGATCGACGACGCCGCCGGTCTGCGCGCCGACGGCTACGACCTCAACGAGATCGCCGTCAAGCTCGTGCACAACTATATCCGCCAGATCACGGTCTACCGCTTCTTCCACGCCGATCCGCACCCCGGCAACATCCGCGTGCAGGACGGGAAGATCGTCTGGCTCGACCTCGGCATGATGGGGCGCATCAGCCCGCGCGAGGCAGAGCTGTACATGGGCATCATCCGCACGATCTATGAGCAGGACGTGCCCGCACTCACGGACACGCTGCTCTCGCTCGGCCAATATACGCGCATGCCCGACCGGCAGGTATGAACGCGCACCCGAGCAGCAGGCGCTCACGGAGCGCATCGGCATCTTCCTGCACAAGTACGAGGCCATGCCGATGGCCGACATGGACATGGGCGTGCTGGTGGACGAGTTCGTGCAGATCCTCAACGAATACGGCGTGTCCGTGCCCGGCTCGCTGACGATGCTCGGGCGCAGCCTGCTCGTCATTCAGGGGATGCTCACGAGCGTGTCGCCGGACGCGAACGTCATCGAGATCGTGGCGGAGTATGTCAAGAACACCGCCCTGAGCCGCGAGCACATTGAAAAGAAGGCCAAAACGCTCGCGCAGCAGCTCGCCCGTTCCGGCGAGAAGCTCACGGTGCTGCCGGCGCAGCTGTCGGAGTTTTTCGGCAAGGCCAACGCCGGGCAGCTGACCGTGAACGTGAAAAAGTCGTGGTCGGATGCGGCGCGCGCCGCGCACTCGAAGCTGCTGGGCCGGCTCATCTTCGCGCTGCTGGACTGCTCGCTGCTGTTTTGCGCGGCCATCACGTGCCTCGCCCCGCTGCCGCGGGTGCTGGGTCTGCCGTGGCCGGCGCTGGTGTTTTTCGCCGCCGCCATCGCCATGACGCTCGCGCTCTTCGACCGCCGCCGCTGGGCGGTATAACTGCCGCAACATGTGCGCAAAGCCGCCCGGAGAGCACAGCCTTTCGGGCGATTTTGAATGAAAGTGCAATTTCGCCAGAGAGAACGAACATGAACGAAAAAACAGAAGCAGCCATGTGTATTGACGAGATCGAGGCCGCCGTCTACACGCAGCTCAGGCCGCTCGGCTTCCAGAAATACGGGCGGACACTGCACCGCTTTGTTTCCGGCGACCTGTCGCAGATCATCCACTTCCAGTGCGGTTTGCCGTCCGCGGGCCCCGCACAGCAAATGTGGGTCAATCTCGGCATCCGCATACCGGAATGCGACGAGCGCACCTTTTCCCCGTCGCCGCTGAAGCGGTATTACCACGAATACAATTGCACCCTGCGCTCCCGCCTCGGGAGCATTGACGGCAGGCAGGAGCTGTGCTTTGACCTGCGAGAGCAGCCGTCCCAGCTCTTGAAGCAGATCCTGCCCGATGTGCTGACAAAGGTGCTGCCTGTCTATGACGTGCTGTCCTCCCGGGAGGCGATCCTCGCACACCGGCGTGACTATCCGCACTTCGATGTGATGGGCCGACAGCTGATCCTGCTCGACGAAGTAATGATCTGCGGCCATCTGGGCGACTTGGAAAAAGCACAGGCACTGTTCGCCAAATACTATGTGAACGCTGTGCGTGCATACCAGCACGACAAAGTCCATGGCAAGCAGGTTTATTTGCAAAAAGGGGAGCGGGTGGTCTGCCGCGGGCAGAACATCACGGCCGACAAATCCGGATATTTCACCATCCGCGGCGCGGATGACGGCCACGTCCGCTATCTGGCCGGGCTAGCCGAAAGACTTGGCCTTTCGCTCCCGGATATTTCGCCATAAACAGGAATGACCGCCCCGTCCGGGGCGGTCGTTCTTTTAAATATCTCCGCTGCGGCGCAGATGCTCCAGAAACGCCGTGCAGCCGCGCACGATGTCGGCATACGCCGCGCCGAAATCATCGGTGTACCACGGGTCGGCGATGCCGCGCTGCTCCCCTGCGAACGACAGCAGCGGGCGGATCTTGCCGTCCGGGTCGTGCGGGAGGATGCGCCCGAGGTTGCGCGCGTTGTTCTCGTCCATCGTCAGCAGCCAGTCATAGGCGTCGTAGTCGCGCGGCGTGACCTGCACGGCGGCGCGGTGACCGACGGGGACGCCGTGCGCGCGCAGCTCGGCGCGTGCGGGCGGGTAGACGTCGTTGCCGATCTCCTCGCGGCTGGTCGCCGCCGAGGCGATGTAAAACCGCTCCGCCAGCCCCTGCCGCTGCACCATGTCGCGGAAGATATACTCCGCCATCGGGCTGCGGCAGATGTTGCCGTGGCAGATAAAAAGCACGTTGATCATCAAAACATTCGTTCCTTTCCGTCCGGATGCGCCATGATAGCACGGCGCGGGGCAAATGTCCAGTCCCCTGCAAAAAGCGGCTTGACATTCCGGGTCACGATGCTATAATGACCTCGGTTTCAGACCGAATACACCACAAGTGAGGTGAGAACATGGACAGCTGCAGTCAGGGTCACAGTAGGGGCAGAGTGCTCCGGTGCACAGGCGATCATCAGGCGCTGTTCGTGTTCTGACAGGGCCTCACTGCGCGACCGGACCCGCTGTCCTTCCCGAGCTGCATACCCAAGGGGTAACGAGGGAACGGTACAGGGGTATTTTTATACCCTTTTTCCTCTGACCCCGGAAGCTTTTGCACAAAGGAGGAAAACGATATGTCCGAAAAGAACAACATCCTGCCGGAGATCATCCCCGGCGACCGCCACCCGGACTACAAGGGCGAGATCGCGGCGCTGCTGCGCGGCAACCTTGCGCCCGGGCAGCTGAGAAACAGGCTCGAGGATTACCACGAGCGCGACATCGCCGAGGCGCTCGAGCTGCTGCGCCGGGACGAGCGCTGCCGGCTCTATGCCCTGCTCGACGCGCCGACGCTGGCCGGCGTGCTCGAATACACCGAGGACGATATGCCCACCTATCTCGAGGAGCTGGGCATCCGCAAAAAGCTCGAGATCCTGCCGCTGCTCGACCCGTCGACCGCGGCGGACTACCTCAAGGGGCTCGAACGCGCGCAGCGCAGCGCGCTCATCGACCTCATGGAGGACGATGTCCGGCGCGACCTGTCGTTTCTGAGCTCGTTCGACGAGGACGAGATCGGCAGCCGCATGACCACGGACTTTGTCAGCATCCGCGCCGACATGACCGTGCGCCAGGCGATGAAGGAGCTGATCCGTCAGGCCGCCGACACCGACAACATCTCCACGCTCTACGCCGTCGATGCAAACGGCGTGCTCGTCGGCGCGATCGACCTCAAGGAGCTGATCATCGCGCGCGAAACCACCGCACTCGACGACATTCTCATGACGTCCTACCCCTATGTCTACGCGGATGAGCTGATTGAGGACTGCGTCGAGCGCATCCGCGCCTATTCCGAGGACTCCATCCCCGTGCTCAACGCCGACAACCGCCTGTGCGGCGCGCTCACCGCGCCGGTCGTGGCGGAGCTCGTGGCCGACGAGCTCGGCGAGGACTATGCAAAGCTCGGCGGTCTGACCGCCGGAGAAGATCTCGAGGAGCCGCTGCGCCGCAGCGTGGCCAAGCGTCTGCCGTGGCTGGTAATCCTGCTGGGGCTGGGGCTCGTGGTCTCGAGCGTGGTGGGGCTGTTCGAGCGCGTCGTCACGCACCTGACCGTCATCATCTGCTTCCAGTCGCTCGTGCTGGATATGGCTGGCAACGTCGGCACGCAGTCGCTGGCCGTGACCATCCGCGTGCTGATGGACGAGGACGTCAGCCCCCGGCAGAAGCTCGCGCTGGTGGGCAAGGAGGCGCGCGTCGGGCTTATGAACGGTCTGCTGCTGGGGCTGCTGTCCTTCGGCGCGATCGGCCTGTATCTGATGGCGGCGAAAGGCGCGGCCGCGGCCTTCGCCTTCTCGGTGTCGTTTTGCACCGGTACGGCGCTGCTGGTGTCCATGCTGCTCTCGAGCATCATCGGCACGACCGTGCCCATCCTCTTCAAGCGCCTCGGCGTCGACCCCGCCGTGGCCTCCGGTCCGCTGATCACGACGGTCAACGACCTCGTCGCCGTGACCGCGTACTACGGGCTGGCGTGGCTGCTGCTGATCGAGATCCTGCACTTTTAAAACTGTCAAAAAGTATTACTTTTTGACAAAGAGGTTTGCAGTCTGCTGCGCGCATAATTTGCGCGCCAACGGCGCGCAAATTCCACACTTGCAGCCTGAGCAGTATTTTCTCCGCCGCACATGACGCCGGAGAAAATGATTCCACGCGCTTTGCCGCCTGCGGGCGGCAAACTCTGCGAGGCTTTTTGACAGGCTGAAAAACAGCGGAGCACACACGTGCTTCGCTGTTTTTGTTGACGTTAAATGCTGTTTTTTGTCGGCGTTAAATTTTGTGCTCCTGCTTTGCGCCCTGCGCGCCGCGCGCCTTCGGCGGGTAGAGCTGCCGGCGCAGCGCACGCGGCAGCACCCAGCGGTCGAACAGGGCGAGCACACCCGGCAGAAACAGCAGGATGAGCAAAATGGCCGCAAACGCGCCGATGGAGATCGTGCGGCAGATCTGCTCGACGGCGAGGTTGCCGAAAAAGCGCCCGTCGACCGCCGTGACCAGCACGAGGATCGAACCGGAGGTCAGCACCGTGTGGATGCTGCCGCGGTAGGCCGCGATGAGCGCATCGCGCACGGGCATATGCGCGCGCATCTCGCGGTAATAGCTCGTGTAGAGGATGCCGTAGTCGATCGTCGCACCCATGAGGATACACTCGACGATCAGCAGCGCGAGGTAATAGATCTCCAGCCCCTGCAGGCCGACGACCATGACCGTGATGTACACGCCGCACTGCACCAGCAGCACCAGCAGCGCCGGAATGATCAGCGAGCGGAACGTGAACACGACGACGAGGAAGATCGACACCGCCGTCAGGATCGTGATGAGCAGCAGCTCACTGTGGAAGCTGTTTTCCATCTCGTAGCCCATGGCGCTGTTGCCGATGAGGTAATGATCCCCGGTCGTGTCGGCGTCAAGCTCGCGCATGAGCCCGGAGATGAACGCGCTCGTCTCGGTCGATTCGACCGGCAGGGTCGTCGTGAGCACGAGCCGGGAGTAATTGCTGCCGCGCAGCTGCGCGACCGCATCGGTGAGCATCGTCTGCGCGCCGGTGATCTGCGCGCGCATATCGTCGGTCAGGAAGGAGGCAAAGCGCGCGTCGGTGAGAAATTCATTCTGCAGGTAGTCAAACAGCTCCTGCATGGACATCGTCCAGTCGGCCTCGCCGCGGTTGACGCTCGCATAGTAGAGAAACAGCAGCTCCATCGTGCCGCGGTCCATCTGGCTCGAGAGACCGCCGAAGAGGTTTGCCAGCCCCGCCGCCGTGTACGCCTGGCCGGAGGCGACGGCGTTGATGACCGTGCGCGCCGACTGCAGCTGCGCGGTGTCCACGCCGCTGAGCTGGGAGGCAAAGCGCGCGTCCGGCAGCACCTCCTGGCAGAGGAAGTTCACAAACTGCTGCACCGACAGTGTCCAGCCGCTCGTGTCGCCGTGGCGGCTGTTGTAGAGCATATACAGCTGCTGCATCTGCCCGGCGTCCATGCCGAGGACGCTCGCAAGCTGCGGCGCCGTGTACTGCGTGCCGTAAACGGAGCCGTTGATGATCCAGCTCAGCTGCGTGATCTGCTGCTCCTGCGCCTCATCGAGCAGACCGCCGCATTCGACGAGGAAGTTTGCCATGTTCTGCATCGACACCTCCCACTGGCCGCCCGAGAACAGGTCGCCCCGGGACGCGTGGTAGGCAATGAAGAGCGTTTTGACCGTCTGCTCGTCCATGCCGAGCAGCGCGGCGATGCCGGCGGTGTCGCGCGGCGTGGTCATGGCGGTGACATCCGTGAACGTCTGCAGCTGCGATGCCTGTGCGCGCGCCGCGTCATCCATCATGCCCGCCATGGTCGGGTCGGTGAGCACCTCGTTATTGAGGAAGTTCGAGAAGGCGGGGATCGTCATCGTGCCGCTGCCGTCCGCGCCGCCGTGCTGCATATAGTAATAGAGCAGCAGCTGCTTTGCGTCCGACGCGCTCATGCCGAGAAAATCAGCCAGCGACTCCGCCGTGCGCTGCTGCGTGAGCGCCGCGGGATCGGAGAACTTCATCAGCGTCTGGAGGTTTGCCGTCAGGCTCTCGTCGATGTACGGCGCGAAGCTGGCGTTGTTGGCGACGTTTTGCGACAGGAAGCGCAGAAACTGCGCCGCCGTCATGGTCACGCTCTGCCCGCCGCCGTGCACGTCGTAGTAGATCATGCCGAGCATATCGGCGCTGACCGGGATGCCGGCCTCGAGCGCGCCGATGGCGTTGGCCATCTGCTCGGCGGTGCACTGGCGGCCGAGCGTGGTGGAGTAGGACATGGCGCTCTTGACATTCGGGTCGTCCTCGAGCCGGTCGGCCAGCTGCGCCACGGCATCCTCATCCTGATTGTTATACAGCACCACGAGCGGGTTGTCCGGCGGGAACACCTCGGCCACGGGGTCGGGGTCGGTGAGCGTGTAGGAGATCTGCGTCGACAGCTGCAGGACATACGCTCCGGCAAACAGCAGCACGAACGCCGCCGCGATCACGCCGCGCCAGCGGTAGCTGAAGCGCCCGAGCCCCGCGAGCACGCTTTTGCGCTCGCGCTTGGGTGCGCGCGGCTTTTTCATCGTCTTACGGACGACCTTATCCGCCCACAGGATCAGCCCCGGCAGCACCGTGAACACGCACAGCAGGCTGAACAGCACGCCCTTGGCCAGCACGATGCCGAGGTCAAAGCCGATCTTAAAGCGCATGAACACCAGCATCAGCAGTCCGACGATCGTCGTGACCGAGCTGCCGGTGATCGAGCCGAAGGCCGCCGTGAGCGCGCGCGTCATGGCACTCTCGCGGTCGTCGCCCTTGGCCAGCTCCTGCCGGTAGCGGTTCATGAGGATGATGGAGTAGTCCATCGAGAGCGCGAGCTGCAAAATGGCCGAGATGCTCGCCGTGACGTCCGACGTCTCGCCGAGGAAGATATTCGTGCCCTGGTTGAGCAGCACCGCCACGCCGATCGTCAGCAAAAACAGCACCGGCTCAAAGTATGACGGACAGGCGATGAGCAGGATCGTCGTCACAAGCACGATCGAGAGGATGAACACGATCGGCGGGATGCTCGGCGTCGAGGTATCGTCGCTGCGCACGGCCACATCATAGCCGGCAAAGCGCTCGGCCACGTCGCGCTCGATCTGCGCCTCCTCAGCGGAATTGTAGTCATAGAGCGTTGAGAGCTTGTAGAGCGTGGCATCATCGCGGTTATAATCGCTGCTGTCCGGCTCGTAGGCGACGCTCTGCACGTTCGGGATCTCGGCAAGCTGCTCGCGGATGGCAAGCTTTTCGCGCGCATCCAGCCCGCGGAACATGACGCGGATGGTATACGTCTGCACCGCATCCGGGAACGCCTCGTTCATGTGATCCATACCGATCTTCATCTGCGAGCTGTTCGGCAGATACTTGGTCATGTCGGTGTTGACACCGACAAACGGCATCAGCGCCGCGCACACACCGGCCAGGATGAGCATGACGACAAGCAGGAGCTTGCGTTTTTTGACGATGAAAGCTGCGATCTTCTGCATGGCCTGAGAAACTCCTTTCGCGCGCCGGCAGGTAGTCAAAAAGCAAAAAACCAATGGTTAGAGTCAATTGAATATTATAGCACATCGGCGAAAAATGTGTTATGCTTATTTCAAACATTTTTAAATAAATATATTAAGGAGGCCATCCTATGAAAAACGATTTTCTGACCCTGATCCGCACACGGCGCAGCATCCGCGCCTACAGGCCGGATGCCGTGCCCGCGGACGTGCTCGCGCGCGTGCTCGAAGCCGGCACCTATGCCCCGTCCGCCATGGGCGAGCAGTCGGCGACGATCGTCGCCGTGGAGACGAAAGCTTACCGCGACCGGCTCACGAAGCTCAACGCCGCCGTGATCGGCAAGGACACCGACCCCTACTACGGTGCGCCGGTGATCGTGGTCGTGCTCGGCGACGGTGAGAGCGCAAATTATCTGGCCGACGGCAGCTGCGTGCTCGAAAACCTCATGCTGGCCGCGCACGCCGAGGGGCTCGGCTCCGTGTGGGTCAACCGCGAGCGCGAGATCTTTGACAGTCCGGACGGCAAGGCGCTGCTGCGCGACTGGGGTCTGCCGGAGACGCTGCGCGGCGTCGGCGCGATAGCGCTCGGCTACGCCGCCGTTCCCGCGCCCGAGGCCGCCCCGCGCAAGGAAAACTACATCGTGCACGTCTGAAAAGGCACGAAAAAACGCCGGCCTTTCCCCTTGTGGGAAAGACCGGCGTTTGCTGCTTTTGTCGCCTGTTACGGCACGATGCGCGTGCCGCTCTCGCCGCGCATGGCGGCCGGTGCCTGCGCGAGCGAGGCGATGACGGCGCGCCGCCGCCAGCCGCTGCGCACAAACTGCACGGCGGCGGCGACCTTCGGCTGCATCGAGCCCGCGCCGAACTGCCCCTCGCGCAGGTAGCGCTCCGCGTCGTCGGCGTGCAGCACGTCGAGCGCGCGCTGCTCCGGCGTGCCGAAATTCAGGCAGACGTGGTCGACCGCCGTGAGGATGAACAGATAGTCCGCGCCCACGGCCTCGGCCAGACAGGCACTGGCAAAGTCCTTGTCGATGACGGCATCGACCCCGAAATAGTCCCCGTGCGCGTCGCGCGCGACCGGCACACCGCCGCCGCCGCAGGCGATGACGATATACTCATTGTCGAGCAGGTTCAGGATCGAGCGCCGCTCGACGATGTCCACCGGCTTCGGCGAGGCGACGACACGCCGCCAGCCGCGCCCGGAATCCTCGCGCATATGCAGGGTCGGGTCGCTGTGCTGCATCCGCTGTGCCGCGGCCGCGTCGTAAAACGCGCCGATGGGCTTTGCCGGCGCACAAAACGCGGGATCGTCCGGGTCGACGACGACCTGCGTGACGACCGTCGCCACCTGCCACGGCATGCCCTGCGCGCGCAGCGCACGGCGCAGCCCCTGCTGCAGATGATAGCCAATATAGCCCTGACTCATGGCCGTGCACTCCGGCAGCGGCATGGGCGCGACGGCGGGGTTCGTTTTTGCGGCGGCGTCGAACGCCGTCTGGATCATGCCGACCTGCGGACCGTTGCCGTGGCTGACGATGATCTCGTGTCCCTGATGGATGAGCCCGACGAGCGCCGGGCAGGCGGCGGCCACACGCGCGCGCTGCTCGGCGGGCGTATTTCCGAGCGCGTTGCCGCCGAGTGCAATGACGATCCTTGCCATGGCGTCACCTGCGCTGCGGCGCGGGCTGCTGCTGCGTGATGCAGTGGATGTTCCCGCCGCCGAAGGCGACCTCGCGCGTCTGCACGCCGACCACGCGCCGCTCGGGGAACATGGCCTGCACCTGCTGCACGGCAAGCGCATCGTTTTCATCGCCGTACTGCGGCAGGATGATGCCGCCGTTGACGATGAGGAAGTTCATATACGACGCGATGGCGACCTCGCCGTCCGTGCGCGGAATGGTGCCCTCCACGGCGTCGATCGTCGCCGCGCCCTCGAGCAGGCACGGCCGCTGCGTCAGGCAGAGCTTGTGCACCTTCAGGCGGCGGCCGCGGGCATCCGTCGCCTGCGAGAGCGTGTCGTACGCATCGTGCGCCGGCTGGTAAAACGGGTTTTGCGGGTCGTCCGTCCAGATGCACGCGACCTCGCCCGGGCGGATGAAGCAGGCCACGTCGTCGATATGGCCGTTGGTCTCGTCGGGGTCGATGCCGTCGCGCAGCCAGAGGACTTTTTCGCCGCCGAGATAGTCGCAGAGCATATGCTCGATCGCGCCGCGGTCCATGGAGGGGTTGCGCCCCTCGGACAGCAGGCACATCTCGGTCGTGAGCACGGTGCCTTCGCCGTCGACATGGATCGACCCGCCCTCGAGCACAAAGCCCTCGGTGCGGTAGGAATCGACGCGCTCGAGCTCGCAGACCTTCTGCGCGACCTGATCGTCGAGATCCCACGGGAAATAGAGCCCGTCGACCAGACCGCCCCAGGCGTTGAACGTCCAGTCCACGGCGCGCAGGCCGCCGCGGTCGTTGACGAGAAACGTCGGACCGCAGTCGCGGATCCACGCGTCGTTGCTCGCCATCTCGACGACGCGCACGGCGCGCGGCAGGCGCTCGCGCGCGTTCTGGTACTGCGCTGCGCTGACGCAGACCGTCACGGGTTCAAACTGCAGGATGGCCTCCGCCACGTCCAGAAACGCCCGCTGCGCGGGCTTGGCGCCGTCGCGCCAGTTGTCGTTGCGCTCCGGCCAGAGCATCCACACACCGGACTGCGGCTCAAACTCCGCAGGCATCCGGTAGCCGTCGCGCTTGGGCGTTGAGCCGATGATTCGTTTTGCCATAGTATCCCCTCCTAAGGACGGCGGCGCGCACGCGCCGCGATGAGAATTTCGCCGATGGCGATGCTGATGAGCGAGCCGACCGTGATCGGCAGGTAGTACGAGAGCGTTTCGCTGTCCGTGGACAGCGGGACGGCTGTGAAGAAGATCGAGATGAGGATCAGCGCCATGGGCACATAGGCCAGCACGCGCAGCAGCCCGCGCCCGCCCGGCACGCGAAACGGCCGCTCGGCATCCGGGTCGCGCGCACGCAGGCGCAAAAACGCCGGAAACACCGGCACATAGCTCAGCAGCAGCATGACGAGGTTGAGCGCGAAAAAGCTCCAGAACAGCGACGACGCGGGAGACAGCAGCTCGATGATGACGCCGAGGATGCACACCGCGCTCGCAACGACACCGCTCGTGAGCGCCGCCCCGGCGGGCATATCGTTTTTCGCCCAGCGGCGGGAAAAGACCGCAGGCATATCGCCGCGCGCGGCGGCGTAGGCGGCGGTGGCATTGACGCCCATCGACCACGAGATCATGTTGCCGAAGAGCGTGATGAGAAACAGCAGCGCCACCGCGCCGACGAACCAGCCGCTCGTGCGCCCGGTCATGAGCGCGACCGCATCGATAAGCCCCGAATCCTCGCTGATCTCCTGCGTGGGGATGGCGGCGCCGATGCCGAAGGCCGAAAACAGGTAGATGAGCGCGATGACGATGCCGCCGCTCACGATGGCCTGCGGGATCTGCCGCTTGGGGTCGCGCATATTGTCGGCGTAGGTGCACACGACCTCGAAGCCGAGGAAGTTGAAGATGATGACCGAGATATACGACAGGCTGTGCAGGTCGAAGCCCGGCAGAAACGTGCGCGGCGCCATGTCGTTGACAAAGCCGCTGCGCGCGACATAGACGATGCCGAGCACGCCCACCGTCAGCGCGAGGAGCATCTTGATGGCGGCGCTGATGTTGAGGATGAGGATGCTGTCGCACACGGGGTAGCAGGCGATCCACGTGACGATCCAGATGAAGGCGAGCTCGATGAGCAGCCGTGCGCCCCAGCCGAAGCGCAGCCCCGTGAGCACACTCAGCAGCTCCGGACACACGACCGCGAGCGAGGCCATCCACAGCGGGAAGTTGATCCAGTAATACCACGAGGCGCGTGCGCCCCACTTCGTCTCCGGGAACGCCTTGTGGATCCAGTCGTAGAGCCCGCCGTCGCCGGGATACGTCGTGCCGAGCTCGGACGAGATCATGCCGTAGGGCAGCAGGAAGGCGACCATCATGAACAGCCACCAGAAATACTGGCTGTTGCCGATGGAGGCGACGGGCGCGGCGGCCTCGGCCACGAACACGACGCAGATGACCGAGAGGATGACGTCCGCGAGGCGGAACTTTTTGCGTTCGTCCATTCGTCCGCTCCTTTATCCGCCGGTCAGCAGCCGCCGAGCCGCGCGGCCAGAAATGTGTCGAGCTCCTCGCGTGCCGCGGCCAGCGCCAGTTCCGACGGGCTGCGGCGGCAGCGCGTGAAGTATACGAGCAGCCCGCGCATCGCCGTCAGGCGGTTGCCGGCCTGCTCCC
>OGNB01000759.1_pt1 | contig 21942 bp, 22 predicted proteins | sample 1573301 | NCBI WGS metagenome assembly OGNB01 (sample SAMEA2581914, study PRJEB24529) | metagenome | biome: Human gut stool | place: China | collected 2011
GCTTGCGCAGCCGCTGCGGGCTGCGGAGGAGCCGAAGCGCTATCTCGCGCTGACGTTTGACGACGGGCCGTCCGGTGAGCTGACCGAGCGGCTTCTGGAGGGTCTGGCCGAGCGGCAGGTGCACGCGACGTTTTTTGTCTGCGGCTACCGCATTGCGGAATTTCCGGATACGCTTTCACACATCGCCGCAGCCGGTCACGAGATCGGCCTGCACAGCAGCAACCATGATTATATGCAGAAGATGGACTATGGAACGGCGCTGCGCGATCTGACCGGCTGTGCAAAGGCCGTGGAGGACGCCTGCGGCGTGCGGGCGCAGCTGTTCCGCCCGCCCGGCGGGCTTTACGGCGACACGCTTTTAAGAGCGGCAAAGGACGCGGGGCTGTCGGTCATTTTGTGGTCGGTCGACCCGTGCGACTGGAACGAGGCCGCGTGGGACGGCGTTCTGCCGACGGTTCTGTCCGAGGCGCACGACGGCAGGATCATCCTTATGCACGACCTGTCCGCGCATTCGGTCACGTGCGCCCTGCAGGCTATCGACCGGCTTCAGGCGCGGGGCTATACGTTCTGCACCGTCTCGGAGCTGGCCGCGCTGCGCGGCACGGCGCTTCTGCCCGGCGAGGTCTATACCGGCTTTCCGCCGCTGGACGGTTGACGCGGACCGGATTCCGGGGTAAAATAGAAAAAACGCCTGTTTTTCGGCAGGCATCCCCGGGAGGCGTACATATGGAGAAAAAGGACCTCCGCGCGTTCGTCCGCGCGAAAAAACGCGCCATGACCCCCGCGCAGGTGGAAGCGCCCAGCGCCCGTCTGGCCCAGCAGCTGTTCCAGCACCCGGCCTATCAGGCCGCGAGGAGCCTGTACGGCTATCTGTCTTACAATCAGGAGGTGCGCACGGCGGCCATTCTGCGCCGGGCGCAGCAGGACGGCAAGCGCGTAGCCGTGCCGAAGGTGTTTGGCGATGAAATGAAGTTCTTATGGCTGGATGATCTGTCTGCCGTCGCGCCGGGCGCATACAATATCCCAGAGCCGGTCGCGGACGGGCCGGAGGCCGACGACGAGACAGCGCTCGTGCTCATGCCGGGCCTTGCCTTTGACCCGGAGGGCCACCGCTGCGGCTATGGCGGGGGCTTTTACGACAGATATCTCGCCGCCCACCCGAAGCACGTGACGCTGGCGCTGTGTTACGGGTTCCAGATGTTTTCCCATCTGGACACGGACGCGTTTGATATCCCGGTGCAGTATGTCATTTCCGCGCCGGTCGAGGAGGAAAAAGTGTGAACAAATACATCTTTGTCCTGATCGTCTGTGCGGTCGTGTTTCTCATCTGCTTTCTGATCGATACGCTGTTCAAAGTGATTTTTCCGAAATCCAAACTCGAAAAAAGCAAGCAGGTCGTCCGCCCGCCGAGGAAAAGCGCGGTGGCCGGTGTGATCCTGACCTTCGCGGGCGTCGCAGTGCTGATCAAAAATCTGGCTGGAACGCCGGATACGCTGTTTCTCATCGGCAGCATTGTGGCGATCATCTTCGGCGTGATTTTGCTGTGTACTTATTTTTCTGTCGTCATCTACTTTGACGACGAGGGTTTTCTGTATAAGGCGTGGGGTCACGGCAAAAAAGAGTTCCGCTACAGCCAGATCAGGGGCCAGCGGAGCCTGCTCACGCGCGGCGGCGTGAACACGATCCTCTTTGTCGGCGACGAGGAGATCAATCTCTACAGCGCCATGCAGAACCTGAACGCGTTCCTCAGCAAGGCGTTTTTCAAATGGTGCGCCGTAAAGGGCATCGACCCGGACACCATCGAAAACAACCCCCGTATGGCGACCTATTTCCCCGACCCAGATAACGAGCCTGCGCAGGGGTAAAGCGTTTTTACGGTAATTCTCGGAAAATTCGTAACTTCTCATCGGGCCGACAGAGTCGTCGGCCCCTACGGCGAAGCTTCAATGCACTTGTACCCCTGTAGCGGCGGACGACTCTGTCCGCCCACAGAACGCACCGCTTTTTACGGGAATCTGCGGCGAATCCGTACTGCCTCACAAATTTTGAACGCAAAGCTGATTTACCGCAGATATTCTAACGCAGCTGCCTACAAATTTGGAGCACCATAACAGGCGGCGCGTACCAAAGCGCCCGTAAGGTGACTATGTGTGCTCGTAACGACTAAAAACTCGGTGCCTATCTAAAATGCACCCGCAGGATGCACCAGCCGCGTCCAAGCACTCTTTTCTTCCATATCTTTTCTCTTGCGAGAGAAAAGATATGGCCGCCGGAGGCACGTCAGAAACGACCACGACGGAACGAATCCTTGCAAGCAAGGCTTCTTATCCTCTGTGCTCGTTTCTTCCTTTCCAAACCGCAAACTGAATTTGCGGTTTGGGTTTTTCTATGCAAATCTGCAGCAACCTCTCAGTCAGCCTTCGGCTGACAGCTCCCCTTCCAGGGGAGCCTTGGGTCATGTGTAGCCGTACATCCCGCGGACGGAGACTTCGCCGGAGGCGATGACGCCGGTGGTACCGTCGGGGTAGATCACGCGCAGCGCCGCTTCGCCGTCGATGCCGTCGGCGTGGGCGAACCGTACCTCGTCGCCGCGCACGAGCTTCACATCCTGCCCGATCGTGACGCAGTGCGCCGAAAACTCCGCCAGCCACGCGTCCTTCTGCGTGAACAGCGCCTGTTCCATCTCATACAGCGACCGTACCAGCTCCGCAGCCAGCCGGCTGCGGTCCGGCTTTTTCCCGGTCGCGGTCTCCAGATCGGCCGACATCGCCGCGACCTCGGGCGGCAGCTCCGCGTGCGCGCAGTTGATGCCGATGCCGACGACCGCGTAGTCGACCTCGCGCGACTCTGCCTCGATGCCGATCTCGGTCAGAATGCCGCAGAGCTTCTTCTTGCCCAGCACAAGGTCGTTCGTCCACTTGATCCCGGGATAGACGCCGCTGACGCGCTCGATCGCCCGCGCCGCCGCCACGGCAACCATCGCCGTCAGGTGCATCAGCGCCTCCGGCTGGGCGTGCGGCCGCAGGATGAGGCTGAAATACAGCCCGCCCGGCGGCGAAACGAACGTCCGCCCGCGCCGCCCGCGGCCTGCGGTCTGCATCCCGGTCAGCACGGCCGTGCCGTCCGGCGCGCCCTCGGCGGCCAGTCGCTTGCAGGCGTTGTTGGTCGAATCCACGCGCTCGACCGCCGTCACGAGCGGCTGCCACGGATGCCCGGCCAGATACCCGCGCACCTGCGCTGTATCGAGCCGGTCCGGCCGCGCGGTCAGGGTATAGCCGCGGCGCGGCGCGGCCTCGATGGTATAGCCCTCCTGTCGCAGCTGGTCGATGGCCTTCCAGACGGCGGCCCGCGTTACGCCCAGCTGCCGGCAGATATGCTCGCCCGAGACCGGCTCGCCGGCCGTGAGCAGCAGAGATAAGACTTCTTCTTTTGTCATCTTGTTCAATTCATCCTTGATTTTTTGTTTGACCTGTTGTATTGTAAACCTGCGATTCAAAATAGGTTTACAAAAGGAGAACCCAATCATGCAGCACAGAAAGACATTGATGCTCGTCCTGACCGCCCTGTTTGCCGCCCTGACCGCGGTCGGCGCCTTTTTCAAGATCCCGTTTGCACTCGCGGCCATTTCCCTGCAGTTTTTGTTCACGGCCATGGCCGGGATTTTGCTTGGCGCGGGCTACGGCGCGCTCTCGCAGCTGGTGTACGTGCTCATTGGCCTTGTCGGCGTGCCGATCTTCGCGCTGGGCGGCGGCTTTTCCTATGTGCTGCAGCCGACGTTCGGCTTCCTGCTCGGCCTGATCCCGTCCGCGTTCGTCATCGGCAAGCTTGCAAAGCGGCCGCTGACGTTCTGGCGCACGGCGCTCGCGATGCTGGCGGGCCTGGCTGTCCTCTACGCCGTCGGCGTGCCGTATCTGGCGCTGATCGCCAACGCGTATCTCGGCAAGGGACTGACGTTCTGGCAGGTGCTCAAAAACGGCATGCTCATCTACCTGCCGGGAGATCTGCTGAAGATCGCCTTCGGCAGCTTCCTCTGTGTGGCGATCACGCGCCGTCTGCCGCAGCTTTTCGCCGCGCCGCAGGCGGAATAAGGGCGGCCGTTCCACCCTTATGAAACCACACTTTTTTCCGCTTGTCAACTGCCCGGGAGGGGCGGCGGACTGCCCTTCTTGACAAAACCATCCAAACAGGCGTCTTCGGTTTCGTGCATTTTTCCGAATTGCGCTTGACACGAAAGCTGCAAAACAGTACAATGTAGGGTAGGATTTGTATGGCTGTAACAGGACTTGGGGAAGCCTGTTGCGCTTTATGATTCAGATCGCCGGGGCTCCCGGCGTACCCAATACTGAAAACAGGAGGTGTCATTCGCAGTTTATGGAATTCAATACGCTATGCCTCATCCTGAGCATCGCGGCAGTCGTGCTTTGCGCAGTCTTCTTCGCGGCCGGTATCCTGTACCGCAAAAAGGTCGCTGAAAAGCAGATCGGAAGCGCAGAAGAGGAAGCCAAGCGCATCATCAACGAAGCCATCAAAGGCGGCGAGAACAAGAAGCGCGAAATGCTGCTCGAGGCCAAGGAAGAGATCCATAAATCACGCAGCGAATACGAACGCGAGGTCAAGGAGCGCCGCGCAGAGGTCTCCAAGCAGGAGCGCCGTCTGCAGCAGAAGGAAGAAGCCCTTGACAAGAAGATCGATCTTCATGAGAAGAAAGAGGACGAGCTGGCCAAGAGGATCGCGGCCATCGACAAGAAGCAGGAAGAGGTCGAGTCTCTCAAGCGCAGCCAGATGGAGGTCCTGGAGAAGATCTCCGGCCTGACGCAGGAAGAGGCCAAGGCCTACATCCTCAAGGGCGTCGAGGAAAATGTCCGCCACGAGACCGCGATGAAGATCAAGGAGATCGAGGCGCAGATGAAGGAGGAGGCCGACCAGACCGCCCGCGAGATCATCGCCACCGCCATCCAGCGCTGCGCGGCAGACCATGCCGCCGAGACCACCGTCTCCGTCGTTCCGCTGCCCAACGATGAAATGAAGGGCCGCATCATCGGCCGCGAGGGCCGCAACATCCGCACGCTTGAGACCATCACCGGCGTCGACCTCATCATCGACGACACGCCGGAGGCCATTACCGTCTCCTCGTTCGACCCGGTCCGCCGCGAGGTCGCGCGGCTGGCGCTCGAAAAGCTCATCGCCGACGGCCGCATCCATCCCACCCGCATCGAAGACATGGTCGAAAAGGCCCGTCGTGAGGTCGACCACACCATCAAGGTCGAGGGCGAACGCGCCACCTTTGAGACCGGCGTCCACAACCTGCACCCCGAGCTCATCAAGCTCCTGGGCCGCCAGAAATACCGCACGTCCTATGGTCAGAACGTTCTGAACCACTCCATCGAGGTCGCGCACATCGCGGGCCTGATGGCATCCGAGCTCGGCGTCGACGTGACGCTTGCCAAGCGCGCAGGCCTGCTGCACGACCTCGGCAAATCCGTCGACCATGAGATGGAGGGCAGCCACGTCCAGCTGGGCGTCGAGCTTGCTAAGAAGTACAAGGAAAATCCCGTCGTCATCAACGCCATCGAGGCGCACCATGGCGACGTCGAGCCGCAGACCGTCATTGCCTGCCTCGTGCAGGCGGCCGACGCCATCTCCGCTGCACGCCCCGGTGCACGCCGTGAGAACGTCGAGAACTATATCCGCCGGCTCGAAAAGCTCGAAGAGCTGACCAATTCCTTCCCCGGCGTCGAAAAAGCCTACGCCATCCAGGCCGGCCGCGAGGTCCGCGTCATGGTCAAGCCCGAGGAAGTCACCGAGGACAACATGATCCTGCTCGCCCACGATCTTGCCAAGAAGATCGAGTCCGAACTCGAATACCCCGGCCAGATCAAGGTCAACGTCATCCGCGAGACCAAAGCGGTCGAGTACGCAAAATAAGCTGCAAAAACTCCCGTGCCATCCGGCACGGGAGTTTTTTCTTTTATCGCGCGGCCTTTTCCATCAGCTTGCGGTAGACCGGCAGCATCGCGGGCTCGGAGACGGCAGCCAGCACCTCCGCCGTGTCCAGCCAGCGCACGGCGCTGTTTTCATCGGGCTTGCAGCGGATGGGGGCCTGGTCATCGGCCTCGAGCAGATACGTCGCGTTCAGGTGCAGGTGCGCGCAGACGAATTTCCCGCGCTTCACATGCGGCGCCACGTGCAAAATTTCCAGCGAAAAGATGTCCCGGGAAACGGGCACGGCCCGGATCCCGGATTCCTCGTTCGCCTCGCGCAGGGCGACGGCGAGCAGATCCTCCTCCCCGTCGGCGTGCCCGCCGAGCCAGGCCCAGGACTGGTAGAGATTGTGATAGGCCATCAGGACCTTCGTCCGGTCCGGATTCACGATCCAGCATGAGGCCGTGAAGTGCGCCGTGGCGTTGTCCCGCGTCAGCAGCACCGGGAAGGTGTCGATGTCCTGCAGCATTTGCAGCCGGTCGGCGGTCTCCTGCTCGTTATAGGGGCAGAACGCTTCGATCTGCGCGCGCAGGCGCGGGCAGTCAGTCATGCTCGTAGGCCATGACCTTGTCGATGCGCCGCTGATGGCGCTCGGCATGGGAAAATTCCGTATCCAGCCACACGTCAACGATCTCCAGCGCCAGCATCTCGCCCGTCACGGCTGCGCCGAGGGCCATCATGTTGGTATCGTTGTGCTCGCGGGTGAGGCGGGCGGACATGGGGTTATCGAGCAGCGCGCAGCGGATGCCCTTGACCTTGTTGGCCGTGATGGACACGCCGATGCCCGTCGTGCAGCAGACGATGCCGCGGTCGCATTCGCCGCTGGCGACAGCCTGCGCGGCCGGGCCCGCGAAGTCGGGGTAGTCGCAGCTGTCCTTGGTGTAGCAGCCGAAATCCTTGTAGGCAAGCCCACGCTTGTCCAGATGCGCCATGATAGCCTTCTTGAGGTCCAGTGCGCCGTGGTCACATGCAAGTGCGATCATAATTGTTTCCTCCTGCGGTTTTGATTTTATTGTCATTATACCGCAGCGGCCGCGAATTGCAAGAAAAACTACTGCACCCGGTATCCGCGCTCGAGCAGCGACAGGATGTACACCCAGAACACGCCGTCCGGCGCGCGGAAATATTCGCTCTGCGGGATCTCATGGAAGGAGATGACGGCGTTCCGCTCGTCGAGCCACGCCTGATGCTCCTGCTCATAAAATTCGTCCATAGCTGCCTCTCTCTCTCTTTAGTAATTGGAAACGTAGATGCCGGACACAGACCCGTCATGATCAAACTTGATGTTGGCAGAATCCGCACCGGACTTGATGATCAGGGTGTAATAGCTGGGGTGGTAGATCGAGCTGTTCCAGTCCAGCACTGCCCGGTCGCCGCTGACGAGATCCTCTCCGTAGAGAAGCTGGGAATAAAGTTCTTCCGGCTGCCAGTCTGCCGTCGGGATCGTATCCAGTACGCTCTGCAGCCCGTCGCCGAGCTTGATGCCGCGCAGGAAACTCTGCGTTGCCAGCTCTGTGGTGATGACGGAATAGGAATCCAGCCGCAGAACGCCCGAGCTGTCCGCGGAGAAATAATAGCTCACGCCGTCGACGGTGAAGTTATCCCCCGGCGTCTGCCCGCGATACACGCGGCTGCCGCGGTACGCCTGCGCCAGCTGCAGCGTCGTCTCATAATCAAGGCCCAGATACACGCCGTTCGGCAGCGTCAGCTCGCAGGGCTGGATGGGCATGGTGCTGTCGGTCGCGACCGTTTCGGGTGCAGCGGGATTCTCACCGGAGAGGGTCACGTTTGAGTAAGAGTTGGAGTGCCCGATGCGCAGCTCCGGCACAAAGATATCCAGAGACCACGTCGAAAACCGCCGTCCGTGCGCCGGATCCTGCGACAGGCAGCCGACGCGCAGGAAGCCGCCACCCACGTCATAGTGCATGAACCAGTAGGTTCTGTCGGCTCCCAGATCCAGCAGATGCTCCGTTCCGTCCGCCATCTCGCAGGACAGGGACGTCTTCGTGTGCAGGTGGCAGCTCTCGTCGCCGTACGGGCAGTCAGTCGCCTCCGTGCGCACATAGAGCGTGTAGCCGCCCGCCTGCGCCAGCATCGTGCGCTTCTGCGCCGTGCCGTCGGCGTTCAGCGGGTAGAAGCTCATCGCCATCTTCCGCAGCAGCGGCTCTTCGAAGCAGGACTGCAGGTAGGAATTATAGCCGGAAGCGTCCGTCTGGTTTTCGCCCTGATCCCAGCGGATGCGCACCTCAAAGCAGCCGCCCTCCGCGCCGTAGAGATAGACCGCCGACTCGGGGCCCAGCCCATAGACCGTGCAGCGCGTCATCGCCAGCCCGGCATAGCCGCCCGCGTCATAGCTCGCGATCTGCGAGGATACGGGCACGGACGGGTAATAGACGACCTCGAACGACGCGCCGGTCTTTTCGCTGTACCACAGCCGGCTGCCCAGATTCCGCAGCCAGCCCTCCGCGGGGATGTACGCGCCCCAATCGCCGCCGCCGGATTCCGTGGCGGCCGTGAAGACCGCCGGTACTGTGACGGACTCGCCATAGCCGTCCGTGCCGGTGAAGAAATCTTCATTGAGTGCTTTTTGACTGCTCTGGTGGGCAAAGTCGAGGAAGAAATCGTGCAGATAGGCCGGAAGCTCGTCCAGCGTCTCGTAGCTGCCGAGCGCCGTGCCGTCGGTGTCGTGCTGGACAGAGAGAATCTGATACCGGTCCTTGCCGTACAGGCAGACGGCCAGATACCGGCTGCCGTCCAGCAGATACGCCCGCCCGTCGATCATCGACATCCCACGCTCGGTGGACAGCAGGACCGTATCCGGGTCGATGCCCTCCGGCGAGACGGCGATCTGGAAGCTCCACAGCTGCAGCGTCCCGCCCGGCGCAAGATCGGGCAGCTCCGCGAGCTGCTCGAGGCTCACCGCCTGCGCGTCATGAATGGTATCCGTCACCGTCTCGGAGCCGCTTTCGGTCTGGACTTCATATTCGACCTGCTGCGAGGAGGTCGCCTGTGTGAGCCACGCGTCGACAAAGGTCTGTATGGACGGGTAATCCGCGTCCAGAAGATCGGATGTAGCTACCGGCGTGACGGCCACGGTCTCCGCCGGAGCGGCTTCCGTCTGATCCTCGCGCTTCGGGTCAGTCAGGAAGCAGACCGCCACGGCGACCGACGCGATCACCGCTGCCAGCACAAGCCAGAACGCGGGCTTTTTGTAGTTCAGGACGGATTTAATGCGAGATTTGACCCCCGTCTCGCCGAAGGCGAGCGGGCAGGCCGTGATGAGCTTCCGTGGTACGCTGCACGCCAGCAGCGCGCGGGAATAGGCCGCCTTGCAGCCCTCGCCCAGCTCGCGCACGACTTTTTCGTCGCATGCGGCCTCAATGTCGCGGCAGAACAGAATGTACGCCAGCCAGCAGACCGGATTGAACCAGTACGCGGTCAGGATCAGATACCCCAGCGGTTTCCACAGCTGGTCGCCGCGCCGCAGATGCGCGCGCTCGTGCGCGAGCACCATCGTCTGCGCCCCGGCCTCCAGCCCGAAAGGCAGATAAATGCGTGGCCGGATCACGCCGAGGATGAACGGCGACGGGACAAACTCCGACTGGTACACGCTTTGCTCCAGCCGCACCGCCGTGCGCACGCGCAGCCGCAGCCGCAGGGCGGAGACGGCCGCGTAGAGCAGCAGCGCCGCGATCCCTGCCAGCCAGACGCATGCGGCGAGGAACGTCCAGATCTGCAGCGGGTTCGCGCTCTGCGCGGGGCTGGGCGTGAACGCCGCGGCCAGCGGGGGATTGACGATCGCGTCGACCGCCGGGATGCCGCTCGTGATGGCGGGCTGCGCGGAGACGATGATCTCCGGCTGCACCGGCTCGGCGCTCGGGATGAGACTCAGCACGCTCTCAATCGACACCGGGCACACCAGCCGCACCGCCGCCAGCGCCCACAGCGCGCACAGCAGCCACCGCGGCGCCTTTTTGAACACCAGCCGCACGAGCACGACCGCCAGGATCAGAACGCCCGCGGCCAGACTGCGGTTCAGAAACCCGAGAAAGATGTCGGTCATTTCTGTGCCTCCTCAAATCCGTCGATCATAGCGCGCAGCTGATCGACTTCGGACTGCGACAGCTTCGTCTTGCGCGCGAAGGCCGCGACGAACGCGGGCAAAGACCCCTCGAACGTCTTTTCGACCAGCGCGTCGAGCTCCGCTGCCTGCGCCTCGTCCTTGGATACGAGGGACGAGACCAGCCCGCCCTCGTTCTTCACCACGCCGCGCTCCGACAAACGGTGAATGACCGTGTACGTCGTCGTCCGGCTCCAGCCGAGCTTTTCCTTGCATATCTTCGCCAGCTCCGCGCTGGATACCGGCTCGCGCTCCCATAAAATCAGGCAGAAACGGTATTCGCTCTCAAAGATCTTCGGTGTGGCCATGGGCAATCCTCCTGTCTAATGCGTTAGACCTTACTTGATGCTTTGAGTCTAACGCATTAGACGAAAATTGTCAAGAGGAAAAAGGGAAGATCTTCCGCCGCGGCGCTTATCCCAGCGCGCCGACCCAGATGAAGTCCCGGTCGCGTTCCGGTGTGGGAATGTCGGTCTGAACGATCGTGAGTTCCGCGGCCAGCGCCTCGCAGGTCTCCCACTTTCCCCACAGGACTACCACGCACAGCTTGTCCGGGTCATAGAGGAACAGGTACTGCTGTTTCACGCTGATCCGCCCGTTCCCGTCCGGCGCGGGCGGGTCGGTCGTGTTTTCCACCCACGCGGCGTACAGGCCGTTGATCGTGCCCTCCTTGATGAGCTGGGTGTCATGCCCCCATAAGAGCAGATCGACGCCCGCGACGTCGTTGACCGACAGACATTCCACGCTGCAATCGTCGTCGCCGACCTTGTCATGGTAGTTGATCCTGGTGATCAGCTCCTTCGTCTGCTGCTTTTCCTCGTCGGAAAGCGAAGACAGGAAGTGCTGGCCCTCATACTGGTCGGCATAGGAAAGCGACTCGTACAGCGTGCTGGTCAGCCCGGCATCAATGCCGTTCGCCTGCTGCGGGATCTGCGAGATGCCGCAGAGGAACCCGTCCGTTTTTCCGTCCGTGTCAAAGGTGACGGCGCCGTCCTGCGTAAAATCGATGTCCTGCCGGATGGTGGTGCCGTCTACATCGCGGAAGACGCTTTTCAGCGTATAGGGCTGCTCCGCCGGTTCGACGGAGGCATAATGTACGATCGCTGCCGCGCCGCACAGTACCGCCACGGCTGCTGCCGCGATCAGCACGAGGCGGAGCGGGCGCTTTTTGCGCGCATTCGGCAGCTTCGCCATGGTTTTTTCGAGAATGCGGGCTGTGTCGGCGTCGCGGCGCAGCTCGACGGTATCGTCTTCATAGTCCTCAAACAGACTCTGCACAGAGATCTTCAATCTGGATCGCTCCTTTCTGTAATTCGGCCTTCAGCGCCTGCCGCCCGCGGGCGAGCCGGCTGCGGACCGTATTGGCGTTCATATGTTTTTCCTGCGCGATCTGCTCGGCAGTCTGGTTATAGTAGTACCGGCGCAGAAACAGCTCCCGGTCCTCTTCGGAAAGGCCGGCCAGCGCCCGGCGCAGCAGGTCGCTGCGCTCCTGCGCCTCCAGGAGCTTCTGCGCGTCGCGCTCGTCGACGAGAAGATAGTCCTCGTCCGGCACGAGCTGCAGCCGCTGCTTGCGGAGGAAGCTGATCGCCTGGTTGCGCGCGACACGGCCGAGCCAGCCGCGCAGATGCTCCGTCTGCAGCGTCCTGCCCGCCTGCCAGAGCGCGACGAACACGTCGGAGGCCAGCTCCTCGATATCCTCCCCGGCGGCAAAGCTGCCGAGCTGGTTGCCGATCACGGCGGCAACGTAGCCGCTGTAGCGGCGGATGGCGGCCTCCAGCGCGGCGCTGTCCTGCCGTTTGAGTCCCCGCAGGATCTTCTGATCGTCCGTATGAAACCCTCCTTACATCTTGCGTGTTTTGAGACGTCTCACCTATATAGTCGCAGAAAACAGGAAAGTGTTGCAAGAAAAATTTTTGCGCGCGAAAAAGGCCGGGAGTGGATCTTCACTCCCGGCCTCTGCCGGAAAAAACAGCCTGCCCGGTGAAATGGTGCCGCCGGGGCGTCGGCTGCAAAGAAACCGGGCGGTGATTCAGACTCCGCCCGGATCAGCGGGACGCGGAACCTGGGTCCTGCCTGCCTTCTGCCGCTCCGGCGAAGCGCGGCGGCTGATCTGCGCGCACCTGCGTATGGATCATCCGGCGGCAGATCCTGCAAAAGCACTGCCAACGATCTCTCTGGGCCTAGTATGTGCAGCGTGCGGGAAAATACACAAGGCGGGATTTGACTTTACAGGCGCAAAACGGTAAGATAAGAAAAACGAAAAAGGAAGCGAAACACCCATGGAAGACTTCAAAAATTTACAGGAAACGCAGCTTTCGTCCCAGCCGATCTTTGACGGCGACGTGCTGCATATCTTCAAGGATACCATCCGCCTGCCGAACGGCAAGCAGGCCACGCGCGAATATACCGTCCACCACGGCGCGGTTTGCATCCTCCCGCTGCTGGAAAACGGCGACGTGCTGCTCGAGCACCAGTTCCGCTATCCCATGGGCGAGGTCATCACCGAGATCCCGGCCGGCAAGCTCGACTACATCGGCGAGGACCCTGCCTCCGCCGCCCTGCGCGAGCTGCGCGAAGAGACCGGCGCGGTCGCGGGCGAGCTGATCCCCCTTGGCAGGTTCTACCCCACCTGCGCGTATTCGACCGAGGTCATCCACATGTATCTGGCCCGGCAGCTCACCTTCGGCGAGCGGGAGCTGGACGAGGATGAATTCCTCAATGTCTTCCGCCTGCCGCTGCGCGAGCTGGTAGACCGCGTCCTGCGCGGCGAGATCCCCGACGCCAAGACGCAGGCCGCCGCGCTCCGCGTCTGGTGCATGCTGCAGGAAGGGAAGCTCTCGTGAAGCGGGCGCAGCTCTACGTCTCGTCCATCGGCGAAGACTGCTGCGAAAGCGCGCGGGACTTCGGTGTCGGGATCGAGCTTGCCCAGTTCTGCACCGCCGCGCGCCTCGACGGCGCGCCGCCGGAGCCGTGGGAGTGCCCGCTGGACCGGTGTCTGGCCGCGGCGGACCGCTTTGTGCTCCACGGCCCGTTCAACGAGCTGACGCCCGCCGCCATCGACCCCATGGTCCTGCGCGTGACCGAGACGCGCTACCGGCAGGCCATCGGAAAGGCGCAGGAGCTGCGGACGCCCAAGCTGGTGCTGCACGTGGGCTTTCTGCCGCTGGTGTATGATTCAGAATGGTTTGTGGAGCGGTCGGTCATCTTCTGGCGGCGGCTCATCCGGGAGGTCCCGGAGGGGCTGACTGTGTGCCTCGAAAACGTGCTCGAGCCGGAGGCGGCGCTGCTGACGCAGATCGTCCGGGGTGTGGACGATCCGCGGCTTCGCATCTGCCTCGATCTTGGCCACGCGAACACGTTCGCGTCCAAGGAGCCGCCGGAGGCGTGGCTGCGCGCGTGCGCGCCGTTCCTTTCCCACGTACACCTGCATAACAACGAGGGCGGCCGCGACCTGCACGCGGCGCTCATGGACGGTAAGATGGACTGCGCCGCGCTGCTGCGCCTGCTTGCGCAGCTCGCGCCGGAGGCGACCTGTACGCTCGAACTCATGCAGGACCGGCCGAGCCTTCTCTGGCTCGAAGAACAGAATCTATTGGAGTGATACCATGACAGAGAACGAACAACAGCTGCAGCGTCTGCTTTCTGAGATCCACCCTCTGTACGAAGCGCCCATGCGCGAGGCGAAGGCCCGGCAGGATGCGCTGGCCAAGCCGCCCGGCAGCCTTGGGCTGCTTGAAGAGATCTCCATCCGCCTCGCGGGCATCACGGGGACCGTCAAAAACGAAGCCGCCCCCACCCGCATCTATGTGCTGGCCGCCGACAACGGCGTGGTCAGCGAGGGCGTCTCGTCCGCGCCGCAGTCGGTCACGCGCGCGCAGGCCATCAACCTGACGCGCGGCCTGACCGGCGCGTCGTGCCTGGCGAAGCACTTTCACGACGGATTGACGGTCGTCGACATGGGCATCGCCCTGCCCTATACCTGCCCGGAGATCCTGGACCGGAGTCTCGGCAAGGGCACCGCCAACATTGCGGCCGGCCCCGCCATGCCGCGGCCGGCCGCGGTGCAGGGCATCCTGACCGGCATGGAGCTGGCCGCGCAGGCCAGACAGGACGGCATCCGCCTGCTCGGCGTCGGCGAGATGGGCATCGGCAACACGACGACCTCGTCCGCCGTCCTCTGCGCGCTCAGCGGAGAATCCGTCGAGGCCGTGACCGGCCGCGGCGGCGGACTGACCGACGCGGCATTCTGCAGAAAAAAACAGGTGATCGAACAGGCGCTGGCCGTCAACCGGCCGGACGCGGACGATCCGATCGACGTTCTGCGCAAGGTCGGCGGCTTCGACCTGTGCGCGATGACGGGCGTCTTCCTCGGCGCGGCGCATGCGCGGCTGCCCGTCGTGATCGACGGGTTCATCTCGATCGTCGCGGCCCTGTGCGCCGCGCGGCTGTGCGAAAATGCCCGGGGCTTCTTCTTTGGCTCGCACGTGTCCTATGAGCGCGGCTACAAGGTCGCGGAGCAGCTGCTCGGCCTGCAGCCCTGCCTGCAGCTTGGCATGCGCCTCGGCGAGGGCAGCGGCTGCCCGCTGGCCTTCCGCGTGATCGAGGCGGCCTGCGCTGTCATTAGCACCATGGCCACCTTCCCGGAGGCCGCCATCGACGATACCTACCTGACCGAGATCCGAGAAAAGGACAGTTTTACCGTATGAATTACTTTCTTTCCGGCGGCGCGAAGAACGGAAAATCCTCGCTGGCACAGCGGATCGTCTGCGCCCAGCCCGGCCCGCGCTATTATCTTGCCACCATGATCCCGCATGACGACGAGGATCTGCTTCGCATCCGGCGGCACATCGACGACCGCGCAGGGCTTGGCTTTGCCACCGTCGAGTGCGGTACGGATATCCTCTCCGCGCTGGGCCGGATGGCCCCCGGCGGCGCGGTGCTGCTCGACAGCGTGACGGCGCTGCTCTCGAACGAAATGTTCCGCGCGGACGGGACGCTGGACGCGGACGCGCCCGAACGGCTGGAGCGCGAGCTGCTCGCGTTCTCCCGCCAAATGCGCTGCTGCGTGTTTGTCAGCGACTATATCTACGCCGACGGCGGGCAGTATGACGCATGGACAGAAGCCTACCGCCGCGGCCTTGCCCGGCTCGACCGGGCGCTCGCCGCGGCGTGCGAAAATGCCGCGGAGCTGTGCTGTGCGCAGGTCTGCTGGTACAAAGGAGGGTTTGACCGGTGAAAGAAAAACTCCGCAAGCCGCTGACGGCTCTGATGATGGCCTGGGGCACCTATCTTGCCATTCCCTGCCCCTATAAGGTGTGGGACGACGCGCTGCGCCCGTGGCAGATCGTGTGTCTGCCGCCCGTGGGGCTGGTGGTCGGCGGGATCTGGGCGCTGTGCGCGGGGATCTTTGCAAAGCTCGGCTTTACCGGCTTTCTCGCGGCCGCGATCCTTGCAGCGGCCCCCTTCCTCGTGACGGGCTTTTTCCATCTGGACGGATTCCTGGACTGCTGCGACGCGATCTTGTCGCGGCGTGATCTAGCCACCCGGCAGAAGATCCTGAAGGATTCCCGCGTGGGCGCGTTCGCGGTCGTGAGTGCGGTCTTGCTGTTTTTGCTGTCGTTCGCGGCACTGGCGGACTGCTCGTTTTCGCTGATCTGGCGGGCGCTGCTGCTCATCCCGGTCGTGACGCGCTGCATGGCGGGCGTCGCGGTGGAGACCTTCGCGCCCATGCAGACCAGCCAGTACGCCGGCTCGTTTGCGGCCGGGAAGACGAAGACGCAGCGCCGGATCCTGCTCGGGATGTATATCGCCGTGATGTTCGTCGTGTTTTTATGGCTGTTTTCAAAGCCCAGCTGCGCGCTGGCGGTCGCCTGGGCGGGACTGACGACGATCCTCGCCTGCCGTCTGGCCAGACGGAACCTCGGCGGCATGTCCGGCGATATCGCGGGCTTTTCCATCACGCTGGGCGAGCTTTCCGGGCTTCTGATCCTGGCGATCTTCTGAGAGGTAACGATATGATCCTGATCATCGGCGGCGCGTATCAGGGAAAGACTGCATACGCAAAACAGACCTACGGCCTGCAGGACGCGGATATTTTCACCTGCGAGGGCCTTGCGCTGGACCCCGCGGCGCGGTGCGTCCGGCATCTCGAGCGCTTTGCCCTCGCCTGCGTGCAGGCGGGGAAGGAGCCGGCGGACGAGCTGCGGGCGCTCGATCTTTCGGATAAGATCCTCCTCTGCGAGGATATCTCCTGCGGCGTCGTGCCCATCGACCCGGAGCAGCGCGCGTGGCGCGAGGCCGTCGGCCGCATGAACGCCATGCTCGCCGCGCGGGCGGAGCGGGTCACGCGGATCTTCTGCGGCCTGCCCATGGAGCTGAAGGGATGAGGCACCTCACGCTCATCCGCCACGGGCTGACCGAGGGAAACATGCGGCGGTGGTACTACGGCGCGCTGGACCTGCCCCTGTGCGAGGCCGGGGCCGACGCGCTCCGCGAAGCTGCCGCGGCCGGGCTCTATCCGCCCATCGGGCAGGCGAAGATCCTCACGAGCGGCCTTCTGCGGACGGAGCAGACGCTGCGGCTCCTCTACGGCGACGTGCCGCACGAGGTATGGCCGGACCTGCGCGAGATCAGCTTCGGCATTTTCGAGGGCAAGTCCTATGACGAGCTGAACGGCCGGGCGGATTACGCGGCCTGGCTGGCGGGCGACTGGTTCGGCAACGTGCCGCCGGGCGGCGAGTCCTTTGCGCAGGCGCAGGCGCGGATCCTCGCGGGGCTGGCGCGGATGCAGGCGCAGGGGGAGGATATTCTTGCCGTTGTGCACGGCGGGACGGTTTTGACGATCATGCAGGCGCTGTTTCCGGAGGAAGAGAAAAACGGCTACGAATGGCAGCCCCGCCCCGGCGGCGGCTACCGCCTCGACCTCGAAGCCCACACCTGGACCCCCATCGGCATCCAACCCTGAAGGCTCCCCTCCCAGGGGCCGATTCCCCCTATCAGGGGGAAATGTCCCGAAGGGACAAAAGGGGTAGGGATGCTGGCTCGGCGCAGCCGAGACTGAGAGGTTGTATCAAATTTGCAGCTAGTTGCCGTTGAATCATTGCAAACAATCGAAGGTGCAGGCCAGATTTGTTGGTCTGCACCTTTTTGCGGGGAGCTTGATTCTCGAAAAAACAACACAAAACAACAAAAACAGAATACAAATATCACAAAAAAGCATTTCAAAACTGCGGCGGGGCATGCTAGACTGGAGAAAACGGCAGGAGGTTCTATTATGCAGAAGTTTGATTTGATCGTGATCGGCGGCGGGCCGGGCGGCTATCTTTGTGCGGAGCGCGCGGGAAAGGCGGGCCTGCGCCCTGCGCTGATCGAAAAGCGCGCCCTCGGCGGCACGTGCCTGAATGAGGGCTGCATCCCCACCAAGAGCCTGCTCTACTGCGCCAAGCAGTATCAGGCGGCGCTACACGGCGCGGATTACGGCGTGACGGCGGAAAATGTCTCGTTCGACCATGCGAAGGTCGTCGCGCGGAAGGACGGCGTGGTCCGCACGCTGGTCCGCGGCGTCGGCGCGGCGATGAAGGCGCACGGCGTGACGGCCTTTTCCGCCGAGGGGAAGATCCTCGGCAAAGACGGGGAGAATTTCACGGTCTCGGCGGGCGGCGAGGTCCTTTCCGCCCCGCGGCTCGTGATCGCCACGGGCTCGAGCGCGGCGGTGCCGCCGATCCCGGGTGTGAAGGAGGGGCTGGCCTCCGGCTTCGTGATGACGAACCGGGAGATCCTTGCCCTGCAGACGCAGCCGAAGTCGCTCGTGTGCATCGGCGGCGGCGTCATCGGGCTGGAGATGGCCTGCTACTTCGCCTCCATCGGCACGAAGGTGACCGTAGTTGAGATGATGCCCAAGATCGCGGGCAATACCGACCCGGAGATCTGTGACCTGCTCATGAAGACCTATCGCAAGCAGGGCATGGAGTTCTGCCTGGGCGCAAAGGTCGAGGCGGTGACGGCGGCGGGCGTCGTCTATTCGGACGCGGCCGGGCAGCATACGGTCCCGTGTGACCGCGTCCTGCTCTCCGCCGGCCGCCGCGCGGATGTGACGGGGCTGGGCACCGAGGCGATCGGCCTCGCGCTCGAGCGCGGCGCGGTCGTGACGGATGCGCGCATGCGCACGAACGTCCCCGGCGTCTGGGCCATCGGCGACTGCAACGGCAAGCTGATGCTGGCCCACACGGCCTACCGCGAGGCGGAGGTCGCCGTGAACGGCATGCTCGGCAAAAAGGACCGCATCGACTACTCCATCATCCCCTCCGTCATCTACACCACGCCGGAGGTCGCCTGCGTCGGCGAGACGGAGCAGAGCGCGAAGGAAAAGGGCCTCGACGTGCAGATCGTCAAGGCACCGATGGCCCTCTCCGGCCGATATCTGGCGGAAAACCCGAAGGGCGACGGCTTCTGCAAGCTGCTCTACGACCGGAAAAACCGCTGCGTCGTGGGCGTGCACCTGGTCGGCTCCTACGCTTCGGAGATCATCTACGGCGCGGCCATGATGGTCCATTCCAAACTGCCCGTCCAGCACCTCGACAAGATCGTCTTCCCGCACCCCACCGTCGGCGAGGTCGTGCGCGAGGCGCTGTTCCTCCTGTAAAAAGGACGGGGGCACATCCAATCGGATGTGCCCCCGTTTTTTCTTACTGCGATACCGTATAGAGCGCGTAGAAATAGCCCTTCTGCGCCATCAGCGCGTCGAACGTGCCGGACTCGGCGATGCGCCCGTTTTTCAGCACCAGAATGCCGTCGTAGCGGCGCAGCGCTGCCTGCTCGAGTGTATGCGTCACGACGATGCGCGTCACGCCGGTCAGGGACAGGATATCGTCCGTGACCTGATGCGCCGTCTGCGCGTCGAGCGCGGCAGTCGCCTCGTCGGCCAGCAGAACGGAGGCATGCTTCAGAAGACTCCGCGCAATGGAGATGCGCTGCTTCTCCCCGCCCGACAGCCCGCTGCCGTTTTCGCCGCACAGATAATCCTCCCCGCGCTCGGCGATCAGCGTCGACAAACCGGAGAGCTCGATGGCCCGATCGACCTCTGCCGTTGGGAACTCACGGAACATTGTGATATTATTCCGGATCGAAGCGTTAAAAACAAAGACATTCTGCTGGATCATAGAAACAATGTCATATAACGATTCGCTGCTGATCTTTTTCACTTCATGCCCATCGTAACAGATCTTCCCGGAGTAATTCCCGTGGCTTGCCATAAGCAGATTCAGAAGCGTGGATTTCCCACTGCCGGATGCGCCCACAATAGCATATTTCTTTCCTGCATCAAAAGTGGTATTGATATCATGCAGAATGTCACAGCCTACTTCATAACCAAAGGTCACATGTTCCAATGTGATCCCGCAATTCAACTGCTTCGGAACGAGAGAACCTTCGTCCCGGACATGATCTTCCAGGGAATCAGCAAGCTTATCGATCAGTGCAGCTGCCGCCTTTCGGGATGCAAGCTGTTCCGGCAATTCGCGAATGGGGGTTATTACATACGCAGTCAAGTCAACAAAAAGGATCAATACACCCGGTGTGATCCCCCGGCCGGACAGAGCAAGCCACGCTCCGACTAAAAATGTCCCGAGCTGTGCGGTGACTCCGGCTGCTCCGGCCAACGTGCTGACGACCGTTACCTGCTTTCGCTTCTCGCATTTTGCCTGTTCCACTTCGGCATTGTTCTTTGAAAAAATTTTGAAAATTGCGGTTTCTGCTCTGAAACTTTTGATCACCGCAAACCCGCTTAAGCTGTCCTTTAAAGTAGCTGTTAATTCACTGTTTTTCTCGGATATTTTTCGCTCTGCTTTTTCGATGCGATTGCCAGTGATATAGGAAGCGCCTATGGGCAGAACAAAGAACAGGCAGGCAACGACGGTCATCATCGGACTGTATGCGATCATCATGATGAGAGCGCCGAGCAGCATGACAAGCGAGAACAGAATATTGAATTGCGCATCCAGATAGCTGTTTTCAATCGTTGCCGCATCATTGGAGAACGCAGATATGTAATTCGCGGTATTTTCAGCACCAAAGGCCGAGATGCTTTTTCTTGTCAGCTTACAGAATGCGTAATTCTTATATTGCTTCATCGCTTTTTCCATAAAGCACGGCTTGGAAAAGTAACTCGCAGTCTTCAGTAAGATGATCGCTGCAATGACGCTGAGAACGAACCAAAGCAGAGCAGACAATGCAAAGGAGCCGGGGACGCCGGACACAGCGTCGATCATTTGCTGGAGCACCCACGCGATATAAAGGTTCAGCGCGGAGGTGAGCAGGGACGAAAGGAGCGCGGCCGCAAATGCGATATGATTCTTTTTATAAAATTGTGCCGTATATTCTCTGCGTTTATTCTTCATTCTGAATCCTCATCCATCGTGTGAGCAGCATTGGTTCATCGCTGTCCGCAAGGATCGTATCAATGACATCCATGGCGGTACTGCCCATGTCATCATAGGCCGTTGCGGCTTCTGCTGCGGAAACAAACCGGATATTCCGTGCATCGTAATTCGGCTCCCGGTCAAAGGCAGTCGCGGCGACCTTCGCTTTTCTGAGACTGTCCGCAGCATCCTCCTTTTGCTCCAAACGCCAGAGCACATCCGCGCGGACCGCCCAAAGGGCTGCTTCGCTCTTGTCCAGATAGCTTCGCTTCTGCGGACACTTCAGCCCTGGATAAAACGCCAATGCCCAATCCAGTAAAAGCAGCGCGTTTTCATAGTCCCTCTGCTTGCAATATAGATTGAGATAGCCCATGACGATCTGCATATGGGTGACGGTCAGATCCAGCAGTGCGGCCGAAAGATACGGAAGCGCTCCTTTTACGTCATTACAGGAAGATGCAAGCACCTCCCCGATCTTCGGATGATTGAGCCGGCAGGGATTGTTCTTCTTCAGGATCTCCAGACCTTTTTCGGCCTGTCCAAGGGAAATATACACCTGCGCCATTTCCAAATGAATGGATACCTCGCTGATCTCAGGGTCAGTATTCTGCCCGATCAGCAGGCAGGCATGGCGATACAGAGAAATTGCTCTTTCGGAATAAGCAGGGTTTTTCAGATACAGCCCCTTTACACGGTAGATCCTTGCGCTGCGATAGACGATCTCAAAGCAGTTCGGATACCGCTGCAGCGCTTTTTCTACATCGGATATCGCATCAACGGGATCGCTGCCATGAACATGATCTCTGTCATGAATATACTGCTTTAATCGTTCAATGACGCTTTCTCTGTCGTTGTTTCGAAGCTCATATCCAACGAGCACGTCCATGGATACCTGAAACAGGTCCGCCAGCTCCACGATGACCGCCAGCTCCGGCTGTGACAGCCCGGCCTCCCATTTATACACCGCCCCCGGCGTCATTCCCAGCGCCTCGGCCAGCTGCTCCTGCGTGAGTCCGTGCCGGCGGCGCAGGGCACGGATATTCTCTGAAAGTCTGATCTGCATGTGTCTCCCTCCCTGATATTGCTATGATACCAGAGCCCGCCGCAAAAGGGAACCCACAAGCCATATGGACAGAATGGGAATCACCCATACGAACAGTATGATTTCCGCGGAAAAAGCTGCGGCGGCGCAGAAGTTATCATTGATTTTTGGGGCTTCCCTGTGGTATGATAAATGAAATTTTTGTGCGAAACTTTATGCACAAAACGGGGTGGACATCCCGGAAAATACGGGTACAGGAGGTATTCATATGAAGTTGTCCAGCAAAGCACTTGCATGCGGCCAATCCCCCATGCGTAAATTCCATCCGTACGCAGTGGCAGCAGCGGCAGCCGGCAAGAAGATCTATCATCTGAATATCGGCC
>OGNB01000766.1_pt1 | contig 21813 bp, 22 predicted proteins | sample 1573301 | NCBI WGS metagenome assembly OGNB01 (sample SAMEA2581914, study PRJEB24529) | metagenome | biome: Human gut stool | place: China | collected 2011
TGGCAAGCTGCGTGACCGTGCTTTCTGCCTGATGCATGCAGGCGGTCAGGTCATCTGCCGTGGAGATGCCATTCTCTTGCAAAAATTTCAGCCGAGCCTTATAGGTTTCGGCTTTCATAAGCTCCCGCCGGAGATGCGGCGTCATGCGCGGCGGATAAAATACGCAGAGCATCCTGCGCGATTCTTCTTTGCTCGGTGCGGTTTATAAATGCTCCTTTTACATTTCCAATGCATATATTCTCTTCAATTGAAAGATTGGGAAACAGACTTATGTCTTGGTATATAACTGAAATTCCTGCACGTATAGATGCAATTGGATCAGTAATTGCTGTATCTGTCCATCCTAGTTTTATTTCTCCACCCTTATCTGGGCGATAAACTCCCGCAAGTATTTTAATAAGGGTGGATTTTCCCGCTCCATTTTCTCCAACTAGGGCATGAACTTCTCCTCTTTTTAAGTCAAAATTCACATTTTGAAGAGCCTTCACTCCTGGAAATGTTTTGCTGATATTCTTTATTTCAAGAATTGTTTCATTTGAAGCCATGTTTCTGATCTCCAATCTGCACAGAATTAGCTATAAGCACAGAACCCCTTAAGCCAGAGCATAAATTTCTTTTCTGCTAAGCATAAATGGGAACATTATGGCATTAAGACCACTCATTAGCAAAACTTCATCTTTGATAGGAATATTTAGTACGTTCCTCATAAAACTCTGCCGTGCAATTATTCTGTCATATACCTCAGGGAACTGAAAATGTAGCTGCTCGCGAAGGCTAACATCTGCAATAACGACCGTGTCCTCACAGATAGCATTCATCATTGGAGAAGAACAAGAAGCGATTATATCGCACTGAATGTGCGTTCCACTATGTATTGCAATTTCGCTATCAATGGACACTGGAGAATTTGTCCATTCGTCCATTCCAATGCTATATCCAGGGTTCAGTCCCAAACCAAATTCTGGTGCCCCGATATACTCAGCTACTACCGAATATAGCACTCGTCCTTTAGTTCCTATACCAATTGTTGCATACCATGCTGCAATTGCCTTCCAATAGTTTTTATACAAATGGTCAAATTTTTCTTTCTGCTGTTCACTCAAACTCTCATAACCATAGGCAGCAACCCCTGAACGGGCACACATAGAGCCTCTGGTTGAAAAGGAAAGTGTCATAGGGTTGCCGTCTTTTAACCTTGAAAAGTCATCTGGGCTCTTCAACCCCAGACGCACCGATTGTTCACCGACCAAAATATTTGCAAATGCCATGTTAGGGCGCAAATCTGCACATGCATTTGCAGAAAGCTCAATCTCGCTCATACCTTCTTTTACTCCGGAGATGAGCCGCCGCATTGTGTTAGCAGCAACTACAGCTTGGTATTCTATGAAGGCTATTTCATTTGCAGATCGGATCTTCATACGAAGCCCATCCGGTAATGAGGTTAGTTCTCTGGTAAAATCCGAAAGATTTTCACATCCGGTTACGTTCTCAATAGACTGATAAATATATGTGGGAATATCAAAACACTTTTCCGGAACAACATCCACTCCGCACTCATAGTATTTGTATCCGGCAATACCAACCTTGCTATGATTGTTGATCCCAATCTCCCTAAATAACTGAGAAAGGACGGGGGTTTTATATCTAGGCTGTCCTTGAAGACTGAAGTTGCCATAGTAAAACCTATTTATCTCAAAAGGAACAATGGCACTATAAGGCATCCCTTCATTACCAACAACAATCCAACTGGTGCCGTCTTTTCTTACAATAAAAAGAGCCTCTTCAAATCTGCAATCATATTTGGTAAAATATTCAATATTCGCAAAATGCTCACGATCTCCATACATAATAATATAGTCCATGTCTAATTGGCGAATTCTGGCATCAAGCAGTTGCTTTCTTCTCCTATATACTTCATCGCTCAAAAATACAGGGTCAACCTTCTCTTCTGCCAGAACCGTCTGGGGGCACATAATTGTTTGAATTTTCATTGCCTATCCTCCTAAAATTATTTATTTGAAAAAAGAATTCTCAGGCGACGTAACTGACAGGCGCTCAATCATCCTGCATTCATATACAGTTTGCTCAATTGTGTGTTTTCTGTTCTCCATTCGTAACATCAACTGCCGTATTGCAGTTTCACCTACTTGCTTCAGTGGTATTTCCATAGTAGTGAGCTCAGGAACGCAGGCTTGTGAAACAATGCTGTTATCAATCCCAATGACAGAAATATCTTCGGGGACTCTGTATCCCTTTTCTGTAATTGCCTTAATCGCGCCCACTGCCATATTGTCATTGCCAGAAACAATTGCTGTAGGAATTTGCTCATATGAAAGAAGCTGTAACATACAAGCATATCCACTTTCAATAGTAAAGTTGCCCTCCATAATCCACGTATTCAATATGGGGAGATTTTTTTTTCTCATCCCAGAAATATAGCCGTCCATTCTTTTCCTGATATGTTGCTGGCTACTGTCAACGTTGATAAAGCCGATTTTTCTGTGGCCCTTCTTATATAAGTAATCCACAATATCCATAACCATCTTTTGATTATCAAAAAAGATATCGCTATCATGAGTAAGAAGGTTCTCATTTTCAAGCAAAACAAATGGGAAATCATAGTGAAAAAAAGTCATGATAATATCCCGTGAAACTTCCCACGCTGAAAGTATAGCAACCCCATCTATAGTCTTGCTGGAAATACAGTTCATCAAATATTCACATGCAACTTCCGGTTTATCAACTCTGCCGATTTTTATATGGAGAGCGTAGTTCGTATTTTGTAAGTAATCATTTATCGTCTGAATCAAAGGGAGTTGATGTAACCAAGTAGATGAGCCGATTTCATTTTCGGATAAAATATATAGGAGTATGGTGCTTGACTGCCCTTTCGCGAGTCGTTGAGCCATAATGTTAGTACTGTAGTTTAATTTTTGTATTGCAGCCTTAATTTCGAGACGGTTTTTCTCTTTTACTGTGTCAGGTTTGTTTAAATAATTTGAGACTGTTCCTACTGCAACCCCTGCGACTTTCGCTACGTCTCTTAAGGTCGGATTCTTTTTTTTCATAGCATTCCCTCCAGCAAAAATTGAACTGTTTCATTTTTGCTGACATTATAACATATTTTTTTTAGAATACTAGGTGAAGTTGAAATACAGGAGTCCTTTTTCTGAAATCAAAAAATGAAAAACGGTATCCTAATTCGTAAAATGAACCGCTTCATCTTAGCTTAATTGTATAGCTGATCATATTCATTTTCAATTATGCAATTTTGCAAAGAAAAATATATGTATTTTTCCTATATGCACAAAATCTTCTGAAAAACAAAAAACATATTGCAGAAAGGAGCAGTTGAATTTAGAATACGAAAAAGGGAAAATTCTACGAGCTGTCTTATAGGAAAACATGATTTTAATTGTTTTGTACTATGGTGTGCAATGGAAAGGGATAGATAAACCGTGAAAATACAGCAAATCGCGTCTCCTTCAAAAAATCCTTGGGTTAAAGGGCTATCTCACTACAAAATTTCAAACAACAACATGTATTTTTGTGTCTCACAGTTAGGTGGAACCATTACTTCTATTGTTGTTCCAGACAGAAACGGTAAACTCACAGATATTGCTTTAGGATTTGATGATTTGTATGAGTATAAATCCTGTAGCTTTTCTCCCTGTTCTATGGTAGGCCGTTACGCGAATAGAATTTCAAATGGGCAGGCCGTTATCAATGGAAATAAAATACAGCTTAGCCAGAATGACGGAAAACATCACCTCCATGGAGGGGAAAACGGCTTCCATCGTTATGTGTGGACACCTGAGATTTTATTTAATTCCATGCTTGAACCACGTGCTCTTAAGCTTTACTACTATAGCCACGATGGTGAAGAAGGCTTTCCCGGGAATTTGGAGGCAAGTGTTCAGTTTGAATTGACAGAAGATAACCAACTAATAATCACATTTACTGCTATTTCTGATCAAGACACTCTCTGCAATTTAGCAGCACACATGGCAATTAACCTTTCGGGGAACACCACAGATGGCTGTCTAAATTATATACTCAAACTTAATTCAGATAGTTTTTGTGAAACCGATACATTTGGAATCCCCACGGGAAAAGTTACACCCGTTGATGGAACTCCGATGGACTTTCGATATCCTCAGCAAATCAGTGAGAAACTCGACTTTTCGCATCCACAAATTCAAGCTGTAGGCGGGTATGACCACAATTGGAATATTAACGGGGAAGGCCTTAGGTTCTGCTTTGATCTCTATGATCCGAACAGTGGTCGATATATGGACTGCTGGACAGAAATGCCTTGTGTCCATATATACACTGCAAATTCTTTGAATGGGGACACCATAGGAAAAAACTCTGCCATTTATAAAAAGCACTGCGCATTTTTTACAGAAACTCAATATGCGCCAGATTCTCCAAACCATCCAGAGTGGGAGCAACCGCTGTTGAAAAAAGGCGAGATTTACAAAAAACCACAATTTACCGGTTTGGGGCTAGATAAGGGATCTTATTTTAGCCAATGTTCGAATAAAAAGGTCTCTATTTGTTCCAGTTTCTACAATGAAGGGTTTCAGATAACTCCACTGTCCGCAAAGAAGGTTTTTTGATAACTTCAACTGTCCATTCTATAACGAAAAGCACTATGATTCAGATTCCGCTTTTCAATGCGGCAATTATCGGAGTAAGAGCGGAGAATGTGTTTCCCACTAAGGCGAAACTGAAGGACTTGCCGCCTGCAATTCACAGACAACAAGCCCTTTCAGCTGCTTGAAGATAAGGTACAATAAGGGACCTGTTGACAAAGGTGGCGAATACGTCCGTTCTAGGGATGTAGCATGATGGGACGCCAAAGCAGACAAATGGCAATGATTTTCGTAGATATAGAGTCACTGATTCCAGAAACTCACCTGCTGCGGAAGATCGAGCGGATGGTATCCTTTGATTTTATCTATGATCTCCTGGCGCCATATTATCCGGCAACAGGCCGTCCATCTGTCGACCCTGTCAGTATGTTCAAAATGCTCTTGATCGGATACCTGTATGGCATCAAATCGGAGCGGCGGTTAGTAGAGGAAGTTCAGCTCAACATCGCCTACCGATGGTTTTGTGGATTTGAACTGGATGACACGATCCCAAATCACTCCACATTCAGCAAGACCAGAACACGAAAATGGCAGCAGAGCAGCCTTTTTCAGAAAGCCTTTTATGAAATAGTCAAGCAATGCATAGACAGCGGGCTGATCGACGGAGAAGCGATGGCTGCGGATGGAAGCTACATTCCGGCCAACGTATCAAGAGAAAGCTGGATCAATGTAGAAATAGAAGTTGAACAGAGTATGCAAAGCTATCTCGATTCTTTGGATGAAGAGCTTTCCGATCAGCCGGGCTTCAAAAAGCCGCCAACAAAAATTGTGAGGAAGCGCCGTGCCACCAGTCAAACAGATTCAGACAGCGGTTATATCAATCACGGCAATAAACGCGGCATCGGGTATCTGATGGAAGCAACTGTGGACTGCAAACATGGCATTTTAACAGGCGTTGATGTATATCCTGCCAATGAGAAGGAAAGCGTCCTGGTCTTGCGGCATTTGGAACGGCAAATCAATTTTGGTATCCCAATGAGCCGGCTTGCTCTGGATCGCGGATATGAGACAGGCGCTGTTCACCGAGGGCTGGAGCTTCTGGGCATTACCGGATATATCCCCGCAATTCAGTTCTCCAATCCACCTGAGAAATATGGATTCTCCTACGATCCACAGCTCGACGCATTCATCTGTCCGGAAGGAGTTCCTCTTACATACCACAGGCTAAATTGCAGCAAATCGACGGGCAAATATCTGCGTTGCTACCAAGTCGAGGGCGATGTCTGTATGCACTGCCCAAAACGGCCGAGCTGTTTTGACAAGGCTGGAATTCGGCGCAGAGTGCTGGCCAGCAGTTGCTATCCGGCATTTTTCAGAGGGCATCAGCGCGTGGGAACTCCAGAATACCTGGCCATGATGCGGCTTCGTAAAATCTGGGCCGAGGGCAGCTTCTCCGTCTTGAAACGGGAACACTGTATTTCAAGGATTCGAAAAAGGGGCATTCTTGCAGCTACGGAAGAATGCCTCCTTGCCGCCATGGCCCTAAACCTCAAGAGGATGGTAAATGCCATCTTTCGCTACGCAGATCTGTGTAGCCACAGGCAATATAGACTTTATCTGCGCCGGTGAAATCATTTAACATAGGCACAGAAGTTCTACCAGCATTTTCAGCTGTTCCGTATCGCACCCGGGATAAATATCCAGACTGGCGTTTCCAATATGCAACGTTGCAGAACGTTCCGCAACGTTGCGTGATCCCCGTTTCGGTGCCGGAAGCTCTGCAAACCTGACGGCCGACACGCTCGAGCACGGCTCTGTTTCAGCCAAAGCCAGCAATTCCCGTTCCCAACGGTAATAGGTTGTTGCATTGATTTCTTCTTGTCTGCACCACACCCGCACTGACAGACCGCTGCTGCGGCAGTCCTGTATTCGTGCCGCCCACTCCTGCAGCTTTACACGGTGTTTCAACTCTGCGCTTGTCATCTTGATATCCTCCAGTAAACGACAGTAACGGAACGTTTCGCAACGTCCCGTTACTATTGTCTCATGCCTGTCCATGCGCGGAGTGGTTTGACGCTTACATCATGTCTTCAAGCACATTCCAGTTTTCGTCCGGCAGGTTCTCTCTTAGTTCCTGATATTCCTCTCTTGCGGCTATGGGGTCTATCCGGCTTAGAGCGAATGCTTTTACAATCCGATAATACTGTTTTTCCTCATCGTATATATTTTTTTGTTTCTCAATCGCAGTAATAATGCCATTCAAATATGTATCCGAAAACGCACATGCTGGATTTGCCAAGTCATTTTTCAAGTTATCATAAAAATTCTTTGGCGGTTTTGCGTATTTTTGCTTCATCTCTTCTGAGATGGGCAGTTTTTGAATGTACTCCGGATACTTATCGGCATCACACAATCTGAACCGGCTTTCCGCCAAAAAGCGGATACCGTCTGTGCTGCCCTTTGCGGCAAACGATAAGAGAGCCGCCTTTATACCTTCCGACAAATCTCCTTTGCAGCGTTCTTCCTTGGCTTGTTCATAGATATCCTCTATGGCCTTCTGGTATCTACTGCGGAAAGAATCATCGTGCAGGCAAGAATAAGCCTGAATTTCCTCTAACAGCGCCTTAATTTCACATCCTCCAACATTCTTTGAAAAAAGAGTTGAAGAATATATCATATAATTTTCCTTGCTATTGCGCAGGTAAACAGACGCCTTATCATCGTCCTGCGTAACAATGTATCGCCACAACTCTCCATACGGAACACTCTTAGATGCCAAACCGCCAAGATCCGATGGGTAAAACGCCCTGTTGGTAAAGACAACGAAGTCAGTTACCATCCTGAGAAACGGCAATGTTCCCTCACAATATGCGATGATGCTCTCATTGCTGGGAATCGAGCGCTTTTCATATACTTTGTGCGGCTTTTTGATGTTCGATATTCGATTTGAAACCTTCTGATAGTTGTTTGCGATCAAAGTAATCGTTCTGCAAAGCTCTGTTTCCACGACGGACATTGTTTACTCCCACCTTAATCTCTATAATTCATATTACAGCAAGTGCCTGCCATCCAAATTGGCAGGCACTTTTGACGGTATCAGGAATCTTTCACCCATGTATGGGGCTTCGGTCTTCCGCTGCTGTCTTTCTCTTTTCTGGGGCAGTTTCCGGGGGCAGGTCTTCCATGACTTGTAACCCTTTTGCCACACCAAGTACAAACATACCACGCCAGTTCGGGTCTTGTAATTGCCATCTCATGCGCCTCCATTTATTGTGATATGAAAATTATAGTATTTCTAGTTTAGCTTGTCAATGCTATAAGCATCTAAAATAGAATCTTTAGTAATTTGATTCGCATAAAGAACTCATATAGCATTATAGAAAAGATGCTTATAGGCGGTGATAACAATAGACGAGCAGAAAAAACAAATCACAATGGCAGTTGCTGCGCGTATTCGTCAGCTCCGGCTGGAACGTGGTCTCAGTCAGGAAGAGGTCAGCCTTACCGCCAGTATAAACCCGGCATACTATGGGCAGGTTGAACGCGGCTTAAAATGCCCCACCATCGATACCCTGTACAAAATATCACTTGCCTTGGGCGTATCCCTGCCAGAGTTGGTACGATTCAATTCAGATGCCATTTCTGAAAACGAAACCGAGCGAGTGAAAAATATGCTTTCTCTTGTACCGCAGGAGAAAAAAGAAGATGTGTTCGCAGCCTTTGAGAGCATCGCCAAGCTGCTCATATGAGGCATAAGTATATTGACAAACAAAGACGCTACCCTCTTGGGGATAGCGTCTTTGTCTATTACATCCGTCTCCGCTTAACTTGAGATTGACACAGCATCCTGTATGACTTCGCCGCTGTCGGAGTTGACGACAATAAAGTGTACGCCGTCGAAGAGTTCCAGCTGCAAAATGATTCTGCCATCGACAAACTGAACGCCATCGACCGCATTGATATCTCCGACAACGCTTGCCGTCCAGAGAATATTTCCCTCCAAATCCGTTTTCATAATAGCGTCCGACTTTGTAAAGCCAACGCTCAGAATACCATCTGTCATTTTACGAATTTCCTGCTTTTCACCGATGAATGCCGGCTGGAAGGTATCTTCACCCGTTGACAGGTCTATGATATAGAGGGAGTTGTCTGCCGAGAGATAGATATTGTTCTTGGTATAGTCGTAATGCGCCGCTGTCGTGCCTTCAAACTCCCGTTTCCAAATTTTCGAGAAATCCTTGTCATAGTATTCCAACGTCAGCTTTTCAAGTGCATGATCCAGCGTAAACAGGAAGTAATGTTCAAAGTCTGCGGAAAATTCAAGGTAACGTTCCAAATTCGGGTCATTTCCCAAGAGCCAGAGGTCTGTACCCGTTTTCGTATCTTCGATCATGCCGCGCTTGGTGTAGAGACGGTAGGAGTTGAATTTTGCATTGGACTGATTCTCCGGCTCCGCGATATAGAACGGCTTGTCATAGAATCCGCCGCTCTGATACCCCATCATGTCTTCCTGATAAACGGCTTCTCTCACTTCAACGTCATTTCCAAAGACCGCTTCGGCAACCTTTGTGATGGTCTTCACATCAAACCGTTCAGAATCACAATATTGATATTCCGTCCAGAAATACACACTGTTTGCTTCAATATGGGGCATGGTATAGGACGTACCGTCAATTTGAGCAGAACTCATTTCAACATATCTGCCGAACAGCTCAATGTGATCGCCCTCCACGAACCAGGTATCGCCCAGATCGCCCGTGACCGTAATATATGCGCCTTGCGTTTGCTCTCGATACGGATCGTACTCCTCCGGGAAATTCCACATATAGTAGTCAGCCTGATCCAAGGGATATTTGTTGGCAAAATACTCTGTAAAGCTTTGAACGAGCCACAAAACAATCTCGTACCGCTCACCATCTTCGGAGATGATCTTTGCAACCTCGCCGTCCAGATGGATGTTTGTCCCAGCATAGACCTTGGGGTAGCGCTGTAAAAACTCATAGCTCGGAACATCCAAATAGTCATTATCAAAATAGCGAAGAATCAGCTTCTGCTGATCGGTCAGCTCTGCCTGTGCGGTATCGATCTTAATATTCTTTAGTCCGATGTCTGTATCGTTTGTCGGGCTGCTTGCCGCAAATGCTGCCTGTGCTGCTTTATCTGGCTTGTCTGCCGATGTGTCTTGACCTGTTTGTCCGTCTGAGCCGGGGGTACTGGAAACCCCGCAAGCCATAAGCAGCATCAGAAAACAGGCGCTAAGCAGACATAGTATCTTTTTCATTGTCGTCCCCTCTTTACAATTTCTATTTCAAATCATAGTATTTATCTTCCACATTGTCAATACTATAAGCACTAAATATAGTTACTATAGAGATTTATATGACAATAAACGCATTATATTTGCCCTGTCAGTAAAATGACACCATCCATACTGGATGGTGTCATTTCTGTGTTTCTCATTTTGGGTTGCTCTGATTCAATCAGCAACTTAGGATGGCGAAAGATTTTTGCCAAGACAAGGTTTGAAAGCGAAGAAATACTGTATGTATTTCTCGCTTTTCAAACCGCAGAATTGGCAGAAAAGATCCGCCATCCGTTATTGGCAGATACTCAGAGATTCCTTAGTTTTGCAGCCTCCAAAACATATGACCTCAACGCTTCTTTCGGAATCTTCCAAGTGCGTCCATTCTTAAAGGCTTTCAATCTCCCTTCATTCAGCAGACGATAGATTGCGTTTTCGCTGATTCTGAGGGCTTCTGCCGCTTCTTCTGCGGATAAGACATCGGGATAGTCCTCAAACATTGCAGGCTGCTCCTTTTTCACTCAGCTTTCTGATAGGACAGTCGCTTTTGTTTGCGGCGCATTTTTCGCACAGACATTTGCACCCTGTCTGCTCCATTTTTGGGCGGCGTTTGCGAACGTATAGCCCCATCACCGATGCCTGCTGGCAAATAGCAAGCTCGGTTCTTTGCAGCACCAACGCGATCTCGCTCAGGTCTTCGCCTGCATTGAACATCTTCTTGAGCTGATTCCGTTCGTCCTCTGTCCAGATGTCTCTGTCGCGATCCTGCGCATAAGGCGTTTTTCTCATATTCTTGATCGCTTCTTTTTTATACTTATCTTTCATAATTCATTAACCTCCTATATTGATTTACCATGATGTTCCGTCTTTTTCCGTGAAATACACGAAAAAACACCACTTTTTAATTGCATATTATCCTTTTGAAGCTGGTTGGACGTAACGTGCCAAGCAGCTATCTTTTTTATCAGGAGAAACCATCATGGAACATCAGGTTTTATACCGAAGCGGGCGCAATGCGCCAGCATGGCGAAAAGAAGCGTCCAAAACAACGAAAGGAGGATATATCGCATGAGCAGCAATTATATGTGCAGAATTTGCGGAGCAGCTTTCCCGGAGGATGAATTGATTCTTATGGATGATGAACTTATCTGCGAAACCTGTTTAGAGGAAGAAACGGTCGTTTGCTCCGACTGCGGAACGCGAATCTGGAACGAGCAGGATGCCGGATCGTCGGAGCTTCATCTTTGTCAGCGATGCTTTGACCGCGGCTACACCACCTGCGAACGCTGTGGGGCGGTCATGTCCTACGACGGCGCGTTCTATCTGGACGACGAGGATGACTACCCCTACTGTGAAAGCTGCTACAATCAGCTGAACTGCCGCGCTATCCACGATTACGGCTACCACCCCGAGCCGATTTTCTACGGAGCCCCACCCCGATATTTTGGCGTCGAACTCGAAATTGACGGCGCGGGCGAAATCAGCCGCAGCGCCGAAAAAATCCTTGCCATCGGAAACCGGGATCTTGATCGTATTTACTGCAAGCATGACGGCAGTCTGAACGACGGCTTTGAGATCGTCAGCCATCCCGCCACGCTGGAATGCCACACGAAGGATTTTCCTTGGGCGCAGATGATGAAGCAGGCAATTCAGCTCGGCTACAGTTCCCACAAAGCGGAAACCTGCGGACTGCATGTCCATATCAGCCGCGAAGCCTTTGGCGAAAGTGTATTGGAGCAGGAGGCGAGCATTGCGCGGCTTTTGTTCTTCGTTGAAAAGAACTGGAACGAGCTTCTGAAATTCAGCCGCAGGACAAACCGCCAGTTGGAGCGCTGGGCAGCCCGATACGGCTACAAGGATACGCCGAAGGAGATGATGGATCAGGCGAAAAATCACCGGCTCGGTCGCTATACCTGCGTCAACCTTACAAATGCAAACACGATTGAGATTCGGATTTTCCGAGGGACACTCAAATACAACACGTTTCTAGCCACCTTGCAGCTAGTCAACCGGCTCTGCGATGTGGCAATTTTTATGTCCGATGCAGAGCTTCATGCCATGTCATGGACTGATTTTACCGCCGGCATCACCGAGCCGGAGCTGATCCAGTATCTGAAAGAGCGCAGGCTGTATCTCAATGAACCCGTGGAAAGCGAGGCGGAGGTCTGATGTGCTGCTTATTTGGACTTTATGATTACGGGCAGAGCCTTTCTGCCAGGCAGAAAAGCAGAATCATCTCCGCGCTGGCTGTCGCAGCAGAAGCCAGAGGGACGGACGCAGCCGGAATTGCCTATCTCTCCGGCTCGCACCTCAGCATCTATAAACGCCCTCTGCCCGCGCACCGGCTCCGGTTCCGTATTCCGGCGGCGGCGAACGTCGTCATGGGACACACCAGAATGACCACGCAGGGTTCAAGCCATCGGAACTATAACAATCATCCGTTTTATGGGCAGACCGGTTCTACGTACTTTGCGCTGGCGCATAACGGTGTGCTGAGAAATGACCGCAGCCTACAGGTGCAAAAAAAGCTGCCTGTTTCCAAAATCGAAACAGACAGCTATGTGATCGTGCAGCTTTTGGAGCGGCAGGCAAGCTGGACTTGCAGACGCTCAGGGCTATTTCAGAGCTTCTGCGCGGCTCGTTTACCTATACGGTTCTGGACAGCCACGCGCAGCTTTTCATCGTGCGCGGCAATAACCCGTTTTGCCTGTACCACTTTCCGGCGCTGGGCTTCTACGTCTACGCTTCGACGAAAGAGATTCTGAACGCCGCCTTACGGAAATTCCGCAAGCATCTCCCGTCCGGAAGATTTGAGGAAATTGCGGTAAAAGATGGTGAAATTCTTCGGATTTCAACGGATGGCATCCGTAAAACGCAAACTTTTTCGCTGGATTTTCTATTTCCGCTTTCCGCCTATCTTCCGCTGTGTTCCGTTGCCTTTGATCCGTGGAACACCCGCTCGACCAGCTATGTGGACGAGCTGAAAAGCGTAGCCGGTGCGTTCGGGTATCTGCCGGAGGATGTGGACGATCTGCTTGCCGACGGCTTCACAGCGGAGGAAATTGAAGAGTGTTTTTATGAAGGTTTTCTATGATACATCCGTTACTACCCGTTGAAAGGAGGGGAAAAGATTATGGAATGGACGTTGTTGGGTTTCGTTGTGTCTCTGGCAGTTTTATGCCTGATGGAGCATCTGAGTGTTCATAAGGAGGTGAAGGCATGACCATTCTGTTTGCTGCGGCTGGGACGCCGCTTGCCTGCTTTGCAGAGGGCGCTATTCTCGCCGCAAGCGTCTATCTCGTAAGCCGGGGCGTTCGTAATCCGCTGCGCAACAAGAAGAAATAGACGCAGCCTGTTTGATGTTAGGAGGGGGGGACTTGCGCAAACCACTGCACCAGCAAAGCTGGGTGCAGTGATCTATTTCCCCCCTCCTAAAACCACCCTCCTGTCGCGAAGAGAAAGTAAGCTGGTCATTCCGCATTCTTGATTCCAGATAGAAAACCGCTTATTCCTCATAATAATCTACGCATGCGCGTAGATTTTAGCTTACTATTACTTTTTTACTGTCTGGAATTAAGGAATGCGGAAGAAAACAGGTCGTTTAGTCCTGCTGAATATCACAGTTTGGCAAGCAATATTTTCTTTAGATTTTCTGCAACTTTTTTCTTTGTAGAAAATGACGACATGCCCTGTTGCAATCATTTGAGCCGTAGTGCTTTGCAGTTATACCGTTAAACTGTTTTTGCCCGCTCGCTGCTTTGCGGCAGAATATAATGGATTACAGTCAAAGTCGTGGTAGCTACATATCAGGTCTTTTCTTGTCGTATTTTCTTGGAATGTTCGCTCCATCAATGCCGTCATTTAGAGTATTCAAGATACCGTAAGTTAATTTCGGCTCTTGTGAAGCAATGAAGCAAATTAAATTGCAGTAATCCTCAGATTTCATTTCTAAATTCTTGATTGCCCGAAACTCTATTTCAGCTAAGAGATTCCATTCCTCTTTACTGATTCCGTGTCCTATGTAGTGCCCGCGTAATAATTCATTATATTGGAATTTATTCCCTTCTAATCTCTTTGTAAAGTCGAACGTATTCGCAAGGCACTGTAGCATAGTCCCTAATGCATTTGATATTTGTACGGCTACATCTGAACTTACCTTAGTTAGACGATAGAATATCTGTAGTAACTGTTCTTTTTGCTCCTTTGTGTATTCTGAAAATACAATATTGCTTATTGCGCATGCCACCTTTGTCGCCGCGTCATTGCATACAGGCACTATTGGGAATTTATATCGAAAGACGCTTTCCCCATCCGTGGGAGTATTACTTGTCTTCTTATCTTGCTTTTTCAAGCACCGACGCAACACTTTCTTACTTGCAGTGTTACTTATCTGGAACTGTTCCCGGTCGTCTACTTCTCCAAACAAATAGTTAGGCGATATTCCGTAGTAATAAGCAATTTCAATAACGTACTCTTTCTTAAGTCTCTTTGTAATATCAGATCCTTTGGTCAGTAGCCTTCGCACCCATTCTCGGCTGATCCCCAGTATGTCTGCAATTTCTGAATTGCTTATTTTCTTCTCTTTCATAAATGCTTTCAATCGTTCTTGAAAGCATTCACATTGCTCGCTGCTTAGACCACCTCCAAAACATTCATCAACTGCAAGGCAAATTCCTTCAAAAACTTCGGGCAAGGGTTTTGACTCTGCACGCCATACATCCATCTTTGCACTAAATTGAGCGCAGGAATCAGCCTCACTTTTTCGTCCAGAATGCTTCACGTCCTTCTCCTTTCTAATTCTCTGCAACTTATTTTCTTCCAGTATTTTTTAGAAAAAAAGCGCATTGAAACTCTTGATTTTGTTGTGTACTCTGTACTTATTCCATTAAAAAATAAAAATCAGTTAGGAGGAATCAACAATGGGTTACAAAGAAATTATATATGTCAATGGAGACGATGCCGAACTGGTTCGCAAGGCCGCTAGTATTGAGGAGGAACGTTTACAAAAGATTCCTACGACGCATGCCTCCACCAATACGTCGAAACTGTCCTGCCCCATTTACTTTGAGGAAGGCAGTGGCTCTGCTGATTACGATACGGTGCAAAAACGTGATGAACTTGTCGCCAAATATCAAACAGCATACGGACTGGCTGATGAACCTGAACTTGTGCCCGATGCTTTGTCTTCCGTCGAGAAGCCTGCTGTATATGAAAATCAGCAGATTGACCTGATCTCACCATTTAAAGAACTTACAGCCATCTATGCATCGCAGCCCGCGCCAACTGATACGCAGACCACAGCTATTGCGGTACAGCCTTCCATAGCACCGGTACATCCAGCGGAAATTTGTAATTACAGAAGATCTTCCGCACCTACAGCTATGAATTTGGCAAAAATCTTTCAAAACCGAGTTCATATCCGTGTTGTTGGGGGTGTTGTATATAAATGGGAAAACGGAATGTATCAATCTCTGGACAGACTCAGTTTGAAAAAAGAATTGGTTGCAGTGATGCGGAATGAATTGGAAATTCGGGGAAGTTCAAGCCAGTTTGATGACATTATTGAATGCCTGCTTGCTGATCCAGCACTTGAAATCGATGAAAACCGTCTCACCCCGCCTCCGTATGCATTAAATGTAGCAAATGGGGTTTTACGCTTATCTCTTGACGGATTCATTTTAGAGCCGCATCTTATAAATCCTCATATTTTAATGCCAAGGTATTTCTTTGATTCCATCATTCGGGTTCCATGGCTTGACGCTCAGCCAACCCCTGTTTTTGACAAATTCTTATATGATACCGCGCACGGAGATCCCACTTTAATGCAAAGAATTTTAGAAGCTCTTGGATTCTTGTTAAGTCAGGATTACTCTGCCAAGAGGTTTGTCCTTTTGCTGGGACCGTCCAACTCCGGAAAAAGTGTCTTTGGGAATCTGGTCTGTAAGTTTTTTGATCCCTGCTTTGTCAGCGCAGTATCTGCTGGAAAATTGGGCGACAGATTTAGCCTTTCTGCACTCAAACACGCCAGAATTAACCTCTGCATGGACTTGAGTGACTCTGTTCTTAGCCCCGAATCCGTTGGCACAATCAAAAAAATTACTGGTCGCGATCTGATTGCTGTTGAGAGCAAATATGCTCCTGTAGTTCAATGGCGTTTTCCAACCAAGCTCCTGTTCTCTAGCAATCACAAACTTCGGTTGATGGGCAATGATAGTGCCTTAGCTGGGAGAATTTTGCTTTTACCATTTTCATACCCTGTTAAACGTGAAGATCAGAACCCGACTTTAGAAACTCAGCTTGAAAAAGAACTGCCCGGAATTTTACATTCCGCGATGGTCGCGTATACTCATGTCATTTGCCGCAATTATCAGTTTACCGGCGATGACTACTATACGCCAGAGATGATGTCTCAAGATGCGCTTGGTTTGGACGCTGGCTCCATCAGCGCAGATGAAGCCGTTTGCACTTTTCTTCGTGAACAGTGTATACACGCCGATAACGCTGTATTTGTCCCTGTAAATAAGCTGTATGAAGCCTATACAGCTTTTGTCACCCCGAATGGAACTGTAAGTTTTTCTAATACACAAACTTTTGCTCGCGTTCTTGGTCGCTGTTTGGAACGCATGGGTTATCCCTCTACATCAAAGAAAAAGTCTCTGAACAATAGGACAGAAAATGTCTACTACGGTATCCAGTTCAAGGGGTGAGTAAATTGGGCGAAGCGATCCTCAAAAAGCTTCCTTCTGCGCTTGCATATGACAACCTAATTTCGATTGATATGGTAAAGCGCAGGCTTGAACTGCGTGAAATTTTAAAAAAATATCCAGTTTACATACCATTGTCCGTAGTAGCGAAGTTTCTGAACATGAAGCCCGAGGGGCTTCGCGCCTGCATAAAGCAAGGAAGATGCCCGTTCGGTCTCGGCTACGAAGTCGATGACAAGAGCGCTTTCAAAATTCCAACTGAAACCTTTTTCCTCTGGTACACCCATGCGGTGATTCCAGTTGGCATCTAAACAGGGAGGCGGTTCGCCGCCTCCTAAGCTCATTGAGAAGGAGGTGGGTGAGCATGCCCACGAAGAAACGTTATGAACACAAAATTACGCTGGGAAAGGACATAGACGGCAACTTGATCCGCAAATCCTTCTACAGCACGAAATCCAAACGTGACGCAAAGCGCAAGGCGGAAGAGTACGCAGAGACCTATAAAATCAAGCACTTCTTAGGAGAGCCTGAGAAGGCAAAAACGATCACTTTTGAAAAGTGGGCAATTCGTTGCTTGGAACTCTATAAGAAACCCTACGTCAAGCCCAACACATACACGGATACCTGCCTTGCACCTGTCAAGCGGCATTTGATTCCCTATTTCGGCAAACGCGAAATTCAGACCATTCAGCCCGCTGAAATACAGGAGTACATCAATAAAATCGGCAAGAAGTACGCGCCTGAAACCGTCAAAAAAGACTACAATATGCTGAGTTTCATTTTGCAGCACGCAAAAGAAGAGGGCTACTGCAAGGAAAATGCCGCAAACACATCCATCATTCGCTTGCCGAAATATCATCGTGTGGTCGAAAAACACGCGCTTTCCCCGCAGGAATATGATACCACATACGAATTTGCTGTCAACCATCCAAAGGGACTGGCGATCATGCTGCTGATGGAAACAGGGTGTTCCAGAAGCGAGCTGTTGGGTCTGCGTTTTGACGATTTTGATACCGAACACGGGATTCTGCACATCAATCAGGGGTTGGTATCTGTCAATTCAAAGGAAACGGGAACGGCACTGATTGCCGATGGACTGAAAAACAATTATCGCCATCGCGAAATTCCGATCTTGGAGCCGCGCCTGCTTGCCAGACTAAAATCCGAACCGAGAACCATTACGCTTGGTTCCGGCGAAAACGAACAGACTGTTGAGGTAGAGTACATCTTTCACAGTCCGGAGGGAAAAGCGTATATCCCCCGGAACTGGTATGAACGCGAGTATCGACCTTTTATGAAAGCGCTGGTGAAAGCACATCCGGAGATTCCGTCTTTGACACCGCACGAGCTGCGGCATACCAGAGCGACGCTCTGGTCGGCACAGGGCGTTCCACAGCACCTGATCGCAGATCTGCTTGGGCATTGCGATACCAGAATGCTGGAACGGGTGTATAACCACACAACCACGGACACGCTGCGGCAGGCACTGGTCGCAGTACAGACGAAGGAGGGAGAAAGAGCTTGACGGCTCTTTCTCCCTCCATTTTCGCAAAACTGTCGTATTTTTGTCGTACAATCGATTTAGCCTTATAGCCTGTTTGAAAGCATCGAACTTTTTGATATCAAAAGTATAAGAAAAAGTTCCGAAACCGTTAGATTTCAGAACTTTTTATGGCAAGCTGCACCAATTAAGATATCAGCGGTTTTTCTAGTGTTTTCAATGGTTTCAGCTTTTTGGGGCAAGGTTTTTGGAGCTTGCTGCTTCATACTGCTGGTTGCTGCTGTGCAACCAAAAAAGATATTGTGGGATTTATGGAATTTTGTGCGGTCTGCACGATTCTGTCAACGATCTCCACTTTGACGGCTTTCCTGCTTTGTGCGGTTCCGGTCATAAATCCGCTTGCTCTGCACAACACGGGTGATTGGGGAGACGCCGTTCCATGAACCGCGCTTGGCTGCATGAAATTTGCGCTGGTTTTTCTTACTCTGTTTTTTCAGCGGTGTAACCTTCATTCAGATCCCACGTCCTTTCCCGCTTGTTCTGCTGCTCCGCGCTTTCAACTGCGCTTCCGTCCTTGCGATCTCTGGCAATCTCCGGCATCGGGTTGGCGTCCAGCAGCTCCGTCAGTGTGCGCGGTGTGTATCTCATGTAATCCATCATGCAGCCGACATTGATCAATCTGCTTGGAATGCCCATCGCCCACTGCTCGTTCTTCCACTTCTCAACGAGTTTCCACTCGCGTGTATTATGTACATGACCGTATAGCATGACCGCGCCATAATGCTGGTTCTTATAAAACAGAATCGGGTAATGACTCAGAATCACCAGCCGATTCTCATCGTTGACCTCTGCGTACTGCTCGATGCTCTCCCAATAAGGGCGGAGCTTTCCTTTCACGCGGTCGTGGTTTCCTTGAATCAGGTGCTTATGACCGTTGAGCTGCTGGATGATTCGAATACTGTTTTCTTCGTTTTTCCAGAACGCATCGCCCAGAATATAGATGGTATCGTCATCTGCAACTCGTTCATTCCAGTTTTGAATCAGCGTATCATCCATCTGCGCGGTATCTGAAAATGGGCGATTATCAAAACGGAGCACATTCGTATGTCCAAAATGCATATCTGCAATGTAATAAATCATAACTCTATTTCCTTTGTCAGTTTTCCTTATTATACAGGAGAATTCGGCAAAGTCTCGCTCTGCAGAAAATATTTATCTGTTTTTTCTGGATGGTATCAAAATGTGATACCAACCTCTCAGAGAAAACTCTTGCAAAAGTGTGCACATACCTCCAGTTTTTTCTGTGTCTTGCGATCTGGCTTTCTATAGTGTTTCCTCGATCTCATACCCGCCGCCGAAAATGATCGTCAGCTTTCCATCATTATGTACCTTGATGCACTCGATCATCTGGCGCACGATGCTGTCGTCGTATTGTGTTTCATTCGCATTGCGCTTGGCGATGATGCTCTGAATTTCCTCCAGCCGCGCCTGCCGCGTGGCATCGCCGCGCACACTCTCCTGAATTGCGGCAATGCGGCGGTTAAGCTGCTCGATTTGATCGGAGATGTTTTTGAATTCATCCTCGCTGCTTTCTACGTCTTTCCCAGCCGCAACGGTTTCGTTGACCAGTTCCAGCATCCGTTTGTTCAGCGCATCGATGCGGCGCGTGAGTAGGTCAATTTCCTCCGAACCGCCATTTATGCCGATGGCTTCTCCGATGGTGGCTTTCATAAGCGTGAGGTAGGTGGACTCGTCCTCCGCGTGAAAGCGGTTCAGCGCCCGGACAACGGCCCCATGCAGGGCGGCTTCCTCCACTGTGACGGAATCCTTGCAGTATTTCTTTCCGTAATCCAATCGGCTGACGCAGCGCCAGACGATTTTCTTCTTTCCGCGGATATTCCATGTCACACGCTTGTAGCGGCTGCCACATTCGGCGCAGTGCAGCACCTCGCTCAGCGCGTATTTGGAGTATTTCCCGCTTTGGGTAATAGACGTCTTATCCGATTTTGGTCGGAGGGCCTTTCGCCGCGCCAGTTCTTCCTGTGTGCGGTGGAAAATGTCGCGGCTGATGATCGCCGGGTGGCTGTTCTCGACAAGGTACATCGGCGCTTCTCCGTGATTCGCTTTGCGTGTTTTGGAAATGCAGTCTACGGTCACGGTTTTCTGAAGAATGCTGTCACCGCAGTATTTTTCATTCCGCAGGATGTTCATAATCATGTTCTTGCTGAAGCTGAGATCCTTTCCGGGAATCTCAATGTTCTCGGATTGGAGCATCTGCGCGATAAGTCCCACTGGCTGTCCAGCGAGAAGCATTTCAAAAATCCGCTCTACGATGGCCGCTTCCTCCGGCACGATCTCCGGTTTGCCATCCTCGCCTTTCCGGTAGCCCAGCAGCCGCTTGTACTGAAAGCTCACTTTCCCATCCTCGAAGTTTTTGCGGTAGGTCCATGTGATGTGCTTGCTGATGCTCTCGGATTCGGACTGCGCAAAGCCTGCGTAAATGACAAGATACAATTCACTGTCGCTTTTCAGCGTGTCAATGTTCTGTTCCTCAAAGAAAATCCCAATGCCTTGCGCTTTCAGCGAGCGTATATATTCCAGACACTCTACCGTGTTTCTGGCGAAGCGGGAGACGGATTTTGTGATGATATAGTCGATCTTTCCGTTCTGGCAGTCGCGGATCATGCGCTGAAATTCCGGGCGTTTGTCCGCCCTTGTGCCGGAGATGCCCTCATCGGCATAAAGGCCGGCAAACTCCCACTCTTTCCTGGCGGCGATCATTTCTGTATAAACGCGCATCTGGTTCTGATAGGATGTAAGCTGTTCTTCGGAGTCTGTGGAGACGCGGCAGTAGGCCGCCACTCGCTTTTGGTGATATTTCTCCTTGTCTACAAGGATGGACTTCTTCGGTTCAATCAGGGTGACTGTCCGCTTTGGGATTTTCTGTACTTCCATTCGGTTTATCCTCGCTTTCATAAATCTCGGTCTGTGTCTTTGTATGCAGAATGACGCTGCCTCCCGCGGAAAGGGAGACGGCGTCAATCAGGCTGGAAAAGCAGGCGCTGTTGAACGCATCCTGTGGGTGCATCAAAGCGGCGCGTTTTCTGGCAATCTGCGCGGCGATCTGTGTTTTTGCATTGGTTTGCCGATAAAGCTGGCCTGCAATCTCGCGCAGCAGGTCTACGATCCGCTGCTCATCCGGCTGCTCCCGCAACATCTCATTTGCGATCTGCTGCTGCAGCTCCTGCACCGCAGGAGAATCTGTGCGCCGCACTATTTCATGTGGCAGCAGGAGATCGGCGTTTTCAATGATACGGTTCATAAGCAGCGTGACCTTTTGGAGCAGTTCACCATCGCTGATTCGCACCCGCAGGCCGCAGGCAGTGTTGCTGCACGTCCAGCTTTCCCGGACGGCCCGCTTGGAGTTGATGTGCCGGAGCATGGGCGCGCCGCAATTTCCGCAGCGGATATGGTCGCAGAGCTGCCGGATTCCTTCACATTCTGTAACGGCCCGATTCCAGCGCCGTGCGCTTTTGGCTGCGACCGCTTCCTCGTAGACAGCGTCTTCGATGATCGCGTCAAATTCAGCATCGCCGGTGTATTTGGCGTTTTCTAGTATCCGAGAGATTCTCGCCTTGTCCCAAACGCAGCTTCGCTCTGTGTATGGGATGTTTTTCGCTGTGAGATCTTCCGCAATCTCCTTGAGCG
>OGNB01000768.1_pt1 | contig 21723 bp, 19 predicted proteins | sample 1573301 | NCBI WGS metagenome assembly OGNB01 (sample SAMEA2581914, study PRJEB24529) | metagenome | biome: Human gut stool | place: China | collected 2011
ATACTCCCCCAAATATAAAGCCTACCAGCAAAAAATCCGTGAAGGACAGATTCAAAGAGCTATGAAAATGATGCAGTCTCCCGGAAAATCCAGAAAAGGTAAAAATCCCAATGATCCTGCCCGTTTCATCCAGAAAACTTCCGCATCATGAAATCAGAATTCGAAGCAAGACCTGTATTTGTGAGGCGGGAAGACAAAATCAGGGCTCACTTTTTAACCTGCCACATCAGCCTGCTGGTTTACCGCCTGTTAGAGAAAAAACTGGGTAAAGAGTTTACCTGCAGTAAGATTTTGGAAACCCTTAGGGGTCTGAATATGACACTGCTGTCTAAAGACAGTGGATATATACCTTCCTACAAACGTACAAAACTTACGGATGCCCTGCATAATGCGTTTGGCTTCCGAACAGACTACGAATTCATATCCAAATCTTCCATGAGGTCGATTATAAAAGAAACAAAAGAGAAAAAAAAGCACAAATCTAAAAATAGTACATATCGATGCAAGACAAAGAACAGCCACAACGCTGATAAAATACTGGCGTTATGGCTGTTTTACTATTTTCAAGTGTCAAAGATGGGATTATATCATACTTGGCTCTGTTTGTGTATGCAAAAAATAGGCCTAAACCGGGCTTGAACCGGGATTGGGTTGCGGAAAACGGAAAAAGGAAACTCTCTTGCGTCTGACGCAGAGGGGCTGTATTATTTTGATTGTATTTTGAACTTTGAACGTGAAAAATGCATAGAAGAATGGAGGGAAATGCAAAGAAATGCCAGGAATTGAAAAAAATGAACAAAAATATTTTCTTTAACAAATAAAAATGAAGCTCATCATAGTCACAGCGCCCACATTTTTTGTGGAAGAGGACAAGATCATTACAGCACTCTTTGAAGAAGGGCTGGATATTTTGCATCTGCGGAAACCGGAAACTCCTGCTATGTATTCCGAGCGACTTTTGACGCTAATACCTGAAAAATATCATAGACGCATTGTTACTCATGAACATTTCTATTTAAAGGAAGAGTTTGACCTCATGGGTATTCATCTGAACACACGTAATCCTAATGAACCACATGATTACTCAGGACATGTCAGCTGTACTTGCCATTCTGTAGAAGAAGTAAAAAGCAAAAAGCATTTTTATGATTATGTATTTATGAGCCCCGTATACGACTGTATCACCAAAACAGGTACTTTTTCCGGTTATACTCCAGAAGAATTGCGCACAGCTGGAAAAGAAAGAATAATAGATACTAAAGTTATGGCTTTAGGAGGAATCACTCCAGACAATATTCTGGAAATAAAAGATTTCGGATTCGGCGGTGCAGTAGTACTCGGTGATTTATGGAATAAATTCAATGTTTGTACAGACCGGGATTATTTAGGTGTCATCCGCCACTTTAAGAAACTAAAGGAAATGGCGGATTAAAAAGTTCAATTTCCATTAGAACTTCCCATATTCTTTATATTCGACCCCAGCAGGCAAAGTAAAATAGAATGTAGAGCCTTCTCCTTTTTTAGATTCTACACCAATGCCACCACCATAGTGTTCAACAATAGATTTCGTAATAGAAAGACCTAAACCTGTGCCACGAATGTTATAGTTCATCTTCACAAAACGTTCAAAGATAGCCCGGCGACTTTCTTCATCAATGCCACATCCTGTATCAGCTACATAAAAATAAAAGTTATTATTACTCAAACGGCGATATCCAATCTTCACACTACCCTGTTCTGTAAACTTCAAAGCATTTTTCACCAAATTATTAATGACCTGTGCAAAACGTACCCGGTCTATCATTAAACGACATTGGGGAAGTTTCTCTACAAACTCTATCTGAATACCCGACGGACGGGGATGTGCATTTTCTGCAGCACACATTTCCTGAATCAAAGCATTCACATCCACATCTCCATCTTTATATTCCATTGTATTGGCCTCAATCTTTGAGAAGTCCAATAAATCATTAATCATCTGAACAAGAAAATCTTTATTGTCATTGATTTCTTTCAGAAAAATCATTCGTTCTTCTCTACTCAGATTATCAGTCTCAGCAAGTACATTTGTAAATCCGACAATCGCATTAAGTGGAGTACGTATCTCATGGGTCATATTAGCGATAAAGGCATTCTTCAGCTGATTACTTTCTTCCGCTACTTCATTTAATTGTTGCAAAGTCTTCAACCTCTTGGTCTTGTTGATAGACACCACAATCATAATGACCAGAAGTAATAAAATAATTACTCCAAAGCATAGCAAGAGTATTTCATTCCTTTGATAAAAATCTGATGCCCCTAAAATATAAAATGTTGCAAAATCCGGCTTCATAAAGTTGGTTATTAAAAGATAAAGATGATCCTAATTCTATATGTGGTACAAATATACTAAAGAAAAAACAAATAACTGATCAATAGATACATGTTTTTCTAAAAAAGATAGGCTGTAAGCCTTTCTAAAAAAGGTTTACAGCCTATAAATAAGATTTATGAAGTCTTTTATTTCAGATCTTCAATAGCTGCCTGCGCCGCTGCGAGGCGTGCTATAGGTACTCTAAATGGAGAACAACTAACGTAGTTCAAACCCACCTTATGGCAGAATTTTACAGAAGAAGGTTCACCGCCATGCTCACCGCAAATACCGCATTTCAAGTCCGGACGAATAGCACGACCTTTTTCCGTAGCCATACGTACCAGCTGTCCTACTCCATTTTGATCGAGAACCTGGAATGGGTCTACTTTCAGAATCTTCTTTTCCAAATAAACCGGAAGGAAAGAAGCAATGTCATCACGTGAATAACCGAATGTCATCTGCGTTAAGTCATTTGTACCAAATGAGAAGAACTCAGCAGAAGAAGCAATACGGTCAGCAGTCAAAGCAGCACGAGGAATTTCAATCATTGTACCTACCTTGAAGTCAATGCTGTCACCCAGTTCAGCGAAAAGTGCAGCAGCTTCTTCGCGAATTACCTTTTCCTGTTCTTTGAACTCATACAAAATACCAGTCAGCGGAACCATGATTTCCGGATGGGTTTCCACACCTTCTTTCTTCAGTTCCAAAGCAGCACCAAGGATAGCACGTGTCTGCATCTGAGTAATTTCAGGATACGTATTACCCAAACGACATCCGCGGTGTCCCAACATCGGATTATGTTCACAAAGTGACTCTACACGTTGCTGGATATATTGCAAACTAACGCCCATAGCGTCCGCCATTTCTTGTTGTCCCTTCAAATCATGCGGAACAAATTCGTGCAAAGGAGGATCGAGCAGACGAACAGTTACCGGACAACCTTCCATAGCCTGGAAGATACCCTTAAAGTCAGCTTGTTGGTAAGGCAATATCTTGGCCAAAGCCTTGCGACGTCCTTCCGCATCTTCTGCGAGGATCATCTCACGCATAGCTTTAATTTTTTCACCTTCAAAGAACATATGTTCCGTACGGCAAAGACCGATACCTACAGCACCAAAGTTGCGAGCTACGCCGGCATCATGGGGAGTATCTGCATTGGTACGTACCTGAAGTTTCGTATACTTATCAGCCAGATCCATCAATTCAGCAAAATCTCCTGAAAGTTCAGCAGCCTTTGTTTCTACCTGACCTTTATAAACTACACCTGTACTACCATTCAATGAAATATAATCACCTTCTTTCAGCAGAACGCCATCTATTTCTACAGTACGCGCTTTATAGTCGATATTCAAAGCACCGGCACCGGATACACAGCACTTACCCATACCACGGGCAACTACTGCTGCATGAGAAGTCATACCACCGCGAGCAGTAAGAATACCTTCTGCAACTGCCATACCCGCCAAATCTTCGGGAGAAGTCTCGATACGTACCATTATAATACGCTTACCGGCAGCATGCCATTCTGCAGCATCATCTGCAAAAAAGACAATCTGTCCTGTAGCAGCACCCGGAGATGCGGGAAGACCACGAGTTAAAACCTTGGCTTGTTTCAAAGCAGTCTTATCAAACACAGGGTGGAGCAATTCGTCCAATTTATTGGGCTCGCAGCGCATCAATGCAGTTTTCTCATCAATCATGCCCTGATGCAGCAAATCCATTGCAATCTTCACCATAGCTGCACCGGTACGTTTACCGTTACGCGTCTGGAGGAACCAGAGTTTACCTTCCTGAACGGTAAATTCCATATCCTGCATATCTCTATAGTGGTCTTCCAACTTAGTCTGCAGAGTATCCAGCTCTTTATAGATTTCCGGCATAGCCTCTTCCATTGACGGATATTTAGCTGCACGTTCTTCTTCGCTAACGCCTGCAAGTTCTGCCCAACGCTGTGAACCGATTTTGGTAATCTGCTGCGGTGTACGGATACCTGCTACAACGTCTTCACCTTGCGCATTAATCAAATACTCACCATTAAACAAGTCTTCACCTGTACCGGCATCGCGGCTAAAGCAAACCCCTGTAGCAGAAGTCTCACCCATATTACCAAATACCATTGCCTGAACATTAACGGCTGTGCCCCACTCATCGGGTATACTTTCCATCTTACGATATAGAATAGCACGTTCATTCATCCAAGAATTGAATACTGCACAAACAGCACCCCACAACTGCTCATAAGCACAAGCCGGGAAGTCTTTTCCGGTTTGCTCCTTTACAGCAGCTTTAAACTTCTTCACTAATTCTTTAAGGTCTTCCACTTCCAGTTCATTATCCAGCTTCACACCTTTTGCGTGCTTCACCTCTTCAATGATGGCTTCAAATGGATCGATATCCTCTTTATTAGTCGGTTTCATACCCAATACCACGTCACCATACATCTGTACGAAACGACGGTAAGAGTCCCATGCAAAACGTGCATTGCCTGTTTTACGTGTCAATCCTTCTACTACTTCATCATTCAGACCCAGATTAAGGATCGTATCCATCATACCCGGCATGGAAGCACGAGCACCCGAACGTACTGAAACCAGTAATGGATTTTCTACATCACCGAACTTAGAAGACATTAATTCTTCTACTTTTGCTATAGCGCTTTCTACTTCGCCTTTCAACAGAGCAACCACTTTTTCCTGCCCCATCTCATTATATTCGGTACAAACCTCAGTCGTGATTGTAAAACCAGGAGGAACCGGAACCCCGATAAGGTTCATTTCGGCAAGGTTGGCACCTTTACCTCCCAAAAGATTTTTCATGTCGGCCTTTCCTTCTGCCTGACCGTTACCAAAGGTATAAACTCTTTTCTTGTCCATAATATAAATTTAAGTTTCTCGATTGTGATTTTTTCTGTTCGCAAATCTAAGTATATTTCGCATACTAGAAAACTTTTTGAGAAAAAACTTTCTATCAAAATGCAATTTCGACATTGCAATCTTTAATATTTCACTTCATAGAGAGAATTCCCGAAAAAATGTCTATTTTTGCAGAATAATTTATTAGACTGGTGTAAAAGTGGCAAGAAAGAGAAAAGAACTTCCCCTACTGGAGAAGGTGACAATTACGGATGTGGCTGCCGAAGGAAAAGCCATCGCAAAAGTCAATGATTTGGTGATTTTCGTACCATATGTCGTCCCCGGCGATGTAGTTGACCTGCAAATTAAGAGAAAAAAGCATCATTATGCTGAAGCCGAGGCTGTGAAATTCCATGAATATTCGGCAGTACGGGCAGTTCCATTCTGCCAACATTATGGTGTATGCGGCGGTTGTAAATGGCAGGTTCTCCCCTATTCCGAGCAAATCAAGTATAAGCAAAAACAAGTAACGGACAACCTCACCCGCATCGGCAAAATCGAATTGCCGGAAATCTCTCCGATATTAGGTTCAGAAAAAACTCAGTTCTACCGGAATAAACTGGAGTACACTTTTTCCAACAAACGTTGGCTGACGACAGAAGAGGTTCAGCAGAATGTAGTGTACGAACAGATGAATGCCGTAGGCTTCCATATTCCCAATGCTTTCGATAAAGTGCTTGCCATAGAAAAGTGCTGGTTGCAGGACGATATATCCAACCGCATCCGCAATGCGGTACGCGACTATGCCTACCAGCACAACTATTCCTTCATCAACCTGCGTACGCATGAAGGAATGCTACGCAATATGATTGTGCGTACCTCTACCACCGGCGAACTGATGGTAATCCTCATCTGCAAGATAGAGAAAGAGGAGGAAATGGCTCTGTTCAAGCAAATGCTGCAATACATAGCAGATACATTCCCCGAAATCACTTCCCTGCTATACATTATTAATAATAAGTGCAACGATACCATCACCGACCTCGAGGTACACACCTTCAAGGGAAAAGACCACATCTTCGAGGAAATGGAGGGACTGCGCTTCAAGGTAGGTCCCAAATCTTTCTATCAGACCAACTCCGAACAAGCCTACAACCTCTACAAAGTAGCGCGCAACTTTGCCGGACTGACCGGTAACGAGCTTGTTTATGACCTTTATACCGGCACGGGTACCATTGCCAATTTCGTATCCAAGCACGCACGCCAGGTAATCGGCATAGAATATGTGCCCGAAGCCATTGAAGACGCCAAGGTCAATGCCGAGATTAACGGAATTAAAAATACATTGTTCTTTGCCGGAGATATGAAAGACATGCTGACACAAGACTTCATCAACCAATACGGCCGTCCCGATGTCATCATCACCGACCCTCCCCGTGCCGGAATGCACCAGGATGTAGTGGATGTCATTCTGTTTGCCGAACCCAAACGCATCGTATACGTCAGCTGTAATCCGGCTACGCAGGCGCGCGACCTGCAACTGCTCGATGCGAAATATAAAGTGAAGGCCGTTCAACCGGTAGACATGTTCCCGCACACCCACCATGTGGAAAACGTAGTATTATTGGAATTAAAAGATTGAAAGTCCAAGTAGTTTTCAATCGTAAATTGTAAATTGTCTAATCGTAAATTAAAACCAGTCGTGGCAAAAGAAAAAATTACAGCAAGAGCCCGCACACAATATACGGACTACATGGTGAAGGAACCGATGGAGCTCATGGAGTTTCTGGCAGCTAAAATGCCGGATGCCAGCCGCACCAAGCTGAAATCATTGCTGAGCAAACGCATTATATATGTGGACAGCGTTATCACTACACAATACAATTTTCCCCTGAAACCGGGTATGAAAGTACAAATCAGCCGTGAGAAGGGACGTAAAGAGTTCAACCATAAACTGATGAAGATTGTATACGAGGATGCCTATATCATCGTGATAGAGAAGATGCAGGGTTTGCTGTCCGTCAACACTGACCGGCAAAAGGAACGTACCGCCTATACCATCTTGAATGAATACGTGCAACGCTCGGGCAAGCAGCACCGTGTACACATCGTGCACCGCCTGGACCGTGACACCTCCGGCTTGATGATGTTTGCCAAAGACGAGAAGACCCAACGTACACTACGCGATAACTGGCATGACATTGTAACAGACCGGCGATACGTAGCCGTGGTGGTCGGCGAGATGGAAAAAGATGCAGGAACCGTGGTTTCTTGGTTGACAGACCGCAAGCTGTATGTATATTCAAGTCCGACAGATGACGGGGGACAAGAATCCATTACGCATTACCGTACCATCAAACGAGCCAATGGATACTCTCTCGTTGAACTGAACCTGGAAACGGGACGAAAAAACCAGATACGTGTACACATGCAGGATTTGGGGCATCCCATTATCGGCGACGGACGCTATGGACTGGAAGACGTAAATCCTATCGGACGCTTGGCCCTGCATGCTTTCAAACTCTGTTTCTATCATCCCGTCACGGGAGAGCTGATGCGGTTTGAAACACCTTATCCGGGAGAGTTCAAGAAATTGGTTTTGAAGAATAAGTAAAAAGCTGACATACAATAAAAAACGGAGCAATTGATTTGCTCCGTTTTTTATTGATAAGCATGTCGTCATTGCCGACGCATACGAAAAGGCTGTCCGTGAATATTATCTTGATATTCCCTCCAGCTATTATACCAAGTACCACTGAAAGAATAAGAATCAGCCATGGCTCCTTCAATGTAAGCCATGCTGCCATCATCATAGAATTCCAATTCCATCAGATTGTAAGCCCCACTAACCCAATTCCATCTGAAAAGCAAATAATTCGGGTCGCCATATGAACCAATAGTACCTTGGTTGCGCGCGTTAAAGGTCATAATCGTCCCCCTACCCCAAGTATATGCCCCGAAATCTATTTCTTCAGATGTATACCATTCACCGGGCAGATTATATTCCGTTTCTTCCTCACTATCACATGATGTCAATCCTAATACAAAGACAAACAACAATAACAATTTTGTGTATTTCAGCATATTATTCATAAGCCATACTTTATTTATAATTAGCATCTACCATCATTACAACTACTCCATCCAGCTTACCGGATAAATAATGTTCGCGCACCCATACATTATCAAAGTACTTGATTTCACCCGCACCGTAATTCAGCGTCAACCCCTCCATAGACTTGTCCATCCATTTCCAAGTAAAAGTACGTGAAGTCGTTTCATAGGGACGGGACTCGCCTCCGCGATAATACTCCCAGATTTCCTGTCCAGAATTATCAGCCTTGGCAAACTTCAGCTGATGACTGCATAACACTTCAACTCCATCTTTGTTTTCCGTCTGATATTCTTCTATCCACGTCTTCCCACACAATTTGTCGTCGCTATTCTGCATGGTATAATATACATCATCCCCACAAGACGCCAGCCCAATCGTAAATACACACAACAGCAATATCTTCACATAATTCAAAGTCTTCATAAGTTATCGAGTTTAGTTAATACTTGTGGACAAACATACACAAAAAAAATGAAACACTTAATACTTAGCCTGGAATTTCTTGTAGAAGACAAGGAATAAAATAAATCCCATCAGTGCAAACGGTACGCCTGCCAATGCGGGATAACGGTATCCTCCACTCAAGGCAAGACCTCCGATATAGGCTCCGATAGCATTCCCCAAATTGAAGGCCATCTGCACACAAGCGCCTCCCAACATTTCTCCTCCAGGGGCCACACGAATCATCAACACCTGCTCCGGACTGGAGACGGCAAACAAACCTGCCGTACAGAGTGTCATCAATATTGCCGAACACCACGGATGGGGCGAGAGTAAAAATATCAATAATAAAATAACACATATCATCCCTTGCACCACCGTACCTACCTTTCCCGGAGTGTACCGGTCGGACATGCGCCCACTGACCAGATTGCCGGCAACCATTCCGAATCCTGCCAGTACCATCAGCGCTGTAATGCTTTCCGCACTAAAACCGGAAACCTCGGTCAGCAACGGGGTGATGTAGCTATACCAGCAGAATACGCCACCGTTGCCCAAAGCCGTAGCTCCCAATATGAGCCACGGCGCCGGCTTCTTCAAAAAACGGAACTGCCCTTTAAATCCCGTATCTTTCAGACCTTCGACCTGCGGTACCCAACGCCAAATGTAGTACAATGTTATCAATCCCCAGGCACCTACCAACAGAAACGTGACACGCCAAGACAGCATATGGCTCAACGAGGTCCCCAATGGCACACCAAACAGATTGGCCACAGTCATTCCCGCTATCATAATTGAAACCGCCTCCGAGCTTCTCCCTTTATCAGCCAATTTTCCCGCAACAATGGAAGCTACTCCAAAATAAGCGCCATGAGGAAGCCCGGAAACAAAACGTCCCAACAGCAAGACCCAATAATTGGGTGCCATAGACGCACAAATATTACCCACAATCATTAATGCCATCAAGACCAGCAGAATCTGCTTCAACGGGCGTTTACGGGCCAGGAGCAGCATGGGCGCACCAAAACAAACACCCAACGCATACGCAGAAATGAAATGACCGGCCACGGGAATGCTGATTCCCAAATCAGTAGCCACATAGGGCAAAATACCCATCATCGTAAATTCGGCAATCCCTAGCCCCAATGTGCCGAACGCCAATGCAATAAGACTCTTCTTCATACCTTAAAAAACAACCTATATTTTTTACCGGGCGCAAAGATAATGACATTGCATTCTCCAAATAAAAAGGATACCGAATTATTTTCAGTATCCTTCTTCATTTTTTATCTTATATCAATTGTATACCCACCTTTAAAGACTCCTCCCGGCGCCAAGTGCTGCATCCAGTCCTTATCCTTATATTCGCCCTTATAATGGGCACGGTCACAACGCCCGTACCACGGCTCGATGCAGACAAACGGAGCATTCTTGGCCGGAGGCGACCACAACCCCACCACCGGAGTGTCGAAATACAGACTGAGATAGGGTTTCTTCTCCTTGTTATATAATGTAACTTCTTTCACTTGACTGTTTTCCAGAATCAGGGCATCTTTATCAAAGGAGTGGATGTCCAAAGGCAGCAGGCCATCTGTCAACTCAAGCAAATATTCCTTATCCGGAGCGGCACATCCTTTCTCGGAGATAAGGATATAGTGCAAACCTTCCGTCTTATCAAAGCCGAAATATCCACGGTCCGTTGTCTCCGTATCATAGTCCGGGTAATAGAAAGCCGGATGGGCTCCTATCTGGAAGTGCATTTCGCATGTTCCGGTATTGATGACTTTCCAAAGCACCTCAATCTTCTTTCCCTCTATCCGATAGCCTATCTCAAGGCAAAACGGGAAAGGATATTTCTTGCGTGTTTCCTCACTGTCAACCAGTCGATAGCGTACCTCATCTTCCTGTTCAAATATCAATTCAAAATCCATATCGCGGGCAAAACCGTGTTGCGTCAATGCGTAGGAAACGCCTTCGTGGCGGTATTCATTCTCCCAAACGCTACCTACAATGGGAAAAAGCACCGGAGAATGCCGTTTCCAGAAAGCAGGGTCTGCCTGCCAAAGATATTCTTTTCCATCATGCAAGATACTGCATAACTCGGCTCCATGCGGTGAAACTTTAATTGTCAGTTCTGAATTAGAAAGTGTTTTCATATCATATATCATTTTGTTATTTTCTCATATAGTGTGGCATCTCTCCGGGTATTTCCATCGAAATCTCCACCAGACCACCGACCACTCCGTCCTGCTTCCATGCTGTCTGATAAATCATTTTCTTAACGCCGTTCTTCTCAATGGTGTAGGCATTCACTCCCCCCGTTTCCAGCAGTTCGCGTATCTTGGCTTGCGATTGCGGGTTGTGGCAATCAAAGAGATTCTTGCCTATCAGGTCACCGTGTTTGGCAAACGTACGGCATGCTTTCTCGTTCATATATAGGATGATTCCCTTTGTGTCGCATACAGTTACGGCACAGTTCATTTCATTGGCCCATTCGTACATAATTCTTTATTTTTAATTGGCTATTTTCTATGCACTTGAAATACATTTACAGAAAACTCTTCAAAGTCAAATGTCCTTTTCTCTATCGAATTATTATTGCATTAATCCTCCTTCTATGAAGAAAACGACTTCATTCAATCGTTCTTTATTCGATTCTTCATCTTTAAAAATAGCTGGAGTGAAGATTATCCTATCTTGAATCAGATTATCTACCAAATCCCACATGACTTCATGGTACAGCATCACCATTGCCACTTTTTCATTGTCAATACCATATTGGCTTGCTAAGGAGCCACAATTATTCTTTAGTTCCGCACTGATAGAGTTTACCAATTTTTCAGTTATTTGATGAAAGCGGTCTTGCCGTTTCTTTATAATAGGAAATAATACATCTCCATTATCATCTACCAGCCCATAAGGTTTTAACTGAGAAACGAGTTTGGCATCTGTTACTTTTCCAAATTGTGCTATTTCATCAGCACAATGGTCCATAATGTCGTTGTCAGGAGCAATGCCGCTATTGATGTAAGTCAAAATCAAATTCTGTTCTCCGAAACCATTCGTACCGCATGCAAAGCCATTTCTTGATTCGTATAATACCCAGTAACAGCCACTCCAGCTTGTATAATTGTCAACATCCTCAAACAAGACTAACTTTGTCCACATTTTTCCATCCAGAAGGTATGAAAAAACAAGTGAGAGTACATTGTTCTTGAATCCCATTTCACTGATAGTTTGTGCCAATGATATAAAGTCTGCCTTTGTTTTGACATACATGGATTCAGCAATCTCCTTACTTAAGCTTCTTAGAGAATTGGTCTGTTCTTTGTCGAGAATGGGTATAGTAGCTTCCCATTTTCCTTTTGTTTTACTGACAAGTCCACCTACTTCCAATAACAATAATTGGCTATCAGAGCATTTAATACCCATTTCACGAAGTTCGGCTTGAGTACGTGGAGTCCGTAAATTGTATAGTATTTCCCAATTATTATCTGGCGTTACATAGTCTTCGGGCTGATGTCCGTTCACTGCAACAAACTGGGTTGCTTCCCATTCGCTATAAGGTCTTATCGATATTTGTGCTTTAATCATTGTGGTAACGGACAATAAGGTAAACAACAATAATAAGTCCGGATAATGTTTCATATATCGCTTAATTTTAGTTTTGTTCATCATTCATGCACTTCTCTTATGTAACAAAGATAACGTTTTTTTCAATTCCTCTCTCAAACCTATAACAAAAAACTTCCCGACTACCAATAAAAAACTTCCTAACTACTAATAGTAAAGTTTGCAAGTATAGAGATAAAGAATTACCTTCGCCCTTGGTTTGTCTATCCCAAGCCTTGGGATAGAAATCCCCAACCTTGGCATACACATCCGCAACCTTGGGACAAACTCTGTAAGCCCCAATAAACAAACGAACCTCATAACAACGCTACCATCATGGCAGAATACAACATGCAGGAACTGAACCTGCCGGGAGAAGACGGCAAACGCATCCTCTACCCACGAATGAAACTATACGGGCAGGTGAACTTGGAAACCATCACCGAAAAGATAGCATACGCCTCATCCTTCACACGAGGAGACATCATCGGACTGGTGCAAGCCATCACCGACGAAATAGCCTACCAAATGGGGCAAGGTTACTCCGTGAAGATTGACAACTTAGGAGTATTCACCCCTGCCCTCGGTCTGCGGCAAGACCGTGAACGGGAGACGGGCGAAGAAGGAGACACCAAGCGAAACGCCGTCAGCATCTGCCTGAAGGACATACATTTCAAGGTGGACAAGGAACTACTGTACCGTACCGCTCGCCATTGCCACCTGAAACGTTCCACCGACAAATTCCAACGCTCCTCACAAGTGTTTTCTCCGCAGGAACGGCTGGAACGGGCAAAAAAATACCTGGAAAAGAACAGCTTCATGACCCAAGCCGACTATTGCCAACTGACCGGCTTATTGAAGTCTGCCGCCTCCCGCGAGTTGCGCGAATGGATAGCCAATCCCGAATCGGGCATCGACTACAAAGGACGAGGAACACACAAGATTTATATTCTAAGGAAACCATAACCCACATCCATTGAAGTAACAAAAACAATGAAAATACTACATACCAGCGACTGGCACCTGGGACACACCCTCTACAACTACGACCGCACCGCCGAGCAGCAATCCTTCCTACGGCAACTCACCCGCATAGTAACCGAAGAGCAGCCCGACGCCATGGTGGTAAGCGGAGATATCTACCACTACTCCTCTCCCGCTGCCGCCACGCAGAAGATGTACACCGACGCCATGCTGAACATCCATCAAGCCTGCCCCGGAATGGCCATCGTAGTCACCGCCGGAAACCACGACAGCAGCTCCAAATTGGAGATAGACAGCAACCTCTGGCAGCACTTCGGCTTGAACGTTGTGGGAAACATCGAACGTACAGCCGAGGAAGTGAATCTGGACAAGCACATCATCGAGATAAACAATGAAAAAAAGACAATAGGCTACGTCATTGCCGTGCCCCACGTCTATCCGCAAAACTTCCCCCTGCTGGACACTGAAACACCGCGCGACCAACGACAGGCACGCTTCTTCCAGGCACTGCTGGACGAAGTGAAGAAACGGAATACGGCACAGCTTCCCGTCGTCCTCATGGCCCATCTCTCCATTGAAGGCAGCGACCGTAGCGGGCACGATGAGAGTATTGGCGGAATAGAGTATGTTCCCCTCAGCGCTATGGGAGAAGGATACGACTATCTGGCACTCGGACACATCCATTGCCCTCAAGACATCAAAGGCAGTCATCACCACGCACGCTATTGCGGCACTCCCCTCCCCGTCAGCTTCGACGAAACCTATCCGCACTCCATCTCCATCATCGAGTTGGAGAAAGGGGCAGAACCACAAATCAGTACAAGGGAAATTGAAAATCCGATTCCCCTCGTCACGCTTCCCCATGACCCGACGCCTTTCGAAGACGCCCTGAAATTGCTGGAAGAATATCCGGAAGAGAAACCTGCCTACCTCCGTCTGAATGTGCTGACAAAAGGCTATCTGCCCCCCGACTGCAACGAAAAAGCCTCGAATGCCGCCAAAGGCAAGGCATGCAAATATTGCTACATCAAGACTACCCGAGAGCGGCAGGCCGACACTGACGAGAGCAAGCCTATCTCCATCCAAGAGATGCAGGAAATGTCTCCCCTGGAAATAGCCAGACTCTACTACCGCGAAACCGAAGGAGAAGAGATGGACCCAGAACTTTGCCAGCTGATGGAGACTGTCGTGCAAAAAGTGAAAAGCAAGAACAACTCCTAATCATTTGTCCGGAACATGAAACTCCAGAAACTGACCATAAAGAACCTTGCCTCCATAGAAGATGCCGTCATCGACTTTGAGAACGGACCGCTAAGCGAGGAATCCCTTTTCCTTATCTGCGGCGAGACGGGTGCAGGGAAGACAACCATTCTCGACGCCATCTGCCTGGCACTCTACAACGAAACGCCCCGCATGGACCATGCCGAGAACGAAAAATACAAAGACCTGAGCCAGACTTTCTCTGCCAAAAAGGAAGATGTTGCCATCAACGACAGCCGACAACTGATGCGCCGTAACACCAGTGAAGCATGGACGGAGCTGGAGTTTACCGGCTCGAACGAAACGCCCTACACCGCAAGATTTCAGGAGCCGTGCAAGATGTGCGCTGGACACTGGAAAACAAGAAAAGCGGCGCACAGCTCAACAAAAAGAATGAGATAAAGGCAGAAATACAAGCTGCAGTGGGGTTGACCTTCGAACAATTCTGCCGCACCACCATGCTGGCGCAAGGCGACTTCACCAAGTTCCTGCAAAGCAAGGAAAGCGAAAAATCGGATATTCTGGAAAAGCTGACCGGTACAAGTATCTACTCCGAAATAGGTGCCGAAATATATGCCGCCACCAAGGAAAGACGGACGGAATACGAAAACCAGAACCGGAAGCTGGAAGGCATCCACATCCTGGCAGAAGAAGAAGTCACTGCAATCAAGGAAGCCATAGCCACGCAAAATGCCGGAGTCAAGGAAGCCAATGAGCAGAAAACTACCGCCCTCGCAAAACGGGACTGGCTGAAGAAATACTCCGAACTCCTCCTCACCCGTGAACAGCAAAAGAAGATGTGGGAAGGGAAGCAAGCGCAACTGCAATCGGACGAATTCAAACAGAAAGAACTGCTGATTAAGGAATGGAACGCCACCGCCGATGCCCGCAACTGGCTCTCTACCTTGAAACAGCAGCAACAGCAGCAACAACAGAACCATGCACAAGCCGGGATACTGAGAGCATCCTTTGCCCGGCTGGACGGAGGAAGCAAGTGGCTATGCGGTTTCCTGAAAGAGCAAGAAGACAAGCTGCATCGTGCCGAGAAGTATTTGCAAGAGCATTCGCCCTTACTGCCCATGTTCGAGCAAAGCCAATCCATCATTACCGGCCTAAAATCCGCACTCGATGCCCAAACACGCATCGACACCTACAACGCGCACCTTGAAAGACTTGCCGCGCAACAACCCGTAAAAGTCAAGGAGCGTACCGACAAGGAAGCTGCCCTCACCCGGAAAGAACAAGAGAACCATGCATTGCAAAACGAAATAAACCTCCGGAATAAGCAGCTTGAAACCATGGACCGCCCTGCCCTGCAAGACAAGAAAAACAAACTCGATGCCGGACGGGAGAACCTGCTGCAAGCCTTGAGCGCCTTGTCTTTACTGGCTGAAACGGAAAGGACACTGAACGAGGCAAAGGTAAACGAAAAGGCTTTGAACGCCAAAGTGGAGGCGTGCCAAAAACAATACGTCCTCCTGCAAACGGCATTCGACAGCAAGAAAACAAGTTATGATGACATCCGCACCCTCTACGACAAGCAAAAGGAAGCCGTAGAAGAGTGGGCAAAGGAAGCACGCTCCCGGCTTGCCGTCGGAGATACTTGCCCCGTGTGCGGACAAGAAATAAAATCGCTTTGCAAAGATGAAGATTTCCAGTCTGTCCTTGCTCCCATACGCACCTCCCTGGAAACAAAAGAGAAAGAATACAAGGAAGCCGAGCAGGCATTGAACAACAACCGGACAGAATCCAAGACCTACGGAACGCTGGCAGAGAATGCCCGTCAGTCCACAGCAAGAGCGCTCCGGAGCTACAACCTTGCCCGTACTGACGCACAAGCCAAATGCGCCCAATGCAACGGCATCGGCCTCTCCACAACCACCGGCGAAACCCTGAAGAAGCTACTGGAAGAAAACAAGCTGGAAGCAGACAAACTGAACGAAAAGCTCACTGAAGTTCAAAAGCTCAGCGCACAAATCATAACTCTGCAACGGCAAAAGGACGAATGCCAAAAACATGTGGACGCTGCACGCCAAGCCTTCAACTCTGCCGACAGAGTGCTGAATGAGCTGAAAAACAACATCGTCAATTACGAGTCGCTCACCGCCAACGAAAAGGAGAACATACGTGCCACCATGGACCGCGTCACTCCCCACATCCTCTGGGAAGGATGGAACACGGAATGGGAGAACTCCCCCCTCTCCTTTATTGACCGCCTGACGCAAGCTACGCGCAACTACCGTCTGGCGCAGGAAAAACAAAGAGAACTGAAATCCGCCATTGCCCTTATCCACAAAGAGCTGGAAGGGATAAACATCAACAAGGAAAGCATCGATGCCGCATTCCCCGACTGGCGCAACGCACCTGCAGCAACACAGGAAATGGAAATCAAGGACCTAGGGATTGCCTGGAATAATCTGAATACACAAGCAAGCGGACTGAAACAAAGCATATCCTCCACCGCAGAACAAATGGCAAGGCTGCAAAAGGATTTAACCGGGTTCTATGCCGCCAACCCCACTCTCGACGAGAATCGTATCACCGTCCTATCCGCTTGGTCCGGCTCCCGGATAGAAGCATTGCGTGCCTCATTGCAGACACTTAAAGAGGAAGAAGTAGCTGCATCGACCGCCTTTCATCTGGCCACCGGACAAGTGGAAGAGCACATCAACCGGAAGCCCGAAATAGAAGAAAACGAAAACCTCGAAACCCTGGATGCACTCATCGCGAATCTCGAAGAAAAGATAACCGTCGGCAACCAATCCATCGGCCAGCAGAAGTTACGCCTGGAAGAAAACACCCGCAACATCGACCGGATAAAGGAAGAAAAGGAACGTGCCGACCGGCTACGCGAAGAGTATCTGAAGTGGGACCGCCTCTGCCGTCACTTCGGTGACGAACGGGGAAAGAACTTCCGCAACATAGCCCAGAGCTTCGTCTTGAAAGAACTGCTGGCAGGCGCCAATTTCTATCTGCAACGCTTGACCGACCGCTACGAACTGGAGTGCCAGGCCGGTTCGCTCACCATCCTGCTGCGCGACTTCCATCAAGGAGGTGCGGCACGTCCGGCATGCACCTTATCGGGCGGCGAAAGCTTCCTAGTATCTCTGTCACTTGCCCTCGGACTTTCTTCCCTCAGCCGCCAGAGCCTCTCGGTAGACACACTGTTCATCGACGAAGGTTTCGGCACACTGAGCAGCGACTACCTGAACACCGTTATGGACACATTGGAAAAACTGCACCGGATGGGTGGCAAGAAGGTAGGCATCATCAGTCACGTGGAAGGACTGAAAGAGCGCATAAAGACCCAGATACAAGTACGGAGAATAGACAGTTCAAGAAGCGAAATAGAAGTGGTGAATACCCTCTAAGCCGGTATCGGGATAAAGAAAACGAATGTTTTTTCGGCTCTTGATAGTACAAGCACCTGCATTATTGTGTATTTTTGCAGTCTCATAAAAAAGAAAAGACAATGAAAAAGTTCATGAAAGGAGTCCGGTTTACTCCTAAAAACTATTCCGACGAAGTAGAAGCCAAAATTCAACATTATAAGAAAGAAGGATATAAACTGCCGATGCGAAGCGCACTCCGTACCGAGGAACAGTTGGCCGGTATCCGCGCAAGCGCCAAAATCAACACAGCCCTGCTGGACTATCTCTCCGAGAACATTCGCGAAGGCATGTCCACAGCCGAAATTGACCATATGGTGTATTGCTTCACCACAGACCACGACGCCATCCCCGCTCCCTTCATGTACGAAGGCTTCCCCAAAAGTGTGTGCACCAGCATCAACGATGTAGTGTGCCACGGCATTCCCAGCACCAGGGAATGCCTGAAAAGCGGTGACATTGTAAATGTCGATGTATCCACCATTTACAAAGGTTACTTTGCCGACGCATCACGCATGTTCATGATTGGCGAAGTCAGCCCCGACATGCAGAGGCTGGTACAGGTCACCAAAGAATGCCGTGACATAGGCATACAGACCGCACAGCCCTGGGCACGCCTCGGTGACGTAGGCGCCGCCATCCAGGAGCATGCGGAAAAGAACGGATACAGCGTGGTACGCGACCTCTGCGGACATGGCTGCGGCGTCAAGTTCCACGAAGAACCGGATGTGGAACACTTCGGCAAACGTGGTACGGGCATGCTGATAGTGCCGGGCATGACGTTCACCATCGAACCGATGATTAACATGGGAAGCTACGAAGTCTTTATCGACGAAGCCGACGGATGGACCGTCTGCACAGACGACGGACTGCCTTCTGCCCAATGGGAAAGCCAAATCCTGATTACTGAAGACGGAAACGAAATATTGACACAATAAGGCGGACACTTCAAAACACTTATGGAGATAGTATTACTGATTATAGGGATAATCATCGGAACCGTAGTCGGCTATCTGGCGGCAGACCGCAAGTCTGCCGCACTGAGGGCGGAAATCAGCGGGACAAAGAAGGAAATAGAATTATTGAAGCTGCAGAAGGAAGAAGCCGAAGCGTTGCACAAGCGCATGAACACCGAGTTCGAGAATCTCTCCAACCGTATCTTCCAGAGCAAAGCCGAAGACTTTACCAAGCTGAATGCCGAACACCTGGGCAATCTGCTCCGTCCGCTGGGCGATAACCTGAAGGACTTCCGCCAAAAGGTGGAACAAGTATACAGCACCGAAGCCAAAGAACGTTTCTCGCTGGGAGAACGCATCAAGGAACTGGTGGAGCTGAACAACCGCCTCAGCGAAGATGCCAACAACTTGACCCGTGCCCTGAAAGGAGACTCCAAAATGCAAGGCAACTGGGGCGAAATGATTCTGGAACGTCTGTTGCAAGCCTCCGGACTGATTGAAGGCGAACACTACTTCCGCCAGGAGTTTCTAAAAGACGAACGGGGCGAAGCCATCATCAACGAGGAAAGCGGGCAGAAGATGCAGCCCGACATCATCGTGAAATACCCCGACGAACGGGAAATGATTATCGACTCCAAAGTGTCGCTGACTGCCTATGCTGCCTACACCTCTGCCGAAAGCAAGGAGGAGCAGGCACACTTCCTGAAAGCACACCTGCAATCTGTCCGCTCCCACATCGACGAGCTCAGCCATAAAGACTACTCGCATTATGACGCCCAATCGCCGGATTTCGTCATGATGTTCATCCCCACCGAAGGTGCCTACCTCCTCGCCATCCAAAGCGATGCCCACCTCTGGGAATATGCCTACAACAAAAAGGTGGTACTAATGAGCCCCACCAACCTGATTAGCGCCCTGCGCCTCTCGCTCGACCTTTGGAAGAAGGAGAACCAGGTAAAGAATGTGCAGGCCATCATCAAGCGCGGCACCATCTTATATGAAAAAATCGCAGGCTTTACCGACACCTTCCTCGGTATCGGCGACCGACTGGCCAGCCTGCAAAGGGATTACGATAAAGCCTTCAACCAGCTCTCGGACGGTAACGGCAGTGTAGTACGCCAGGCCGAAATGCTGAAAGGCATGAGCCTCACTCCCAAGAAACGCATTTCTCCAAGATTGCTGCCCAAAGACACCATTCAAGAAGAAACAGAAGAGGAAAACGATAACATTCAATAAAACATCATCCAACATGAAAACTCTGAAAGACCGCATTCTCAAAGACGGAAAATGCTTCCCCGGAGGCATTCTGAAAGTAGACAACTTCATTAATCACCAAATGGACCCCATCCTGATGAAATCCATCGGCGTGGAATTTGTCAGACGGTTCGCTTCCACCTCCATCAACAAGGTCATTACAGTAGAGGCGAGCGGAATTGCCCCTGCCATCATGGTAGGTTATCTGCTGGAACTGCCCGTAGTATTTGCCAAGAAGAAGAAACCGAGTACCATGGAAAACATGCTGACCACCACCGTATTTTCCTTCACCAAGAACCGTTCGTACGAGGTCTGTGTCAGCAAGGACTTCCTTTGTCCGGGTGACAAGGTACTGTTCATTGACGACTTTCTGGCCAATGGCAATGCAGCCAAAGGCATGATTGACCTTGTGAAGCAGGCAGGTGCCGAACTGGCCGGTATGGGATTCATCATCGAGAAGGCATTCCAGCATGGTGGCGACGAATTGCGCGAACAAGGCATCCATGTGGAATCACTTGCCATCATCGAGAGTCTGGATAATTGTGAAATCAAAATCAGATAAACCGCTGCACACATGGAGGACAATCAAGAAGGAGAAAAGTTAAAAAACGGGCTGATATACGGACTGAATGACAAGCCGCCTTTCAAGGAAGCATTCTTTGCCGCCCTGCAACACCTGCTTGCCATATTCGTTGCCATCATCACCCCTCCCCTCATTATTGCCGGAGCACTGAAACTCGATGCCGAAACCACCGGTTATCTGGTATCCATGGCATTGTTCGCTTCGGGCATTTCAACGTTCATCCAGTGCCGCAGGTTCGGAGGATTGGGTACGGGGTTACTCTGCATCCAGGGAACCAGTTTTTCCTTTATCGGACCCATTATTGCTGCCGGAACGATGGGCGGGCTTCCGCTTATCTTCGGTTCCTGCATCGCAGCATCTACCGTGGAAATGTTCATCAGCCGGATTTTGAAATATACCAAGAGAATCATTACGCCCCTCATTTCGGGAATCGTTGTCACTCTCATTGGAATGAGTCTGATAAAAGTGGGAATTACTGCTTGCGGAGGCGGTGCGGCAGCGCAAGCGGACGGCAGTTTCGGCAGTCTGCGCCATGTGGGACTGGCGGCCCTGGTGTTGCTACTCATCATTGCCTTCAACCGTAGTTCCAACCGGTATATGAGGATGAGTTCCATTGTCATCGGATTGGTTATAGGCTATATCGTGGCATGGTTCATGGGGATAGTAGATTTTACATCCATACAAAGCTATGGCGGTTTCAATCTCCCGATGCCGTTCCGTTACGGATTGGACTTCAGCATCTCAACCATCATTGCCTTAGGACTTATTTTCATGATTACCGCTATCGAAGCATACGGTGACATCACAGCCAATTCGCTCATATCCGGCGAACCGGTGGAAGGAGAAACATTCGTAAAACGCGCTTCGGGCGGTATCCTTGCCGACGGCTTCAACTCCATGCTGGCAGGTATGCTCAACTCTTTT
>OGNB01000770.1_pt1 | contig 21698 bp, 18 predicted proteins | sample 1573301 | NCBI WGS metagenome assembly OGNB01 (sample SAMEA2581914, study PRJEB24529) | metagenome | biome: Human gut stool | place: China | collected 2011
TCAGACGGCTGACGGGGATGCCCGTCCACTTGCCGACGATGTCGGCGATCTCGTTCTCGGTCACGGTGTCATGCACCATGGAGTTGTCGCTATTGTGCTTCTCGGCCGCAGCCTCAGCGTCCTTGAGCTGCTTTTCAAGCGCGGGCAGATCGGAATACTTGAGCTTCGCGGCTTTCTCGTACTCGAGATTTGCCTGTGCCCGCTCGATGTCGCCGTGCATCTGCTCGATCTCGCTCTTGAGCTTCTTGACGCTCTCCACGCCATTTTTCTCCGCCTCCCAGCGGGACTTCATGGCGTTGAACTGCTCCTTCTCGTCGGCAAGCTCCTTCTTCAATTCCTCCAAACGGTCGCGGGAGAGCTGGTCGTCCTCCTTCTTGAGGGCCATTTCCTCGATCTCCTGCTGCATGATCTTGCGGCGCAGATCGTCCAGCTCAGCGGGCATGGAGTCGATCTCCGTGCGGATCATCGCGCAGGCCTCATCCACGAGGTCGATGGCCTTGTCGGGCAGGAAACGGTCGGTGATATAACGCGCGGACAGCGTCGCGGCGGCGACGAGCGCGTTGTCGTGGATGCGCACGCCGTGGTAAATTTCATAACGCTCCTTGAGTCCGCGCAGGATGGAGATGGTGTCCTCCACCGTCGGCTCATCGACCTGTACGGGCTGGAAGCGGCGCTCGAGCGCGGCATCCTTTTCGATGTACTGGCGGTACTCGTCAAGCGTGGTCGCGCCGATGCAGTGCAGCTCGCCGCGGGCGAGCAGGGGCTTCAAAAGATTGCCCGCGTCCATGCTGCCCTCGGTCTTGCCCGCGCCGACGATGGTGTGCAGCTCGTCGATGAAGAGGATGATCTTCCCCTCGGACTTCTTGACCTCGTTCAGAACGGCCTTCAGGCGTTCCTCGAACTCGCCGCGGTACTTCGCGCCCGCGATGAGCGCGCCCATGTCGAGCGAGAAGATGGTGCGGTCCTTCAGCCCCTCGGGCACGTCGCCGCGCACGATACGCTGGGCAAGGCCCTCGGCGATGGCGGTCTTGCCGACGCCCGGCTCGCCGATGAGCACAGGGTTGTTCTTGGTTTTACGCGACAGGATGCGGATGACGTTGCGGATCTCCGCGTCGCGGCCGATGACGGGGTCAAGCTCCTTGCTGCGGGCGCGCTCGACAAGGTCGGTGCCGTATTTCTTGAGCGCGTCGTAGGTCTCCTCGGGATTGTCCGAGGTCACGGGAGCGGTTTTGACCTTGCTCAGCTCGTCGGTAAAGCGGCTGCGCGTGATGCCGTGGCTCTGGAGCAGCTGCTTGACGTCGCTCGTTCCCTCGGAGAAGATGGCGAGCATCAGGTGCTCGACGGAGATATAATCGTCGTGCAGCTTCTCGGCGGTCTTTTCGGCAAGGTTCAGAATTTTGCCGGTCTCCGGTGAGGCGTACACCTCGCCGCTGCCGCCGGAGACCTTCGGCAGACGCCGGATCAGCGTGTCCAGCTCGGAGAGCAGGCCGTCGCAGTCCACGCCCATCTTGCCGAAGAGCGACGCGATGAGTCCGCCGTCCTGATCGACAAGGGCATAGAGCAGATGCTCGGGGGTCAGATATTGGTTGCCGTTTTCCTGCGCCATGCTCTGCGCGGTCTTGACGGCGTCCAGCGTTTTCTGGGTATATTTTTCAGCGTTCATATAAATTCACCTCTATTGACAAAACTGCGAATCGCTTAAATCAGAAGCCCGCGGCCCCGCAGGTCGCCGCGGTAGGCCAGCTCCACGTCCTTGGCGCTCAGATCGCCGCTCAGATAGCCCTTGAGCAGGCGGTCGAAGAGCTGCACATAGGCGCTGATGGCGCCGGCGATGTCCTCCGCCGAGCGGGCGTGTCCGCGCGGCATGGCGAGCGGACGGACGAAGCGCCCGTCGTAGAGCGAGCAGGCGATCGTGCCGCCGAGCGCCGGCGCGAGACAGGCGTTCTCGATACGCGCCCACAGACGGAAGAAGTCCGTCAGCGCGGCGATCAGCTCCGCCGACTGCGTGCGGAACACGACGTTGAGCGTGCCCAGCGTATCCTCGCCGCCGCCGAGATCGACCTCGTACTTGACCGTCGGACGGTACTTGTAGGCGAGGCTCGATTTGAGCGACATGGACTGCGAGTTCGGCGCGAAAAACGGCACCAGCTCGCGCGAGGGGGAAACGAGCGCCTCGATGGCCTCGAAAATATCGTTGATCCTGCGCTCCGGCGTGGGGACGGAGACGTACTCGGACAGGATGCGGTTCACCAGCGCCGAGCGGTTCGTACCCAGCCGATGCGCCAGCGCGTCGACCTCCCGCACCACCTCGTCCGAGAGCGTCAGGCTGTATAGATTCTTTTTCATCATGCGCCTCCTTACCGGGTTTTTCTTTGCTGTACCGTATCATAGCACAGCGAAAACTTTTGTCAATAGATTTATATAAATATTTTAGCGGATTATAGAAATGTTTACACGGAGTTCATTTTCTGCCTTCATAAAAGAGAATTCAAGATATTCAACGCCACGTCAAGATGGGCAAGGTCAATGCCGGGGTAGTTGACCACCAGCGTGTGCGGTTTTGCCGCGTCGGGTGACAGGGCAAAATCCGAGAGGAAGGAGAGCCGCACGCCACGCCCCTCGGCGTCGGCACGCAGCACATGGTCGGTGCATTTCGTGTCGATCGTCAGAAGGAAGTGCAGTCCCGCGTCCTCACCGGACACCCGGCAGTGCTCGCCGAGCGGGCTTTGCAGAATGGTGTCGATGACCGCGTCGCGCTGCGCGCGGTAGGACTTGCGCATCCGGTTGATGTGCGCTTCAAAATACCCCTCGTCCAAAAAGCGCGCAAGCGTGTGCTGCTCCATCGCCGGCACAGTGGAGGAGTAGAAGCCGAGCTGCGCGCGGTAGCGCTCGGTCAGACTCTTGGGCAGCACCATATAGCTGATGCGCAGCGAGGGCGCGAGCGTGCGCGAGAAGGTGTTGACGTAGATCACGCGCCCCGCGCGGTCGATGCTTTGCAGCGTGGGGATGGGGCGCAGCGTGAAGCGGAACTCGCTGTCGTAATCGTCCTCGATGATATAGCGGCCCTCCCGCGCCTCCGCCCAGCGCAGCAGGCTTTGCCGGCGGCCGATGGGCGTCACCGCGCCAGTGGGAAATTGGTGGTTCGGCGAGGTGTGCAGGATCTGTGCGCCGCTCATTTCCAGAGGTTTCAGGCTCACGCCGCCCTCATCCACAAGCACGGGCGCGGTCCTTGCGCCGCCGAGCGCGTAGATGCGCGCGGCCTTGGAGTAGCCGGGATCCTCCACGCCGTAGACGGCCTCGCGCCCGAGCAGCTGGACGATGAGGTTATAGAGGTACTCCGTGCCCGCGCCGACGACGATCTGCTCCGGCGCGGCGGAGATGCCGCGGAAGCGGTAGAGATGCTGCGCGATGGCCCTGCGCAGCGCGTCCGCGCCGTTCGGCGGCGTGGCGCGCAGCAGCGCCTCGCCCTCCTCGCTCAGCACGCGGCGCATGAGCTTTGCCCACACGGAAAAGGGAAAGTCCTCCGTCCCGCTGCTGCCGGAGCTGAGATCGAGCAGCCACGAACGCTGCGGCTGCGGCGCGCTCCGGGCCGGGGCGCGCCCGGGCGCGGCGGGGTGCCGCTCCACGTCGGCGACGTAGTAGCCGCGCTTCTCGCGCGTGTAGAGATAGCCCTCCGCCTCGAGCTGGGCATAGGCGTTCTGCACCGTGATGACCGCCGTTTGCAGATGGCTTGCAAGTGAGCGCTTGCTCGGCAGCTTTTCGCCCGCCGTCAGGCGGCCCGCGAGAATGTCCTCACGGATGCAGCGGTAAAGATAATCGTAGCGCGCGAGCTTGCCGCGCCGGTCAAGATCGTAGGTGAGCATGGGCGTCTCCAATCTGGTTCTATGAAAATATATTGATTTGATGCTTTTATTAAGTCCAATTCTGATTAAAATACAGACCAAGCAGAAATGCAAGACTTTTTTGGAGATGATTTTCATGACGGATATGAAATTGCGTAAGCTGGTCCTCGCGGCGCTGTTCGCCGCCCTCTGCACCGTGATGACGATGGTCATCCAGGTGCCCTCGCCCATGCAGGGCTACGTCAACCTCGGCGACTGCGCCGTGCTGCTCTCAGCGTGGGTGCTGGGGCCGTGGTACGGCGGCGCGGCGGCGGGCCTCGGCTCGATGCTCGCCGACCTGCTGAGCTATCCGCACTATGCCCCCGGCACGCTCGTCATCAAGTTCACGATGGCGGTTGCTGCGGCGTATATTTTTGAGGCCATGCGGGAGCGCAGCGGCAAGCTGGCGGCGCAGCTCATCGGCGGCGCGGCGGCAGAGATCATCATGGTCCTCGGCTACTTCGGCTATGCGAGCCTGTGGCTCGGCAAGGGCTTGGCCGCGGCGGCGTCTATCCCCGGCAACCTTGTGCAGGGTGTGTTCGGCATTGCCGCCGGCGTCGCGGTCTACGCGGTGCTCGACCGCAGCCACGTTCTCGCCCGCGCCTGATTTTGGATTGCATTGCGGCCTTGTTCATGGTATCCTGTTGAGGAAACATAAATCCCCTTGCAGGAGGTCCGCCATGAAGATCAAGGTCGTGGATATGCCCTACGAGCAGGCGCTCGCGCAGCCGAGAGAAAAGCACACGCTGCCGCGCCGTCCGTCCATGCTGTTCCGCGCGCTCCTGCGCGCGCTGTCCGCGCCTGACCTGCGCGCGACGCATTTTCGCTGTGACCGCGTGGGCATGGAGCGGCTCGGCCCCGACGAGCCCTGTCTCGTTCTGATGAATCACTCCTGCTTTTTGGACCTGAAGATCGCTGCGGCGGTGCTCTACCCGCGCCCCTTCAACATCGTCTGCACGTCGGACGGCTTTGTGGGCAAGGCGGGACTGATGCGCGCACTCGGCTGCATCCCCACGCGGAAGTTTCAGCCGGACACCGCGCTCGTGCGCGATATGCTCTACGCGGTGAAGAAGCTCAAAAGCTCCATCCTCCTCTATCCCGAGGCGAGCTACAGCTTCGACGGCACGGCCACGCCGCTGCCGGAGAGCCTCGGCAAGTGCGTCAAGGCGCTCGGTGTGCCGGTCGTGCTGCTGCGTACCTGCGGCGCGTTCGCGCGCGACCCGCTCTACAACGGACTGCAGAACCGCAGGGTCAATGTCTCCGCCGAGCTGCGCTATCTGCTCTCGCCCGAGGAGGCCGCGGAAAAGAGCGCGGACGAGATCAACGCGCTGCTCGCGGATGAATTTTCCTTTGATAACTTCCGCTGGCAGCAGGAAAATGGCGTCGTCGTGAACGAGCCGTTCCGCGCCGACGGTCTCAACCGCGTGCTCTACAAATGCCCGCACTGCGGCACCGAGGGCGAAACGGAGGGCCGCGGCACGGAGCTTATCTGCCGCGACTGCGGCGTGCGCTACCGCCTGACGGAGCTGGGCGCGCTCGAATGTGAGAACGCTGAGGCGAAATTCACCCATGTTCCCGACTGGTATGCGTGGGAACGCGCGTGCGTGCGCGAGGAGCTGGAGCAGGGCAGCTATCTGCTCGACGCTCCGGTGAGCATCTGCGTGATGGTCAACTTCCGGCAGATCTGCCGCGTCGGCGAGGGCCGCCTGCGCCACGATGCGAACGGCTTCCGCCTCACGGGCTGCGGCGGAAAATTGGACTTCACGCAGAAGCCCGAGACCAGCTACAGTCTCTACGCTGACTACTTCTGGTATGAGCTGGGCGACATGATCTGCATCGGCGACCGCGACGTGCTCTACTACTGCTTCCCGCAGGGGAATGGCGATGTGGTCGCCAAGACGCGGCTCGCCGCCGAGGAGCTCTACAAGCTCAAACGCGCCGAAAGGGCCGCGAAAAACGGCTGATGCAACCGTCCGTTGCGCAAATCCCGAGAGCTTTTCTTGCCTGCCACCGCAGAATGCGCTACGATGAGGACAGAAAACAGAAAGGAGAGCGGCGGTGAGCTTTCAGGAAAATCTGATCCGTGCGCGCAAGGCGCGCGGTATGACGCAGGAGGAGCTGGCGGCAAGGCTGAACATCTCGCGGCAGGCGGTGAGCAAGTGGGAAACGGGGGAATCGCTCCCCGACCTCTATAAGCTCGCGGCGCTCGCCGACGAGCTGGGCGTGAGCACCGACGAGCTGTGCGGCCGCGAGCCGGCTGCTTTGTGCGGCGAGGTACCCGCAACGGCTTTCGCGGGGGATGCTGCCGAGAGAGAAGCCTTTGCGGAGGAGATCCGGAGGATCGCAAAGCAGAACAGATCTCTGCGCTATGTCGTAGGCATACTGGTGCTGATTTGCGGCGTGCTGACCATGCTGTCGGGATACCGTTCACTCCAAAACAGCAAGGCACCGAGCAATGAAATAACGACGCCCGCACCCCTGCCGGACACGATCACCATCAGCGGTCTGACGCTCGACATCGATGGTATTGCGTTGGTATTCCGCTTCGTCCCCAGCGTCAGCGGCGAGGGCTACGAGTGGTCGGCGAGCTGCGCGCCGGACAACAACGGGCTGATCTCCGTTGAAACGACGACGGACGGCGGCATCTGCACCGTGCGGCTTTTGAATGTTCCGCGGTACGGCGGCGTTACGCTTTCTGCCACCGTGACGAACGGGGCGGAGAGCCGCAGCATCTGTCTTGCCACAGACATCCGCGTCGGGGAAAACAGCATCTCCTGGGACCCACAGGTGTAACGCCCCGACAGACAATCAAACAGACCATGCCGGACGGCTGCCCTTCGGGGCAGCTGTTTTTTCGGCTCCGCACCACCGTACGGCCTCGCGCATACCCTGACAAAGGGAGAGGAAGTGGCCCCGATGCAGATGACACTTGACGCGCTGCCGGTCGGCGCGAGCGCCGTAGTGACGGCGCTGCGCTCCACCGGTGCACAGCGCCGCCGGATGCTCGACCTCGGCTTCGTGCCGGGCTCGTGCGTCCGCGCCCTGCACGTTTCCCCGTGGAGCGACCCGGTCGCCTACGGTGTGCGCGGCGCGGTCATCGCGCTGCGGCGCGAGGACGCGGGCGGCGTGCAGATCGAAATGCTTTGATTTTTCAGGAGGGATCGCCCCATGCCGAACGAGGCGCATATCATTGCTCTGGCGGGAAACCCGAACGTGGGCAAATCCACCGTGTTCAACGCCCTTACCGGGCTGCGGCAGCACACGGGCAACTGGCCGGGGAAAACCGTCGCCGCGGCGCGCGGCGATCTTACATACGGCGGCGAGCGTTTCACGCTCGTCGATTTGCCGGGGACGTACTCGCTGTTCCCCAACTCCGCCGAGGAGGAGATCGCGCGGGACTATCTCTGCTCCGGCGAGGCGGAGGCCGTGCTCATTTTGGCGGATGCGACCTGTCTGGAGCGCAGCCTGAACCTCGTGCTGCAAACCCTCGAGGCGGCGGACGTTCCCGCGGTCGTGTGCGTGAATCTTTTGGACGAAGCGGCGAAGAAGGGCATCGTGCTCGACCTGCCCGCGCTCTCCCGCGCGCTCGGCGTGCCGGTCGTCGGCACGGCAGCGAGCTGCGGAGAGGGGCTGGACGAACTGCACGCGGCGCTGGCCGCCGCCGTCCGCGAAAAGCCTCGGCGGAGAGAGACGGCGGTCGAATATCCCCGCGCGGTCGAGCGCGCGGTGCGCGTGCTGGAGCCGGCACTCGCGCCGTTCGCGCGGGAGCAGAGCCGATTCTACGCGCTGCGGCTGCTGGAGGACGACGCTCTGTTCTTCGCCCGCTTCGGCGCCGATCTGCCCGCTTTGGCGGCGGAGCGCATCGGGGAGGTCTGCGTCCGCGCCCGCGCCGAGCTGGGGGAGCTGACCGGCGACGCCCTGCGCGACGCGCTGGTGGGTGCGCTCTCCGCCCGCGCCACGGAGCTGGTGCGGCTGTGCGAGCGGCGGGACGAGACCGCCGCGCAGCGGCGTGACCGGCGGCTCGACCGCCTGCTTACCTCCCGCGCGACGGGCATCCCCGTAATGCTTGCGCTCTTCGGGACGATCTTATGGCTGACGGTCGAGGGCGCGAATGTGCCGTCACAGCTGCTCTCGCGGGCGCTGTTCTCGGCGCAGGAGCCGCTGCGGGAGCTTCTCACCTTCCTGCCGCCGTTCTGGCGCGGCGCGCTGGTGGACGGAATGTACCGCACGCTTGCGTGGGTCGTATCGGTAATGCTGCCGCCGATGGCGATCTTCTTCCCGCTCTTTACGCTGCTCGAGGACGTGGGCTATCTGCCGCGCGTGGCGTTCGTGCTCGACCGCTGCTTCGCCCGCGCCGGGGCGCACGGGCGGCAGAGCCTGACGATGTGCATGGGTCTCGGCTGCAACGCCTGCGGCGTGACGGGCTGCCGCATCATTGACTCGCCGCGCGAGCGGCTCATCGCGATGCTGACGAACAGCCTTGTGCCGTGCAACGGGCGCTTTCCGCTGCTCATCACGCTTTTGACCGCGTTCCTTTCCGGAGAAGCCATGCTCGGTGCAAGCGCCGGACTGCTCGCGGCGCTGGTGCTCTCCGTGTGCGTGACGCTGCTCGTCTCACGCCTGCTGTCCACCACGCTGCTGCGCGGCGAAGGCTCCGCCTTTTCCCTCGAGCTGCCGCCCTACCGCCGTCCGCGCGTGGGGCAGGTGCTGGTGCGCTCGCTTCTGGACCGGACGGTGTTCGTTCTCGGCCGCGCGGTGACGGTCGCCGCGCCCGCGGGCCTGCTCATCTATCTGCTGGGAAACTGCACCGTGGGAGATACCACGCTGCTCGCGCACGGCGCGGCGGCGCTCGATCCGCTGGGGCGCGCGCTGGGGCTGGACGGCATGATCCTGCTCGCCTTTCTGCTCGGCTTTCCGGCGAATGAGATCGTGCTGCCGATCCTGCTCATGGGCTACTCCTCGGCGGGAACGCTGGTGGACGGCGCGTCGCTCGCGGAGCTCAAGACCATGCTGCTGGCGAACGGCTGGACGGGAACGACCGCGCTTTGTATGCTGCTCTTCTCGCTGTTCCACTTCCCCTGCGGCACGACCACGCTCACGCTCGCGCGGGAATCGAAGAGCCTAAAATGGACGCTCGTCGACGTCGCGCTGCCAACGGCGGTGGGCATGACGGTCTGCTTTGCCGTGCATCTGGCGGCGACGTGGCTGAAAATATGAATACAAAATGTATTATCGCCTATGAATTATACGATTTGTCGCCGAAAATCGACAAAAAGAGACGCGAGCCGTCGGCTCGCGCCTCTTTTCTCTTATGCGGTCACGGCTCGCGGACGGCACCGCCGGAAATGGTGACCTTGCCGTTTTCGGCGGTCAGACCCGCTTCTCCGCCGGGAACGATAACGGTGCCGCCGGTGATGACGATGTCACCCTCACCGAGCCACAGCCCGTGCTCAAACGAGACGGTGCCGCCGGAGATATGCACCTCGCCGCGGTCGATGCTCGCGTCGCCCGCAAGCGTCAGCTCGCCGCCGGTGACGGTGAGCGCGGCATTTTGCAGCCAGAATTCACCGTCCACTGTAAGGTCGCCGCTCTCCACGAGCAGCGTGCCCTTCTCCTCGGCATTGCTGCCCATGTGCAGCGCGCCGCAGCGGACGTCCGTGCCGTCCTGCACGGCGAGGAGGGGCGCACGGACGCTGCCCCATGCCCAAACGTTCAGCTCGCCCGCGGCGAGCGAACCGCCGCCCGTGAAGAGCAGACCCGTTCCGCCGAGAGTCCCGTTGACTGTGTTTTCACCGAGGACGCGCAGGTGCGCTCCGCCCCACGGCAGCAGCTCGGGCGCGTGAGCGTTCTCCAGCGTCAGCGTACCGGCGAACCAGTCGTTTTCATAAGGGCTTTCGGCGTTCAGCGCATCCCACACCGCGCTGGGGACTGTGCCCGCCCAATCCGGGCTGTAGTCCGTCGGGTAATAGCCCGCGCCATAAACGCCGCGATAGGCGGAGCCATCCGCGCCGTCCCACAGGACGGCACCATAGTCGTTGACCACCGCGCCGGAAAAGCTCTGCGCGGAAAAAACGCCCGCGCCGCCCTCGACGGTCGAGCCCTCGGCAAGGCCGCCCGCAAGGTGCGCCGTGCCGCCGGAGAGGATGAATTCCGCCTTCTGTTCGGCTGCGCCGAGGAGCGTCGTACCGCCGCGGAACACCGCGCGCTTCAGCTCCTGCACGGAGCCCTGCACGCTGAGCGTGCCGCCGGCATTGACGAGCATACCGTTGCTGAACCAAAGCATATCGGTGCAGAGTGTGCCGCCGAGCACGGCGAGCGCGGGCACGTCGACTGTATTCGGAGCGGCGAGGCGAATGTCGTCGCAGCGCAGGGTCACATCGCCGTCAAGCACCAGCGAGGGGATGGGGAGATTCCCGCCGCTGCAGTCGAGGGCTGCGGCATTGGAGACCGTCAGCGTACCGTCGCCGGTGACGAGCAAGCAGTCAAAGCCCTCGAAGCAGGCGTACTCCGTGCCGCCGCCATCCACGGTACAGTTGCCGGAAATATTCAGGCGGAGGATGCCGCCGTCCGGCGCGGTGAGGCTCGGGAGGGTGCAGTCCGCCGCGGAGACGGTGAAGGCGTGGTACAGCTCGCCATTCCACGCGAGCTGACCGTAGGAGCCCTCCTGCTTCGCCCTGCCACCGGAGAAATCGGCAAGCGTGACACCCTCATCGGCAAGCTGCCCCTCCTGAATGAGATCGGTGTACGTTCCGTCCGGCAGGCGGACGGCGAGGTAATCGCACGCGCCCTCGTCGGCACGGGAGGCAAGCGGAAGCTTGCTGTTCTTGTCCGCCGCACCGGAGGTCTCGGCGAGGTCGAACCACAGGCGGCAGACCTCGGGCAGATCCTCGGCGCGCAGCCCCTCCTCGACCAGGATCTCGTCGTTCGGCGTCGGCAGCGTCACGGCGTCGTCCGGCATAGCGGGTGTGCCGCAGGCGGTGAGCAGGAGCAGCAGGGACAGGAGCAGCGCGGACAGCTTTTTCATAGCGGCGTCCTCCAAAATGCGTTTTCGGGGCGATCCTTATTTCATCAGCTCTGCGACCAGATCGGTGTATTCGCTCGGGTCCTCAAGCGGCAGGCCCGCGATGAGCAGCGCCTGATCGTAGAGGATCTTCGCGTACAGCTCCGCCTTGGCGCGGTCGGAGGTCATGGCGGCCTCCATCGCCTGCACGGCGGGATGGTCGGTGTTCAGCTCCAGAATGCGGTCGGCCTTGACGGGCGTGGGCATCTGGAAGCTCTTGAAGTATTTCTCCATCTCGAAGCTCAGGCCCTCGCCCGCAGTCATGCACACGGGATGCGTCTTGAGGCGGCGGGAAGCGCGGGCCTCCTTGATCTTATCGCCGAGCGTCTCTTTGACGAACTGCATCAGCTCCGGCTTTTCGTCGATGTCCTTCTGCTCCTCGCCGCCGAGGTCCAACTCGCCGTCGAGGATGGAGCGGAACTCCTTGTCGGCATACTTGCCCAGCATTTGCAGAACAAATTCGTCGGTCTCCCCGGTGAGATAGAGCACCTCGTAATTCTTCTCCTTCAAAAGCTCGGTCTGCGGCAGGTGGTCGATGGCCGCCGCGCTCTCGCCTGCGGCGTAGTAGATATACTTCTGGCTCTCCGGCATCCGGTCGACGTACTCGCGCAGGGTGACGAGCTTCTTCTCCGTCGAGGAGTAGAAGAGCAGCAGATCCTGCAGCGCTTCCTTGCGGCTCAGCCCGTCCGGCCCGGCAATGCCGAAGCCGATGGCGCGGCCGAAGTTCTCGTAGAATTTTTCGTAGCCCTCGCGGTCGTCGCGCAGCAGCTTTTCGAGGTCGGCGCGGAGCTTCTTCTCCAGGCTGTTCCCGATGACCTTGAGCTGACGGTCGTGCTGCAGCAGCTCGCGCGAGATGTTCAGGCTCAGGTCGGGGGAGTCCACCACGCCGCGCACGAAGCGCAGGTAATCCGGCAGCAGCGCGTCGCAGTGATCCATGATCATCACGCCCGCGGAGTAGAGCTGCAAGCCCTTTTCATAGCCCTCGCTGTAGAAGTCCATCGGCCGCTGCGAGGGAATGAACAGCAGCGCCTTATAGGTCACGGCGCCCTCGACGCTCGCGGTGATGACGCGCTGCGGCTTGTCGAAGGCATGGGCGATGGACTGGTAGAACTTCTCGTACTCCTCGTCCGTCACCTCGCCGCGCGGACGCTGCCAGAGCGGCACCATGGAGTTGACCGTCGTCATCTCGTCCACATACTCGTACTCGGGCTTTTCGGGGTCACTGCCCTCCTTGACCCTGCGCGTCGGGCGCAGCATACGGATGGGGTAGCGGATGTAGTCGGAATACTTCTTCACCAGCTCATAGAGCCGATAGCCGTCGAGGTACTCGGAATATTTCTCCTCGTCCGTGTCCGCCTTGAGGTGCATGATGACGTCGGTGCCGACGCTGTCCTTCTCACATTCGGCGACGGTGTAGCCATCCGCGCCGGAGGACTGCCAGCGGTAGGCGGTCTCCGCGCCGTACTTCTTCGTGACGACCGTGATCTCGTCCGCGACCATGAACGCGGAGTAGAAGCCCACGCCGAACTGACCGATGATGTCGATGTCCTCCTTCTGCTCGGCCTCCTGACGGAATTTGTACGAGCCGGACGAGGCGATGACGCCGAGGTTGTTCTCCAGCTCGTCCTTGTCCATGCCGATGCCGTTGTCGCTCACGGTCAGCGTGCGCGCGTCCTTATCCACGGTGATCTCGATTTTGAAATCGCCGCGGTCAAGACCGACCTTGTCGTCGGTCAGCGAAAGGTAGCAGAGCTTGTCGATGGCGTCGCTCGCATTGGAGATGATCTCGCGCAGGAAGATCTCCTTGTGGGTGTAGATGGAGTTGATCATCAGGTCGAGCAGACGCTTGGATTCTGCCTTGAATTGTTTCTTTGCCATAATAGGGGCATCTCCTTTGGTGATATATTTGTGCTGATTATAGCACAGAACCGCAAGGGTTTGTTATCTATTTTTGAATTTTTTCGTTTCGGTTGCACGGATGTGTGCCCCGCGCCGGTCCGGCGGCGCAAAAGGGGAGGAGGTGAGGACATGAAGAAAGCGGAACCGCAGGTGCCGTTTGTGCCGTACCGGTCGGATGACCGCACGCCCCACGAGCGCGTGCTGGACTTGATGGACATGGCGCACGCCAAGACCTGCTGCATCCTGAAGCAGCTCGGAAGAGCGTGGCCCCGTCCGGCGGACGAGCCGGCGCTCAACGCGCACAGCAGCACCTACCGCTGCCTGCGTATCCCGCGCTGAATACGCAGCAAGCCCTCCCGGTCGGGAGGGCTTGACTTTTGTGCGTGATATGGTACAATCGTATTGAGGGACGCTGCACAGACGGCAGGCGGTCGGCCACACCACCCGAAAGGGGGTGAGACCTTGCGGATCACTTTACATATCGGTTCCTTTACGGTAACGATTATGATAAAGAAACGCGAAAACCGCCACTCTGCCAAGTGACGGTTTTCTGATCTTTGATTAGAATTTAACGTTCACTGGGCCGACCGCTTGTCGCAGCGTCCCTTGCTATCTTCATTATAATCCGGCGGGCGAAAATGTCAAGCCGGAAATTTTTTTGCCCTCGTTGCACGCGGACGGACACCAAACCGGCGAATCACTCCTACAGGTGATTCGAGATATTTTCACCGTAAGAAAAAATCATAAAACCGGCGGAAACCTCGGAATTTTACACTTACGGAGGAAACTTTTTTGGCAAGCAACCATACCACCAACTATCAGCTCAATCAATGGGCGAAGTCCGACCGCGTGATGATGGACGATTTCAACGCCGACAATGCCAAGATCGACGCGGCGCTCAAGGCCAACGCCGACGCCATCGCGGAAACGGCGGCGGCCTTTCCGCTCGTCAAGATCAAGGAGGTGACGCTCGGCAGCAGTACCGCGGCTTACACCCTGGATGTCAGCGATGTGGATTTCACACAGTATTACAGCATTGAACTTTTCTGTGACGCCGCCAGCATATCCGGCGGCATCAGCCTTCAGGTGAACGGCATCACCAGCGGCTACTGTCAGGGCAATGCCAGCGGCGGCGGAAGCGGTTATGATTCCACCACTGCTAACATGGGCTTGTTGGGCGGAAAAATGATGTTCTACCAGCCGGCCGCCGGCGCGTATGTAGGCTGCTGTTATTTTTGGGGAAGTTCTTCCAACAGTTTCAGCGGATATCAATATGTGGCGCCCTGCACTTGGGACAACCTGACATCTTTTAACCTCACTCGCAAATCCGGGATTCCGGAGGGAACAAAAATCACCCTATTGGGTATCCGAAAATGAGAAGAGGCCCGCTCCGAAAGGAGCGGGCCTCTTCTCATTTCAGCACTTATGTGCGTCAATGGTTTTGTTTCCGTCAATCAGGAAACAGTCACAGTCAAGGTGTAGATACCGGTGCTGGTGACGCCGGTCTCGGAAACCACGGTGACAGTGAACGTAACATCCAGACTGCTGTCGCCGGTGGCGGCGGTGTAGCTGTCAGAGCCAACAGTGCCGTTAGCGCCGGCCGCTTCGACGGAGATGTTGGCCACGGTCGCACCGAAGCTGACAGCGGGCTCGATGGTGATGACGTCGCCATTATGGCAGGAGACGGAAGCAGTCACATCATTGTCGCTGCCGCCGTTGCTGGGAGAGGCCTCCACCACATCGTTCAGAGCATAGGTGGTGCCGTCCGCCAGCAGCTTTTTGCCGGACAGGATCTTCTGCAGGATCACGATGTCAGTGACCTCGCCGTCCTTGTAGATGTAGTACACCATGTCGCTGGTATCCTTGGAGATACCCTTGATGCTGGAGACGGACATCACATTGTCGGTATCGACATAGTAGACGTTGCAGTCATCGGTGTAGTTGAACCAGCTGCCGGCAAGACCGATGGAGCCATTGGTCTCACGGTCAGTGCCGCGGCCGGACTTGGAGATGGAAGCATCCTTGGTCAGAGTGGCGATGCCGTTGGAATCCTTGTCCATGCTGGTGTAGATGCCGGTGGCATAGGAGGTGTCGGTCTCGATCTTGGTGATCTCACCGTTTACGATGGCGTCATAGGTGTAGTATTCACCCTTGACGGAATCGTAGGAAGGACCATCGGTGTTGGTCAGGAGGAACACGGTCTCATTCTTGGCGGAAGTGACCGTGCCGGCAGTAGCATTGATGTACACCACGGTGGCGACAGTGCCGTTCTTGGCATAGGCGCTGGCAACATACTTATTGCCGTTGGCGATGGTGACAGTGGGAACGTTGGCGATACCGGTGTAAACGGTATAGACGGTGTTGGAGCCGCTCTTGGTGGCAACCAGGAAGATGGTCTTGCCGTTCGCAACGGACACGCTGTCCACGGCGATGGTGCTGCTGCCCTTGGTGGTCATGTGCAGCGTGGAACCGGCAGTAGTGGTGGTATCAGCATCGTCCAGGGTCTTCAGGGTGTACTTGCCCTTGTTGTTAATGGTGTAGGAGACGATGTCGCCCTCGGAAACAGCGGTGGAGCCATCCGTCTTCTTAGCCGCAGCAGTCAGCTCAACGATCTCGGTGGTGCCGTCGGTGAAGAGGAGCTTGACCTTGGGGGTGTCGTTGAAGTCGCCGGCACCGGCGGAATACTTCAGAACCACAGCGTAGTTGGTGCTGGTGGCGGAAGCGTCAACATCCAGAACGAAGCCGTACTTGTCGAGCGTCAGGGTAACTTCCTTATCCACAGCGCCGGACAGGGAGCTGATGCTGGCAGCCTTGTTGAACTTATAGGTGGTGCCGCCAACAACGACGGAGGAAGAGGAGTAGCCAGTCAGAGTGCCGGTGACCTGCTCGGCCTTGGCGACGTTCTTCACACCGGTGTCACCGGCCTTGTTGCTGTAGTTATAGGTAACGGCGTCGTCGACCTTGAAGTCCTCGGTCTCATAAACGCCGCCGCGAGCAGCATTCAGCGGAGTGACGGTGACGTTGGCATCCTTGGAAGCGGTCTTGGCGCGGGCAGAGGTGACCTCGCCGGCATAGGTGTTGACCAGAATGACCTTCGCGGTGTTCGCCACGTCGTCATAGTAGACCTCAACCAGAACGCCGTTGCCGCCGATCTTGGTGCTGTTGCCCTTGGTAATAGCCAGGCCGCTCAGAGCGGTAGTGCCATCAGCCGCGAAACCGGCCTCGCTGGCAGCGCCGTCCATCACGAATTCAACCGCGCCCTTCTTAATGCTATCGCTCAGGGCCAGATCGGAATAGATGGTGCCGAGCTTGACAGCCTCGGTATAGGTGAGATCGGGCGTGTTAACATAGGTGCCGATCTCCGTGGACTTGATGGTCCACTTGGAGGCGGGGCGCTCAAAAGCGTCGGTGGCGGAGTTCAGCTTGAGGTTGGAGAAGAGCTTCTCGCCCAGCTCAACGGTATAAGCGCCAGTATTGGTGAGCTGCGTCTTGCCGATGTTCTTCACCGTGCTGTCCTCAGCGACGGTAGCGGTGACATAGGTGGCCTTGGAGCCGCCGATGCCGATGACCGTGCCGCCGATGGTGATGGTGCTGCCCTTGGTGTCATACTCGACGGTGGGGGCCTTGATGGCGTTGAGCATCATCTGAGCGGCCTGCTCACGGGTGATGACGTCGTTGGCCTTCACGGAATCCAGACCCTTGAGGAGCTTGGCGGAGGTCATCAGCTTGCTGGTGTTGATCTGCCAGTCAGCGCCGGTGAGGTTCTCGGTCGTGGCGTCATAGCCAAGGCAGACGAGCAGCATCTTGCCGAACTGCAGGGCGGTCAGGGAACCGGTGGGGTTGAACTGACCGTTGCCGACGCCGGCGACGACGCCGGTGGTGGCGCAGTAGTCCACATAACCGGCAGACCAGCGATTGGCAGCCACGTCGGTGAACTTGTTGCCGCCGACGAGAGCGTCAGCGGACTTCTGACCGAGCTGGAGATAAGCGACCAGCTTGGCGGCCTGCTCACGGGTGAGGTTGGCCTTGGGGTCGAACTTGCCGTCGGAGCCTTCAAACACGCCGACAGCGCTCAGGACGTCCACAGCTTCCTTGAGGTCGATATCGGCCTTATCGGAATAAGCTGCGTTGCTGATGGTGACGAGGGACATGGACATGACCAGCGCCAGCACCAGAGCGAGTAACTTTTTCATATAATGTTACTCTCCTTTCTGAAATTTCCGCTTCCGGTTCTGCGGCATCGTATATTTTTCCGCGTTTCGGCTCGATTTTCTTTTGTTTATGCACGTCGGCTCGTTGAGGAGGGCGTCCGTCAAAATCCTGCCTTTGTGCAAAACGGAGAAAATATTGCAAAAACGGGTTAAATAGGCGATATCGTACCCCCATGCACGAAGTTCTTTATTCCAATATCGCTGCACGTTATCATGAATACCCGCATGAGTTTGAATCTAAACTCTCTTATGCTGCCGATAAATATGGCAAGTATATTCCTTACATTCTCCAAAACAAAGAGTTGTTCCGTCGCTGCATAGCTCGTGCTTACTCTGAATATGGTTGGGATATCCCTATCTATATTGAGATTGGCGGCCGTAATAAGCTTGACGATCAGCTTGAACTTGACGAGTTATTTGAATGCTCTGTGCCGGAGTATGAGAATATAGATATCTTCAAAGAAAGGGGGTTGTCTGATGCACGCTGTACTTCTTGGTAAGGTTCGCCGTAATGGCACGTCTAAGGCTGGTAAGCCCTATGACTTCACTGCCTGTTCCGTCTCTTACTCCGCTTTTGGCGTTGAGGGCGTCCAGGTCTCCGAAGTTCTCGTAGATTCTCGCATGATCCAGTTTGACGCGCTCAAGATTGGCGATCACTATGACTTCGATTATGACAATAAAGGCAACCTGCTCAACGTCTTTATCGAAGACTAACCTCTCCTATTTCTTTTCCTCACTCTGGCCCATGGCACGTGGGCCTATGGCGGGATGGTGTAAAGGTAACATACGGCTTTAGTAATGCCGTGCTGCCGGTTCGAATCCGTGCTCCTGCATCCATTTTGAAAGGGGTGTCATGTTATGAAGAAAACGTTTGTTGCTGTCGTTCTCTGCATGGCGCTCCTTTCTTCTTTTACGGTTTCTGCGTCTGCTTATGACGTTAACGATATTTATAATCAGCTTACCGCTATTCGGAATGAGTTGGGTTATCCTCAAGGCAATTGGTCTTCTCTTCGTCGTGCTGTGAACTATATTGCGGATCATATGCCTGATTCTTCCCCTAACTATTCTACCGTTCTTTCCAACATCTACTCTAACACTTCTTCTATTTCCTCTACTCTTTCTGATATCTATTTCGTTAATTCTGGTCTTGTTCAGCGTGTCATAGAGATTCAGTCTAAAATAGATGTTTCTAATCAGCATTTAGGCACTATCTCTTCTACTTTGGGTACTATTGATTCTCATATTGGTTCTGCTGCTGATTTGAATCATTCTGACTGGGATTTTCTTTTTAATTACGTTTTGCAGCCTGGTACTGGTTCTGCTACTTCTTCTCCGTCTGGTTATAATCGGTACCCTTATATTTCTTCTGGTTCAACTTCCATTGAGTATGGTACCTTTGGTCGTCTTTTGCTGTTCTATGGTAATAATCTTGTTAATGATACTCCTACTTATGGTAGGGGACCTACTCTTTATAAGGTTATTCATCAGCTTCAGCAGGTTCTTGCTTCTGATGATGATCTTCAGCTTAAGCAGGATAACAAAGCAAATGAAGATGCCGCTACCGATGCTTTTGTCAATGGCAATTCCTCTAAGACTTCCCTCGGTCCCGGCGATATCGGTAACTTAAAAGATGTTGGCGGTACGTTTAACGATTTGACTTCTCTTAATGGTCAAAGCTCCGTTTCCTCGTTCCTTTCTGGCCTTACCTCTGCTGATGGTACGGGTCAAGGCTGGTTTTCGGAAGCTACTCGTGCTTCTTTGGATGCTGTTTCCGCTCCTGTTACCACTACTCGACTTGTCCAAAAGCATTGGCGTGGTGAAAAGTCTTTAACCTATTCTATTTCCGCTGATACTTCCGTTAATGTTGTTTCTTCTCCTGCTCCTGCTTGTGCTCCTGCTGCGGATCCTGATCCCTATAATATGTCCGGCTTCGTGGATAACTATAATTGGCTGTGGGGTGATGCTTCGTGACTGACCCTGTTTTGACCTTTCTCAATGCTCTTTCCCTCATTCTCGTTCGCTTGCCTTATCCTTTCATTCAGCTCCTCGGCCTTGTTGCTGTGTGCTGTGCTGGTATCATTGTGATTCGCATTGTGAGGGCGTTGTAATGAAAACTATCGCTTTTATGGTCGCTTCTTTCCTTTCCTTTATGCCTGAATATCTCCGGTATATCGTGATTGGAGCTTTTGCTATTCTTGCTCTCTATGTTATCATTAAGCTTGTCATTGCTGTTCTCGATGCTCTGCCGTTTGTGTAAAGGGGTGATTCTCTGTGACAAATGATGCTTTGCTTGTTGTTCAATGTCTCTTCCAAACTATTTGGAAGCTCTTTAATAGTTGGTATATTCCTGGGACTAATGTCACTCCTGCCGTTATGATCTTCGGCTTTTTGTTTCTCGGTATTTGTTTTCGTTTCATCGGTCATTTCTTTGGCCTTTGGGAAAGTATTTCGCGTTCTTCACATCGTTCAAAAGGTGGTGATACTGATTGATGAAAAGGTTTTTTGCTTTACTTCTTTCCTGCTGGATTTTGTGCCTTTCTGTAGGTGCTGTTTATGAGGTGAATGATGATACGTCAATTGAAACGCCTGCTCCGGTCTCTCCTCCGGTCGATTCTGTGGTTGACGTATCCCCTCCGACGTTTACCCTTGATGAAGTCCTTGCGGCGCTGCCTGAAAGCGTTGGAAGTCCTGATGTGGTGAGTGAAGATGTTGTTCTTACTGGCGTTTCCCTTGTTTCTGTCCCTCCTGTTACTCCGTCAAGTACCACAGGGCTTAAGGCTGCGCTTCTTACCGTCCTTGGTAATTATGATCCTGTTGTCGTGGTTCATCAGTATCAGAGTAGCAGCTCTGGTTACAACAGTTACGCCACTGACATTCAGCCTGATTACGTTTGGATAGCTTCTGCTGCTCTTCTTTGCCTTGTCATTTGGTGTCTCTTCAAGCTGGGAGGTGCTTTGCTTCGTGGCTGATATGCAGACTTTCATCGGTTGGTTTTTGACCGAGCTTCCCGATTTCCTCATGGCTGAACCTATGTGTTATTTTATCGGTTTTGCCTATGCTATTCTTACGATTCGGATCATCCGAGATTTGATCCATATCGCTTGAATATATCTCCCCTGCGAATATGTTTGAAAGGTGGTATGTTTTACTTCTTCTCCTGCCGCTGGTACCCTTGCCGCTATCCTCGCCGATGCGGGTAGCATGGTCACTTCTTCTGTGACTTGGATCGGTTCGTTTATCGGTGCTATCACTTCCAATCCTCTGATTGAGGCTTTCGTCATCGTTTCCTTTGTTGGTCTCGGTATTGGTCTCATTCAGCGTCTCGTCCGCGTTTAAGGAGGTTTTTTGATGGCTGCTATTCTCGCCGACGTAACCTCTTTCGTTACGGCTTCTGTGGGCTGGATTGGCGATTTCGTTGATGTGATTGTTGCTCAGCCCCTGCTGGAGATGTTCGTCATCACTTCCTTCGTTGGTCTTGGTGTTGGCCTCATCCAGCGCCTTGTCCGGATCTGATTCCTTTTTCCTGGGTAACCTCCATCGGCTCGGCGATGGAGGTTATATTTTTCTTATTTGGAGGTGTCTATGGTTTTTATCGTTTTTGCTTTTCTTGCCTATGCTTCTTTCGTCTATCTCTCCCGTAAGTATAACAATCCTCATAAGCTCATTTTCATTTTCGGTAAAAAAGGCTCCGGCAAGTCTACCTATATGGTTCATCTTATGCTGCGGCATTTGAAGCGTGGTTGGACTGTCTATACCAATATGTATGACGTCTGTATCCCCGGCGTTCGTCTTATGGATACTGCTTCCTTGAAGACTTGTGTTCCTGATCCTCATTCTGTCCTTTTCATTGATGAGGGTGGTCTGATTTGGGATAATCGAGGCTATAAGTCTTTTGATAAAGGTTATACCGAGTTCTTCAAGCTCCAGCGCAAGTATAAATGTAAGGTCTATATTAACTCTCAAGACTTCGATATTGATAAGAAAATCCGTCAGCTGACGGATAGCATGGTTCTCATGTCCTCGATCGGCGGCTTTATCGGTGTTGTCCGTCCTATCATTCGTAAGGTCGCTTTGGTCGAGGCTTCTGCCGAGGGTGAGTCCCGTATTGCTGATAATCTTAAGTTTGGCTCTCTTTTTACGTTCCGCTTCCTCTTCCTCCCTCGCTATTTCAAGTACTTCGATTCCTTTAAGGCTCCGGAGCGTCCTCCTGTCCAGTTTGATACCTATATTCCCTTAGACCCCTATGAAGGAGATGATGATGTTGATTAACTTCTTGATCTTCGCTGTGAAACGTTATGCTCGCTTCTGCTCTTATTTTGCTGCTTTTCTTGCTGGCTTCTCCTTTGGCCTTTCATCCACTCTCTTTTGGTGTGGTTTGGCTGCTTCCATTGTTCTTGGTTCTCTGTCTGCTTATGAATGTAGACCACACTCTGAGCGCCCAGCTGGGCGCGTGCGCACGGACGCACGCGCCAGCGCCGGCGCGGATTCCCTTCAAAAAGATAACGACCAGGTTTGAGCTTGGCTTTTTTTCTCCGGATAATTTCTCCGGATAATTTCTCCGGATAATTTCTCCGGATAATTTCTTCGGATAATTTCTCCGGATAATTTCTCCGGATAATTTCTCCGGATAATTTCTCCGGATAATTT
>OGNB01000785.1_pt1 | contig 21328 bp, 15 predicted proteins | sample 1573301 | NCBI WGS metagenome assembly OGNB01 (sample SAMEA2581914, study PRJEB24529) | metagenome | biome: Human gut stool | place: China | collected 2011
GTCCGGGAATATCCAACATATCCGCTGTTTTGATGTCAGCGACCTCACGAAAGACAGCCATCAGTTCAGGGAGATTGTAGAAACGGACGAAGCGATCACGCATCCGATAGCCACCGCCCTCCGGCTTCAATTCCAGCACAGAGGCTTTCTTTGCAAAATGGGCGATCCAGGTATCGAAGTAGGACCAGCCGAAGCGTTCCAACTCCTGCGGCTGCAAATACCGCTGCATGACGAACAGTTCGGAAATCGAGTTACTGATTGGCGTTCCGGTCGCAAATACTACGCCGCGCCCCTGATTCGTTTCCTGTAAATACTGGCATTTGAGCAGCATATCAAAGGCGCGTTGACTGCTTGAGGTTGTAATACCAGCCACATTTCGCAGCTTTGTAAAGACAAAGCAGTTTTTGAAAAAGTGCGCCTCGTCCACCATCATCATATCTACGCCGAGCTGCTCAAAGGTCAGCAGATCGTCTTTCTTTTCCTCGGCAGACAGCTTTTTCAGCCGCTCATCCAGATTTTTGCGGAAAATGACCATCTGCTTGACGGACCAATTCTCGCCATTTTCGCTCTTGATTTCATGGATTGCATTTTCAATATCGTTGATCTGCCGTTCCAGCATAGCAATCTGCCGCTCTGTGGAGATTGGGATTTTCTCAAATTGACTGTGCGCCAGAATCACCGCATCATATTCTCCGGTGGCAATTTTGGAAATGTAGCGGTTGCGGTTTTTAGGGGTAAAATCCTCTGCGGTGGATACCAAAAGGTTTGCGTTGGGGAAAAAGCGGTAGAACTCTGTTGCCCACTGGCCCACCAGGGGATTGGGAACCACAAACACCGCCTTGTGGATCGCTCCCAGGTTCTTGAGGTACATCCCGGCGGCAATTAAAGCAGCGGTCTTTCCGGCGCCTACCTCATGTGCAGCAAGCCCCGTCCCGGTATAGATGACACGGGCAGCAAAATCAAGTTGATGCTTCCGCAGCTTCATCTCCGTGTTCATGCCGGGAAATACGAGATGGCTCCCATCAAACTCACGGGGACGAACTGTGTTGAAGGTTTCATTGTAGATACGCAGAAGCCTATCCCGGCGCTCCGGTTCTTTCCAAACCCAGGACGCAAATGCTTCCTGAATCTGTTGCTGCTTGGCACGGGCAATCATGGTTTCCTGTGCGTTGATTACATATTTAACCGACTTGTTGCCCTTTTCATTGATGTATTCCTGCCGGTCACGGACAGTAGTGGACTGCATATTAAGGCAATCCTCAAAAATCTCATAAGCATTTTTCCGCTTGGTTCCGAAAGTCTGGTTGACCATTACGGAATCCGGTTCCGCATTTTTATTGGTGACACGCCAGGTCGTGGTATAGGAGAAATACTCAATGTCAATGCGGTGCCGGTTGTCGCCGCCCTCGATGACCTTTTCATATCCGCTGGTCTGGAAGGTTTCATACATGAATTGGCGGTAATACTCAATGGGAACCCAGATGGCACCCATATTCACTTCGATGTCGGCAGGAGTCAGCGGCTCCGGCTGTACTTCCTCCAAAGCCTCTACATTCCGGGCAAAGAGTTCCGGTTCTTCCGCTGCCTTCTGACGTGCGTAGAGCAGTTTATCCCGCACATGACCACTGAGATATTCTTCTGCAAGTTCCCATCCTTCCAGCGGATTACCGTAGTATTTCTGGGGATTGAGATAGATGCGAGTATCCAGCTCTTGCACCAACTCCTGTGGGGCTTTTCCTGTCAGGAAGGACATATAGGGCAGATCCACCCGCAGCTTGTGATTCAGGCAGATTTGAAGGGCGTCCTCGGCGGTGTCTGCATGGTTGACCTGACGGAAAGGACGGATGGTGGCTTTGGTGAAGATCGCTGATTTATCCCAACCGGTCTTGTCTTTCCGCTCATCCTCGATAGAGCGCAGCAAGGGGAATTGGTCATCATCAGAAAAAGCGAGGATGTTTCCTTTGCTGTTGATGGCTCCATACTTTGCAACGAAGCGGTCATATACCTGATTGAGTGTGTCCTGTACTTTCTGGAGATCAACCGGGTCATACTCATGGGACTGGATGTTGATAACCTCCAGCAGCGCAGTACGGATTTCGCACAATCCCTTGATTCTTTCGGCCTTCATGCCGGTGTAAGGTTGCGGGATCAGCTTATCTTTTTCACAGAAGAAGATCTCGCCATCCCGCACAACATAGGTGAAGTTTTTGGTTCCGGCCGGAGCGTCCTCATACTCTGTATTGCTTTCTTCCGGTTCGTCCGCCTCGATTTCTTCATCCGGCTCTGCGGTAAAACGGGCATACAGGGAGTCAACCGCTTGGGTAAGATGCTGGTTCAGGTCAAAATCTTCCGGGGCAACACAGGCCGTCCCATCTTCGTTGCCGTACATATTCCGGCTGCTCACCATCTCGCCCATGAGCATTTCGGGATTATCTTTGAAATAGCGGTTATAGGCGATCCATTTACTGCGGTCCAGGTCAGTTTCAATCCAGGACGGAAGATTCGCGCGATCAAGTTCTATGGGCTGCGTTCTCTTTTTCAAGAAAACAACATCCGCTGTTACATCGGTTCCCGCCAAAGCCTTGAACGCTGTGTTGGGTAGGCGAATGGCTCCGATGAACTCTGCCCGCCGTGCGATATATTCCCGAAGGCTCTCGTCCTTGCGATCCATAATTCCTTTGCTGGTGATAAAGGCAATGATACCGCCCGGTTTTGCAAGGTCCAGGGACTTGATGAAGAAATAGTCATGGATGTACGGGTTCAGGTCATTGTAGCGCCGGTCATAGATTTTCACGGAGTTGAACGGGATATTGCCCAGAATCACATCAAAGCTGTTGTCCTCAAATTTGGTGGCTTCATATCCCATGATGGAAATATCCGCATCAGGATAAAGCTGCTTTGCGATTCTGCCGGTGATGGAATCCAACTCTACGCCAAACAGCTTGCTCCCTTGAAACTGCTCCGGCAGCACAGAATAGAAGTTGCCGGTTCCCATACCGGGGTCCAGGATTTTTCGGTCAGGGCCGCCCTCGAAGCCAAACCGTTCCAGGGCGCGGTAAATGTGCCGGATCAGGTCAGGCTCGGTGTAGTAGGCTGTGATGGTGGAGTTCATGGCCGCCTTGTATTCCACATCAGTCAGCAGGGACTTCAATTCCTGATATTCGTTCTCCCAACCAGAGGCCGTACTGGAGAAAGCATTGGCAAGCCCGCCCCATCCGACATAACGGGCAAGGATGATTTGTTCTTCCGGTGTCGCTGTCCGCTTTTCCAGCTCAATCTGCTTGAGCAGCTTGATTGCCATGACATTGTTTTTATATTTGGTTTTTGCTCCACTTGGATACAGGTCATAGTCCTCAGAAAAACGGAAGTTGTGTGTGGCGACCTGCGGCGCCGCAGGCGGCTCACGAAGGGGCGCCAGATCAGTGGGGGTGGCTTCATCCATAACAGCGGGCGCCTCTGCTGCTGTACCATCGCCCATTCGTACAAAGGCGCGAATGGGGCGCAGTTCTTCCAGCTCTTTTTCCAGCCGGTATTGCGTGTCCTCCAGATCGTCCATGTCGGCAGCTTCTTGGGGGGAGAGAATAGCCCCACCGTCCAGGCGCCGCACATAAGCGTCAAATTCCCGCGTAATATCTTCAAGGTCATTTTGTACCCGGAGATAGTCGGGATTGGGCTGCTCATCCACCACGGCTTGGTACAGGGCCGAGCCATCCTCGGTCAAATACCCCCATACAATTTCCTCATTGGGATATTGCCCTTGCAGATAGCGGAGCATCTGGGTTGCGATACCTTGACGGCGGTAGTCCTCCAGAACTTCAATCATGCTGATATGGGGCCGCCCCTCAAAAATACTGTACCGGATGGTTCCAACCGTCAGCTCACCTCGGACCGCCTGCATCAGCATATCAATCTGCCCATGATGGGCGTCCAGGGCTTCGTCTAAAATCTGTGTTTCCTCTGCTTCATCGTGTTCCCAGGGAGCCATACGGGTTTCATAATCGTCAATTATTTCTTTGGTTATCCCTTCCGGCTTTTCCGGGAGCAGATCATACAGCTCTCGCATTTTAGCTATCTGTGCATGGATGCTACCCGCCCACAAATGCTTTTCGTGCTGATGGCCTTCACTTAGAAAATACTCGCAGTCCGCTTTAAGGCGCCCTAAAAGGCCATATTCAAAACTGTAATCATACGGTTCTGTTTCTCCCTCAAGCGGCTCATCGGTTTCCGGCTCAGGCAGACTGACAACAGGGGTTTCCAGATAGCGGCCTTCATCCACCAGGCGTTGCACGACACCGGCAGCCCGCGCCCAGGACAGCTTTGTTTCCTGTGTTTCGCCCTGCTCATCCTGCCATTCGATAGTGACACCTTCACTATTGAACATGGCGTATTTCACGCCCATTTCATCACCGGAGAACCCTTCATATCCATATAGCTTTTTTAGAAAAGCAGTAAATTCTGATCCGGTGGGGTGGGTCTGAGCAAACTCGTAGATTTGTTCTTTTTTTCCTGCGGTAAGGGGGCCTCTTTGCATGACACGCTCAACAAGCAGATCTTCCGTACTCTTTTCCAGGGACAGAAGCGAGAGCTGCTCCGGCTGTTCTTCTTCCACGACCGGAACAGCTTCGGCAGCCGGGCGCAAATCCACATCGACTTCTTCATCATTGACCATCATAGAGGCCCGCACCGGCTCATAGCCTTGGCTGCGGATATTGTTCAGCCAGGTGGCAAAGAAACTGTTGAACCCGTTGATTGCTTTCTCGTATGCGGGGTCGTCGGGATCAGCCTCGTTATATACACCAATGCCGCTGTTCTCATAGCTGAAAGCCCGAAGTGTTCCGGCCTCTTTGTCGATTTGGAAATCCATATAGGGGTCATACATCCGGTCGCCGTTCTGCATATAGTAATGCTCCATGCAGTAATGGGAACCGTATTTATGGTGAATGACCAGAGGGTAGTAGGCTTCTCCGGCCTCCAGCCGCAGATACTCATATTGACCGGACACAATCTCCGGGAACAACTCTTGAAAGCGGCGGAAATTCTTGTGCGCCGTCGTGTTTCCTTTGACGGGCGGCGGTGTAGGCTGCTCCGCTGTATCTGTGGGGAGAGCCGTTTCGGGGGCCTCCACAACAACAGGGGGATTTTCGTCAGGAACGGATGCAGGCTCGTCACCGGCTGCTGGTGTGTCGTTTTCCATTTGAACAATCGCCTGCGGCTTGACCGGTTCCACTACGGTTTCTCCGGCTTCATAGGCAACAGCATCCAGAACATAATCAAAATCCGCTTCTCCAATGGTCATTTGCCGGTGAGGACCGCCCATTTCATCAACTTCATCAGGGATGTTATAATCCCCGATGGGGTCAGGTTGCTCCTCTACAACAGGATTGGGATAGTCGCCATCCTCGATCATGGCATCCAGTAAAAACGCCAGCCCGTTCCAGGGAATGTAGGTATAGCCTTCATCAAAGAAAAATGAAATGCCATCTTCACCATGCAACCGGGTACGATAGAGAAGATCGCCCTGATATTCACGGTCGCCATAGGGAGTAAAGAGAGCCGCAATCTGCCGCCCTTTGTCTGACCAGTCAGGATTGAGCGGCGGTTCTGACAATACGCTGCGAACCGCGCTGTGCAGCTCTGGGGGGTATAGATTGGTGCTGGTCAGGATGTACTCATAATTGCGCCGGACTTCTGCATCGGTAAAATGGCGTGTCGGTTGTTCCGCAGGAATAGAAAAAGAGCCGTCCTTTTCAGACGGCTCTCCCACAGGTGCGGCGCTTGGCGCCACTTCTGTATTTGGCTGTTCTTCGGTCAGCGGGGAATCAGGACTACGCTCTGGAGTACGGTTTCCTCCGCCATCAGTTTCAGACTGTTCAGGTGTCGCGTCCGCTCCATGATGTCCTCGGTCTGCGGAAGCGGCTCCTGCTGGAGCATTTGCTGCGTCAGGGCTTCGATCTTCTCGGTCGCCTCGTCCTGTACCCGGTGCATGATCTCCATCAGACTGCCATCCATTTTCAAAGTCGTAAATCGCTCCGGGTGATTCTCTCTGAGGTATTCCAGGGCCATCCGGCCGTACCTGCCCAGAGGTTGATCTGCTTCGCTGCTGTTGGAGATTTGCAGATCGGGAAGCATCATCCCGTCCTGCTCCCTGTATTTCAGATTGATATTCGGTTTGCTCATGTTGTGCCATCCTTTCACGATTGATAATCTTGATGTTCCGTTCTACTTCTAACAGGATACCTTTGGAAAGGGCGGTTACTGCCGTACCCAGATGTGCAACCAGCGGGAGTGTATTAAAATGGCTGACCGTCGCCATGCCGTCACTCAACTGGATTTCTTCATCCGGCAGGTGACACTTTTTGCCGATGAAATAAGAAATGCTGTCGGTCAAAAGCTGGATGTATTGGGCTTCAAAACCACCGGCCGGGATCTCGGTGAACAAATGGCCTTTGGTTTCCTGCTTGAGTTCCTGCAAAAAGTGGTTGTAATTCTCTGCGACAGATTCGCTTGCCATCGCATACAGCGCTTGGGGAAAATCCTGCTCGGGGAAACCGTGTGCATACGACAGGCGCTCGGTCAGGGCCTTTTTCATTTCATCGGAAAGCTGCCAGTCCGTAGGATGAATCTCTTTGCCAGTAGTTTGGCTTACATCAAAGAGATAGTCAAGAGTGAGTTTGGCATTCCGGTAGACGCAAACGGCAACGCCCTTTGCACGGGGAATCAAATTTCTGCCTATGGCTGCCCATTGCTTTCGTGTTGCCAGAATCGAAACATCCTCGTCCTGTGCGTACACAAGAAGTATGTTATCAAAACTGTGCTTATGGAACTGCGATGCAAATGCCAGATAATCCCGCCAGTTGTGTTCATTTCGGACGATATAGGGAGCCATGACTTCATATATCGTCCGCAGGCGTTCATCATTTCTCAACGGTATCTGACCTCCTTCCTGTATTGGTGATTATGGCCGGTTATCCGGCCTCTTGCTCGGACTCCTGTCCTTTCTGAGCAAAGTAGAGGGCAAGCGCCTCGTCCACAATGCTGTCGAACTCTTTCTGGCTGATGCTGGCGGTAAAGTATTTCTTGTAAATCGCCGGTTTGACCTTGAACGCCGTAGCCGTGGATTTCTTGGGTTTCCGGTTAAATTCGCCGGACAAAATCTGTTCGGTACGCTCCGGGGTCAGCTTTCCGGTATATTCCCGCAGCAGGACAACCTTTCCCTCATTGACCTTGTACTCGCTTCCCGAAAGTACATCGTCAACCATCTTCTGTTCCTGTTCGGTCAGATAAGAGAGCTGCACAGCTACCACAATCGGGAACTCGGCATCATCAATTCGCCTTTTCAGCGGAGTAATCAACTCATTGATGCGGAGATAGTTCGCAACGGCGCGGCCTTTTAAGTCGTATTCAGCACCTAAAATATCCCGGCTTTTCGTCCTGTGGCACTGAGTGCCACTTGTGGGATTTTCCCTGATTTCATCAGGGTTTTCCAGCCTTTTCAGTTCCTCGATAATATCGTTCCGGCGCCCCTGACAGATCATCTTGGAATAGCGCAGAGCCAGCACCGCCGCTTTTTCAGAGGGCAGCATTTCGGAGAAGGAGCGTTGCAGGACATTGGTTTCGATCACATAAATCCAAGCATCTTCATCGGAGAGATTTTCCTTGACGATACAGGGAAGTTCACGGTTTGCAATGGCTGCGGCGTTCTGCCGGTTATGACCGGCCAGCATTTCATACTCAAAGCCATCTTCATCCCGTTCGATCTTGCGGATGATGGCGGGATTCAGGACCCCATGTTCCGAAATGCTTTCTACCAGATCATTGAGCCGGTCGCCCTCATACAGCCGGAACGGATGGCCTCGGAAAGCACGAATGGCCTGCGGGGGAAGGGTGATGATGGTGTTCTTGGTCGGCAAGGATACGGAAGGGGTAGGTTCAATAGGGCTTTCTTCTGCGGCATCCAAGCCCAGAAGATCGTCAATGGACTTGATGCGCGGATTGATTTTAGGCATTTGCCAGCACCTCCTTTGCAAGTTCCAGATAGGCAAGAGAGGCGGGGTTTGCCTGCTCCAGTTCCATGACGCTCATTCCGTAGCTGTTTGCATCCCCCACCTTGACCGTGTAGGGAATCTGACAGTTGAAGATGGGGAGCGATTGAAACGCCTTTGTGACCTGACCGTATGTACGGCGATACAGGTTCGTCCGCTTGTTGCATTTGGTGAACAGGATACCGCCGATCTCAATGCTGGGATTTAATTTCCGCTTGATTTTCTTGATGGTGTCCACCAACGCCTGCAAACCGGTCAGAGCGAACAGTTCCGGGTCAATCGGGATGATTACCTCGTCGGCAGCCGTTAAAGCGTTGATGGTCAACGAGCCAAGAGAGGGGTTGGTGTCCACGATAATGTAATCGTAGGACAGCCGCAGAGGGTTCAGCAGAGCGGCCAGGTAGTCATTGCTGTCCGGCGTCATCAGCAGATTTGCCTCCGCAACGGTGAGAGATCGGCTGGAAGGGATCAAGTCCACAGAGCCGATTTTCTGGATGAACTCGTTGGTATCCGGCAGAGATTCGTCCAGAAGCAGATTGGTGATAAGAGTCCCGGTATTATAGGGCGCCTGGGTCGGCAGGACACCGAAACTGGTGGTGAGGTTATACTGGGGGTCAAAGTCAACTACCAAGACCTTCTTGCCCATCTCGGCCAGCGCATAGGACAGATTTCGGACCGTGCTGGTCTTGGCTACCCCACCTTTCTGGTTGGCTACAACAATTATTTTCCCGCTTTCCATGATAGAAAACCTCCTATATTTTCGTGGAATTTTTGTGATTTCAAGCGTTTGTTCAAATATGCGTCACTGGCCATAAAGTCGATCAGATTGACCTTCGGGATGATAAATGCCGGACCATGTGAAAGAGCTTTTAGCTTTTTCGTTCTGATCCATTTTGCGACCGTAGATGCCGTGGCGCCTGTTAATTCCGCGGCCTCTCTCGTGGAAACTATGTCGGGAATGTCCCGGAAACTCTCTATGTAGTATTTTCGCAGTTCCTCCGTTGTCACAGATTCGGGAAGCAGGGGCTTGACTGCGTATGTCCCGCTATATGAGCCGGGGGGAAGTTTGTATTTTTCGGGGTGGATTTCCCTGCGCTCAAGGTAGCGAACTATGTCTTTCATCTTTATGGTGTAATTCCGGGTCTTTTTCCCACTCTGTACGCAGGGAACCAGACCGGATTGCAGCAGATAACGAGCTGTGCGTTTGCTGATATGACAGATAATGCGGAATTGCTCTTTTTGGACTGTTTCTGGGTACTGATTCAGCAAATAGCGATACTTGGATACCTGTGCCACATCACTCGCCTCCTTTTTCCTGCCACAGACGCTCAAATGTATCCATCAATTCCTTTTGGAGAGGGGTCTTTCGGCGGATACGGCGGTAATATGGGCTTATCAGAAAGTCCAGCATAAAATCCTTTGGGACGGTGTACTGCTTTCCAGGCTGGAAAGCCTTCAGAATCCCTGTGCTGATCCACCGCACGATTGCCGAGGACGAAAAGCCTGTAATCTGCTGAATATCTTTTACGGAAAGCAGGTCTGAGTAGGGAGAGAGGTGTTCGTCATAGAATGTTCTCATAGCACAGATATAGGGACTGTCTGCTTCCTGTCTGCACTCACGCCGATAGAGATAGGCAAGAATGTCCGTCAGCTTGATTTTGTGGCTACGGATCAGGTGGTTTTGCTCAATGGTGTAGGGAATCTCACCTTGTTGCTCCAAATTGTAGGCGGTCTTGGGACAGATGTGGCAGATCTCGCATAGTTCCCGTTGGGTTACATAGGCGGGATACTTTGCGGCGATGTCGGGGTAATACTTGGTCAAATCCATGTGCAGCACTCACTTTCTTGTTCATCTGTCATTGGTAGGTGAGGTACTTCACTGGTGTGTAAAATGTTGGATTTTGAAGTGGGTTCAAATAAGATCAAATTGTCTAATCAAAATGGTGATTTGCATTTTCGTGAAATGGTATGGGTGTGAATACCCCCAATCTGGCGTCCAGTTCTATCCTTGTTCTATCCTCCGGTCATAATTCGGGGCAAAAATGGGAAGAACTCGGAAAGCCCTGTGGGTTCAAATAAAAACGAAAAACGGAAGCCAAAATCCGCAGTATACCGCAGCTTTTGGGCTTCCGTTGTGTACTTCCATCTTCGCTTAATTTCCACCAAAAGTCATAAGCGGGAAATGACTCGAAATCAGTTTGAGGGAAACCTCACGAGGGTTCGAATCCCTCCCGCTGCGCCAAGGAAAAGCCTCTTTTGTCTGTTACGGCAAAAGAGGTTTTTCGTAAAGAGAGGGACTGAAAATGCTGATTGACAGTTCGATCGCACAGGCATATATCGAGAGCAGCTGCGTCGACGCTTTTCGTGCTTCATGGCTCTTTGAACACACCTCGGTTTCGTCAGATCTTGGCAGGAATGCATTTACTCCGCCGCCTGAGGATCTTGCTCTCCGAGAGACTGTGCGCAAGCTCGAACGCCGTATCTGTGAAGCGGCTGCGCACTTTGTCCCCGTCAACCGCCCGATTTGGGACGCGCTTTTCCCCGATTGGGAGGCGGTACAGCCGACACTTGATTTGATCGTCGGTTATCCCGAGCCTTACGACGCCGTTGCGGCACACTCGCCCGACGGGCAGGCACATCTCATCTTTGACCTCATCCGTTGGTGCAATTATGCGGAGCTCGACCAGCTCGACAGCATCATTCGGAATCTGCTGACGCATGAGATTACGCATCTCTTGATTGGACACCGCTATCCGGCGGCAGATGCCGCATTGGAAAGTACAGACTATTTGAGAAGATTGGATGCTTACACATTTCATGAGGGATTCGCTCATCTTCTCTCCTATCAGGCGACAGAAATCGACTGTGTGGACTGGCATACACCGCAGCTTACCGAGGTCGCAGCAGCAAGCCGTGCCAAACTGCGCCTCGCGCTTATGGAGACAGATCCAGACAGGCAAAAGCAGTTTCTTGAAGAGGCGGTCTGCGGATCGTACTATGAAAAGTTTGCCTGTATGTGCGGTATGCTGTATCTGGCAGACCGATGGGAAATGCAGGGAATCGACGGCCTGAAAAGCGCATTTGCGGACTATCACGGCTTTGCTCAAAGGGCCTTGAGCATTCGAATTTGATTGCAAAAGAGGAAGAGACGCGAATGCGTCTCTTCCTCTTTTACACCTTCTCCCGCTTCTGCCGCCAGAGGTTGATCGCCAGCATGACCGCGGCGTAGATCAGCGCGGCGGCGAGGATAATGAGCGAGAAGTCGCGCTGCATCTGGTAGCTCGTCGTCGTGAAACCCTTGACGAGTAGATGACCGGCAAGATAGCTCGCAGGAATCAGCGCGAGATAGCCGAGCGCTTTGCCCGTTTTCTTCCTGCGGCAGACGAAAAATGCAATACCCAGCGTAATAAGAAGTGCTAACGATAGCAAAACGTAATAGCCCAATGCCAGCCTCGGCAGCGAAATGACACCGCCGTTCATGCTGCCGCAGAGCAGCACATCGTCCTGCCCGTTGTTCTGAGAATAGCAGACTGCCGCGCAGTTCGCGGCGTCGAGCGTAAAGAGCGTGCGCGCGGACTCCGCCTTGGCGAGCACGCCTTGCAGTGCGTCCGCCTCGCGCTGTGTGCGATCATTTGCGCTGTGTGTGTTCGGGGCGCCCCCGGTTTTGTCGAATGCGCCGCGCCATGTGTCGAGCGGCGTGCGCCATGCGGTGATGAAGTAGATGGTTTTGCTGCTGTTGGGGTCCTGCGTGTTCGTGACCTCTGCGCCGGAGACCGGCACGAGCAGGCTGACGGAGATGCTCTCCGCGCCGCTGAGATCAGAAAGCCCATCCGCTGCCGAGCCGTCGTCCGCGAGCGCGCTGGGCGAGCGCGAGATCGCCCACTCTGTCTCGCTGTACGGCAAATACTGCGGCGCGGTGAGGTACGCGAACCCCGCCGTCGCCAGCGTCAGCGCGAGCGTGACGGCCAGCAGCACGGCGGTCAGCTTCTTGCGTCGAAGCTGCCGCTTCAAGTCGCGCAGCGGCTGCGCGCTGACGGGCGCGGGCTTCACGTCCGCCTTCAGCGCGTCGAGCTCGGCGCGGCAGGCCGCGCACTGCGCCAAATGCCCGTCCACAAATTCCTTCGTCTCCTCGCGCAGCATGTCTTCCTCATAGAGCGGCAGAAGGTCCTGCACGATGCTGCAAGTTTTGTCCATTTCAGTCGTCCTCCAATCCCTCGCGGATCATGCGCTTGGCGCGGTGATACGTCACGCATGCCCAGTTTTCCGTCTTGCCGAAGAGCGCGCCGATGTCGCGGAAGCTCTTCTCACCGTACACGCGCCACATGAAGACCTCCTTGTACGGCTCTCTGAGCGCGTGCAGCAATTCCTGGATGCGCGCGGCCTCGCTGTGATCTTCTAACTCCTCCTCGTGGCGCTCCTCGGCGATCCGGCAGTCTTCGAGCGGGGCGAGCCGCTTTTCGCGCCGCAGCTGCGAATAATAGAGATTCTTCGCGATCTGGCAGAGCCACACGCGCACGCTGCACTCGCCGCGAAAGTGGTCGAGGGCGTCCATCGCGCGGAAAAACGTCTCGCTCGTCAGCTCCTCGGCGGTACTCTCGCTCCCGGACAGCGAAAGCAGATACCGATATACGTCGTCGAAGTACACGGCGTACACCTCTTCAAAACTCGTCAGCGCCCTCACCCCCCTTTCTGTCTATAGGACGGCAGAAAACCGGTTTTCTTACAAAAAAATCCGTCCCGCGGGACGGATTTTTTCTTTCACGTTTTCACGACTCTTTTCTTGCCGCACTTCGGGCACGTGAGCTCGACCTTGCCGATGTTTTTCGGCACGCGGCAGTACGCGCCGCAGGAGCAGCGGACGTATTTGTGCGCCTTGTCGGCGCGGCGTGCCTTCGCGCCGCGGATGGCGTTCGCCTTCGGCGTCCACCAGGTCAGAAACTTCGCGTTTTCGGCCTGACGGCGCGCGAGATTGCGCGAAAAAATGCGGATGAGCACAATGAACATCAGCACCATCGACACAAAGTACAGCGCCTGCGACACGCCCTGCACACGGATGATCGAGCTCAGAATGCTCACGGCCAGCTCAAGGATCACGAGCGCCCAGTTCAGCGCATCTACGCCGTTGCGGCCATACATAAAGCGGTAAAGGGCATCGCGGAATTTGTTCACAAAAAACACTCCTAAAATCTTGATGCTGCCATTCTACACGCTTTTTTGACCCCCGTAAAGGCGTTTGAACAAAAGTTTACAGAATGGAAAAGAGTAAACGCAAGCCGCCCGCCCCCGTCGGACGGTTTGCAGGGGGGGCTAGGGGGGGCAACGCCCCCCCAAAACGCCTCGCAGAGTTTCGCCGCTCCCCGGCGAAATAAATTCAAATCATTTTCCGCCGCGACCTGCGCGTGGCGGAAAATACCTCTCAGGCCGCAAGTGTGGAATTTGCCCGCCATCGGCGGGCAAATTATGCGCGCAGCGGCCTGCAAGGAATAAAAAATGCGTCCAGCATTCGCTGGACGCATTTTTTAGGTTTTAAAGTCCGTTGGTGTAACGATACAGGAACGTCACGGCCTCGGCGCGGTTGCAGGAAGCATACGGGGAGAACGTCGTGGCGCTGGTGCCGGAGGTGATACCCTTACCGACGGCCCAGCGGATGGCGTTGTAATAGCTCGCCTCGCTCGTGGCGCCCACATCCTTGAACGGGTTGGAGTAGTAGCCGCTGGGCTGACCCGCGTAGCGGTACAGGAAGGTCACGATCTGGGCACGGGTGCAGACCTGATCGGGGGAGAACGCCGTGGTGCTGGTGCCGGAGGTGATGCCCTTCTGGCTGGCCCACAGGATGGCCTTGTAGTAGCTCGAGTGCGTGACGGCGTTGACATCACGGAACGGGTTGCGGGTGGTGGTCGGCTCCGGGCTGCCGGCGGCGCGCCACAGGAACGTCACGATCTCGGCGCGGGTGCAGGACTTGTACGGGGAGAAGGTGGTGCTGGACGTGCCGTTGGTGATGTTCTTGCCGACGGCCCACTTGACGGAGTTGTAGAAGTAGTCGGTGGTCTTGACATCGATGAAGTTCATCGTCTGGCCGATCTTGATGGCCACGGTGCCGGTGAGCTGGCGGGTGCCGGTGCCGGTCGTGCCGTAGCGGGCGTAGATGGTGAACGGGATGTAGACGGTCTCGCCGGTCTTGGCGTAGCGGCTGGCAAGGAACGCGACGTCGCTGAGCGCGTTCTGGCTGGCGGTGGCGCTGTAGTAGAACTTGTCAGTCGTCTTGACGGAGCCGCCGTAGTTGTAGCCGCTGTAGTAAGTGTAGAGCGAGCCCTCGTTGACGGCGGAGACGGCGCTCTGGTCAAAGGTCACGTAGTCGATGGTGTAGTTGCTGCTGTAGCCCTTGGTGGAGTGCAGGTAGCTGAGGAAGTCGCTCTCGTCGAAGCGGACGCTGTCGCCCTGAGAGACGGTGTACTTGATGTCCTCGCGCACGAGGTTGACGACGACGCTGCCGGAGTAGCTCACGGTCGTGCCGCGGCTCGTGGAGGAGCTGGAATAGCGGGTCGCGTACAGGGTGAAGTTCAGCGTGATGGTCTTCGCGGTGGTCTTGTCGTTGGGGACGAACGTCACGCTATCGAGGTTGGTGACCTTGGTGCGGGTGTTGAACGCGCCGGAGGAATTGCTGGTGGACATGGCGGTGCCGCCATAGTACAGCGTGCCCTGCGCGGTGGTGGGCAGGGAGAAGGACACATAATCGAAGGTGACATAGGGATAGGACTTGCTCTTGCTGGCGTCGCCGCGGGCCTCAGCGACCTTGTTCATGAAGTCGTTGAAGTCGCTCTGCGCGAACTGGACGGTCTCACCGGCCACGCCGTTGTAGTTGATGTTGTAGTTCTTCTGGTAGACGCTGATGGTGCCGCAGTAGAGCTTATTGTCGGTGCCCTGCGTCACGACATACAGCGTGCACTTGCCATTGATGAAGTTGGTGTCGGTCAGGGAATAGAGATTGGCGGTGGCAGTGGTGGGATAGTATTTCTGGGTGCTGCCGTTGTTCCAGTCGACAGGCTCGGTGTTCACACCGGCAACATAGTAATACCTTGCGCCGGAGGGAACCTGAACGTAATAGCGATAGGTGTTGCCGTAAGCCGCGACCGGCTCGGGATACTGGTCGGCATAGGGGGTCGAGCTGGGCGTTACGGGAACATTAAACGTAACGCTGTAGGTCTTGGGAACGTTAGAATTGGCAACGCGGGTGGTCACGGTGGCGGTGAACTTTGCAGTGCCGATGCCGGAGAGATTTGCCTTGAAGTAAAGATAGCCGGAGCCGCCGGCGGGATAGTTGTACGAAGCATTGCTCGTGCCGACACCGTAGGCAGCGGTAGAGGCGACCTGCGTGACGCCGCTGAGGGAATAGACGGTCTCGTAGGTGTAGGCGGTGCTGTAGGTCTTGTTGATGGCGGCCTGCGCGGCGTTGACAAGATCACTGTAGCTGTAGTTCACAGAAGTGCCGTTCTGAACAGCACTGAGGGTCGCCTCGATCAGGGCGCCGGTAACGGGGATGTTCTGCACATAGTCCTTGCCCTTATAGGTCGCCTTTGCGGTGACAGTGGTAGAGCCGCTTGCTCTGAGCGTTACCGTCGGCGCGGCGGTCGTCTGGTTCGTCACAGTTGCGATGTTGAGGTTGGCGGAAACAAAGGAGTAGGTCGGGACGACCAGGCTAGCGGAAGATGAGGTATCCACAAAGCTCGCCGCCAAAGTCGCGGTCTGACCGATCTGCGTCAGCGTAACGCTTGCGGGGACGACAGTGAAGGTATAGGTGTCGGGAAGGCTCTTGACCGTGATGTGGCCACTCGTCTTAGCGAGCTTATCGCCCTCGCTTGCCTTGCAGCAAACAGAGTAGTCGGTCGCGGTCGTAACGTTTGCGGGGACCGTCCAGACGAGGGACTTGCCCGTGCCGATCGGAAACTCTTTACTGTCACCGATCTTGTAGAACCACGCATAAGTGGCGGCGTTGCTGAGACCGGTGGAGCTGGCGGTGAGCGTGGTCTTGCCGCCGGAGATGACCTCGGTAAGGCTTGCCTTTGCGGTCACGGCGGCTTCCGTAGTCGTAACTGTGATTTCGGTTGAAAGCGGAGTCGCTGCCGTCGTCTTCACCGTCAGTTTATGCGTGGAATCGGAATAGGTGGGCTTGTTCGTCGTATTATCGATCACATAGCCAGTTGCGGCAGCAGACCACTTGTTGTCGCCTTTGATGTCCTCGCCCTCAAGAAGGGAGATGTTGACCGCGCCGTCCGTCACAGAATAGGTTCTGCCGTTGAAGGTGACGGTGGTGATGTCGCCCGGGAGGAGCTTGTCATTGACAGTGATTCCCGTGGCAAGAGCGACGACCTGCTGCGCAACGACAGTGCTGCCGACGATCGCCTTGATGGTGCAGGAGGGGTTAAGCGTTCCGGGCGTCATCGGGGTGACCTTTGCGCTCAGACCGTTGCCCTGCGCGGTGGCGCCGGACCAGGCATAGTCAAAGCGGTAGTCGGTTTCGCTGTTGAGCGAGGTTGTAGTACCGCCCTCGGTCTTGGTGACACCAAGGCTAGATGTGTCCAGCGTAAACGTAATCTCGGTGCCCCTATCAACGGAAGTAGAAGCGGATGCGCTAATCGTTGCTTTGCCGGTTATGGCATAGCCATCCGCAGGCGCGTCCGCCCTTGCAGGCACGACGACGAGGCTCAGGACCAATGTCAGAGCCAATAGCAAGGAGAGAAATTTTTTCATGTGATCTTCATCCTTTCGTGTTTGTTGTTGTCGGCTCCGCGCGCACAGAGCCTTTCTCATACACATACATTTTACCATGCCGCGGGAAATAAGGGAACAGGAAAATGGAAAATTCATAAATTCTTTATCTTCCCTCTTCGCCCAGTTTCCCTTTGCTTCATTGATTAGACGCAAGAAACGTCTGTTTTGTTTCACAAAACCCGAAAATTTCCCAAAAATTTTTTACGCCGCGAAAAACCGCACATACACGAACACCCCCGCCGCGATCTGCGCAAGTAAGATCGCCGGAATGCCGAACTTGAAGTACCAGTGCCGCGTTTTGTGGTGAAAGACCCTCATTGCGAAAAGAGCACCCGCGCTGCCGAGCAGCAGCGCGAGTGCAAATAGAGTCTTTTCGGGCACGCGCCGCGCGCCCTGAATTTTGGCGCGGCGCTTGTCTGCGCCGTAGACGCAGAACGTCAGAATATTGATCGCGGCGAGATAGATGACAAAGTATCTCACTTTTCGAGCTTGCTGAGCTCCACGGCCGCCGCCGCGCCGAGGCGCGCGTTGTTGAACACGAGCTGGATGTTGGAATCCAGGCTGTCGCCGCCGGTCAGGTCCTTGATCTTGGCGAGCAGATACGGCGTCGTGGCCTTGCCGTGGATGCCGTCCTTCTTCGCGTCCTCGACGGCCTCGGCAATGGCCTTGTCGATGACTTCCTTGTCCATGGAGTACTCTTCGGGAATCGGGTTCGTGACGAGTAAGCCGCCGCGCAGACCCAGCTCGCGCTTGACGTGGAACGCCTTGGCCAGCTGCTCCGGCGTGTCGAGCTCGTAGTCGACGCCAAAGCCGGACTTGCGCGTGTAGAACGCAGGCAGCTCGCTCGTGCCGTAGCCGATGACGGTCACGCCGTGGGTCTCGAGATATTCGAGCGTCAGACCGAGGTCGAGGATGGACTTCGCGCCCGCGCACACGACCATGACGGAGGTGTTGGCCAGCTCTTCAAGGTCAGCGGAGATGTCGAACGTCTCCTGCGCGCCGCGGTGCACACCGCCGATGCCGCCGGTGGCGAACACGCGGATGCCCGCCATGTCGGCGATCATCATCGTGGTGGTGACGGTGCACGCGCCGTCCTTGCCCTGCGCGACGAGCACGGGCAGGTCGCGGCGGGAAGCCTTCGGGATGCCCGCGCCGGTGCGGCCGAGGTAGTCGATCTCTTCCTTGGAAAGGCCCGCCTTCAGGCGTCCGCCGATGATGGCGATGGTCGCGGGCACGGCGCCCGCGTCGCGAATGATCTGCTCGACCTTGAGCGCGGTCTCCACGTTCTGCGGGTAGGGCATGCCGTGGGAAATGATGGTGGATTCGAGCGCCACGACGGGCTTACCGGCGGCAAGGGCCTCGGCAACCTCGGGGGCGATATCCAGATACTTGTTCATAGTTAAAATCCTCCTGTAAAGTAATAGGTGAAAGTTTCACGTTTACCTTTTGAGGTAAGGTTGTATCATAACATACAACTTGTCAAAAGTCAACACAAAGCGGGGCTTGAATTTGCACGGGAAGTGGCATATAATACCTCTATTATCCCGTGAAAACCCACAAAAGGAAGGAAAATTATTATGGAACGAGTGAGAATTGCCGCGCTCTTCGCCGACAAAGAGCAGTACGGCGGCGCAAGCGTCACCGTATGCGGCTGGGCGAAGACCATCCGCGATATGAAGACCTTCGGATTCATCGAGCTGAACGACGGCTCGTGCTTCCGCAATTTGCAGGTCGTGATGGATGCGAATTCTCTTTCTAATTATAAGGAGATCGCCGCGCAGAACGTGGGCGCCGCGCTCATCGTGCGCGGCACCGTCGTGCTGACGCCCGAGGCCAAGCAGCCGCTCGAAGTCAAGGCAACAGAGATCGAGATCGAGGGCGTGTCCTCCCCCGACTATCCTTTGCAGAAAAAGCGCCACAGCGTCGAATATCTGCGCACCATTCAGCATCTGCGCCCGCGCACGAACCTCTTCTCCGCGGCTTTCCGTGTGAGAAGCGCGGCGGCCTACGCCGTGCACGAGTTCTTCCAGAGCCGCGGCTTCGTCTATGTCAACACCCCCATCATCACCGGCTCTGACTGCGAGGGCGCGGGCGAGATGTTCCGCGTCACGACGCTCGACCTCGACAACCTGCCGCGCACGGACGACGGCAAGGTCGATTTCTCCAAGGACTTCTTCGGCAAGAGCACGAACCTGACCGTGTCCGGCCAGCTCAACGCCGAAAACTTCGCGCTCGCCTTCGGCGACGTGTACACCTTCGGTCCGACGTTCCGCGCCGAGAACTCCAACACCCAGCGCCACGCCGCCGAGTTCTGGATGATCGAGCCGGAGATGGCCTTCTGCGACCTGGCCGGCGACATGGACGTGGCCGAGGCCATGATCAAGTTTATCATCCGCACGGTGCTGGAGAAGTGCCCCGACGAGATCAACTTCTTCAACTCCTTTGTGGATAAGGGCCTGAAAGAGCGGCTAGAGCATGTGGCCTCCTCCGACTTCGGCCGGGTGAGCTACACCGAGGCCATCGAGCTGCTGAAGCAGTCGGGCCACAAGTTTGACTATCCGGTGGACTGGGGCTGCGACCTCCAGACCGAGCACGAGCGGTACCTCACCGAGCAGGTCTTTCAAAAGCCGGTGTTCGTCACCGACTATCCCCAGGAGATTAAGGCCTTCTATATGCGCCTGAACGACGACGGCAGGACCGTGGCGGCCGCCGACTGCCTGGTGCCGGGCATCGGCGAGATCATCGGCGGGTCCCAGCGCGAGGAGCGGCTGGACGTCCTGGAGCGCCGCATCCGGGAGCTGGGCATGGCCCCCCAGGACTACTGGTGGTACCTGGATCTGCGCCGCTACGGTGGATGCAGGCACGCCGGCTTCGGCCTGGGCTTCGAGCGCATGGTGATGTACCTCACCGGCGTGGGCAACATCCGCGACGTTCTGCCCCACCCGCGCACGGTGGGCAACGCCGAGTTCTGAAAAATGAGATTGCACAAGGCCGCCGTCTGGAGGACTCCAGACGGCGGCCTTGTGCGTGTTGCTGTCCCATGTCTGGGACTTTTTATAGAACGAAAGTTCGATAAAATTCCTTAGTTGTATTGACGCGGGCGGAAAAAAAGTGCTATGATGGGCATGCAATAGAACATGAGTTCTATTCGGCGGCGGCCGGATCGGCGGCCTCCGCGGGCTTGAACCGGGCCATGAGGAACACGGCGGCCAGAATGATGAGGCTGCCCAGAGCCTTGGCGGGGGTGACGGGCTCGGACAGGACCAGGATGCCGCACAGGTTGCTGGCGATGGGCTCCAGCAGGGAGAAGATGGCGGCGGTGGTGGCGCTGAGGTAGCAGATGCCGATCTGGAACAGGACCACGCCCAGGAAGGAGGTGCACAGGGCGACCAGGAGGGTGAGCAGCATGGCCTTGGGCGGCAGGGCGAAGACGATCTGGCGGGTGGGGATGTGGACGGCCAGCATGGCGCAGGACACGCCGATGGCCATGTAGAAGGAGACCACAAGGGGGTCCATCTCCCGGATGACGGTTTTTTCGGTGCACACCATGTAGCAGGCGTAGGTAAAGCCGGAGATGGTGGCCAGGGCGAGGCCGGCGCCGGAGACGGGGCCGCTGTCCCGCTCCAGAAAGCAGAGCACGCCGATGCCGGCCAGGACCAGGGCGGCCAGGCGGACCCGGCCCAGCCGGTCGTGAAAGACGACCCGGCACAGGACGGCCACAAAGACGGGATAGAGGAAGTGGAGGGTGGTGGCGATGCCGATGCCCACGAAGCGGTAGGAGTCGTAGAGCATGAGGGTGGTGAAGCCCCGTCCCAGGATGCCCACCGCCAGGACCGTGGCGAGCTGCCGGGGGGAGATACGCAGGGAGATCTTGCGGAGGCGCAGCAGGAGGAAGATAGGGAGGATGACCAGCGCGTTGCGATAGAAGGTGAGGGTAAGGGCGTTGCTGCCCATGCCGTAGGTCAGACGGCCCAGCAGCGGGGTGACGCCGAAGAGCAGGGCGGAGAGCGCGGTACAGAAGATGCCTTTGCGGTGCACGATGCATTCCTCCAGTGGATGGTGATAGACGGGACAGGGAGCGTGGCATCAGCGCCGCGCCCCGCCGGGGCTTGGGCTGGCTTTGGGCAGGTTCCAGCGGAAGTAGGCTGCGCACAGGCGCAGGGCCACCACCGCCGCCGCGCCCAAAAGAGTGGCGGCCGTACTGCCCAGCGGCATCCAGGCCAGGGAGCAGAGCAGCGCCCCGATGAGGGAGGCGCAGGCGTAGAAGTGCTTGACGAAGATGTAGGGGGTGTCGCCGGCCAGCACGTCACGGAGCACGCCGCCGCCCACGCCGGTGATCACGCCCACGAAGGCCAGCAGGAAGATGCTGTAGGAGCTGGATACGCTGTAGGCGCTCTGAACGCCGACCACGGTGAATACGCCCAGTCCGATGGAGTCCATCAGCAGCATGACCACGTCGTACAGACGACTCCCCCGCTCCAGGCGGCTCCGGACGGCGGGGAGAAAGACGGCGATGG
>OGNB01000789.1_pt1 | contig 21238 bp, 14 predicted proteins | sample 1573301 | NCBI WGS metagenome assembly OGNB01 (sample SAMEA2581914, study PRJEB24529) | metagenome | biome: Human gut stool | place: China | collected 2011
GTTCGATGTAGGAAAAAGAGCAGCCCCAACGCCTGCCGTCACCCAAAAGATCCTCGAACAGGGGCAGGTGGACGGGGGTGGAGATGATGGCGATATCCCGGATGCCCGCCAGCATGAGGACACTGAGGGGATAGTAGACCATGGGCTTGTCATAGACCGGCATGAGCTGTTTGCTGATGCTGCGCGTCAGCGGATACAGGCGCGTGCCCGATCCGCCGGCAAGAAGGATGCCTTTGCGTTGTTGTTTCATGAAGGAGCCTCGTTCGCTAAAAACGGCCCTGCCGGACCATCATCAGGGACTGATGCAGCGTTAGGCTGCTGTGCAAAAAGGCAGGGGGGCCACTCCTCCCCCCTGCCGCCGTGCGGCATACACGGCCCGGGCATGACGAGTCCGCGGTAACCCTGCAGCCCGGAAAATCGGCCTTGCGGCTGGGCTGCGTCCCGGCGCAGGCGTCTGCTGCAGCCCGGACACATGGACCGCCGGGCAGCCTCCAGACCGGCAGGCAGGGACACGGCTGTGCCGAACACGTGTCCTGCGGCGTATGATGTCGTGCCCGTGTGCTGCCGCATCACGCCGCTGCTGCGGAAGGTGATACAGCAGGCGGCATGGGACAGCCGGAAAATATGACTTGTTAGCGGGGCGGCAGGGAGCATGCCTGCCCCCTGCCTGCGGCATGCGGAGATACCCCGCACGGACACACGCCTGTATGCGACCGGAGCCGCCGGCCGCACCCCGTCAGGAACCGGACGGCTGAGGGGCCAGCCAGTCCGGGCTGCATGCCGCTCCCGGTGCACTGCCACCGGGAAGATCTTATCGGGCCGCGCGCTGGCGGGCCCGCTCCATCCAGCCTTCATGTTCCAGATACCAGCGCACGGTACGGAGCATGCCTTCCTCCAGCCCCACACGCGGCTGCCAGCCAAGCTCGTCCCGCATGCGTGCGGTATCCATGGCATAACGCCAGTCATGGCCGGGCCTGTCGGCCACCCGGCGCACCAGCTCCCGGTAAGAACCGGCCGGGCGGGGACGCTCGCTGTCCAGCGCGCGACACAGGCTGTCCACCAGCTCAAGATTGCTGCGCTCGCAATTGCCGCCGATATTGTAGCTGCGTCCGGGCAGGCCATGGCCCAGCACACGTTCCAGAGCCTCGCAATGTTCTTCTACATACAGCCAGTCGCGCACGTTCCGCCCCGATCCGTACAGGGGCATGGGCTCTCCGGCCAGTGCCCGGGAGATGAACAGCGGGATGAGCTTTTCCGGGAACTGGCGAGGTCCGTAATTGTTGGAACAATTGGTCACCAGCACGGGCAGGCCGTAGGTATGGCAAAAGGCCCGCGCCAGATGATCGCTGGCAGCCTTGCTGGCGGAATAGGGGCTGTTGGGGGCGTAAGGGGTATCCTCACGGAACGGCGCGTCATCCGGCCCCAGGGAACCGAAGACCTCGTCCGTGGAAACATGCAGGAAGCGGAAGTCCTGTTTTTCCTGGCCGGCAAGGCCCTGCCAGTAGTCCAGGGCACAATGCAGCAGGTTGGCGGTCCCCATCACGTTGGTACGCACGAAGACACCCGGATCGCTGATGGAACGGTCCACGTGGCTCTCGGCGGCAAAATGGACGATGGCCGAAGGACGGTGCGTGCGCAGCAGATATGCCACCAGTTCCCTGTTGGCTATGTCGCCCTGCACCAGCACATGGCCCGGATCATGATCCAGGGGAGCAAGGTTTTCGGGATTGCCGCAGTAGGTCAGCTTGTCCAGGTCGATGACAGGGATGCCGGCGGCACGGGCCCGCAGAACGAAACAGGAACCGATGAAGCCGCAACCACCGGTGACCAGATACAAAGCCTGCATGACAAACGTTCTCCTTCTTCACCTTTCCCGCCGGAAATGAGGCTCCTCCAGCCAGGACAGCCGGGCTGCCAATACGCCTCTGCCGGGCATCCGCGCATCACATTTTGCGGGACGATGCCGCACCATCCTGCGCCGCAGTCTCTTCCTCTTCCCCGCCGGCCTGTTCCAGCCGGGCAAGGCGTTCCCCAAGGTCAGCGGTGCGCTGCCAGAGGAACCTGTTCTCGCGGCTCAGGTCGCGGCGTTCCTCCTCCATGGCATCCAGCCGCTGCCGCAGCCAGGCACAATGGCGGCGCAGCAGTTCCCCGGTCTCGCCACTGTCCTGCTGTGCCGCGCCGTCTGCCGCATGGCTTCCCGCAACAGGGCCTTCCGAGGCCCGCGTGTCCGCCATGTTTCCTTTACCGGTCATGAGCCATTCCAGGCTAACATGACACAAGCGGGAGATATTCAGGATGACTTCCACATTGGGACAATTGACGCCCCGCTCGTAACACCCCAGCGCCCCCTTGCTGATACCGAGCTGCCGGGCAAAAGCTTCCTGTGACGTGTACCCGCGTACCCGCCGGATACGCTCACCAAGATCCTGCATGGCATCCATCTGTCCACCACCTGTAACTGTCCATGTGACACAAAAAAGTGCTTTTTCTGCCCCTGCGGTCATTTTTTTGATCTACATGCCACATTCTGGAACATATCCATATCCAAAAAGACCATCCGGACGATACCGGGACAGATCCGTAGCAGGTGGCGTCAGCTTCTGCGCCGGCCCAGACGCTCCGCGACCTGCCGCAGGCTCCTGCGCAGGCCCTGGTACATGACCATGCGCCCCAGCCGTACCGCCAGCCGCACCGCCGCAGGCAGGCGCAGGTACCACAGCCAGCGCCGCCGCCCACCGGCCGTGAGTTCCGGGCCCAGCAAACGGGCCAGGCCCCGGCCCATGCGGGCGTAATCGTGCAGGTAGCCGCCGCCCACGCCGTGATGCTGGCTGGTCGCATGCAGGCGCCAGCGCACGAGCCGGTGCGGCACAAAGAAAAAACGGGTGCGGCAGGCCAGCTGGCACCACAGCCACCAGTCCGTCCAGCGCGGCACCGGCGACTGCCAGTCACAGGCACGCAAAAGCTCTGTCCGCACCATGGCGCAGGAAAAGGTAGGGATGGCATTTTCCACCAGCATGGGCCCGCACAGGGAAAACGCCCGCTGCCCTGCCCTGCCCCGGCGGGCATGCCCGGCCATGACGCGCGGGACGTAACCTGCAAACCAGCCTGTGGCCGCACCGGGCATGGGCCAGAGCTCCACGTCGTTGAAGATCACCCCGGCATCCGTGCCGTCTGCGGCGGCCAGACGCAAGGACAGGTTGCCCCGCGTCCAGACGTCATCGGCTTCGAGAAAGGCTGTCCACCGGCCGCGCACGACCGACAGGCCCAGCGCCAGAGTGGCGGGCAGACCGTGGTTGCCGCCGTCCGCATGGGTGAGGACGCGCACGCGGGCATCCCGTGCGGCAAAGTCCTGCGCCACGGCCAGGGATCCGTCCGTAGAACCGTCGTCCACCACCAGCAGTTCAAAGTCCGCAAAGTCCTGGTCCAGCGCACTTTGCAGGGCCTGGGGCAACCATTGCTCATAATTGTAGCTGGCCACGATGATACTGACAGCAGGAGAGGACATATGCACGATCTTGCAAAATATGCCGCGGCGCCGCTCTGCCCCGGCGGGACACAGGGGCGCCGCTTTGTGAAGGCGCCCCCCCGGGGACGGGAGGGCGCCTGTATCAGTCAGTGGGAGGGATGGGGACTAGGCACCTTCGGGCAGGCTCAGCACGCCGCCAGCAACGTCAGCGTCGCTCAGATCGACGATGCCGTTGAGCTTGACGATGTAGTCGTTAGCCCCAAAGGTGTCGCCGGAACCGTCGTTATCCGCGACAACATAGGTGTTGCCCTTATACTCGAACCACGCGACTTCCGTAGAGACTGCCGCAAGAGCCGTATTAACAGCCTGATCAAACGTCATTTCTTCGGTCACAACAACCTTCTTCACGTCATTCGCCCTAGAACCAATCGTCAGAGTGTCGCCCACCTTGAAGTCCATGATGGTGGAGTAGGACACGGTGGCATTAGCACCTGTCGCCTGAGTCGCGGTAAAGGCATCCTTGCCTTCACCGCCGGTGATGACGTTACCGATACCCATGGTGATGGTATCGTCAGCGGAAGAGCCGGTCAGGGTGACGAAGGCATTAGCCGCGTTGTTAATATTCGCGAGATTCACAGTCAGGCCGCCGGTGTTGCTGGAAGCGTCGATCTTCGTGATCTTATTAGAACCCGTCAGGGTCAGGCTCAGTTCAGCATCGCCGCTGATGTTCACAGCGGTGGCCGCGTCGGCAGTCAGGGTCATGGTATGCTCGACAGGACCATCTTCACCCAGATCCGTATTATCAGCCGTGATGTTGATGGTTTCCACATTGGCGACGGTCAGCGTACCAGCAGTGACCTCTTCATCATCAGCGATCGTGACGTTCAGCACATCCGTTTTGCCTGTGTCAGCGCCCTTTACGCTGACCGTCACATTCTGACTGGGCGCAGCCACGTATTCAAGGAGGCCGCCGTTACCCATGTTGTTGAGAGTGAGGGGAGCATCCAAAGCACCCACGGCGACATGATCGATGTCACCAAAGTTGTCCAGGTCAACAGTGCCATTGCCGCCGACCAGCTGCAGGATCTCGAAGTTGGTGGCCACATCAGCGGTCTTGAATTCACCAGCAAGAGTAGCGCTCATCTGCAGCGTGTCGGTACCTTCGCCGCCGTCCACGGAGAAGCCCTTCGCAAGATCGGCAAAGGCAGCATCGCTCACCACCACGGTGTCATCGCCGGCGCCCAGGGTATGGGCCACCTTGGAACCCTCGACCGTGAGCTTGTCAGCACCGGCACCACCGGTGAAAGCGGCGTTATCAGCCTCGCTCAGGTCAACGGTCACACCACCGGTATTTTCCGCGGCGTTCACGGCTTTCAGCTTGTCACCATCGGCAACGGTCAGCTCCACGGCACCGGCACCGGCCACAGTGACATTGGCCAGTTCGTCCAGGGCCTCTGCATTGACTTCGGCTACGTCATTTTCAGCTTCAGAAACGGTCGCCGTGATGGCCAGGTCGGTCACCTTGGCGTCAGAGTTAGAGAAGTTGACCTCGTGAGCACCTTCATCCACAGCCAGTTTCACGCTGCTCAGGCTGTCGCCCTGCAGCACAACAGTCTGCACACTATCACGATTCAGGCTGGTCAGATCCACGGAGGCCTGGCCAGCAGCCATCTCGACGGTAAGGTTCATGGCGTTGTCAGTGACCAGCTTCTGGCCGGCCACATTCGTCAACTGGGCCCTGCCGCCATTCAGGGTGAAGGAGGTGGCAAACAGGCTCATATCATAGTCAGCGCCGGTGCCACCGTTGACCACCAGGTTCTCGATGTTCCGGATGGTCGCTCCGCCCAGATCCTTACCATCCAGAATGAGGGTGTCATTGCCCTCGCCGCCGTCAAGCGTATTGTACGCATGAAGGCCAGTGTTATTATTTTTCAGATAGAATTTGTCGTCCCCGGCGCTCCCGGTGTAGGCGATAGTGGAATCAAGCTCATCGATCACGATCGTCTCGCCGCTGGGCACCACCACCTGCTCATCCCCGGACACAGGATAGGTGGAACCGGCGGCCACTTCGCCTTCACCGGTACCGGCGTAGGTCAGGTAGTGCTCCAGCACGCTCATGCCGGCATCGTCGATGGCTTTGGCGATGCTTTCAGCGGTCCAGTCATTGCCGTCGGGGTCCTTCTGGCCAGCGGCATTCATGGCTTCGGCCTTGGCGGCGCAGTAGTCGGAAGCATCAAAGGCGTTGGAGGGGTTCACGCCTTCGGCGGAGCCGAACTGCTGGTAGTGGGTCCAGGCGTTGTAACCCGCCGCGTTGATGAGGGTCTTTACAGTGGCGATCTGGTATTCACTGCCGGTGAACTCCTGCTTCAGCTCTTCCTCATAGTACTGTTTGGCCTTGGCGGCATAGTACTCATCGGCGTCGAAGTAGGCATTGGGGGCCACATCTTCGGCAGCGCCAAACTGCACGAAGTGCGCATAGTAGCCTTCGGGACCCACATAACCGGCACCAGCGAACGCCTCAAGCAGATCGCCCCAGCTGTAGTCAGGATCGCTTGCCTGCATCTGGGCCAGCTTGTTTTGCATGTAGACGTCAGCATCAAACCATTTGGGATTAGCCATTGTTATCCTCCGGAGGATAAGAAAAAAGGTTTTGTGCCTGTCGGCACATCCCGCATCCGCCCTGTGCGGATGCGGCCCAGAAGGGACGAACCGCTGGCCGCCCGGGTCTCGGCGGCAGCGTGCGGCCTCGTCACCAGCATGGAGGTACCTAGCCACGTCGGTCCCGGACATGTTGTCCGGCCGCACGGCGGGGACATCCCTCCTCCGGTGCACGGCACCGGTACGGATGACACAGGGTATGCCTCCCTTCCCTCCCGGATATCCGGCCTTGTGCCGCAAGCGGGAGTGCCATCCGCAGATATGGACAGGTGCGGCAAAGGCTGCTGTAGCAGGCATGACACACCATGAATGCATAACTGCGGGGCTGTCTCAGTGGGGTACAGCCCATTGAGGCAGGCATACGACTGCACTGTCTTGGAAAAAGCACGATAACTTGCAGAAAATACAAGAAGATTTACAGCTTTTGAAACGGGTATCACGTGAACATTGGATATATTCGTGTCAGCAGCTGCGGCCAGCGTACGGACAGACAGCTGGAAGGGATCAGTCTGGACAGGATCTTTATGGACAAAACAAGCGGCAAGGATATGGACAGACCGGAGTTCCAGGCCTGTTTGCGTACTTTGCAGGCAGGTGACATGCTGCATGTCCACAGCATCGACCGTCTTACACGCAGCCTGCAGGATCTGCTGACCATATTGGAAGACATGGCAAACAGGAATGTGACTGTTAAATTCTACAAGGAAAATCTAATATTTAGTGGTGAAAGTTCACCATTCCAGCGTCTGCATCTGCAGATCATCGGTGCCGTGGCCGAATTCGAGCGCGCCCTCATCCGGGAGCGCCAGCGAGAAGGCATCGCCCTTGCCAAACAGCGGGGCAAATATAAAGGAAGGAAAAAACGCCTTACGGAAGAGGAGATAAACGCCCTGGTGACACGGGCCCTCAAGAACAAGGAGAACGTCATGGGCCTGGCGCGAGAGTTCGGCATCTCGCGCCAAACTGCTTACCGTTACCTGCAATACGCACGCTGCCGGAGCTCATCCTGTACAGCCGGGGTGTTGCCTGATATGGAAGACATCATCTAACATGCTGGATTGCCATTATTATTTTAACGACGCAAAAAGGATTGACAATCGTTCGCAACGTAGGATAATTAATTCAACTCATCCGGGTTGTCTCAATGGGCTGTACCCCACTGAGACGGGATCTGCTCTGGCAGGCAGAACCGACGGTTTGCACTGTCCGGAATGCTCCGGCAACCTGTTTCAGGAGAAACGAAAAAAGATAACCTAGCAACTTTTTTAAGATTTTTTTGATGCCATGATTTTGTTGCGGCCGCAAGTATTTTTTCTTGTGGTCTTTTTGGCGTTGGTTTGCCTTCTGGACAAGGAAGGGCTTCGTGCGTATAGTGCCCCCTGCAAACCGTCGCCCGGGGACATTCTGCCAGATATCTATGGTCCCCACGCTGCCAACAGGCGTCCTTCCCCAAGGGGGCGGCATTACCGCCGGATATGCCCCCACATGCAAGAATTTTTGCGCTCGTGCAGGTATTTTTTCGGATATGCCTTTTTTTTCAGCATGTTCGTCAACATCCTGCAACTGACTTTCTCCATCTACATGCTGCAGGTCTATGACAAGGTCCTGACCAGCTACAATCTCTCCACACTCGCCGTCATCACCCTTGCCGCCGTCATCTGTCTTGTCGTGCTGGCCCTGCTGGAATGGATACGCTCCCGCCTTCTGGTGCGTGCGGGCATCGCCTTCGACAACATGCTCAGCGCCACCGTGCTCAGCATGAACCTCAAGCATGCCGCCGCAGTTCCGGGCGGGGCAGGCAGCCGGGGCAACCTGCGCGACGTGCAGCAGCTGCGCAACTTTCTGGGCGGCAATGCTGTCTTTGCCTTTTTCGACCTGCCGTGGATGCCCATCTACTTTGCCCTGATCTTCGTGCTGCATCCGGCCCTGGGCTGGGTGGCCGTCGGGGGCGGGGTCATCGTCTTCATCCTCGGCGTCCTTACGGAGCGCCTGACCCGTACCCGACTGGAGAATGCCACCCGCCTCAATGCCATGGCTGCCGGATTCACCGGTGCGGCCCTGCGCAACGCCAGCATCGTGCGCGCCATGGGCATGGTTGGCCATGTGACCGCGCGCTGGCGCAGGCTCAATGACGCGGTCATCGGACTGCAGACCCGCGCCAGCCACAAGGCAGGTCTGTTGCGGGCCGTGAGCAAATCCCTGCGGACCGGCCTGCAGGTAGCCATCTATGCCGTGGGCGCCTACCTGACCGTCATGCACGAGTCCACGGCCGGTGTCATGATCGCGGCCTCCATCGTCATGGGCCGGGCACTGGCTCCCATCGACCAGGCCATGGCCACCTACAAGCAATCGCTTGACGCCCGCAGTTCCTACAACCATCTGAAAGAGCTGCTGGATACTCCTCCGGCCCCACCTTCCATGGATCTGCCCGCCCCTGCCGGCGAGCTGACGGCCGAAAATCTTTTCCTGACCATCAACGGCCGTCCCCTCGTCCGGGGCGTCTCGTTCCGCCTGCCTGCCGGGCAGAGCCTGGCCATCATCGGCCCCAGTGCTGCCGGCAAATCCACCCTGTGCAAGCTGCTGCTCAGCATCTGGGCACCTACGGCCGGCAAGGTGCGCATCGACCGTGCCGACATCCACAGCTGGGATTCAGAAAAACTGGGCCCCTACATCGGCTATCTGCCGCAGGATGTGGAACTTTTTGCAGGATCTGTGGCCGAGAACATCGCCCGCATGGGTGACGTGGACAGCCAGAAGGTCATCGCTGCCGCGCAGATGGCCGGCGTCCACAGTATGGTACTGGGCCTGCCCAAAGGCTACGACACCCAGATAGGCGAACACGGCGCGGCTCTTTCCGGCGGCCAGCGCCAGCGCATCGGGCTGGCCCGGGCACTGTACGGCGATCCCCGCCTCGTGGTCCTGGACGAACCCAACTCCAATCTGGATGAAGAAGGTGAACAGCAGCTGGCCCGCGCCGTACTGAACCTCAAGCAGCGCAATGCCACCGTGGTGCTGGTCACCCACAAGCCCAGTATCCTCAATATCGTGGACAACATCATCGTCATGCAGGAAGGACAGATAGCCCTTTCCGGCCCCCGCCAGGCCGTGCTGGAAAAACTGGCCGCCATGCGCCAGCAGCAGGAACAGGCCGCTCAGGCCCGCATGCAGCAGGAAAAGATAGCCCGCCAGCAACAGGCATTGCAGAAACAGCAGGAAGCCCTGCAAAAAACGCAGGAGGCTGGCGGCAATGCCTGATACGTCCCCCAAAGAGAATACGCCCCTGGAGACCACAGGGCGCACCATCGCCCGCATCGCCCCGGTAAAAGTCCCGGCCGGCAAGGCCAGCAGCGGCCACAGTGAAGATCAGGCCCCCGGCAGCAGGAAAAACAGCGCCATAGAAGATCCCCGCAGCATCATACGCCAGGGGATGGCAGTGATCCTGCTCTTCTTTGGCGTACTTGGCGCCTGGGCCTTCTGGGGCGAGATAAGCGGCGCCGTGGTCGCTCCCGGCAAGATCAAGGTGGAAAGCGAGCGCAAGACCGTCCAGCATCTGGAAGGCGGCATCGTGGACGCCATCCTGGTGCGGGAAGGACAGGAGGTGGCAGAGGGCCAGGTGCTGGTGGAACTGGAATCAGTGCAGGTGGATGCCTCGGAAAACATGCTGCAAAAACAGCTGGTGGCCCAGTGGGCCGCGCATTCCCGTGCCCTGGCCGAAAAGTCTTTCAAAGATGATCTTGTCTGGCCCGATGGTCTGGTGGAACTCGCCCATGTGGTGAACAGCACTGACGTGCTGGACAATGAGCAGAAGATCTTTCTTGCCCGCCGGGAAGCCCTGCGCGGACAGCTTTCCCTGCTGGAGACCCAGATAGCCCAGCTGCAGGCCCAGGTAAGCGGTTTTGAGGACCAGGTCAGGGCCGAGACCACCATCATCGGTACCCTCAATGAAGAGCTGCGGGCCAAACGCCAGCTTTACAAGGAACGCTATCTGGAAAAATCCCAGATCCTGGAGCTGGAACGCAATTTGGCCAGCCACATGGGCGAGCGGGGACGACTGCGCCAGGCCATCGCCGAAACCAAACAGCGGGACGCCGAATTGCGCCTGCGCATGGAAGACCTGCGCAACCGCTTTGTGGAAGAGGCCACCAGTGAAGCCGGGAAACTGGAGAACGACATCATCCAGACTCGTGAACGTATCCGTCCCCTGCGCGACGCCAAAAAGCGCCTGCAGGTCAAGGCGCCCGTCAGCGGCAAGGTGGTCGATCTCAAGGTCCATTCCCGTGGCGGTGTGGTCCGCCCGGGCGAGCCCCTGATGGACATCGTGCCCCACGATACCCCGCTTATCGTGGAGACCCAGGTGCCCATCAACAAGATCACTGAAGTCTATATCGGTCAGGACGCCCTGGTGCAGCTGGATGCCTTCGATACCCGCATCATCCCCCATATCCCGGCCAAAGTGACCTATATCTCGGCCGACCGTCTGGAGGACAAAACTTCCGCCGGGACCATGCCCTACTACCTTTGTTATGTGGTCATCGATCCGCAGGCCCTGAAGGAGGCCCAGCTCTATCTTTCTCCCGGCATGCCGGCCACGGTGTTCATCACCACCAAAAAGCGTACCGTGCTCTACTACATGTTCGAGCCCCTGCTCAAAAGCTGGGACCGTGCCCTGCGGGAGTGAGGCTGCCATGTGTTTTTCTCTATGGCACCCGCGCCGGATACGGCTACGCCCCTGCCCGGACGATACACGGGGAGTACCTCTGCCCGCAGGCTCAGGGACAGGCTTTTTTTTCATCGCCTGTCTGCTCCTGCTGCTGACGGGGCAGGCCGTGGCGGCTTCCTTTCCCCGCCTGCAGGCCGGACAGGTCTACAGTGCTGTCTGCAAGAACGACGACCTTTCCTATACAGCCCGTCTGCGGCTGCTGGATCGCCATTTCTTCGAACTGTCGGAGACCATCATGATGCGGGGCGAACCGGAATTACGGCGAAAGAGTAACGGGCGCTGGCTGCCGATACGGCAGGGAGGCATGCTGTTGCTGCATAACCATTATGGCCTGTCGCGCCTGCTGAACCTGGGACGGGCCCGGACCCTGTATGCAGACATGCCTCTGAAAGGCGGGCGCCCCAGCCTGGGGGTACGCTTTTACCTCGATGCCCCTGACAGCGATCCTGTACAGGTCATGGGCGTGCTGGAAAGCCGTGAAGGGTTGCCGATACTGCATGAAGGAGGATCCGGGCTGGATTTTGCTTTGGAGGATTCCCCCGCGCTGCAAGAACTGCTTCAGACGCCGCTCCCGGTATTCATTGAAGCGGACTGCCAGATGCATCGTGACACGCTCAGGATCGTCAGCGTACGTGCCAGTTCCACCCGTTTGCCCGGCAGCGATGCTACTCCCGACTTTCATGCTGCCGTCGTCAAAAAACACTGGCGTCTGGGGCTTGAGGATGGAAGTACGCTGTCCTGCAGCTTTGCTCCCTCGTCTCCTGCCACAGGTATCATGGACGCTTCCGCCCGGGGGATTTACCTGCAGGTGCCCTATGCGGCACAGGCACGGGAACTGGGCTTTGCCCTGCGGCCAGAGGACAGGGAGATGCTCATGGCCCTGGATATGGAGGCTCTGGCCAGCGTCTTGGACAAGACCCGTCACTGGAGCGTCCATGACCGGGTCCTTGCACTCGAAGACGAGCACGACATTCTCTGCATCCTTGAAGTAAACGAACGTTGACCGCTCTGTATCGATACAGGAGATCGAATGAAACGCTGTTTTATTCTGCTGGCCGTCTTTGTTTGCCTCTATTCCAGTAGTGTCCGGGCAGCCAGCTTCACCATGGAGCAGGCAGTCAGCCGCGCACTGGACGTCAATCCCACCATCCAGTCCAAGCTGCTGGTACTGGAACAGGCACGCATGAACGTCGGCGTGGCCCAGAGCTATTTCTGGCCGCGTGTATCGATCGTAGCTTCTTACAACGAGCTTCAGAACCGCTCGGAAGTCCAGACCTACAGCAGTGATGACCTGAGCAGCAAAAGCTGGTCCCAGGGCTGGCGGCTGACACTTTCTCTCTTTGCCGGCTTCGCCCACCTGAACAACGTGCAGAAATCCCTGCTGCAAGTGGATGTGGAAAAAGCCCGGCACCGGCAAGCACGTCTGGAGCTCATCACCAATGTGCAATTGCAGTTCCTGGCCCTGCTGCAAGCCCGTGAAGATCTTGCGACTGCGGAAGAGTCGGTCAAACGCATCCGGAAACAGCTGGAGGCTTCCGAGGCGTTCGTAAGGGTGGACATGGCTCCGTACGCCAACGTGCTGCAGAACCGGGTGGAGCTTTCTCGTGCCCAGCAGGAAGTCATCCGCTGCAAAAACGATATCCGTAATGCCGAAGTACAGCTCAACCGCTATCTGGGATTTTCACCCCATGAGCGCATCACCTATGCCGGCAGGCTGCAGGATTTTCATGGTGTCGTCTCCTACACGGAAGAGCAGGCCATAAAAACGGCACTCTATAGCCGCCCGGACCTGATCGTCGCTCAGAAAAGCGTGGCTGTAGCTTACAAGGACACCCATATCGCCATGGGGGAATTCGCCCCCAGAGTGGATGCCAGCTACGAGGATACCCGCTTCAGCAAAGATTATGACGACAGACGGTATAATGACTATACCCGCAGCTACTGGGCCATCGGCCTCAACTTTTCCTGGGATATCTTCAGTGGCGGCAGCGCCGTGTTCAACACTTTGGCCGAGCGGAACAGGGCCAGGGCCCTGCAAAAAGACTATGAGGACGCCATGGCCGGCGCCAGGACGGACGTCATCAAGGCCATGCTCGACATGGACGCTGCCCGGGAGCTCATCACTACCACACGCTACGGTGTTGATTCCGCCCGGGAAAATTATGCCATGTCCCAAAAGCGCTATATGACCAATATCGGCACCATCACGGACCTTGTGGATGCCCAGGTACGTCTGACAGAGGCCGAACGGGATGCCAGCCGGGCACTGGCGGACTATCACAGCGCCCGGGCCCGTTTCTACTTCAACATCGGTCAGGAAAACCCCGGACTGAGATAAGATCCGCGCCTGTCTGTCCTGCCACGACAGGCAGACAGAATAAGCCAATACAGAGCTACACCATGTTGCATCGCATCATCGCAGCCTTTTTCCTCCTGCCCGCATCCTTCGTCATTTTTGGACGGGAATGGTTCTCCTCTCTGCGTTTAGGCCCCTGGTATTTTTTCGGCAAGGTCATCAAGGCCGGTCCCCAGCTTGTCAGAAAACGCAGCAGGCTGTTCAATCTGCTCGTCTTCTATCCCATGCGGGCCGGCATCGAGATCGTGCACCGCAAGGACCTCAAGTTTGTAGTGCGCGCCGCCCTGCGGGTCTGTCTGCGGCCAGTAGAGCGCCAGCTCGGCATCTCCTCCGTAGCTGTCCCCGCCGTCGATCCGTCCTGTGCCTTGCCGCCAGCCCCTCCCCTGCCGCCCCTGAGCATGGAATCTCTCGTCCGTATGGTGCAGGCGACCTCAGTACATGTCCTGAGCCTCGACATATTCGATACCCTGCTGACCCGTCCGGTCGTCGATGATCCGCGCGACATCTTTCACCTCGTCGCCGCCAAAGTCGATGACGCGTTCGATCTGGATTTTGTAGCCCTGCGCTGGCATGCGGAAAAAGAGCTAGGGGATCCTTATGCCACGCTGGACGATATCTATGCCCATATCCAGCGCAGGCACGGGCTTTCTCCTGAGCTGGCTGCACGTCTGAAAAAAGAAGAAATGCTGTGCGAGCGAACCCTGCTGCAGCCACGCCCTGACATGCTGGAACTGTGCCGCGCAGCCCAGGCCGCCGGTAAACGCATCGTTGCTGTCAGTGACATGTACCTCCCTTCGTCGTTCCTGCTCGAAGTCCTGCATGAAAAAGGCTTCGCTGCCGTGGAGACTGTCTATGTCTCGGCAGAACACAAGGCCCGCAAAAGCGATTCTGGCGCTCTTTTTGACATCATGCTGCGCAAGGAACAGGTAGACGCAGCAAATGTTCTGCATATGGGAGACCACACCCGCAGCGATGTGGCTGTCCCGCTGAGCAAAGGCATGGCTGCCGTACATATCCCTTCTGTCCGGCAGATGCTGCGCGCACGCGGTGGAGATATGGCTGCCGTACTGATTGAGACCGCCCGACAAGAGCCCCTGTGGGGCCTGCTTTTGGGCCAGGCTCTGGACCAGATCTTTGCCAGGCCGGAGCATTCACCCGAAACGCTGGATCGCTGCCCGGACACTGCCGCCATCTCCCGCCTTGCTCTGGGACCGCTGGTGACCGCCCTGTGCCTCAAGGCACGGGACATCGCCATGCATGAAGGCTACCCGCGTGTCTATTACGCTTCACGCGATGGCTGGCTGCCTTCCCGTGTCCATGCCGTGCTGCAGGAGAAACTGGGGGGGCCGGAAGGGGTCTATTTCCATGCCGGCCGCCGGGCATATTTCCCCTTCATGGCAGATTCCTTTATCGAATATGCCCGCACCCGCAAGCTGGCCGCTGATCTGGACAGCTATACTCTGGAGGACTTGCTGCGCGGACACTTTTCTTCGGAAGCTGGCCAGCTGCTGGCTCTGCTGACAAAAGAAGAGCTGAATATCCCGTTTTGCAAGCAGCAGCAAAGATGTCTTGGCATCCTGGAGCGCATCAGCGGACCGCTCACGAACCTTATGGAAGCCCGCAGGGAGCGGGCACGGCGGTACTATGCCTCCGTCTTCCCGTCTGGTGCAAACCGCTTCCTCGTTTTTGACATGGGTTATTCCGGATCCATATCCACAGCGCTATCGACCATCGCGGGCACTCCCTTCGACAAGCTCTACTGCTGGCAAAACGAAGCAAATCAGGCCGCAGATGCACAATATGGTACGAAGACGTTCCTCCTCATGCAGAAGGAAGACTATGTACCGTACCACCTCATCCTCGAAGAGATGTTCTCCCCTTGCAGCGGCGGAGTTGTCGACTTTGACGAGCAGGGACATCCCTGCCATGAAATCTTTATGCCGGCCCCGTCCATGCGTAAGGCCCTCGACGCTGCGCATACGAGCTGTCTGGAGTATGCCCAGGCCTCAATCGACAGATTCGGCCAGTACAGCCCGCTTCTGGCAAGTGCCCGTGCGGATGGCGCACTGGAGATATTCCGCCAGTGGTTCCAGAAAAAGCCTTTGAGCAATCGCGCTGCACTTCGCGACATCATTTTTCCTGACCCGGTCTATTGTGATCGTCTCCTGTCGTTGGAAGACAAACTGGATAGCCACCTGTCTCACGCCACGGTCTTTACCGCCACGGGCTTCGACGATGCCGCCAATGTCCTGCCCCTGTCCTCACTTTCCTGCCCTGCATGTCAGGATCTGCCGCGGATAGGCCTGCATATCCATATCTACAATGGAGCTCTTGCACAGGAGTTTGCCCGTTATCTGCAGCAGTTCCCGGTTCCGTTCGATGTTTTCGTGACGCATGTGAAGACTGCGGATCGCAGCCATCTTCAGGCATTGTTCAATCGGGATGTTCTGCCTCTGGCTAATGCTGTCACCATAGTACAGACCCCCAACAGGGGACGTGATGTCGCTCCCTGGCTGTCAGGTGTCGGGCAGGAGCTCCAGAAATATGACCTGTGCTGCCATGCCCATGCCAAAGAATCTGTCCAGACGGATTTTGGCCCCTCCTGGCGCGCCTATCTGCTGGATAACCTTCTGCGGCCAGATGCTGTACGAACGACTCTGGCAGCATTTGCCGGGGATGCTTTGCTGGGCTGCGCCTTCCCCGCTATGTACAGATCTTTGCGAGAAGTCATGCACTATGTAGACGTTCCCCTGTATGGATCTAAAGAAGAGTACCGCATGATCACAGGATTGCTGGCACGTATGGGCCTGCCGGCAACCTATGGCCGCAACGAGCAATTTTTCTCCGGCGGGACCATGTTCTGGTACCGTCCGCAGGCATTGCAGCCCCTGCTGGAATGCGGCCTGCGCTTCGAAGACTTTCCGGAAGAACCCATAGGCGTAGGCGGGACCCTTGCCCATGCCCTTGAGCGCGTCCCGCCGCTTGTCTGTACACGACGCGGTTACCGGGTCCGCGCACTGACCTGCTTTCCAAGTATCCACTACCTTCCGGAACGTTTTCAGGACTAAGGTCATGAAGCAGCTCTTGCACATCCCGCCTTTATGGCATCCATTCCTCCTCAGCAGGATCCTTGCGGGCAATGCGTCCCTGATCCTGCATATGACCCGCCGTCAGCTGGCACTGCGTTATAAAGGATCCATCCTCGGCTGGTTCTGGAGCCTGGCACAGCCGCTCATGATGCTGCTCGTCTACACCTTTGTATTCGGGATCATCTTCAAGGCCCGCTGGGGCAGTATGCCCGAAAGTGGCACCGGCAGTTTCGCCGCAGCCATGTTTTGTGGCATGGCGACATTCAATCTTTTTTCCGAAACCGTAAATGGCGCGGCCCCTTCCGTGCTGCTTAATGCCAACCTGGTAAAAAAAGTCGTTTTCCCTCTGGAGATACTGCCCATCATCCATCTGGCCTCTGCCATCATCCTGGGGACGAGCTGGTTCCTGCTGCTTTTTGCCGGTGCTGCCGCACTGGGCATATCATTCCACCTGTCCGCGCTGTTCCTGCCCCTGCTCCTGCTGCCTGTTCTGCTGCTGGCCCTGGGCGTGGCCCTGTTCGTGGCAGCTTCCACAGTCTACGTGCGTGACATGCCCCATCTGACGGCAGTCCTCATCCAGATACTCTTTTTCATGACGCCCATCTTCTATCCTGTGGAGATGGTGCCGGCCTCCCTGCGCTGGATCCTGGCCCTCAATCCGCTGGCCTCCATGGTCGACGAGGTACGCAACGCAGTCCTGTTCGGTATCTGCCCGGACTGGGGGACCTTTGCCTGGAACATGGGGCTGGCTTTCATCATTTGCCGACTGGGGCTGTGCTGGTTCCTCAAAACAAAAAAAGGATTTGCCGATGTCCTTTGATCCGCAGACGCCGCAGCCTTATCCGCCGACAAATGCCCCCTCGCAGGATGCAGCCATCATCTTGCAGGATGTGAGCAAGGTTTTCGAGATCTACGACCGTCCTGTCCATCGTCTGTTGCAGATGCTGTGCCGGGGCCGCCGCAGGTTCTACCGCAGTTTCGAAGCACTGCATCATATCGACCTTACCATCCGTAAAGGAGAATGTGTCGGTATCGTGGGGCGCAATGGTGCCGGCAAGAGCACTCTTTTGCAGATCATCGCCGGGACTCTGGCCCCCACGACAGGCAGTGTCAGGACGTGCGGACGGGTCGCCGCTCTGCTGGAGCTGGGCAGCGGCTTCAACCCTGAATTCACAGGGCGCGAAAACGTGTTCCTGAACGCAGCTATCCTAGGACTGAGCGATGCGGAGATCCGGGCCCGCTATGACGACATCGTGGCCTTTGCAGATATCGGCGATTTCATCGACCAGCCTGTACGCAATTACTCCAGCGGCATGGTCATGCGCCTGGCGTTTGCCGTCATTGCCCATGTAGACGCGGACATCCTTATCGTAGACGAGGCCCTTTCCGTAGGAGATGCGTACTTCACACAAAAATGCATGCGCTTCCTGCGCCAGTTCATAGCCACAAAGACATTGTTCTTCGTCAGCCATGACGTGGCCGCCATCAACAGCCTCTGCACCTACGCCATCTTTCTGGAACGGGGCCGCATCAAAAGTGCCGGTGATCCCAAGCAGATCACAGAGCTCTATCTCGAAGATATCTTTCAGGCTGTCCAAGGAGAAAAAACTGCCGGAACAGCTCCGTCTGCCTTCAAACGCGGGCTAGTGCTTCGCCCGGAAGAAGAAGATTTTCGCGATGCCAGGCAGGATTTCCTCAATAAGTCGACGCTGCGTAACGATATCCAGGTATTCCGCTTCGATCCTGATGCGCCTGCTTTTGGCCAGGGAGGCGCCTGTATCGAGCGGGTCGTACTCATGGACCAGCAAAAAAGACCTCTATGCTGGTGCACTGGGGGCGAAGTCGTCACTTTGCGTATCGATTGCCGGGCCCGACGGCCTCTGAACAGTCCTATCGTCGGTTTTTATCTCAAGGACAGGCTGGGGCAGACACTATTCGGCGACAATACCTATCTGTCCTATATGGATCAGCCGCTGCATGTGGCCGCAGATGAGCCTTTTTATGCCGCATTCTGCTTTCGCATGCCGGTCCTGGCCGCAGGAGACTATTCATTTGCCATAGCTGTCGCCGAGGGCACGCAGGAAGAGCATATACAGCATGAATGGCGCCATGATGCTTTGATCCTGACCTCTGTCGCATCCAGCGCCAGTGCAGGCATCATAGGCCTCCCCATGCGATCTATTGAACTCACCATCAGCAATACCCCTTGGAGGGAATGATATGGAATGCACAGGAGAGCGCTATCTGCCGGAATTTGACGGCGACTGGACGCTGGAGCACCTGCATAGATACCTACTGGCCTGCGAGCTGGCTGTGGGCAAAACAGTGTTGGATATCGCCTGCGGCGATGGTTACGGCGCGGCTATGCTGGCCAGGCATGCCGCGCAGGTGACGGGAGTCGACATCGACACGCCGACGGTAGAACGCGCGCGCGGCAAATATGTTGCGGACAATCTGCGCTTTCTGCAAGGCAGTGCCACAGACATACCACTAGACGATGACAGCGTGGACCTAGTCATCAGTTTTGAAACCATTGAGCATCTGATGGAACAGGACCGCATGCTATACGAGATTCGCCGGGTACTGCGGCCTGAGGGTTTCCTGATCATCTCCTCGCCGGACAAATACGAATATAGCGATGTGCCGGGCTATCACAATGAATTCCACCTTAAGGAGCTGTATCGCCAAGAATTCGAAGCACTCCTGCAAAAACATTTTAGCCGGCATGCCCTGCTAGGGCAGCGTGTGGTCTTTGGTTCCCTGATAGCGTCCGCAGAGACACGCCCCTTTCTCAGCTGGAGCAAGGTGGAAGAACAGGGGCGAACCGAAGGCCTAGCCCATGCCGTATATCATATTGCTGTAGCCGGGGATGGCCCTTTGCCCCCACTGCCGTCGAGCTTATTCCGTGCGCCATTGGAACACAGCGATCATGTACGCCAACTGGAAGCAGCACTACATTATACCCAAGAATGTCTCGATGCCCGGGAACACGAATTGGAGGATGCCAGAACCATGCTTTCCTCCTTAGTCAACTCCAGATTCTGGAAACTCACTGCCCCCCTACGGGCACTGGCGGCGTTACTGCGACAAAGTTAACTGTTCACACCGGGAGAATCATCATGACCCCACCAGATAATACGAAGCGTCCAAACGAGCTGCACATTTTGCAGGCCCGCCTGTTGCAACTGCAACGGGATAGAGAAGAACTCCAACGTTTACTAAATTCCCGTTCATGGAAGCTGACGGCACCGTTGAGACGCTTCACAGAATGGGGGCGCAAAGTATGGCCGGCACACCAGGCCAAAGAACAAACCTCTATGCTTCCCCGAGGCGGAATTGCTAGGCACGCACTGTACTGGAAGCAGGCGACCCCTTGTGCCCCCCTGCTTGGACAGGGGAATGAAATTCACCTCTGGACAGCACAACAGGGCAATGCCTTTTTCCATGAGATTTCCCAACTGCTTAAATGCGGTCTTGAGGATGCCGGCATCCCCTGTAGGGCATTCAGCGCTAGTTCTATGGCAGACTGTCTGCAACAAGATGATACTAGATAGTGTCGTCAAATTCAAAAGTATGTTATAATCTCTTCACTTACAATGAGGAGAGACCATATGGCGGCACATCGGAGGCATGATATTTCCGACAAGGTATGGGCAAATATTGAAAAACTTCTTCCCGGTTCCAAAGGCTCTGTCGGTCGTCCTTCCGCCGATAACCGATTGTTTATCAACGCCGTCTTCTGGATACTGAGAACCGGGGCTCCGTGGCGGGATTTACCCCCCGATCTTGGCGACTGGAAAAATACACATCGCCGCTTCTGCCGATGGCGAGATCGGGGAGTTTGGGAGAAAATACTCGAAGCTCTCATTGTCGAACCTGATTTTGAATGGCTCATCATTGATGCCAGTCATTGCAAAGTACATCCCCATGCGGCGGGCGCTGCGGGAGGTAATGAGGCCATGAGCCGCACAAAAGGGGGCTCAACTCAAAAATACATCTGACCGTGGATGCGCATGGTATGCCGGTCAGAGTTATTGTTACAGAAGGTACCCGAGCTGATTGCAAAGAGGCCTGTGCGTTGATTGACGGGTTGAGTGCCGGGGCACTTTTGGCTGATAGAGGCTACGATACGGAGAGTATTCTCCGCAAAGCAGGTGAATCCGGTTTCCAGGTTGTCATCCCGCCAAAGAGAAGTCGTAAAATATCACGCAACTATGACAGAGAGCTCTACAAAGTCAGGCATCTTGTCGAGAATGCTTTTCTCCATCTCAAGCGCTGGCGGGGAATTGCCACACGATATGCCAAAAGATGTGCATCTTTTCTTGCCGCCGTTCAAATCAGATGCATATCTTTGTGGGCAAACATAATTTGACGACACTATCTAGAAAAGCCCTCATCATCTAACTGGGGGAATTACGCACAGATGGCAACGAGCAAAGGCAATAAAAAAGTCCAAGGTTATTCACCTTGGACTTTTTTATTGCCTTTGGTAGCAAGGGAGGGATTTGAACCCCCGACACTGCGGGTATGAACCGCATGCTCTGACCAACTGAGCTACCTTGCCATAAGATTACTGTGGCATTCCCACAACGCAGGAATGTATCTACAAAAATTACGGCACGCTGGCAAGTCTTTTTTGTACCTTTCTTCCGGTGACTACAAGTCGTCCTCCACCCCAGCCCCCTTTGGCATCTTCGAGGTCTGAATGCACAACAGACAATCACCACGTGGAAGATCGCGATAACAGAACTTTCCTCTGTGCTCTCCAGCCGCCATCCTGACGCTGAAGTGAAGAACGTATCATCAAATTCCGCTTCTCCATCTGCGGACTTACTACAGACGGAGCTCCATAACAAAAGAAGCCCGGAAAATTCCCGGGCTTCCTGTCATATTCTGGTAGCAAGGGAGGGATTTGAACCCCCGACACTGCGGGTATGAACCGCATGCTC
>OGNB01000791.1_pt1 | contig 21209 bp, 17 predicted proteins | sample 1573301 | NCBI WGS metagenome assembly OGNB01 (sample SAMEA2581914, study PRJEB24529) | metagenome | biome: Human gut stool | place: China | collected 2011
TTTTTTTGATAGGAGTGAAAGGACATTGAATACGCACGCACGATTGGATGAATTATTACATGAGAGAAACATGACATTATACCAGCTATGTCAAAGCGGAAACATCCCCTACACGACGCTTCGCGTCTCTCGCTGCAGAGGCAGCCAGCTTTCTGTAGATACCATTGAACAAATTTGCAAGGTGCTTGGAATCTCGATGGCCGAGTTTTTTACAGTTCACGCTGAGGCTAAATCGATGAATGATTGTGCGCAATAATCAAGCCGTGTTTTTCAAAGTGAGAATGCTTTCCCCATGCTTCACGGCATACATAAAGGATTTGCCATATGTGGTACTGCCGTTACTGCAGCAGCGGCAGCACTACATTTTTTTACAAATCTTTGACTCATATAGAAAGATGCCTCGCCAAATGGATTGATGATGGCAGGATTGCCCATTCAGAGTAGTTTGTAATTCTGCGTATCATATCGATCTGAACCGCAGCCTTTGAAATCACAGATGAGATGATCGCCTTCTTATTCAATAGGAACCATTTGGTATATATCAATTAGGACTCTCCGGTTATACTCATCTGTTTCAGTAAGATTCCATGCACAAGCAATGTCATTTTCCCGATGAAAATAAAGTAATCGTTGCTTGACCGGCGGCAAAACACGAGTACTTTACCGAATTACAACGCCATTTCCTTTTTTACTTCGCCGAAGCAGCGCACGGCAAAGTCGAGATCTTCTTTCGTGTGACCGGCGGAGATCTGCGTGCGGATGCGGTCGCGGCCCTTCGGGACGACGGGATAGCAGAAGCCGACGACATAGACGCCCTTTTCGAGCATCCGGCGGGCAAACTCCTGCGCGATCTTCGGGTCATAGAGCATGACGGGGACGATGGGGTGCTCGCCGGGGAGCAGATCGAAACCGAGCTTTTCCATCTCCGCGCGGAAATAGCGCGCGTTCTCATGCACCTTGTCGCGCAGCGCGGTGGATTCCTCCAGCAGGTCGATCGTGCGGATTGTCGCCGCACAGATAGCGGGAGCCAGCGTGTTGGAGAACAGGTACGGGCGCGAGCGCTGGCGCAGCAGATCGACGATTGGCTGACGGGCTGCTGTGTAGCCACCGGACGCACCGCCCATCGCCTTGCCGAACGTGCCGGTGATGATGTCGACGCGTCCAATGACACCGCAGAACTCTGCCGTGCCGCGGCCGTGCGCGCCCATGAAGCCGACGGCGTGGCTGTCGTCGACCATTGTCAGTGCGTCATAGCGGTCGGCCAGATCGCAGATGGCCTTGAGGTTTGCAATATAGCCATCCATGGAGAACACGCCGTCGGTCGCGATCAGAATTTTCTTGCAGCCGGATTCCCGCGCGTCCTTGAGCTTGGCTTCGAGGTCTTCCATGTTGTTGTTGAGGTAGCGATAGCGCTTGGCCTTGCACAGACGCACACCATCGATGATAGAGGCATGGTTCAGCTCGTCCGAGATAACTGCGTCTTCGGCTCCGAGCAGCGTTTCAAACAAGCCGCCGTTGGCGTCGAAGCAGGAGGAATAGAGGATGGCGTCGTCGGTGCCTGCGAACTTTGCGATGCGGCGCTCAAGATCCTTGTGAATCTGCTGCGTGCCGCAGATAAAGCGCACAGAGGACAAGCCAAACCCCCATTTATCATAGCTTTCCTTTGCGGCAGCAATCAAGCGGGAGTCATTGGACAAACCAAGGTAGTTATTCGCACACATGTTGACCACGTGGCTTTTCTGCACTGTATCAATACACGAACGCTGCGGCGTGGTAATAATACGCTCTTCACGCCAGGTACCGGCCTCACGGATAGCATCGAGTTCTTTTTCAAATGCCTGCAATGCGGTTTTCATAAAGCCCCTCCTTATTTCGTCCAGTCGAGAATGACCTTGCCGGATTTTCCGCTGTTCATGGCAGCGAAACCCTTTTCAAAATCGGTATAATGGAAACGGTGCGTGATAACGGGCGTCAGATCGAGACCACCCTGCACCATATAGGACATCTGGTGCCAGTTGTCCATCTTGCGGCCGTAGATACCCTGAAGCGTCAAGCCCTTGCAGATGACCGTATTCATATCGACCTCAATAGGCTTGTTGCTGATACCAAGCAGCGAGATCTTACCGCCGTTGCGCATGACAGAAATGAGCTGATGGAACGCCGCAGCATTGCCCGACATCTCAAGGCCCACATCGAAGCCTTCGGTGAGTCCCTGCGTGCGCATAACTTCGTGCAGATCTTCCTTTGCCGTGTTTACCGCCGCATCAACACCCATCTTGCGGGCAAGCTCCAGCCGGTAATCATTTACATCTGTGATAATGACACGACGCGCGCCGGCATATTTGCAGATACCCGCAGCAATCACGCCAATAGGACCTGCGCCGGTAATGAGTACGTCCTCACCAATCAACGGGAACATCAGCGCGGTGTGCGTCGCGTTGCCGAAGGCGTCAAAAAACGCAACAACATCCTCCGGCAGGCTCTCGTCGATGATAATGACGTTGGTTTGAGGAATACAGACATATTCGGCAAACGCGCCGTCGCGATCAACGCCAACACCAACGGTATCCTTGCACCATTGGATATTGCCGGAATGGCAGTTACGGCAATGGCGGCAGGTAATGTGCCCTTCGCCAGAGACGCGCTGGCCGACATGCAGCCCTGTCACGCCTTCGCCGAGCGCGGCGATTTCGCCGACATATTCATGACCGATGGTCATGGGCGGCTTGATATGCAGCTGCGCCCACGGGTCCCAGTTGTAGATGTGTACGTCCGTGCCGCAGATGGCGGTCTTGTGGATCTTGATAAGAACCTCGCCCGCGCGGGGTTCGGGAATAGGAACCTGCCATAACTCCAGCCCAATGCCCTCTTTTGCTTTGACAATCGCATTCATTTTCCGAATCATAAATGAAAAATGCACTCCTTCCGAGCAAACCAAAAAGTCCTGCAGAATGGAAGAAAACAGATGTCATGTCACAAAGGGCTGCATGGCACTATGCATAGCACCAATAACACAGCCCAGAATTATTTTAGTGGAATTCCGTGCGGATGCGAAGCGTGCTGTTTGCTGGGTGGGCATACATATCCGTGCAGAAGATAGGCTGGTTCAGTCTGTCGTAATAGACCTTTTCAATCCGGATGCACGGGGAGTTTGTTTTTACGCCGAGATAATCCGCTTTTTCCTTGGACAGGTTGACAATGTGAAATTCCGATTCCGCATAGGCGATCGTTACATAATAAATGTCACGAAGTGTCGCATAAACGGTGTCCGCAAAAAGATGCTTTTCAATTTGGGGAAACCGGCTCTTCGGAAAATAACTCACACAGAGGTTGTATGGTTCGTCGTTGCGGGCTTTGACGCAATGCAGATACGAAAAGACGGTAAATGTCTCCGATGCGTCCATCTTTAGAAGGGCGCTTTTCTTTGTCAATCCGTCTTTCTCCACGCAGGAGAGAATCCGGTGCGAGGTTCCGGGGAGGTTATGCTCCCAGATCTCCGTCGGGTCGTTTCCATAGCCGGAATTCTCTGTGACAAAAGTGCCCTTTCCCTGGACGCGGTTCAGGAAGCCGTCATTGCACAGATCAGAGATGGCCTGACGAAGCGTCGCCCGGCTGACGCCGAACAGCTCCATCAGTTGAACCTCGGTCGGTATCTGCGTGCCGCCCGGCCACTCTCCTTTGACAATTTTGTCTCGCATGTAGTTTTCGACCTGATAATAGAGGGGTAACCCATTTTTCTGTAAAACCATAGAAGCTCTTTCTGGAAGTATTGCGCCGATCCGATAGGCATATTTTCCTGTGCGCAAACCACCGATTTCCTTAATATTGCTTTTATTACTCTAACATATTTTCGTAAAAACTGCAACCACAAACTTGTATAGGAGGAAAAAGCAAAGGGCTTTGTAAGCCCTTTGCTTTTCTCTGCTATGATGCCTGCTTCTTCATATGCCGCTTTTTCAGGAAAAGCGGAACCAGAACAACGCAGGCTCCGGCAATGCCAATCAAATCCGTTACGGTACCGGGAATAATCATCAAAAGCGCGGAAGCAATCAGGATGCATGCGGGGATAATCCCGAGCGGCAGGCTGAAGCAGCCGGCATAACGCTGCAGACCATACGAGAGCATTGTCGCGCCGATCAGCGCGGTGATGATGGTAACGATGATGTCGCCGGCCGCACCCTTCCAGAGAAGCGTCGGCGCATAGCAGAACATAAACGGAACGATGAATGCGCAGATACCGAGCTTGCAGGCCGTAAAGCCGACTTCCATAGGCTTCGAGCCGGAGATTGTCGCGCCAGCGTAGGCAGCCATAGCGACAGGCGGCGTAATAGCGGAAATGCAGGCGAAATAGAATACGAACATGTGCGCCTGAATAGCAGTAAGCCCCATGTCGATCAGAGCCGGAGCCGCAACCGCCGCGCAGATGATGTAGGAAGCGGAGGTTGGAAGACCCATGCCGAGGATCAGCGAGGCGATCATCGTCAAAATCAGCGCGACCAAAAGGTGGCCGTTTGCAACCTCGACGACGAAGCTGGCAAATTTGATACCGGCGCCCGTCATATTCAGAACGCCGACAACGATACCGGCCGTGCCGCAGGCGCAGATCATGCCGCACGCGGACTTGGCGCCGTCTGCCATCGCGTCCAGGATTTCCTTGAGGCTGAACTTCCGGTTTTTGATGATGTAGACAATGATGCACGACAAAATGCCCCAGGAGGCGGCGCGGATGGCGCTCTGGTTGAGCACGGTCATGACAATCGTGAGAACAACCAGCGGCAGGAGCATGTAGAGATTCTGAAGGACATATTTGCGCTTCGGGAGCTCTTCTTTCGAAACGCCGGTAAGGTTATTTTTTGCCGCTTCGATGTCTACCATCAGAAACACGGTAAAGAAGTACAAAAGAGCCGGAATGATGGACGCGAGCATGATCTCGGAGTAGGGCGCGCCAATCAGTTCTGCCATAATAAACGCGGCCGAGCCCAGAATCGGGGGCATAATCTGTCCGCCGGACGAGGCGGTCGCTTCGACTGCCGCAGCAAATTTGGGCTTATAGCCGACAGATTTCATCAGTGGGATGGTAAACGCGCCGGTCGAGACGACGTTTGCAACGGAGTTGCCGGATACAGTACCGAAAAGTGCGCTGGAGATAACGGCAACCTTTGCCGGGCCGCCGCGCTTGGAGCCCGCCAGAGACATGGCAAGATCGATGAAGAACGGTCCTGCGCCGGAGAAGGTCAAAAATGCGCCGAACACCATGAATAGGAAGACCATGGTTGCCGAGGCATTCATCGGAGAGCCAAAGACAGCCTCATAGCCGAGCATGTAGCTGATGGTCTTTTTCCAGCTGTAGCCGCTGTGGCCGAGACCGCCGCTGAAGTATTGGCCGAAGTGGCAGTAAAGTAGAAATACGATGGCGACCGTAGGAAGAATCATGCCGTAGATGCGCCGGGTGCCTTCGAGAAGCAGCAAAAGAATGATACTGATTGCAATCAGGTCAGCGGTCGTCGGATTGGAGCCCATCCGGTAGGCCATGCCGCGCTCGGCGGTGATGCAGTAAATGACCGTTCCGATGCCGGCGAGCATCAGAAGCACATCATACCAGGGAACGGTGTCCTTGAACTTTTTGCCCGGCTTATAGATCGCGTAGACAAGCAGCATGCCGAACAGAATGTGCATCAGATACAGCCGCCAGTAGGAAATAGGGTGGATGACCAAAACGTAAAAATGGAACAGAACGGCGATGATGCCGAGCACATAGACGTACTTTTTCCAGAAGCCGGTCAGCTCACGCTTTTTGCTGCCGCCCTCTTCCAGCTCGAGATCGTCGACGGTCTTCTCCTTTTTTTGAAACAGCTCTTTTATTTTCATAACGCTTTCTCCTCTGGTGCAGGGGCGTAAGGGCTCACGTCCTTACGCCCCTTTGTGTTTTTTATGCGGGGATAAGCCGGGGATTCTGGCGTTTAACCAAGCTTGAGGTTGTCGGGAATTTCCACGCCGATTTCTTCATAATATCTCTGCGCGCCGGGATGCAGCGGCATGGTGAGGAAGCCGAAGTTTGCAACATCGATGCCCGCGGCATTCTTGTCGACCTTTTCAATCTCGGCCTTGTTTTCAAACGTGGCCTTTACCAGATTGTAAACGAGATCTTCGTCCAGGTCCTTGTTGGCCATAAAGAAGTTGCCGAAGGTGATGCAGGGGATGTCCTCATCATGGTTTTTATAGACGCCGCCGGGGATTACGCCGGAGGACCAATAGGGCTGCGCGGTGAGAACGGTATTGATTTCGTCCTGCGTCAGCGGAATGATCTTGATGTCCTTCGAGGTTTCCAGATCGAGCATCCAGGAGGCGGGAACGCCGGTCACGCCGAAGCCGACATCAATTGTTCCGTCTTTCAGCGCGTCACAGATGCCGCTGGAGGAGAGGTTTGCGGTGCTCTTTACGGTAATGCCGAGCGCGTCGAGAAGCAGCGGCACTGCGTCGCCGGAGGTAGAGCCGAGCGCGCCGGTCCCAATTGCCTTTCCCTCCAGATCCATGATGGAGTTGATGCCGCTGTTGGCCAGCGTAAAGATGTAGAGAACGGACGAGTGCGTGGGGAACATGGACAGGCAGTTATCATACTTTGTGCCTTCAGCCCAGGAGGTTCCAGCCCAGCCGTCGCCGCCCAGCCAGCTGGTGGTCATGCCCATGTCCATATCGCCGGAGCGCATGGACTGCATGTTGGTGATGCCGCCGGGGGTTGCTTCGATGGAAATTTCAACGCCGGGCACCGTGGATTTCATCACATCGGCCCAGCCGGTGCCGAGAATGTAGTAGGTGGAGCCGGTCGTGGATGTGCCGAGAACGAGGCGCGTGGTGCCGGAAGATGCGGCAGAATCGTTGGAAGCGGTCTCGGAAGGCGCAGCTGCGTCCGCGGTTTCGGTTTTTGCGGTGCAGGCCGCAAGCGCGAAGAGCATCGTCAGGGCAAGCAGGAAAGCAATCAGTCGTTTCATAAGTATGTCCTTTCTCTTATTCTCAAATTCGCGGTTCGTTCTCTTACTTCGTGCCAATCATTTCTTCTATATACGTTTTGTCGAGCGAAGTCAAGCCCAATTTTTCCATGGTCGTGCCGGTCGCTCTGAAATCCTTCTCGCGGACCAGATTCGACGTGTCAATCAGAAGCGTCGTGACAGGCGTCGGGATGCCGAGCTTTTTGCCCATCTGCTCAACGAGAATCATATTCAGGGGAACGTCCTCATCGATGAAGCGGTTCGGCACCTGTACGGCGTTGCCGGAGACGATCTTGTCCTGCTTGATGGGGACATAGTGCTTGCCGTTGTAGCAGAGCTTGTTTGCCTCGTGGTGGTCCAGCGGCTTCAGGCCGATGGCGCGCATGACCTGCATGCGTTCCGCGTCATACAAATCGCAGATGCGGTCTGTCGTCGGGGTGTTCCATGCGTGGAAGTCTGCATCGAGAACACTCGGAGACTCAACCTTGCCGATGTTGTACAGATAGTACGGAACATGACCGCAGGGGTTGATGTTGTTCATGCCGACGCTGAGCGAGTCGCTCCAAAGCGAGGTCTCGGGAATTGCCGGGTTGACGGCGGCAAACAGTTCGTCGTTGCGGCTGGCGGGGAGCGCAGCCATCGGGAGATTCAGCTTGCGGGCCTTGATGCCGGCGTGCGCCGGGCCGAGAAGGCGCGTTGCGTACGGCATGGAGATCGTCTCGCCGATGAGCGGCATTTTGGTGACGCCCGCTTCTTCCAACGTTTTGCGGAAGAGAAGAGAGGAGCCCGCGTTGCCGGGAATCAGAAGAATGATGTCGCTCTCACGGACAAACGGCGCCATCTCTCTTGCAAGATCCGGATGGAAATTGCCGACGATTGTTACCAGGAAAACGTTGCCCTGCTGCATGGCGTCTTCCAGGCTTTCGGTCGGGTGGTCAATCGGGGCAAAGCCCTGAACCACAGGACCACTCATTTTGATGCCGCCGGCCGCCTGAATGTCCCGAATCGGGGCAGGATTCTTGTCGTAGATAGCGGATACCTTTGTGCCGCGAAGAACCATATCTCCGGCGAGAGACTGTCCGCCGTTGCCGGCTCCGATGATGACATACTTGTATTCCATTTCACATCACTCCTTGAAATATTCTGACGTTATGATATTATAACGTAATAACGTCCGTATCTTTTGTATACATCAAAACAGCTGCTGTGTCAATGACATCGTGTGTCTAATGTACAAGAATCTGCTTCTTTTACAAAAAATGTTTATACAATTTGTAAAAAACGCGCAGAAAAAGTGCGCGGACAACTAGCACGAAGCTTCAATACTGACAGATAATAAGACCAAGAAGGAAATGATCATGAACTTTTATGAAGTAATTTACAACAGAAAAACCGTGCGGAAATTTTTGGGCAAACCAGTAGATTTGGAAATCATCAAGCGGATTTTGGAAGCCGGAAACGCTGCGCCGACTTGGAATCATACCCGCGACTGGAGCTATATCATTCTCAGAACGGAGGAGGAAAAGGCTTATGCGTTTGAGTCCACAATGAAAATCGCTGATAGATTGAATGCAGATAAATATCTGAACACGTCCGGGCCGTATCCAACAGCGCTTGCGCAGAAGATGTATGCCTATGCCATGCCAAAACAATACACCATGCTCAAAGACGCGCCTTACGTGATTATTCCTGTGTTTAAGTCCGGGGTGTTGAACAGTGAACATGTGTCCAAACAGGACTCGCTCTCTACCATTTGGTGCGTCATAGAAAACATCCTGCTGGCAGCAACCGCTGAAAAATTGAGCTGCTCTATCAGAACCCCTTTAAACGAAGAGCACGACATCGTGAAAACCAAGCTGAAAGTACCGCCAACCTATATGCTCCCCGCTTTCATTGGTATCGGTTATGCTGACCAAGATGAAATGGAGCTGGAGCAGCATACGGCTGACCTTAAAACACAGATGCATTTTGGCGGATGGGCCTGATTTTTTAATTCAACCGTACGCTCTGCAAGACTTTTCCTGTAATGAATCAACAGAAATCATAATTGTTTCCACCATCTCCAGCTATAAAGCCCAAAGTCCAGTCTTCGATACCATGCAGCGGATTAAGTGCGCCGGAACATTGAGCGTTTTGGAAACTTGGCGAATGGTCTGAAACATTTAATCACCTCGCTTTTCGTTTTGTTAAGGAACTTGACGTATCGTTCCCTGTCTGCTATAATTTAGCATACTAGCGTAACTTTTTCAAACAGTTGTTATGATTTTAGCGGATTAAGTGAGGCGGGATAAATGGCACGAAAACGGCAACAAATCAATCCCGAAAGTGGGAAACGGTTGAAAAAATGGATGGATTACATAGGAATTACTTCGCAATCGCTCTGCACCGCAATCAATTATACTCCACAATATATAAGCGACATCGTGACTGGTAAAAAGCGATTAACCCCAGATTTGGCAATATTGATTTCAAATATATCTTGCCGTTTTGTTCATAAGCGAACGGGTTCAAAAATCACGCTTGGGATATGCAATAGGGTACGAGCGGAGTACTTATTGCTAGAAGATGATTTCATGACCGAAGGTGACCGTGTTGATTCCGGCGTTGAAAACCGAACGAAACGAAAAGACCTGCTTGAAAGCCTACTGAGATTACATTGCTATGAAATCAAGGACGTAACTGACGCAATGCCGATTGAATACGACGATGAAGGTCGTGAGTTCCAACGTCAAACATATGCGTTGGTTTCCCCTCGCGGTTCGGTTCGCACTTTCTCCGATGCTCAATTATCTGACTTCCTTTCAAAAATTGACGACAGTATTGAAATGCAGTGCGCCTTTCAATTTAGAAAACTACTGGACGGCGTTAGAAACATTTACGATTGGGAGGTTTAGAGATGGCTAACATCCAAGAGCGCCGGGATAAAACCGGCAAACTGATTTCCTACTCCATCCGTGTCCATCGCGGGCGAGGGGCAGACGGAAAGCAGCTCAAGCCGTGGACGGCGACGTTTGACGTTTCGCCCACATGGACGGAAAAGAGCGCAAGAAAAAAAGCCGAGGCGTTCGCCGCGACCTTTGAAAAAGAGTGCCGGGAAGGTGTGACCACCAACAGCCGGTTAAAATTCGAGGAATACTGCGAGTATGTGCTCTCCATGAAGGAGCAGCGCGGGGCAAAGCATACGACCATCGTCCGATACAAGGAACTGACGCAGAGGATTTACCCGGCAATCGGGCATATCAAGCTCAAAGACCTGCGCGCCGACCACCTGAACAGCCTGTATACGGCGCTTGCAAAGCCCGGTGTCTGCAAGGGGAGGCCGCGCGCCAGTGCAAAGATAGACCTTGCCTCGCTTCTCAAAGCGCAGCACATGACCCGCGCCGGAATCGCAAAGCAGGCGGGCGTTCCGGTCAACACCGTATCCGCCGCCGTCAAGGGGCAGGAAGTCAGCCCGGACGCTGCAAGGGCGATTGCCGAAGCACTGGGCATCGACTTTTCAAAGGCGTTTGCCGGAAAGGACGAAGCCCGCTTGCTCTCTCCGAAGACGATTTTAGAGCTTCACCGTCTGATTTCTACCGTGCTCGATCAGGCAGAGAAGGAAGGACAAGTGCCGTTCAACGTCGCCGCAAAAGCAACGCTTCCGAAGATCACGAAAAAAGAGGTCAACTACTTCCAGCCCGATCAGATCGCCGCCATTCGCGACGCACTCCGGCAGGAGCCTTTGAAGTGGGAGACGCTGACGCACCTGTTTCTGCTGACCGGCGCAAGGCGCGGGGAGATTCTGGGGCTCAAGTGGCGCGCGGTCGACTTCGACGCGAACCGAATCCACATCTGCAACAACGTCCAGTATACGCCAGATCGCGGCATTTACGAGGACACGCCCAAAACCGCCGCGTCCAACCGCTTTATTTCCCTCCCGGCTGAGACGATGCAGCTGCTGCGCAGGTATCGCACATGGCAGAGCGCCGAGCGGCTGCGTCTGGGCGAGTATTACGAAAACCGGGATTTCGTCTTTGCGCAGGACAACGGCCAGCCCCTCCACCCGGACAGCGTGACAGACTGGATGAAGAAATTCAGCAAGCGCCACGGTCTGCCGCACATCAACCCCCACGCCTTCCGGCACACGATGGCAAGCATGCTGTATTTTAGCGGCGTGGACTCCGTTTCGATCTCAAAGCGGCTCGGTCACGCGCAGGTCAGCACAACGGCGAATATTTACGCGCACATCGTCGAAGAAGCCGACAAACGAAACGCCGATATTCTGGCAAGCGTGTTTCTCAAAAAGGCGTGATTTTTTCGGCGAGTTGAATTAAAGTTGAATTTCCCGCTTGATCGCGGGTTTGTTTTTGCGCAGAAAATAAGAAAAACAGCCGGTTTCGTAGTGAAACCAGCTGTTTTTATGGCAAGCTGCACCCTTTTAGATCCACCGACCTAAAATCTCTTGAAATCTCAAGGGTTTTCGCGTTTCTGCAAGTCAAAGCTGCTTAATCTCAAAGGTCTGAGTAGAACCAAAATAGATTCCAGCCTTTTGTTAATTTAATTATAGTACATATCGCTCTGCTTTGCAAGACAAGTGCATATTTCTTTGCGATTATTTATACCACATTTATTCTATTTTTACAATACTTGATTCTTAATACAGCGGCTACCAATAGTCAAATAGTAAGAGATAGTGATTTCCTTTGACGGAGCGTTCCGACAGCTGCGAAAGTACCGCCCGATTTCTCGCTTGATCCATCTCTGATAATTACTATTCTTAGGGTGTATGACGCGCTTGCTTGTGTGAAGCTGCCTGCCGCCATACTGTCTGGGTACTGAACCGCTCATTCAGAAAACGCCGCATAAAGCGGGAACATCCTTCCTGCCGTATACAGTATTATTCTTTTCTCGTTATGTTGGTTCTTAATAATTATACACTTCCACTTCCCATCAAGAGTGGCAGTTGATTGATGAGCATAATTTTGATAACAACTTCTCGCGCTAGAAATATCATTGCATAATTGATCAAATTCTTCTTGGTCAACTACGATTGAAATTAGCTCTGTGTATTCCACCTCTTTGCATTTCCCAGAAATCCGGAGTTGTTCTTTGGCTTTTAGGTCTGCCAATGATGTCCCTTTATACACCCTCGAAAAATGACGGAATGGTATTCTGATTACCCCCTTGCTATTGTTTTCTTGAAATTCTTGTGATAAAATTAATATGAATTATTATATCCAGTTACGAGGTGTTTCGTTATGGTGGATAATAAAGTATATATTGACATTTTTGCGGGCTGTGGAGGTCTGTCTACTGGTTTATTAAATGCTGGTTGGACAGGCTTATTCGCCGTTGAAAAAAATGCCGACGCATTTTCCACCCTCAAATATAACCTCATAGACAATCAGGATCACTTTCTATGGCCGATCTGGTTTCCAATTCAAGAATGTGATATAAATGAACTATTAAAAAAGCAAGCTGAAAATCTTCGCGCGTTACAGGGAAAAGTTACCTTGGTTGCAGGAGGCCCCCCTTGTCAGGGGTTTTCAATGGCTGGAAAACGTGATAAAGACGATCAGCGCAACAAACTTGTTAAGTCCTACATTAAATTTATTAAACTGGTGTTACCACAAGCAATTATTTTTGAAAATGTTCATGGCTTTACAGTAAACTTTAAGGGGAAAAGGGGAACTAAACAGTATTCGTCCTATGTTGAAAGAGCGTTGAAACGTTTGGGATATAGAACAATGCATCAAATTGTGGATATGTCAGAATATGGCGTCCCGCAGAACAGAAAGCGCTTTATTCTTGTAGCCATGAAAGACCATTCTCCCCGAAACGTCTTTGATGTGCTTAATCAGAACAGAAAATCCTTTTGTGAATCAAAAGGGATTACATGCAAAACAACAGTATATGAGGCAATTAGTGATTTGGAAAAAGTTCATGGGACACGTCCTTCTCCAGATACTAAAGGTTTTCAGGCTGGCATATATGGACCTATTCAATCTGGTTATCAAAGACTAATGCGCCAAGGTGTTGAGTTGGAAATAGATGCGGTTGACAGTCATCGTTTTGTTAATCATCGAAAAGATACAGTCGCTCTACATAACGATTTACTGCTCCACGCCCCAGTGGGGAAACGAATCACGCCAAAAGACAACATTGTTTCCAATCTAAACCGACGCGGTGTTACTGTACTTAATAGAGATGCGCAAGCACCAACCATTACATCAATTCCCGATGAAATTGTACACTATGCTGAGCCACGTATTTTAACAGTACGCGAACATGCGCGCATACAGAGTTTCCCGGATTGGTTTGAGTTCAAGGGGAAGTACACATCTGGCGGAAGTCGCCGCAAGCAAGAGGTTCCACGATATACGCAAGTTGGCAATGCAGTTCCGCCTTTGTTTGCAGAACAAATTGGAATTGCAATTTGGGAGGTGCTTTCGAATGACAAATCAGAATAGCACATTATCTTTCCGTGTAAGTGCAGGATTAAAGAATATAATAGGCCGCGATTTGATCAGCGATAAATATATTGCAATATTTGAATTGGTTAAAAATTCTTATGATGCCGGAGCATATGAAGTCGATATTTCGTTTGTTACAACGGATGCGGGGCAGAACCAAATCATTATTTCTGATAATGGTTGTGGCATGACATATACTGATATCGTTGAGAAATGGCTATTCGTTGCATATTCGGAGAAAAAAACTCAAAATCGGAAAAAAACATCTTTTCGAGATGAAATCAAGCGAGAGGTAGCCGGAGCAAAAGGTGTTGGCCGTTTTTCTTGTGATCGCCTAGGCGCGTTATTAACGTTAATTACCAAAACAGAAACCGAGACATCAGCAAACAAAGTCGAAGTGAACTGGAACAAGTTTGAATTAGATGATACGCAGGAATTTATGAGTATCCCTGTTCAGTATTCAACCATTGAGGCGCTTCCTAGTGGTTTTTCAAAAGGGACAACTTTGATTGTAGATGCTTTACGCGAAAACTGGAGCAGAGATGATCTGTTGAGGCTAAAACGCTCCTTGATGAAACTGATTAGTCCTGATGCCGATAAAGGTGAACTTCCTTTTGACATAGAGCTTATCGTCCCTTCTGAACGAGAAAATGATAATAAGGTTCTCAATAAAACCGGAATAAATCCTGATCGAGATATTGTAAATGGTGTCATACATAATGATATATTTGAAAAACTGAATATTAAAACAACTAGTATCGAAGTAAACATTTCTGAGGACGGCCAGTTAATCACGAGTAAATTGACTGACCGTGGCGAATATATTTTCTCTTTTGTTGAAAAAAACAGAAACTACTACGGGTTACGAGATATCTCTATTGTCGTGTTTTACTTAAACCAAAGCGCTAAAGTAAGTTTTACAAGACAAATGGGAGGTGTAACGCCGAAGAATTATGGCTCTGTATTTATATATAAGAATGGTTTTAGAATAAATCCTTATGGCGAGCCAGGACAGGACTTTTTTGGTATTGATCAGAGAAAAGCCCAAGGCTGGAAGCGGTTTTTAGGAACCCGCGAAATCATGGGACGCATATCAATAAAAGGTGACAACGACCAATTTCTAGAGACAACAAGCCGTGCTCATGGATTCATTCAAACTCCAGCTGTTGATATGTTGGCTGACTTATTCCTTGAAAAAGTATTAAAAGTCCTCGAGAAATATGTTGTTAACCTAATTAACTGGGGTGAACCATTGAAGTCTGATCCACAGCACACAATATCCCCGAATGAAATAGGCGAGCAAATCATTTCGCAGTTTATTACCAGTGTTGATTCTAAGGACATTGTTAGTGTGGATTACAATCCAGATATTTTGACTAAAAGCAATACGCAAGGCAGTCAAGATAGTATTTCTATGTCCCTAAAGAAATTGGAGAGTGCTGCTGAACGTACACAAGATACTGGGCTAATTAATTTAACGCAGACGTTAAAGAGGAGAACCAAGTCTCTTATTTCACATAATATTCAACTTGAAGAAGAAAATGCGGAAAAAGCGAAAGAATTGGCGAAAGCAAAAACTGAAGGACTTGTTAGAGAACGACAAGTCTATTTCCTTAAGGGAGCAGCTAATCAAAATGTAACTAATCTCGTAAATGGATTTCATTCTATATATACTTTAACAGATGCTTCAAGGGGAAACATTAGTTATTTGCGAGAGCTTATAGCCCCTATGGATCTTGAAAAAAAAGATTTTATATTATCAATTGTGGGGCAAATCCAACAAGCGAACGAGAAAGCACACAAACTCGCTGATTTGGCAATACACGGAAATCAATCGTTAAAACAAAGTGGACCTCATAGTCTCAATGATTTTATTCGTCAATATATTGACGCAGGATTTGCAATCGAAGGGTTAAAATACGAATTAGTACAAGACAATCGCGCCTTTGATTGTAAATTTGATTCGTCTTCGATAGGTATAATCATTGACAATATTGCTAGTAATTCTGTTAAAGCAGGTGCAACGATTTTACAAATTTCCTTAGAAGAGAGAGGGAAATTTGTAGAAATCGCTTTTTCGGATAACGGTATAGGCCTTGCTGAAAACATCAACCCTCAGTCCTTGTTTGAATGGGGATTCTCCTCAAACAGGCAGAAAAAGGGCTATGGAATAGGACTATATCATATCAAGCAGTTGGTAGACGAGATGAACGGGACTGTTGAAATCGATACTACATATCGTCATGGGTTTAAGTTGATCGTGAGGCTAAAAAAATGAATACGATATTCAAGATTCTTTGGTTCGAAGACGAGCAAACTTGGTATAAAATGGAAAAATTGCACGTTGAAGGTATTCTAAACACACACTATTTAATACCTGAAATCATTCGCAAAAATGGAGATGATTTCAACATTGACGAATTAACAGGGAATGATTTCGACTTAATTTTAATGGATTTCAAACTGGCGAACGAAGTAACCGGCGATACCATTGTTGCCGCTCTGCGAGAGAGTAGCATATTAACAGACATATTGTTTTATTCCTCAGAAGAGGACGCTATGTTAGCTGCTATCAGAACAAAAATGCCGCCAATCGACGGAGTTTATCTAACAAAACGAGACTACACAATTTTTACCGAAAAAGTCAGGAAAGTTATTGAAAAAATTGTAAAACGCTCAGAAGATATTGTTAATTTACGCGGCTTTGTTCTTGATAACACCAGCGACTTCGAATTGAGAATAAAGGAAATACTAAATCTCTGTTGGCAGAAATTTGATGAAACACAGAAATCATCGTTGACGGAAGTCCTTTTGAAGTTGCTAGACCGGAAGAAGGCGTGGGTTGCAAATCAAGTTGAGGCGGCGAAGTCAGCGCCAAGTATTTTTGAATCTGCCAACAATGATAAGTACTTATTAAGCATTTCAGATAGATTAGATATTTTTCAGGCGATTTTACCGATTTTATCAACAACATATGGCTTTCCTGCTACTGCCTGCCCGTCTAATTTTAAGCAATACTACATCGACAAAGTGAATGTGTATCGCAACAAGTTGGGACACATCACATTGGGTGAGAAAACAATTCGCATTAAGGAAAAAGAGACTGAAATTAATCAGGAACTGCATCGAACCCTTCGAAAGAACATTGCAGAAGTTGATTCCAAAATATGCAGTATTGAAGAACATCTTACTACAAATATGTAAAGAGCGGGAGTACAGCCAACCGGACGAATCGAGAAGCTGTACTCCCGTTTTGTGTGACAGAAAGTGTAATCAGGTCACCTTTATCTTTCAAGTCGGATTATGTGCACGCGCGATCTTTGCTGCAAGCGAGAACCGTAGGCCTTTCTTCATACCATGTACAAAACGGCAGAAACTTTTCCCGATCCTCACTGGGCAGGTTCATGTAGTCGATGATGTGTTCGTTTGGAAACCAGCTCCCGCAGTAGGCGGGCAGAACACCCTCCGGCACAATTCCGATCTTTTCTTCTTCCGCCAGCCGGTCTGCCAGCATTTTCGCTTCAGCCAGATAAACGGGGATATGCGTAATCCTGTGCCGACATGGTATTTCAAAGGGTATTATCTGCAGTACATCGACGGGATTCCTTTCAAGCTGAAAAGTACTTTTGATTTCAGCTTTATGAAAGAGTATGGAACGGTGTTCAAGGTTTACGATGACCAGGATTCCGGAAACATCTGCTTCGGTACTGAAAAAGATGAGAAAAAATTGATGTGAGAATACATAATTATTGAACAATTTGTAACTTTTGCAGAAAGCCCCCTTGACAAATTCCGTCTTGCGAAAAAATATTTGTCTGTTTTCTCTGAGAGACTGGTATCAAAATGTGATACCAACCTCTCAGAGAAAACTCTTGCAAGAGTGTGCGCATACCTCCAGTTTTTTCTGTGTCTTGCGATCTGGCTTTCTATAGTGTTTCCTCGATCTCATACCCGCCGCCGAAAATGATCGTCAGCTTTCCATCGCTATGCACCTTGATGCACTCGATCATCTGGCGCACGATGCTGTCATCGTACTGCGTTTCGTTGGCGCTGTGCTTGGCTATGATACTTTGGATTTCTTCCAGCCGCGCCTGCCGGGAGCCGTCCTTGTGGACGTTCTCTTGAATTGCGGCAATGCGGCGGTTAAGCTGCTCGATTTGATCGGAGATGCCTTTGAATTCATCCTCGCTGCTCTCCACATCCTTTCCGGCTGCGACGGTTTCGTTGACCAGATCCAGCATCCGTTTGTTCAGCGTGTCGATGCGGCGTGTCAGCAGGTCGATTTCCTCCGAACCGCCATTTATGCCGATAGCTTCTCCAATGGTGGCTTTCATGAGCGCCAGGTATGTGGACTCATCCTCTGTGTGAAAGCGGTTTAACGCGCGAACAACCGCTCCGTGCAGGGCTTCTTCCTCTACGGTAATAGAGTCCTTGCAGTGTTTCGTTCCATAATCCAGACGACTGATGCACCGCCAGACGATTTTCTTTCTTCCGTGTGCGGTCCATGTGACGCGTCGGTAACGGCTGCCGCATTCCGCACATTGCAGCACCTCGGTCAGTGCGTATTTGGAGTATTTTCCGGTTGCGGTGATGGTTGTCTTATCTGACTTTGCCCGGAGTGCCTGCCTCCGGATCAATTCTTCCTGTGCGCGGTTGAACACCTCACGGCTGATAATCGCCGGATGATTGTTTTCGACAATGTACATGGGTGCTTCACCCTGATTCACTTTCCGTGTTTTGGAGATGCAGTCGACCGTAACGGTTTTCTGGAGGATACAGTCACCACAGTATTTTTCGTTCCGCAGGATATTCATGATCATGTTCTTGCTGAAGCTGAGATTCTTTCCGGGGATCTCAATTTTCTCTGCTTGCAGCGTTTGCGCGATCATCTTGACCGGCTGACCGGCGAGGAACATCTCGTAGATCCGCTCCACGATGGCCGCTTCTTCCGGCACAATCTCCGGCTGCTTATCTTCGCCTTTTCGGTAGCCGAGGAAATTTTTGTATTGAAAGCTTACTTTTCCCTCCTCGAACTTCTTTCGATACGTCCATGTGATATGCTTGCTGATGCTCTCAGACTCGGACTGCGCAAAGCCCGCGTAAATGACAAGGTATAATTCGCTCTCGTTTTTCAGCGTGTCGATATTCTGTTCTTCAAAGAAGATGCCAATGCCCTGTGCTTTTAAGGAGCGCACATATTCCAGACACTCCACCGTGTTTCTGGCGAATCGGGATACGGATTTCGTGATGATATAGTCGATTTTCCCGTTCTGGCAGTCGCGGATCATGCGCTGGAATTCCGGGCGTTTGTCCGCCCTTGTGCCGGAAATGCCCTCATCGGCATAAAGGCCGGCAAACTCCCATTCCTTGTTGGCAGCGATCATTTCCGTGTAAACGCGCATCTGGTTCTGATAGGATGTAAGCTGTTCTTCGGAATCTGTGGAGACGCGGCAGTAGGCAGCCACCCGCTTTTGGTGATATTTCTCCTTGTCCACAAGGATGGACTTTTGGGGTTCAATTACGGAAACTGTCCGTTTCGGAATTCTCTGGACTTCCACTCGGTTTATCCTCGCTTTCGCAAATATCGGTTTCTGTTTTTGTATGCAAAACGACGCCGCCTCCCACATGAAGGGAGACGGCGTCGATCAGTTCGGAAAAATATGCGGCGTTGAACGCATCCTGCGGCTTCATCAAAGAGACACGCTTTCTGGCGATCTGTGCGGCGATCTGCGTTTTGGCGTTTGTTTCTTTGTAAAGCTGACCTGCGATTTCGCAGAGCAACGTAGCGATCCGTTCCTCGCTGGGGCTTTCCTGCTCCATTTCGTCAGAGATCTGCTGCTGCAAATTCAGCACCACAGCGGAATCCCTATGCTTCACTTTCGGATGTGGGAGAATGAGATCAGCGTTTGCGATGGCGCGGTTCATAAGGAGCGTGATTTTCCGGAGCAGCTCGCCGTCGCTGACCCGCACCCGAATGCCACAGTCTGCATTGCTGCACGTCCAGCTTTCCCGGATCGCACGTTTGGAATTGATGTGCCGGAGCATCGTCGCACCGCATTGTCCGCAGCGGACACGGTCGCGGATCTGCCGGATGCCCTCGCTTTCCTGGGCTGCCTGATTCCAACGCCGTGCGCTTTTAACCGCAGCGGCTTCTTCGTAGATGTCCTCGTCAATGATCATTTCAAATTCTTCATCGCCGGTGTACTTTGCATTCTCCAGAATCCGAGAAATCCGCGCCTTATCCCATACACAGGTCCGCTCTGTGTATGGGATCTTCTTTGCTGTCAAATCTTCCGCGATTTCCTTGAGCGACGCGCCTTGAATGTACGCTCTGAAAATATTACGGACAATGTCGGCCTCTTGCTGTTCAACCACGGTGTGTCCGTTACGGATCGTGTAGCCAAACGGTAAATATCGAATCTTTTTCATACCTGTCCCTCTTTAGGCAGCACCGCACAATTCGGCAAGCAAATTCGGCGAGAGATTTTTCGTCAAGCCAAGATTTGAAAAGCGCAGGAATACTGTATGTATTTCAAGCTTTTCAAACCACAGGATTGGCGGAAAAGATCCGCCGAAGCGCGCCGACGCAATTGTGCGGTGTTGCCTTAGATCTGTTCTGTAAATTTGAGGTCGCCAAGCAGGGTGACTGTCATTTCGTCGCGGTTATTGATGCAGATATCTGTGACGATCTCATGGAACAGCTTCTCGTCGAACACTTCCAGCGGCTGTTCCAGCTCGTCGATCAGCGATTTCAGCTTCCGCACATCCTCCAACATCGTCGTGATCCGAGATTCAAAGCTGCTGTACCGCTCCGTTTTCAGCTTGCCGAGCTGCTGGCGGATCTCCCGCGCCTGCGTATGGTAAATATCTGCGGCGAGGTATCCCTTTGATCGCAGCCGTTCCAGCGCGAGCAGCTTTGCATTCAGTTCAGCGATGCTCTGGCTGAGCTGGCTGGCCGCTCTGTTGTTCCGCTTATAGGCTGCGGCGGCAAATTCAAGCTTCTGAATCGTCTGACCGAGGATATCTTCTTCGCAGAAGCGCAGCTTGTTGATCATGGTGATGATGCCGTCATAAATGCGTTCTTCGCTGTAATAGCTGGAATTGCAGGCATTGGTATCTGCCGCGTGTTTTGCGCAGACCCACTTGATTACGCCACTTCGCACCTTCCGGTGATAGAAAGAGCCGCACTCGGAACACCGAATGCGGCTTGTAAAAGGATACTGTCTGGGCGGAATTTCTGTGCAGTGCTGCTTTTTCTTTTTCTCTAAAAGCTCCTGCACCTGATAGAAAAGCTGTTTATCAAGAAGCGGCGCATGGGTTTCCTTGGCATAAAACATATCTTCCTGCCCGCGATTTTTGGATTGCCGGAACGGAACTACTGCTTCACGACAGGTTTTCTGGTATTTGCAGTCACCGATGTATCGCTCGTTTGATAAAATATAGGAAACCCGTGTGGATGTCCAAGTGGACTTTCCGCACTTTGTGGGAACGTCGCGGACAGACAAGTCTTTTGCAATCTCGCTGATTGACCAACCATTCAGATATGACTGGTAAATCCATCGAACAATGATGGCTTCCGGTTTGTAGACAGACAGTGTTTTGTTTATCAACCGATACCCATATGGAGCGTTGCTGTCAATATACTCTCCAAGTTCCATCCGTTTGACGATGGATAACCGCTGATGCTGCGAGATGGATTTGGATTCTTCCTGTGCAATGGCTGCAAACGTATTGAGCAGCATCTCGTCGGCCATCGCCAGTGTGTTGACGC